>Ga0187766_10000810_pt1 | contig 17890 bp, 14 predicted proteins | sample 0216_QUI02_MP05__4_FD_132971 | JGI IMG/M metagenome (GOLD analysis project Ga0187766, IMG submission 132971) | Tropical peat soil microbial communities from peatlands in Department of Meta, Colombia - 0216_QUI02_MP05_20_MG | ecosystem: Environmental > Terrestrial > Soil > Wetlands > Peat ... | reverse complement strand
GTATAGCGGCATACAGCAGAGAACACTACAAGAATAATAAGCAAGCGTACATAGATAAAGCAATTCGTCGAAACAAGCTGATTAGCGAAGAGAGCAGAAAAACTATAGAGCGCGGGAAATGGTGGCGATTTGAGCAAAGTTGAAAAATTGTTCCCTGTAATCAAATAAAAATCCCCAATCACATATGTGACTGGGGACTTGTTTTGCAAAACGAACTATCAGGCGGCTACAGCAACTTCTTGCGCCTCAACAGTGACTTTACCGTCGTGCAACACCAGATGAGCAGCTTTACCAGGTGCGAGGCCACCATTTAGCAAAGCATCAGCCAGTGTATCGTCGACATAGGTTTGTATCGTCCGGCGTAACGGACGCGCACCATACTCTTCATCGAAGCCTTCGCGCAGTAGCAGATCTCGTACCTCATCGCTGATTACAAGCTCAATCCTCTGCTCGCTCAAACGCGCGCGAACCTGATCAAGCAGCAAATCAACAATTTGATACAGCTCTGATTTACCAAGAGCATGGAAGACCACAATCTGGTCAATACGGTTGATGAACTCTGGCCGGAACATACGCTTCAGCCCTTCCATGGCCTTCGAACGGATGACTTCCTGTCGCTCATCGCGAGAATTCTCGTCTTTTGTTGGTAAGAATCCAATGCGCACCGCGCGCTTCATATCAGCGCTACCAGCATTGCTGGTCATTATCACGACCGTGTTCTTAAAGTCAACTGTGCGACCCTGACCATCTGTCAACCGACCATCATCCATGATTTGTAACAGTGCATTGAACACTTCCGGATGAGCTTTCTCAACCTCGTCAAGAAGGATCACGCTATAAGGGCGTCGACGCACCTGTTCAGTCAACTGGCCACCTTCGTCATGTCCAACATATCCCGGAGGGCTACCAAACAAACGGGAAACCGTATGAGGCTCCATATATTCCGACATATCCAGACGAATCAGATTGTCCTCTCCACCAAACAACTCGGCAGCCAAAGCTTTCGCTAATTCAGTCTTACCAACTCCCGTTGGGCCAAGGAAGAGGAACGATCCAATCGGACGTTTAGGATCCTTTAGACCGGCACGTGATCGTCGAATAGCACGAGAAACAGCACTAATAGCTTCGTCTTGTCCAACTACGTGCTTGCGCAAGTCATCTTCAAGACTGATTAAATTCTGACGCTCGCTCTCCAACATCTGGCTGACAGGTACACCAGTCCAGTTTTCAACACTTCGTGCAATATGCTCAGGAGTAACGAGTAACGTCATCGAGCTACCAGCCTCCGAACGTGCTTTTTCGAGCTTGTCCTGTATCACCAGTTCCTGCTGGCGCAATTTTGCAGCCCGCTCATAGTCCTCAGCATTTGCAGCAGCTTCTTTCTTTGTTTGAAGATCAGCCAGCTCCTTTTCGAGGTCTGCAATGAGCACAGGGCTAACAATGCCTTTTTCTGTCGCCTCAAGGCGTAATGCCGATGCAGCTTCGTCCATTACATCGACCGCTTTATCAGGCAGAAAACGATCATTGATATAGCGGTCAGAGAGTTTAACCGCGGCTTCAATAGCCTCATCAGTAATGCTTACGCTGTGGTGTAGCTCATAGTTTGGACGCAGTATGCGCAACATTTCAATCGCTTCCTCCGGTGAAGGCTCATCAACCATCACAGGTTGGAAGCGGCGCTCTAGCGCAGCATCCTTTTCGATATGTTTGCGATACTCATCTAATGTAGTCGCACCGATACAACGTAACTCACCACGTGCCAGAGCAGGCTTAAGCATATCAGCGGCTCCAACAGCGCCTTCTGCTGCTCCAGCACCAACTACAGTGTGCAACTCGTCGATAAAGACGATCACATCATCGGCTTGTCGCAATTCCTCGAGAATAGACTTAATGCGCTGTTCAAACTGTCCTCGGAACATCGCACCAGCAACCATACCACCAATATTCAACGATACGATGCGCTTTCCGCGTAGTACAGAAGGAACATCACCTTCGTAAATGCGACGGGCAAGATTTTCTACGATTGCGGTTTTACCAACTCCAGGCTCACCGATTAGCACAGGGTTGTTCTTTTGACGACGACCCAGCACAGTAATCAACCGACGAAGTTCTCGTTGTCGACCAGCTGCCGGATCTAACTTACCCTCTTCAACCTCACGGGTAAGATCACGCCCAAATTGATCCAGAGTAGGTGTTTTGCTGTTATTTGAACGCCTTTCAGCAGTTGCAGTATTTAAACCACCCGCAGCAGAGGCAGCATTCCCGTTCTTTGAAACGAAGCCGAATGGAGCGCCATCAGGGATACCCTCTCCATCAAAGCCACCCATCTGGCCCATTGCCGCACCCATCAATTCGTCAACACATGACTGACATAGATAGTGCTGTTCTCGCCGACCATTGACGATTTGATCTATACGCACGCGGGCAGGATTCTTTTCACAACGTTCACACTTCATGTATTTGCAAGCTCCTCACTATATGAAAGTACGAAAGCGAACCTTTACTTGTGGATCAATGAAAGGATAAGCTGCACTCAGTGACGCTCGATGCAGATTTTCTTTACTTTCAAAGCAAATGTTCTATCTCGTGTTTTTAGCAGTCTCAACACTTGATTGCCAGATTATAGCACACATGTTTTAGATTGTCTAGCACTCACATATCAAGATTGCTAATTCACTGATAATAACACCTGGGAAGTAGGAGTTATTCCCACTTTTCTAGATTTCTCTGTCGCTGTGTTTACAGTCATGTTATAATAATGGCGCCTAAAATTTTGCTGAACGAGGCTCGATCCAATATATTTTCCTCAATCAGCTAGATTACTATGATCTCGAATATTGAGATGGAAACAAGTAGTAGTTTTCATCAAGTAAGGAGGCCAATATGTATAGCAATAGCACTGTGAACACCGGCGCTTTGACTGGAGTTTTTTTAACCTCAACAATTATTGGTTTGGTATTTCTCATTCTTTTTATTATCATTTATTGGAGAATTTTCTCCAAAGCAGGTTACAGTGGGGCTTTGAGCTTACTGATGCTTATTCCCATAGTCAATATCATTATGTTGTTTGTTCTGGCATTCGGTAACTGGCCCATCCACAGAGAACTCAACGCTCTGCGCCAGCAGTTGGCGCAGGGACAACGAAATCCTGCTACACCACCGCCTTTCCCGCAATCTGCACCAGCCGGGTATCAACAGCAATACCCTTCTTCTCCTCAATATCCGTCATATAATCAACCACAACAATATAACCAGCCACCACAGCAATATAATCAGCCTCAGTCTGGCCAGCAGCCACAGAATAGATAGAGCTATTGCTGGGAGCAGCCAGGCTTGAAGCATTGAATTACTTCGTCTTGCAGACGTAACCTGATCGATGAGTCCATAGCCACTCTCGATCAGTTCTTTCAGTCTCAAGGCGAAGCGCCTAACTGGTGCAACATCGATAACGTCATGATCTATCCTGATCGTCATGCAAAGATATTCACGAAATTCAATTTGCCCATCCTCCCGAACAGCTTTCTCACCAACGCCGCCCAGGGTGATATCAAGAGTGTGAGCAGCAGTAGAAATTCCCCAACCGCTGCCTTTCCCAAACATCCCTACCGCAGTTATTCCTAAAGTAAAGCGCTGCTAACTTTTCATCTTGAAGCTTAATGCAATGAATTCACATTTTCATCATAATTTGGTGAACTAATCTGACACAATCATCACAGTTTCATTCAGACATAGAATCTCTACTATTTTGTGGTATAGTCAAAGCAAGGATTGACAATATAGCAGGAGATGAAGTACATGGATTTTGCATACTCAGAGAAAATCAATGGATGGCGCAAAAAACTGAACGAATTCATGGATCTGTCTATTTATCCCAATGATCAGCTCTATCATGAGCAGATAACTGCTTCGGGAGATCCACATCATCACACTGAAATAATTGACGAGTTGAAGATCAAGGCAAAAGAGCAGGGACTGTGGAACCTCTTTTTACCAGACGACGAGTATGGTGCAGGTTTAACAAACCTTGAATATGCTCCATTGGCCGAAATCATGGGTCGAGTCGGTTGGTCGTCAGAAGTATTTAACTGCTCAGCGCCTGATACCGGGAATATGGAAATTCTTGCGCAGTTCGGTACCCCTGAACAGAAGAAGGACTGGCTGCTTCCATTGCTAGATGGAAAGATCCGATCTGCCTTTGCCATGACCGAGCCAGATGTAGCAAGTTCCGACGCAACCAATATCCAACTTACTATCAAACGCGATGGTGATGAGTATGAACTCAGCGGTCGTAAATGGTGGATATCGGGGGCAGCACGTGAACGTTGCAAAATTTTCATTGTAATGGGCAAGACTGACCCCGATTCTCTCGATAGGTACCGCCAGCAAAGTATGATTCTGGTGCCGAAGGACACACCCGGAGTGACAATAATGCGCAGTCTTCCTGTTATGGGATATCTTGATAACGAAAGTCATTGCGAAATCCTATTCGAGAATGTGAGGGTTCCTGCCAGCAATCTCTTAGGCGAAGAGGGCGCGGGTTTTGCGATCGCGCAGGCACGTCTGGGACCGGGTCGCATACATCATTGCATGCGTTCTATTGGTGCTGCACAACGTGCGTTAGAATTGATGTGCCAGCGGGCCACAACTCGAGTAGCCTTTGGGAAGCCTTTATCTGAGCAAGGTGTAATACAGGAATGGATTGCCCAATCGTATCTTGAAATAGAGCAGGCAAGACTTCTGACATTGAAAGCTGCCTGGATGATTGATACACTTGGTAAAAAAGCAGCGCAAAATGAGATAGGCATGATTAAAATTGCCGCTCCCGAAGTATTTACCAATGTAGTAAATCGTGCAATGCAAGTCTTCGGCGGTGCAGGGTTGAGTGATGATTTCCCCCTGGCAGCGATGTGGGCCCACGCACGGACAATTCACATTGTCGATGGACCCGACGAAGTACACAAGCGTTCACTAGCGAAATCGGTCGTGCGCCAGTTTGGGAAATAGCATTGTGAATATTCTGTAGAGCAATCGGAGATTTAATCAAAGAGATATACACACCGAATCTCCGGTTCTCTCCATTTCGTTTATCAGGTGATTAGAAACAGTATGAATGATCCATTTTTATTTCAGCGCGACCAGGCTGCTGAATTATTTCTTGTGCGGCATGCTGATGCGATTCCTGAAGAAGATGAAATTATTCCAAGCGGCATTTATGATGATCTGCCACTGAGTCGTGCAGGAAGAAAGCAGGCTCAGGCACTCGCAGAACGGCTCAGCAGTTTGAGTTTTGATGCATTGTATAGTAGTCCACTTCGACGCTGTTTGGAAACAGCAGCGCCTCTGGCTGAACTTCTGGAAATGACGCCTATTGTTGAGGAAGGGTTAAAAGAGATCAGGCTTGGTAATATACATCCCCTTCCTGATGATGGGCAGGACCTCGCAGCCTTGAACAAAGCTCTACAGGAGCGGCAGATAGATATAGTACGCATTGCCGGTGAAACTGGTCATTGGGATGAGATACCCGACAGCGAACAATCCAGTGCTTTTCGCAGGCGTGTTGTTAAGTCTCTGGATGAAATGGTTAATAAGCATATCGGGCAGCGCATCATAGCATTTTCGCATGGAGGGGTCATTAACGCTTACATTGCAGAAGTGCTCGGTTTGGAAAAAGATTTCTTCTTCCCTGCTGCCAATACATCAATTAGCATAGTTCGCGCGTCGGCCAGGCGACGTGTTCTTTATGTTTTGAATGATATCGGGCATATCATGAAACCCTCATAATTACAAAGATGCCCCCAGGTGCTCTGTTTTCGTTGAGGGCATCTTTGTAACGAACATTTTACTGTTCCTGCTTTAACTTCTTCGCTGAACGTTTCCGCTGATCTTTTAATAGTTCTTGTGTTACATCCAGTCCTTCGAGTAAGACATCCTGGGTTTTTGCGACACCTGAACGTACTGTATCCCTGACATTCGATAAAGCTGAATCCATGGCGTGCTTACCAACGGCCTTTGCACCATTAACATGGTATTCGACCACAGCGGAGGTCTTATTCATATGAACTCCTCACTTCCTTTTGACCACTGCATGGCATTTGTTTGAAAACGAACAATCAATTTGAATTGTTCATAAACTCAAGTACTTTCGAGTTCGGCATGCTTGTTTATATGCAGTCCACTAACAGCACGGTTAAAGAGTGAGTGAGGTTTCACAATTTGATGTGTGGACTAACTGCTATATACACGTTTCACATTGGGATTAAAACCGATTAGCTCTGCGGGCACAATTTTATTATCCTGACGTCGAAGCAGTCTATGGGCTTGAATATGCGGCCTTACAGGACGTCTCTGGGCATCTAGACGAGCTCGATATGCAGCATGAAGGATATATTCTGCAACGCTGGCAACTTTGCGAGGTACCCCATAGAAGCTAGGGAAATCATTAATATCAACGAGCATCAGTCCCTCGGAAGTCTCTAAAACATCGACACCATAAAGGTCAAGCCCAAATACCTGCCCTACCCGTCTTGCCAGTTTCAACATATCTCGACTTACAGGAATTTCTTTCTCCTGTACAACTCCATGCAAAGGTGAACTTTTGACTAAAGCATGTACCTCCTGGCCAGTGACATACAATTTTATATCATAGCCGGTATTTTCGACATAATGCATGGCAAGATAATGGCTCTGTTCATCAAGTGCAAGTTCCGCCATCTCGTCAGGAGTGTGTATAAGGTGAATATCCTGCAAAGATGTGCCATTGCTTGGCTTCACGACTACTGGATACACATGATGTGGTACTCTAACTAGAGCGCGAGGATGACCAACGAAATACGTCAGCGGAATAGGGAGCCCGCGCGCTTGAGCAAAAGCTACTGCTACGGCCTTATCGCGAATCAAACGTATTGCACGAGAATTATTGATGGTAGGTATGCCTACTGCTTCGGCAGCTTCTAGAATAGTTAAACCAGGTCCGTCTGAGACAGTTTTTAATACATAAGCATCATAGTTTGTTAGCGAGAGATCGGTCAGACTTGTAACAGCCGCATAGGGCTGTAAAACATCAATCTCATGTCCCCACTGTTTCAATTGATCAGCAACAACCATGGGCATTGGTTTATCAGCATATCGTTCTTCTAAAATAAAACAGAAACGCACAGCTATCCCTCCTACAATTATTCAGTTGCCATAGAATACGTCAGAATACGTCTGTTTCAAATAAGAGTTTTCAGGTCGCCAGCGGTTTTCACAACGTGTTCTATGACAAATCTGAATTCTTACTGAGAAGTATACCTTTATTGAGTGATTTGGAATAGGAAATACATCACAAAAATAAGCAGTAATCCATCTCAATTCATGATATAATATTGTTATGAAGCCATTGATATGCACTACAACTACATTTTTGCGCAATAAGCGCCAACCACGCCGCAAAACCTTTGAACGTTATTTGCTGGCGGCCGGGTAGCGTTATCCTCTTCAATTCACCCCTTGTTTCCTGTTGAAAAGACCTATAAACATAGACGAATTTGTACCATTTCATCCGTTCCTTCGTGCTTTAAAATATGATACGCTTATACAAAATGAGCTAGTGCTATAGTTTGGATGGATGAGGTAATATTGGGAGAACCTGCACATGGATTTGATGGATAAACTTGCCAGCCTGGCACAAAGATATGAAGAATTGAACAATTTAATGGCTCAGCCAGAAGTACTCGAAGACATCTCGTTATTACAACGATATGGACGCGAACACGCCGAGCTTGAAGAAGTTGTCAGCAAATATAAGGAATTAGTTGAAACTGATCGTCAGATTGCTGAAGCTCGTGAATTATACGAGAGTGAAGAGGCTGAAATGCGCGATCTTGCTTTCGAAGAGATGGAGCGACTCAAAGCTCAAAAGGAGCGATTACTCGAGGATATCAAAATTTCCCTGCTACCAAAAGATATTATGGATGAGAAAAATGCTATTGTCACTATCCAGGCAGGTGCTGGTGGTGACGAGGCAGCGCTCTTCGCTGGAGAGCTTTTTCGCATGTATAGCCGTTATGCTGACAGCAAACGTTGGAAAATTGAAATACTTGATATCAACGAAACAGCACAGAACGGCATCAAAGATATAACCTTTGAAGTAAAAGGCAAAGGCGCATACAGCCGTTTGAAATATGAAGGTGGCACTCATCGTGTCCAACGAGTGCCAGTCACAGAAGCCAATGGACGTATCCATACTTCTACCGCAAAAGTAATCGTACTGCCAGAAGTCGATGAAGACTTTGACATCGAAATTAAAGATACCGATATACGTGTCGATGTCTATCGATCTACCGGACATGGCGGTCAAAGTGTGAATACTACAGACTCCGCTGTAAGAATTACGCATTTACCAACAGGTCTCGTCGTAACCTGTCAAGATGAAAAATCACAACTAAAAAATAAGCTCAAGGCCCTTTCAGTCCTTAAGTCTCGCTTATGGGACCTTGAAGAAGCCCGCAGACAGGAAGAGCTAAGCAAATCAAGGCGATCACAGGTTCAAACTGGTGACCGAAGCGAAAAGATTCGTACCTATAATTTCCCACAAGATCGGGTCACTGATCATCGAATTGGTTTATCTCGGCATAATCTACCTGGTGTGCTCAATGGTGAGCTTGACGAATTTATTGACAACTTGATCACAGTCGATCAAGCTGACAAGTTACAACACTTGTTTGAAGCAGAAGTTGCTGTATAAGCGTAGACAGATTAGAGCAAACCACTTATACACCTTTGCCCTCATTAGACTGTGACCAAGAGTGACTAAAAGAGATATACTAAGTGTATCTCTTAGCCGAAAGGGAGGTAACTACATGGCACAATTAGTGATGGGCTCGAGTCAAACATACGAGACAGCTCTTCCAGAGCTTAATCCGACCTACAGGTTATTGCTTGGTCCTGGTCCATGCAATGTTGACCCACGCATTCTCCGTATCGCATCCGCTCCTCAACTTGGTCACATTGATCCTGAATTTTTTGGAATACTCGAAGAAACCGCGCAACTATTACGCAGGGTCTTTCAAACTGATAATGAAATGACTTTGTGTGTATCTGGATCAGGCTTCTCAGGGGCAGAAGCCGTATTATGCAATTTACTTGAAGAGGGCGACACGCTCATTTCTGGCAGTCTCGGATTTTTCAGCGGCGAAATTGTCGAGATCTCAGAGAGGTGTGGCGCCAAAGTCATCAACCTCGAGACACAGCTCGGTCAACCCCTTGAACCAGACATGCTTGAGCAAGCCTTCAGAAATCATCCTGAGACCAAGATATTTGCCACAGCAATTGCTGAAACTTCTACAGGTCTCTGGCAACCACTTGAAGAGCTTGAGCGTATCACACACGCTCATGGCGCGTTATTTGTTATAGATGCCGTATGTGGACTTGGCGGTATCCCGATGAATATTGATGAAATGCGAATCGATGCTTGCTATGCTGGAAGCCAGAAAAGCCTGGGAGCCTTGCCTGGACTTGCGCCTATTACGCTCAATAACAGGGCCGTACAGGTAATGCAGAATCGCAAAAGACCTGTACAAAGCTATTACCTGAACCTGCAAAAGCTTCACCGCTATTGGAATGGTGATCATACTTACCATCATACTGCGTGCAGCAATCTAGTCTACGGTATGCGCGAAGCATTGCGTCTCATCCTGGAAGAAGGGCTTGAGACACGTTGGGCACGTCACCAGCTTCATGGCGAAGCTGTAAGAGCAGGCGTCAAAGGATTGGGGTTAGACATACTCACAAAACCAGGTTATGAGCTACCTGTGATAACCGCTGTCAGTTTGCATCATGGTATCGACGAATTTGCAATACGCAAAGCACTACTTGATGAATACAGTATCGAAGTCGGAGGTGGATTTGGAGCACTGAAAGGACGTTTGATTCGTATAGGGTTGATGAGCTACAATTCAAGTCGTAAAAATGTAGACACAGTGCTGGCTGCGTTGGAACATGTCTTGCCCCGAAGTGGTTTTCAACCCAAAGCTGGCGCCGCACTTGCCGCAGCCGACACTATTTACAAGTCAAAAAGTTAACTTCGAACATGTCCCTGCAACAACCCCAAGCAATTCGTACAGTCTTTTTTGATGCGGGCTTTACTCTCTTACATCCAAACCCCTCAACTCCTGAGATTTGCCAAAAAATCTGCCAGCAACTGGGGCTACATATTCATATCGATGAATTCAATACACGCCTTGAAGGAGCAAACGAGTTTTTCTTCCGTCAATCACGCCTTAAACGTCACACCTGGGCCAGTGAAGAGACCATTTATGAATTTTGGATTGAATACTATATGAATATGCTCCGACCGCTTATTGAGGAGCACAATGAGCCACTTCTGTATCAACTCGCGCGAAGGATAACCAAAGAATTCGATGAGCACACTAGCTGGCAAGTGTTTCCTGATGTATTTCCAGTACTGAAAACATTGAAAGCTCATCATTATATACTGGGCGTAATCTCTGACTGGGGTATCGCTCTTAGCCCAATATTACGGCGGCTTCATCTCACAAGCTACTTTGATTGCTTGCTGGTATCAGCAGTAACACGTCATGCTAAACCTTCACCTGCACTCTATGATCTCGCATTACAGCGAGCAAACAGCATACCCGACTACACCATCCATATCGGTGATTCATATATACATGATGTTTTGGGTGCGCGTGCTGTTGGAATAACCCCTGTTTTACTTGATAGACCTCATCGTCTGGTAGAGAGTAATGTAGATTGTTTGTTGGTCCATTCACTTTTTGATTTGCTTGAGTTGTTAGAGATCACTGAAATTGAGGAATAAATATGAACGCAAGGCTTCATAGCATTTCTCTCACGACCTCTATACCATTCAGTTGCATATGGTACAGGAAAATCAGATGCATGAAATCCCCATGGTGAGGTAATGCACCGGTTGTGTTTGCGGCTTCAATCGGCATATCATAGGTTTGAACAGCATTTTCCGGCACAATCACACGCATCTTTAAATTGTGTGCATTGGCATAAAGTTTCAAGTGCATTGCCATCTGATGAACACAAAGATCGGTGCAATTGCCCACAATTACAACAGCTGCGAAATGGTGACGAGCTTCCAACCATTTGCCCAGGTCAGTGCCATGAAATGCATTCAATGAATTCTTGGAGACGATCTGGTAGAGCGTGGCAAATGGCAAATTTGCCAATTCAGGAATTGTTTCAGCTTCGCTTGTACCTTCCTGACAGTGCGGTGGAAAATCGGCAAATTCAACGGATTCAGCTGTATGGCAATCCTGGGCCAGCACAAATTCACGTATGCCAATGCTATAGGCACCTTTAAAAGCGGCGATCACTGCGGGAATAATGTTTTTCACACGCGGGCTGGACAATACTCCTTCATGACAAAAGCCTTTAATCATGTCTACACTGATCAGGGCAACTCGTCCTTGCTGCGCTTCTACACGAAGATCGCTCCATGCCAAAGCTGGTAAGTTTCGCTCCCAGGTAACCAGTGCAGAAAGAAATTCCTTTGATTGCTCTATAAAATTTGTTGGGATGGTTGAAGTTGCCATGTTTCACCTCTTCTGCTAAGTGCAACCTAAACACTTCATTATAATTTACGTTCTGCGGCAGGATTAAAACTATACAATCGGGCAGGACGATGAGTACCTTCCATTTTCTTTGCACCAGTGTCTTCCAGAATACCTGTCGACAAAATCTTTTTGCGAAAGTTTCGTTTATCCAACCTTCTATGCAATATTATTTCATAAACACGCTGTAACTCATGCAATGTGAACTGCTCAGGCAATAGACTAAAGGCAATAGTTGTATAATCCAACTTACCGCGCAAGCGACTCAATGCATATTCTAGTATCTTTGCATGATCAAACGCGAGAGGAGGAAGATTATACACAGAAAACCAACCAACATCTACTGTGTCATCAGATGCTCTGACTTGCAAACGTTCCGAATCAAGCAAAGCAAAATAGACAACCGTAATCACTCGTGTTCTGGGATCGCGTCCCGGATCACCAAAAGTATAAAGTTGCTCAAGATACACATCTTGCACACCGGTTTCTTCCTGAAGCTCGCGTTTGGCCGCATTCTCCAAAGATTCATCTCTATTCACAAAGCTGCCTGGGATAGCCCACATATCCTCATATGGCCAGGAACGGCGTTTCACAAGCAAAACTTGCAGATCCCTTTGACGCAGGCTCATCATCACTACATCAACCGTTACTGATGGTCGATCAAACTTTGAAGCGTCATAATGATGCGCCTTTGCTTCAGCTGTCTGTGCTCTATCGTGAATATTCGATACAGCCTCATTCCGTAAATCTATCTCTTCCATTCTTAAAGCACATTTCCCTTTTCATAGTTGTCTTACCAGCTTCACCGTATCCCGGAGCTTTTAGCAAACCATCAACTGCGCTCATTATACTCTGATGAGCGAAATTCTGGAATAACGCAACTCGCGGTTGTTGCGACATCTCACGTATGCTATACTTCTGAAGCACAACAAACATTTGTTCACATTCAGGGGAGAGAACACCCGTATGGGAGATGCAGGACTACAGCGTATCGACCATTATACAATTATCCGACTACTCAACGAAAATCCAATAAGTTCTACTTATCTGGGGAAAGAAGAGCAGCGTAAAAAACGGTATGTGATTATCAAAATATTCAAAATTCCTCTTTCCACAACAGCAGCCCACGAGTCTTTTTTATCTCGCGCCAAACAACTCAAAAAACTCAAGCGCAGTCATATAGCCGAAATACTCAGCTACGGCATTATTACAGATACTGGTAATCAGCAAGACTTTGGATATCACGTCATTGAATATATACAAGACGTCGTACATTTGGCAGAATCTGTCTCTAAACATACATTTGCGCCTGATCAGATTAAGCCATTTCTCTCGTCTATCGCAGACACATTGCAATATGCCCACGTTTCACAGGTATTGCATGGGAATCTTCACCCTGGCAATATCTTTTTTGGCGAGGAATTACGAATTACAGATTTTATATCGATGCCACAGGAATTTCTTCAACCTTTTAACCACCTGGCTACGCATGGAGTCTTCTATAAAGCACCCGAGCATTTACGAGGCACATTAACTACTGCAGGCGATCAATACTCATTAGCAGTTATCGCCTACGAATGGCTATGCGGCCATCGTCCTTACACAGCAGCCAGTTTTGAAGAATTACTGTACCAGCAAGAACACGAACAGATTCCCTCCCTACATAACATCAATAACAGAATCTCTTTAAACGTTGAGGCTGTCATTTTCAAAGCACTCTCACCAGATCCTGCAGATCGTTTTGAGCATATGCTGAAGTTCTCAGATGCATATTTGCGTGCCTTGATGGGGTTCTCTTTGGACCTCAAAAGCCGCATTACAGTGAAACAATCCACCCAGCAAACAAATTACAGACCAATATCCCAATCTCACACAGCAGCAGAACCTTCAACAGATACACTTCATACTCATGATGAAACTAGCGCTCACTTACCTGACCAACTGGAAGAAGAAGCAAGCAATTTACATCCTGATTTTTCGGATATTATGATTGAGTCACGAGTCAATGCTACTCCTGAACACCAACTTCCCTCTTCGGTTGAAGACGATGTCAATTACAACAAAGATGTATCTGAAGAAAGAAGCAAAGATAGCAAGCAAGCTTCTTTAGAAAAGTCGAATAGAAGAAAACCATCAAAAAAGCCAGTTGGCAATGACTTCACACATCTGCATCACGTAGTGGCAAGAGATCTTGGACATGGCGGCATACTTTCCGAACGCCTGCAAGGTTATGAAGAACGACCAGCACAAATCGAGATGGCAGAACTGGTCGCACGCTCGCTCACTGAAGAGCGACATGCCATTGTGGAGGCTGCTACTGGAACGGGAAAAAGTCTGGCATATTTACTGCCCATAGTGCGCTCAGGCAAGGTAGCGATTATTAGCACAGCAAACAAAGCTCTCCAGGAGCAACTCTTTTACAAAGACATTCCATTTGTGCAAGAACATATTCAAGACTTTGAAGCAGCGCTTGTGAAAGGCATGGGAAACTATATTTGTCTTGATCGTCTGGATAAGGAGCGGGTTGAAACACAACCTCTTCTCAAAAATCCTGATTTCACCCGCCTGCTAAACATTGTGAACGAATTTGAATTGAATATCACCGGGGACTTTGAGACATTGGGGTTCACGTTACCCGGTGATATTCGCGCGAGAGTAAATGCAGATAGCGATCAATGCGCCTGGAGAGGATGTCATTTTTTCTCGAAATGTTATGTTCGTCAGATGAGAGAAACTGCGGCGCTATCACAGGTAATCGTTGTAAACCACACATTACTGTTGCTTGATGCAGCCTTAGAGGGCTTTCTCCTGCCCAAACATGATGTGATAGTAGTAGATGAAGCGCATCACATCGAGGAAGAGGCTACGCGGGCATTCACTGTAACAGTCAGTGAGTCCAAAGTATCGGCGCTGCTGGCACAGCAACGACTCAAACTTCATAGCCGTGCTGACTTGCAAGAGGAAGCCAAACAAACAATGAAATTCGCCTGGGATAGACTAGATTACCTGATGCAAATGGCTCCTAATAAAAGCCGGGTCATTTTAGAAGAACCATTACAAGAAGGTTTGCATCTTGCAACTATTATAGCTAAGCTTGCGCAATCATTGCGCGATCAACGTCCAGAATATATGGAAGAACCAGAAAATTCTCTGTATGACAAGCTACTGTCTCGTACTGATAATTTGTCCGAGGCACTTCGTAAGGCTTTTTCAGTCGATCAACGCGACATATATGTTTATTATGTTGAACGAGTGACAAAAGCAGGTCGTAGAGGGTTTACTTTAGAGATGAATGCTACTCCAATGGATGTACATTCCTTACTAAAAGAGTATTTGTTTGATACGTCGAAAGTTATCAACACTTCTGCTACCCTCGCAACGGTCGGAGCTAATCCGTTTGACACAGAGGATCGCGGTCCGAACTTTGCGTATCTTCGGAGGCGCATTGGTCTTGACCATATAGAGTATCCAGATGTGCTAGAACGTATATTGCCATATACGTTTGATTATGAGAACAATGCATTACTGTATCTCCCACGACATTTACCTGAACCCGTTTATGGTCCTGATTCACAGTACTATACGAAAAAGATAGCAGAGGAAATGATGAATCTTGTCGAGGCCTCACGGGGTCGCGCGTTCTTGCTCTTTTCCAGTAAACGCATGCTCGACGCTGTATACAATATTTTTTTGGATCATCTCCCGTCTTATCTTGATTTTCGCCTGTTACGCCAGGGAGAAATGAATCGTATTGAATTAGTACGTGAGTTTCGCGAAAGCGAGGGAGCTGTGCTCTTCGGTCTGAAAAGCTTTTGGGAGGGGGTAGATATCGCGGGAGAATCCTTATCATTGGTCGTCATTGATAAGATGCCCTTCGACCCGCCGGATGATCCAGTGCATGAAGCAAGGATTGCGAAGATGAAAGCCAACAAAGAAAATTGGTTTGGGAATTACGTTCTTCCTCAAGCTGTCCTTCGGCTTAAACAGGGGTTAGGACGTTTACTTCGAACTCACGAAGATCGAGGTGTAATGGCCATTTTAGATACTCGATTACATACAAAGAGTTATGGCAAATTGGTTCTTAATGCCCTGCCACCTGCTCGAAGGACTGAGCATTTAATAGATGTGAAATACTTCTTTAAAGATGATACTCCATTTTAACTCTCACAAATATGTCCCATTTATGAGTTGCATAAAAAATCTTATCAGGAAGGCTTCGTACAATGAATTTTTGGAATAGTGGGAAACGCAAATACTTGATAATAGCTATTATCGTGTTAGTGGGCAGTACTCTTATCGCCACATTTGCATATCGAACCGCTACTACCACAACAACAGTGCCAACTGATACCAAGAGCATCAAAACACCCGCCGTAAAGTCGCCTATAACGCAACCGATCTCGCCACCGGATCGGACACCTTCATCACTCTCTTCAGGACCAATACTAGGTGTTGAGAGTAATCTTGTAACAACTTATTCAGGTATTCCCTGGGTTCGCTTTGGCTATCGTACTTGTGGGGCTAATAAACTAAGTGGCGATGCTTTACAAACAGCGATAGCACACGAGCGTAGTTTAGGAGCTAGCGTACTGGTAACAACCTGCCAGACGGCAGGCGCTTCCCTGTATGATACCAAAACACTTCAGGATGTTGCAGATAGTGGTGCTAACGCGGTGCAGTGCGGCAATGAAGAGATGAAGTATGATCCAGGAAATACTACATATGTTCCTCCAGCAGATTTTGCAAGATACTTTGATCTCTGCAAACGTACAATGCATGCAGTTCGACCCGACATGCCAGTCCTACTTGGTTCCCTTGATCCACATGTTGGAGGCATTGACTACCAACCACTTGTAAATCAGGTGAATTATCTAAATGCTATGCAAAGCGCAATGAATAGCATCGTACATCCAGGTGGTCATTGGAACTGGCATACAGAAACGTTAGGCCTGATCGATAGCTGGCACAATGGTTATCCCAACCAGAACACCGATAGTCTCTATGGTTTATTCCTTTTCTGGGCACAGCAGTTCAAAGTAGATTTGAATAGCGGGGGATTAGGAAAACACTTATGGGTAGTAGAAGGAACTGGTTGCTATGAAGGATGTGGGATAAATTCGGCCAGTGCGTACCAGGTCGCGGTTTCACATGTTCTGACTTTAATTACGGATGTTCAGGATGCTTTACGTTATAAAGTGCCTTTCTTTTATTTTAGTGGTAAAGATTTCTTCTTTACGGTGAGTGGCAATGTCGCTCCATTTGGTGTTCTCGATATAAATGGACACCCAAAGCCAATACGCCAGGATCTTCCTATGGGAGCACGTTCTCTCACGATGGGTTGCGCTACTCAGCAGATTAAGATTGTAGATCAGGAACAGCTGCTAGCCAGGCTCTACGAGGGCTGTAGACTTCCGAACAATTATTTCAGTATCCTGACAAGTTAAACATGTTTATAAGGCAACGTATCAAACAATTGACGCAATCTCCAAACCTGTTATACTATCAGCACGGAGGGATACTTCCACCCTTTCAGTGCATTAACCCCATAGATTTCTAGGAGGCCGTGGCTGAGCGTGGAACACCAACGTCGTTCGCGCATCTCGTTGGTCGTCGGGGAGTGCTGTTCTATCTCCCACTGTACCTGGTGGTGTGATGATTCCCCATCTTATCAACCGCTTCTTGAGAGATGCCATCAGACTGTGGAGGCGTCCGCGTGTTCTTACAAAGGATGACTTATGCATAGCTTCCTCGCATTCCATTCCGCTGTGTTTCGCCTTACCTACACTATCTCCAATCATGCGGCTGCTGCATGAGGATCCCTTTCGCTTCTTCTCGTGGGTCTCGTGGTCTGTTGGTCTTGAGCCTCAGAAGGCCAAGCAGGAGTAATATCGCTAGCATAATAAGTATGAGCATGAGCATGGTTCTGTTTCGCTTTCTTTTTTGAGTTGGTTCACCTGTTGTGCTCATCTAACGAGGAAACGAGAGATCAGCACAGCGTGAGCAGAGTCTTCTACTCAGTTTATACGCAAGTTGCGTCCATTTTTAAAGAATACAGCTCACACTTTCTTCGTGAAGTAGTCCACATGAAGCTGCCAGGTCGGTGGTAATCGTTTCTGGTTTCACCTAAAAGCGGCTTGGAGGCTCCTGTCTTCAGACATGGAGAGGAAAAGCCGCCATCTAAACTAATGACAAGTATAGTCAATAGTAGTATACTTGTTCTATGAAACAGACGATGCTCTTGAAACTGATGCCGACACCCGAACAACACCGTGCCTTGCTTCTTACGATGCATGTCTTCAATGAGGCGG
>Ga0187766_10000809_pt1 | contig 17914 bp, 17 predicted proteins | sample 0216_QUI02_MP05__4_FD_132971 | JGI IMG/M metagenome (GOLD analysis project Ga0187766, IMG submission 132971) | Tropical peat soil microbial communities from peatlands in Department of Meta, Colombia - 0216_QUI02_MP05_20_MG | ecosystem: Environmental > Terrestrial > Soil > Wetlands > Peat ... | reverse complement strand
GTCCCGCCGACGGTGTAGTATAACCGAGCCCGTCATGCCCGTTCCCCTGTGGATCCAGACCCCGGACGATCTGCGCGCCCTGGCCGGCGAGCTGGCCGGCGTGCGCGCGGTGGCGATCGACACCGAGGCCGACAGCCTGCACCACTACCCGGGCAAGCTCTGTCTCGTGCAGATCGCCGACGAGCAGGGCCGCGGCCACCTGGTGGATCCGCTCGCGGTGCGCGACCTCTCGCCGCTCGGTGCGGTGCTGGCCGACCCCGCCACGCTCAAGGTGCTCCACGCCGCCGACAACGACCTGGCCTACCTCAAGCGCCTGTACGGCGTCACGGTCGCCTCGCTCTTCGACACCGCGGTCGCGGCGCGCTTCCTTGGCGCGACCGCGCTCGGCCTCGAGGGCTTGCTGACCCAGTACCTAGGCGTGACTCCGGTGAAGTCGCGGCAGAAGGACGACTGGTCGCGGCGCCCGCTGACCCCAGAGCAGGAGGCGTACGCTCTGGACGACGTGCTCCACCTGATCCCGCTGCGCGAGCGGCTGGTCGCCGAGCTGCGCGCCGTCGGGCGCGAGCGATGGGTGGACGAGGAGTGCGCGGGGCTCGCCGCCCTGGTGGTGCCCGACAAGCCGGTCGACCCCGACGCCTACATGAAGCTCAAGGGCGCCCGCGAGCTGGACGCCCGCGGTCTCGCGGTCCTGCGCGAGCTGTACGGAGCGCGCGAGGCGCTGGCGCTCCGGCTCGACCGGCCGCCGTTCATGATCGTGGGCAACGAGAGCCTCGTGGCCCTGACCAAGCGGCTGCCCCAGGATGCGGCGGCCATTCTCTCCGTTCCCGGCTGCACGCCGCCGGTGATCCGCCGCGCGGGCCAGGCCATCCTCGACGCGGTCGCGCGGGGCCTCGCCGTGCCGGAGAGTGAGCTACCCGCGTACCGGCCGACGCCGCGTCCGCACGCCCCGGCCGCGGTGCGCCGCCGGGCGGAGGCGCTGCGAGCGTGGCGGGCCAAGGCCTCCAAGGAGATCGGCCTCGATCCGGGCGTGCTCTTCCCCCAGCGCCTCATCGACCGGCTCGCCGCCGCACCGCCCGCCGATCTCGACGCGCTCCGTCAGGTCGAGGGCGTGCGCGACTGGCGCGTCGACCTCTTCGGGAGCGCGGTGCTCGAGGCCCTCGCTCGCGCCTGACTTCTCCGCGTCCCCCCGGCTTGCCGAGCCCGGTGGATGGTGGTACGCCTGGGACCAAGCCGTCTGACCGGATCGGGTTTCGGAAGGAGGGTCCCCATGGCCTCCAATCCCCGTTACATCCGTGAAGGTGTCATCGCCGGCCTCATCGGGGCCGCCGTGGTCGCCGTGTGGTTCCTGATCTACGACGCGGCGAGCGGCCGGCCGTTCCGCACCCCCGCGCTCCTGGGCGCCGCCACCTTCGAGGGGTTGCAGAGCGCCAAGGCGGTGCCCACCGCGGTGGCGCTGGTCCTGCCGTACACCGTGCTGCACGGCGTGGTGTTCGCGATGATCGGGGTGCTGATCGCCTACCTGATCGTCTCCGCGCAGCGCGAGCCGAGCCGCGTGCTGATGTTGTTCATCGTGGTCATGTGCTTCGAGATCTTCTTCCTGGCCGTGGTCACCTGGTTCGCGCACCCGGTGCTCGACGAGCTGCAGTGGTGGACGATCCTGGTCGCCAACGGCCTCGCCGCCTTCGGCATGCTCGCGTACCTGATCATCGGCCAGCGCGCCCTGGGGCGCGCGCTCCTGGGCCCGCTGTGGACGCGCGCGGTGCGCGAGGGCATCTGGGCCGGACTCCTCGGCGCCGCCGCGGTGGCGGTGTGGTTCCTGGCCTACGACGTGGCCGCCGGCGCTCCGTTCCGCACGCCCGCGCTGCTGGGCGCCTGGCTCTTCCACGGTCTGCGGGACCCGAGCGCGCTGGTCGTGACCGCGCCGCTGGTGCTGCAGTACACGGTGGTGCACGGCGCCGCGTTCATCGCCTTCGGGCTCGTGGCCTCGGGGCTGCTGGCCCTCGCCGATCGCGAGCCCCGGGTGCTGTTCGCGTTCGTCATGCTCTACTGCTGCTTCGAGGTCTTCTTCGCCGCGATGGTGACGGTCTTCGCCGAGTGGCTGCTCGAGGCGGTGCCGTGGTGGACCATCGTGGCGGGCAACCTGCTCGCGACCGTCGTGATGGTCGGCTTCCTGCTCCGCGAGCATCGCGTCGCGTGGCGCGAGTTCCTGCACGCCAGACGCTGAGCGGGAGGGCTCCGCGTCGATCGCGAAACTGACCGGAGCGACGGGCGCCGGGGGGGCGAGGGTGGGCCTCTGACCACGACCGGCCTACCGGTCTTCCGCGGGCAGCAGTTCCCAATCCGATAGTGTGAGGTTTCGGGCTCTCGTTGGCGGGGAACGGGTCAGCCGGCCCACCCTCGCCCCCCGGCGCCCGCCGCTCCGGTCAGTTCGGCCCGCGCGTGCGGGCCGCGCTCTTTTCTGCGGGGGCGGTCGCGGGTAGACTGCCGCCACAGCGGTAACGAACTCGCGCCCGCCCCAGCCGGTGCCGGACAAGCGCGAGACACTTGCGAGGAGAGGACCGTGGCGGACGGAGTGCTCAAGGGGCGGGTGGCGGTCGTGACGGGCGGCAACGGGGGCATCGGCCTCGGCATGGCCCGCGGTCTTGCGGGGGCGGGCGCGGCCATCGTGGTGTCGGGACGCAACGCGGAGAAGAGCCGGCGCGCGGTCGCCGAGCTCGAGAAGCTGGGGGCGCAGGCGGTGGCCATCGAGGCCGACGTCGCCCAGGAGGCGGCGGTGGAGGCGCTGGTCCGCCGCACCGTCGACCGCTTCGGACGCCTCGACGTGCTGATCAACAACGCGGGCATGAACATCCGCAAGCCGGTCCACGAGCTCTCGCTGGCGGAGTGGCGGCAGGTGCTCGATACCAATCTCACCAGCGCGTTCCTGGCCAGCCGCGCGGTGTACCCGATCATGAAGAAGGCGGGCGGCGGCAAGATCATCAACATCGGCTCGATGATGTCGATCTTCGGCACGTCGTTCGCGCCCGCCTACGCCGCGTCCAAGGGTGGCATCGTGCAGCTCACGCGCGCGACCGCGGCGGCGTGGGCGCGCGACAACATCCAGGTGAACGCGGTGCTGCCGGGATGGATCGACACCGAGCTGACCACGAACGCGCGGCGCGAGGTTTCGGGGCTGCACGATCGCGTGCTCGCGCGGACGCCCGCCGCGCGGTGGGGCGTGCCCGACGATCTCTCCGGCGTCGCGGTCTTCCTCGGTGGTCCCGCGTCCGATTTCGTCACGGGCACGGCGATCCCGGTCGACGGAGGCTATTCGATCCAGGGCTAGTGGGGTACACTCGACGACGCGTGATGCGAGCGTCGGCTCGAGCCATCCTGCTGGCCGTGGCGCTGTCCGGCTGCGCGTCGGTCGCGCCGATGGACGTCGTGCTGCGCCAGCCGGCGCCCCCTGCGCTCCTGCGGTTCGGCGTCGACACCTTCGCGTTCCCCAACGAGAGCCGCAGCAAGAACCCCGACAAGCCCGATCTCTACGCCAACTACTGCTTCGTGATGGCGCGGGCGGTCACCCAGTTCCAGCGCTTCGCCCGCTTCGATCCTGCGGGCCCCCGGCTCGTCGCCACCGAGTACGCCGCGCGGGTGGCCGAGGTCGTCGCGCGCCCGCCCTGGGACGACCCTCTGCCCGCGGACGATCGGGTGGTGATTCCCGGCTACGCCTCGCTGAACGAGCTCTCGCGGGATCAGGAGGCCGCGGTCAAGGAGGGCCTCGGCGGCCGCTTCTGGACGCTGGTGCACTGGTCGAACTGGCGCGTGGTCTTTCCCGTCCCGCACTGGGAGCAGGAGCGGGTGGCCCGGGAGACCCTCGCCGAGCTGGGCGCGGGCCGCCCGGTGCAGCTCCTCGTGACGAACTTTCCGACCTGGGAGCTGAACCACACCGTCGTGGCGTACTCCTACGCGGTGGCCCGGGGCGGCAACATCGAGTTCACGGTGTACGACCCGAACGATCCGCAGGAGCCGGGGCAGGTCACCTTCGACCGCGGCGAGCAGCGGTTCGTGGCCAGCCGCCTCTACGACACCAACGTCGGTCCGATTCGGGCCTTCCGGATGTACTACTCCGCGCTACTCTAGGCTGCATGGCACGGCCCGACCGCGCGCCCGCCTTCGGAGACGCTCCGGCCCCGAACGGGCCCGCGACGCCCCCGGACTGGTACTCGCACCGGCTGAACCGGCTCGCCTACTACCGCCTGGCCAGCGCGACCGCCTCCGCACTGCCGCGGCCCTTCCGCCTGGCGCTGGCGCGGGCCCTCGGGCGGCTGCTGGCGCGCGCGGTGCCCGCGGAGCGCCGCGCGGTGCGCTCCAACCTGGCGCGCGTGCTCGCGGGCGCGCCCCCGCGCGTGCTCGACGCGCGGGTGGCCGAGACCTTCGCCAACTTCGGCGCGTTCTTCGCCGACCTGCTCACGCTGAACCGGCGGCCCGGCGCGGACCTCCGCGCCTACGTCGCCAGCGACGACGGCGAGCCACATCTCGACGCCGCGCTCGCGGCCGGCCGCGGCGTGGTGCTTCTCACCGCGCACCTCGGCAACTGGGAGTTCGCGGGGCGTCTGCTCGGCGCGCGGAGCGGCCGCACCGCCCACGTCGTGCTCTCCGCGGAGCAGGACCGGGCGGTGGAGCGCTACCTCCGCCTGGACAGCCCGCAGCTCCGCTTCGTCACGCGCCACCGCGCGACCTCGACGCTCGGTCTGCTCGCGGCGCTCCGGCGCGCGGAGGTGGTCGCGATGCAGGCGGACCGGCCCACCGGCGGGCGCGGCGACGCGATCGTGCCGTTCTTCGGCGAGCCCGCCGCCTTCCCCCTGGGGCCGTTCGTGCTCGCGCGCGCGGCCGGCGCCGCGGTGGTCCCCGCGTTCTGCGCGATGACCTCCGGCGGCCGCTACCGGCTCGAGGTCGATCCGGCGATCTGGGTGAAGCCCGGCGAGGAGCTGGCCGCGCTCGGCACCGTGGTGGCCGCGCTCGAGCGGGTGATCGGCGCGTATCCGACGCAGTGGTTCAACTTCTTCGACGCGTGGAGCCCCGCCGGTGTCCGCGCCTGAGCGCGTCGCGATCGTGGCGGCCGGCGCCGTCACCCCGCTCGGGCCGGATCTCGAAGCTTTCTGGTCCGCGCTGGTCACCGGCGCCTCCGGCATCTCCCAGATCGAGCGGATCGACGTCGCCGACCTGCGGGTGCAGCGTGGAGGCGAGATCAAGAAGATCGGCCGCATCAAGAGCTGGCGCGGGCTGCCCGAGGGCCGCGCGTCCCGCCTGCTGATCGCGGCCGCGGACGATCTCTGCGCGCAGACCGCGTTCCGACCGCTGCCGCTCGATCCGGCCCGCGTGGCGGTCGTCGTGGGCACCGCGCTCGGTGGCGTCGAGGAGGGGGAGAAGGCGCTGGCCGGGGACGGTCGCCGCCGGCGCTTCCGCGACGCCCTCTACGACGCGCCGGCGTGGGACCTCGCGCGCTGGCTCGGCGCGCGCGGTCCCGTCGTCACGGTCGCGACCGCGTGCGCGTCGGGGGCGACCGCGCTCGCGGTGGGCGCCGATCTCCTGCGCGGAGGCGAGGCCGACGCGGTGGTGGCGGGCGGCTACGATGCGCTGTGCCGCTTCGTGCTCCGCGGCTTCAACGCGCTCCGCTCGCTGACCCGCGAGGAGGTGCGACCCTTCGACCGGCGGCGCGCCGGGCTGCTGCTGGGCGAGGCGGGCGCGCTGGCGCTGCTCGTCCGGGAGCGCGACGTCACCGGGCCGCGGCTCGGGATCCTGCGCGGCTACGGCAGCGCCAGCGACGGCTTCCACATCGCGGCCCCCGAGCCCGAGGGCCGCGGGCTCGAACGGGCCATCCGCGCCGCGCTCGCCGACGCCCGGCTCGGACCGGAGGACGTGGACTTCGTGAGCGCGCACGGCACCGCGACCCTGCTGAACGACCGGATCGAGACCGCCGCGCTCAAGCGCGCGCTCGGCCCGCGGGCCTACGAGGTGCCGGTGAACTCGATCAAGGGCAGCCTCGGCCACACCATGGGCGCGGCGGCGGCGCTCGAGGCCTTCATGTGCCTGCTCTCCGCACAGCGCGGTCTCATTCCCCCCACGCTCAACCTCGAGGAGCCGGATCCGGAGTGCGATCTCGACTACGTGCCGGGCCGCGCCCGCGCGGCGCGCCCGCGCATCATGCTGAGCACCTCGATGGGCTTCGGCGGCTGCAACGGCGCCCTGATCCTGGAGGCCACCTGATGCGCGCGCCCGGGGTGCGCGCCCTCGGCCTCCTGACCGGCCGGCCGCCCGCCGCCGGCGCGGCGGTGCACGCGCTCGCGCGCCCGGACCGGCCGGGCGACCGCTTCCGGCGGGCGACCCGCGAGTGCCTGCTGGCCCTTGCGGCCGTGGATGCGATGCTCGAAGATGGGAAGGCCACCCGCGAGGCGATCGCGGGAGAGCGTACGGCGCTCCTGTACGTGACCGCCGCCGCCTACGGTGCGTCCAACCGCGAGTTCGTCGAGCGCCGCGGGGGCGTGGTGCACTTCGCCTACACGGCCCCGGCGGTCGTACCGGCCGAGGTCGCGATCGAGTTCGGCGTCACCGGGGCCTACGGCATCCTGATCGGTGGCGCGCCCGCGACGCTGCGGGCGATCGAGCAGGCGGGACGGCTCCTGGACGCGGGGACCTGCGACCGGGCGCTCGTCCTGGTGGTCGAGATCTTCGAGGAGTGCGCGGATCTCCACGCCGCGCGCCGCCGTTACCATCGGTGGCCTCTCGTGGAGACCGCGGCGTGCCTCTGGCTCGAGCCGGGCGCGGGCGAGCTGTCGTTTCGATCCTCGCGCGCGGGCGGACGGCCGGGCCGCGCGGCCGGCCCCGAGCGCTTCGCGGCGGCTCCGCTCGCCGAGCTCGCGGAGTGGCTGCGGGGGCCCGCGCCGGAGCCCGTCGAGCTGGCCGGGCGCTGGCGAGGGGAGGAGGCGCGGCTCCGATGGACGAGGGTGCGATCCCACGCGCGCGAGAGCGCGGCGTGACGGGGAGGTCGATTCGATGACCCAGAAGGAAGTCCTGGACGAGCTCAAGGGGCTCGTCGTCGAGCGCCTGAAGTTCGATCCTCGGCGAGCGGCCGAGATGACGCTCGAGACGACCCTGCCCAAGGGGGTCGACGGCTCGCTGGGTCTGGACTCGCTCGACTTCATCGAGCTCTCGGTGGCGATCGAGGAGCGCTTCGGCATCGTGATCGACGAGGGAAGCGACCTCACGGAGGAGTTCCTCTCGCTGGACTCCCTGTCTCGCTTCATCCTGGCCAAGACCGGCCAGGGCTGAGCGCGGCCCCGGCATGAGCCGACCCGGAGGCGGCGGCCGTCCGGACGTCGTGGTCAGCGGGCTCGGCGTCGTGAGCCCGTACGGAGCCGGCACCAAGAGCTTCTGGACCGGGCTGGCCGCCGGCACCTGCGCCATCAAGCCGATCACCCTCATCGAGACCGAGGGCTTCCGCTCCCGCATCGCCGCCGAGATCCCCGCCGAGGCCATGGCCAGCCTCGGCTACTCGCGTCGCCGGTCGCGCGCCGACCGGATCGCGCTGGCCGCGGCCCGCGAGGCGCTGGCCGACGCGGGCGTGCCCGCCGAGCGGGCCCGCGAGGCCGGGCTGATCGTCGGCGCGGTCGGCGGCGGCATGCTCGAGGGCGAGGAGTGGTACTTGGGCGAGACGCGCGGCCGCCCGGTCCGGAGCATCCGCGCGCTACGCTCGATCCTGCCGTTCTCCCACGCCGAGACCCTCGGCTGGCGGCTCGGGCTCGTCGGGCCGAAGGAGACGGTGGTGATGGCGTGCGCCTCCGGCGGGGCCTCGATCGCGCTCGGGGCCGACATGATCCGGCAGGGCGTGGTGGAGGCCGCAGTGGTGGGCGGCGTGGATGCCTTGACCCGCATCTGCTTCATGGGCTTCAACGCGCTCAAGCTCCTCGATCCGACCCCGTGCCGCCCCTTCGACCGTGACCGCCGCGGCATGTCGATCGGCGAGGCCGCCGCGTTCCTGGTGCTGGAGGAGGCGGAGCGCTGCCGGGCCCGAGGCGGCCGCGCGCACGCGCTCCTCGCCGGCTACGGGATGACCACCGACGCCCATCACGTCACCGCGCCGCATCCGGAAGGCGAGGGGATGATCCGCGCGATGCGGATGGCCCTGGACGACGGCGGCCTCGAGCCGCGGGCGATCGGGTACGTCAACGCGCACGGCACCGGGACCCCGCAGAACGACCGCGCCGAGGCCCTGGCCCTGCGGCAGGTCTTCGGCGAGGGCGGCGTGCTCGTGAGCTCCACGAAGTCGCTGGTGGGCCACACCATGGCCGCGGCGGGTAGCGTGGAGGCCGCGGCCACCATCCTGGCGCTGCAGCACGGGCTGCTCCCGCCGACCGCGAACCTCGAGCGGGTCGACTCCGAGGTCCCGTTCGACTGCCTGCCCGGCACCGCACGGCCCGCCGAGATCACCGCGGCCCTGTCGAACTCGTTCGGCTTCGGCGGCCAGAACGTCAGCCTGGTCTTCACCCGCCCGTGAGTGGCTCGCGCGTCGTCGTCACCGGCCTCGGCACCGTGAACGCGTCGACCGCGGGCGGACGCGACGCGCTCGCGGGCGCGCTGGCGCTGGGGCGCTCCGCGATCGCTCCGGTGCGCGCCTTCGCGGTGGACGATCTCGCGAGCCGGCTCGCCGCCGAGGTCGACGAGGCCACGCTCGCCTCGCTCGTGGATCGCGACGCCGCGCGTCGGCTGTCGCGCATCTGCCGCCTGGGCCTCGCCGCGTGCGTGCTCGCCGTCCGCGACGCCGACATCGAGGGCGGGCCCGGGCTCGGCCTCGTGGTCGGCACCGAGCACGGCGACTTCACCTCGAGCCGCGACTTCGCCCAGGGCTTCCTGCGCCGTGGGGCCGCCGGGCTCTCGCCGATGATCTTCCCGAACACGGTCATGAACACGATGGCCGCCGTCGCCGCCATCGCGATCGGCGCCAAGGCACCCTCGATCACCCTGAACCAGTCGACGGTGGCGGGAGACCTGGCCGTCGCGCGCGGGGCCCGGCTCGTGGCCGATGGCCGCGCGGAGGCGGTCGTGGCCGGCGGCGTCGACGAGCTGTTCGAGGACGTGTACCGGCGCCTGTCGCAGATGGGGGCGCTGTCGCCGCGGATGGGAGGTCCCTCGGGGGAGGGGTGCCGCCCCTTCGCTCCGGACCACAACGGGCCGGTGCTCGGCGAGGGCGCCACGTTCCTGGTGCTGGAGTCGCCCGAGCGGGCGCGGGCCCGCGGCGCGCGCGTCATCGCCGAGATCACCGAGGCGGCGTGGGGCAACGTGCCCAGCGCGCCCTACTCCGCGCACTCCCGCCGGATCGATCGCGGCTCGCCGGTGGCCCGGCTGCTCGCGTCCCGTCGCGGGAGGCCGTTCGCGCGCTGCTACGGTGCGGGCAACGGCGATCCCGACGTCGACGACTGGGAGCGGGCGCTCCTCGCCCGCGATCTCCGGGGCCCCTCGGCCGACTTGGTGCCGCCGCGCTCGCTCGCGCCGCTCTTCGGGCAGCACGGCGGCCTCGGCGCGCTGCGGGTGGGCGCGGCGGCGCTGGACACCGAGCGCGGCGCCGGGCCGGTGCTGGTCCACGGTATCGCGCGCGGGGGCTGCCGCACCGCGCTGGCGATCGGAGCCGCGGCGTGAGCGAGCCCCTGATCGTCGTTCCGGTCTTCAACGAGGCCGGAACGCTCGGCGACGTCGTCGAGCGCGCGCGCCTGCACGGGCCGGTCCTCGTCGTCGACGACGGCTCCACCGACGACAGCGCCGCCGTCGCCGGCGCGGCGGGCGCCATCGTGATCGGGCTGGGCGCGCGACGGGGCAAGGGCGCCGCCCTGCGCCGGGGCTTCGCGGAAGGCCTCCGGCGCGGCGCGGAGCGCGTGGTCACGCTCGACGGCGACGGCCAGCACGATCCCGACGACATCCCGTGCCTGCTCAAGGCGGCGGAGGAAAACCCACGCGGCCTCGTCATCGGCGGACGCCTCGGCGGACTCGTGGAGCGGGGGCTGCGCGCGCTGCCGGCCGGCCGGCTCGCCGCGCTCCGGGTGGCCGGCTTCTTCATCAACTGGCTGAGCGGGGTCGCGGTGATCGACACCCAGTCCGGCTTCCGGGTCTACCCGGCCACCCTGCTGTCCACGGTGCGCCCGCGCTTCGGCGGCTTCGTGCTCGAGAGCGAGATGCTGCTGCGCGCGGCCGCCGCCGGCTTCCCGCTGCTCGAGGTCCCGATCGCGCCGATCCACTTCGAGGACCGCCGGAGCCGATTCCGGCCCGCGCGCGACGGCGTGGCGGTCGGCGCCTACCTGGCCGCGCACATCGCGCTGCGCTGGGCGCGCGAGGCCAGCGCGGGCGCGCTCTGGCTGCTCGGCATCTTCAGTCCCGCGCGGCTGCGCACGCGCCACCGCGACATGTACCAGTTCGCAGCTCCGCAGCGCTCGAACCCGCCGGGCTGGGCGCTGGCGGTGGGCGCCTTCGTGGCCGATCGCGCGATCCGCAGCGTCGAGCGGGGCTGGCGCTCGAGCCACGCGCGCGGCCTGCGGATGGCCGCGGTCGCCACCGCGTCGACTCCCGTGATGCTGGCTCTCGCGCTGGGTCGCCGCCCGCTCGCTGCGCTCGGGATCGACTGGCTCACCCCGGTCGCGCGACGGCTCTACCCGCAGGAGAGCCTGGCCCGCACGCTCGATGCGAGCGCGCCCGGCCCCGCCGCGGCCGCCCGGCCGGCCGACTACGACGTGCTCGTGGTCGGCGGTGGCCCCGGCGGCTCGAGCGCGGCCACGTTCCTGGCGCGCGGCGGGCTCACGGTGGCGCTGGCCGAGCGCGAGGCGTTCCCGCGGTTCCACGTGGGCGAGTCGCTGCTGCCCGCCAACATGCTCGTGCTGGAACGGCTCGGCGTGCTCGACGAGGTCAAGGCGCACGGCTTCCTCGTGAAGTACGGGGCCTACTTCCACGACCAGGAGATGGACCTGGCCTACCAGTTCCTCTTCCGCGAGGGCCGGGCGTGGCCCTCGTACACCTACGAAGTCCAGCGCGCCGACTTCGACAAGATCCTGCTCGATCACGCGACCCGCGAGCGGAACGTCACGCTGCTGCAGCCGGCGCGCGTCGATCGGGTGGCGTTCGACGCCGGGGGCGTCACCACGCTGGTCACGGACGGCGCCGGGACGCGCGAGATCCGCGCGCGCTTCCTGGTGGACGCGAGCGGGCGCGACGCCTTCATCGCCACCCGCCACGGCCGGCGGGCGCCCGTGGAGGGTCTCGGCAAGGTCGCGCTGTTCGCCCACTTCCGGGGCGGCAAGCGCTGGCCCGGGAAGGAAGTGGGCAACATCCGGATCTTCACCTTCGAGGCGGGGTGGTTCTGGTACATCCCGTTCCACACCGGCGTCAGCAGCGTGGGCTGCGTGCTCCACGCGCGCACCGTGAAGGGTCGCGAAGGCGATCTCGAGCAGCTCTACGAGTCGCTGATCGCGCGCTGCCCCGGGGTCCGGGACGCGATCGACGGCGCGCCGCGCATCACCCCGGTCCACAGCGCCGCCAACTTCTCCTACCGCACCGAACCCGCGATCGGCGACCGCTACGTCTGCGTGGGCGACGCGATCGCGTTCCTCGACCCGATCTTCTCCTCCGGGGTCTACATCGCGACGCAGTCGGCGGAGTGGGCGTCCGTGGAGATCCTCCGCGCGTTCCGCGAGGATCGCTTCGAGGCCCGGCGCTTCCGCGCCTACGAGCGGAGGATCCGCAAGGGCATGCAGCCCTTCCAGCGCCTGATTCGCAACTTCTACGATCCCTCGTTCATCGAGATGTTCCTCCAGCCGCGCGAGTACGTGGGGATGGTCGACGCGGTCACCGGAATCCTCGCCGGCGGGGCGTTCCGCCGCTTCACCCTCAAGATGCGAGTGTCATTCGAGGTCTTCTTCACCATCGTCCGCATCAACCGCTGGGTCCGCCGCCGCCAGGGCCGCCCGACCGAATCGCGCTTCACATGGTGAGCCTGGGGCGCCTCCTGCCCCGCGGCTATCTCTTCACGGTGCTCGGCATCGCGGTGGGAGTGGGCGGCCTCGTCGCCCTCGGCGCGATGGCCGAGCGGATCACCCGCTTCATCGACGGCGGGGACCGGTTCGTGCTCGGACAGATCTCGGTGGCGGGCGAGGGGATGGGCATGGGCACCGGCTTCACCGCGGGCGGGCTCCTGCGCGCGAGCCGGATCGAGGCGATCCGGCGGGTGGCCGGGGTCGCCACGGTGCAGCCGCAGGTGATGCTGCCGCTCAACCCGACGACGTCGCAGTTCCTGACCCTGACCCAGGAGCTGATCCTGGGGCTCGATCCGGCCGTGCCGATGTCCAATCGCCAGTACCGCGAGCTGCCGGTGCGCTCGGGCCGCTTCCTGCGCGCCGGCGATCGGGGCGTCGCGGTGCTCGGCTCGGACTTCGCGGCCTCGCGCCGCCTCGGGACCGGGAGCCGGCTCGACCTGGGTCGGAAGAGCTTCGAGGTCGTGGGCGTGCTCGACAAGACCCTGACCGCGCCCGACCGCTTCGCGATCGTGCCGCTCGACGACGCGCGCGAGCTGTGGCTGCGGCGCGACCCGCTCCTCGTCCAGGTGTTCGCGGGCGGGGCCGGGACGATGAGCCGCGCCGACCTCAACACCGGCGCGGCGGTGAGCTGGATCGACGGGGCCGATCCCGACGCGGTCGCGCGGCGTATCCAGGCGGAGGTGCCCGGGGTGAACGTCACGATCCCGGGCGAGCTGAGCCGGCTCCTGCGCGAGTCGACCGCGTTCTTCTCGGCGCTGCTCTTCGGGATCGGAGCCCTCGGCCTGGTGATCGGCGGGCTCTCGCTCTCGAACACGGTGAGCGCGGCGGTGTTCGAGCGCATCCGCGACTTCGGGATCAAGCGGGCTCTCGGGGCCACCGACCTGCAGCTGCTGCGCGAGATCCTCGGCGAGGCGCTCGGGGTGAGCGTCACCGGGGGCGTGGTCGGCATCGGCCTGGCCGCCGCGATCGGCGCGCTCGTCAACCTGCGCGTGCTGCGCCAGGGCCAGCAGCTCTTCCTCTTCTCGCCGCGCCTGCTCGCCTTTGCGCTGGTCTTCTCGGTGGTGTTGGGCGCGCTGGCCGCGACGTACGCCACCGTGCGCATCGTGCGTCTCTCGCCCGCCGAGGCCATCCGGCGCGGGGCCTGAGATGCTGATCCGCGCGGTCGGCGTCAGCAAGACGTACCGTGGCCCGGACGGCCAGCCGGTGTCCGCGCTCGAGGGCGTGGACGTCGAGGTGAAGCCGGGCGAGTTCGTGGCGGTGGCGGGGCCGTCCGGCTGCGGCAAGTCCACGCTGCTGAACCTCCTCGGCCTGCTCGAGCCGCCGGACCGCGGCGAGATCTGGTTCGACGACGTCTGCGTGACCCGACTCTCGCGCCGCGCCCAGTGCCCGGTGCGGGGGCGCTCGATCGGCTACGTGTTCCAGTCGTTCCTGCTGATCAGCGGGCTCACCGCGCTCGACAACGTGCTCCTCGCCGCCCGCTACGTGGGGCGGCCCCGCCGCGAGGCGCTGCCGGTGGCGGAGGCGTTGATGGAGCGGCTCGGCGTCGCCCACCGGCGCGCGCACTACCCGGCCCAACTCTCGGGCGGCGAGCAGCAGCGGGTCGCGTACTGCCGGGCCGTGCTCAACGCCCCGCCGCTCGTGCTCGCGGACGAGCCGACCGGCAACCTGGACGAGGGCCACGCCGCGGTGATCCTGGCGGAGCTGCGCGAGCTGTGCCGCGCCCGCGGCGCCGCGGTCATCCTGGTCACCCATCGGGCCGACGCGGCCGCGCTCGCGGACCGCGCCCTGCGCCTGCGCGCGGGACGGCTCGACACGAGGGGAGGCGCCGAATCCCCATGACGGAGCCAGTGCGGATCCTCTGCGTGGACAAGGAAGAGGCCATCGAGACCGACGACGACACCGTCGAGAAGCAGATCCTGGACGAGATCGGCCCCTCGCTCTAGTGGTGGCTCGGCGCGGTGCCGGCCTCGCGGTCCTGATCGGCGTGCTCCTCGCCGCCGCCCTGCTGTCCCCGGGCCTCGGTCGGGCGCCCTTCGACGACCCCGGCGAGGGGCAGCACGCGGAGATCGCCCGCGAGGTCGCGGGCGGCCGCTGGCTCGGCCTGCGGCTCAACGGGGTGCGCTACTTCGACAAGCCGCCGCTGCTCTACTGGCTCGACGCGGTCTCGTTCCGGCTCTTCGGCTTCACCGAGGGAGCGGCGCGCCTGGCCCCGCTGCTGGGCGCGCTGCTCGCGGTGGCCGCCACGACCCTGCTGGGCGCGCGGCTGCTCGGGCCGGCCCCCGGCGTGCTGGCCGGGGTCGCGCTCACCTCCTGTACGCTCTTCGTCGCGTTCGCGCGCTACGTGCGACCCGAGAGCTTGTTCGTGGCCGCCATCCAGTGGGGATTCACCGGCCTCCTGCTCGCGCGCCCCGGCGCGGGCTGGGCCGTGGCCGGCTGCGCGGCCCTCGGCGCGGCCTCCCTCGCCAAGGATCCGCTCGGGCTGGTCGGGCCGCTCGCCGCGATCGGCGTGGCGCGCGCGGCGGCGGGCCGGCTGCGCCCGCGCCGGGCGTGGCTGCCCGGCCTGGGCGTGGTGCTGCTCGCCCTGATCGGCCTCGGCTGGTACGCGATCGCCGCGCTCACCGAGCGCTCCTTCCTCTGGTACACGGTCGTCGACAACCACCTGCTCAACGCGCTGCGGATGCGCGCGTTCCCGGACGAGGACGTGCCGCTCGGCGCGCTCGAGTTTCTGATCGCCGCGACCTTCGGCGCCTTCCCGTGGTTCCTCGCCGCGGCCGCCGCGGTGGCGGCGATGGTCCGGAGGCGAGCCTGGCGGGAGCCCGCGGAGATCCCGTGGGTCGCGCTCGCGCTGTGGGCGATGGGCGTGCTGACCCTGTTCACGCTCTCGCCGTTCAAGCTGCCGCACTACGGCCTGCCCGCGTACCCGGCGCTCGCCCTGCTGGCCGCGCGGGCGTGGCGCGACGCGGCCGCGCGCCCGCGGCCGCTGCTCGTCACGCACCTGCTGGTCATGGGCCTGGCCGGTGCGGGCTGCGCGTGGGCCGGGCGGCAGGACGGGCGCGCCTTCACCACGCTCGTGTTCGGGATCTCCGACGTCTACTCGCGCAAGGAAGCCGCGTGGGGCCAGGCCTCGCCGTACCCGCCGTGGTCGGCCGTGCAGCCGCTGGTCGTCGCGGCGGCCGCGATCATGCTCGCGGCGGCGGCCGGCCTCGCGCTGGCGACGGCGCGCCGCTCGGCGCGCACGGGCGCCCTCGTGGTGGCGGTGGCGATGATCCTGATGGTGCCGGTGGTGTCGACCGGGCTCGCGGTGACCGCGTCGGCGCGCACGGTGTCGGGCATGGCCCAGGAGATCCGGCGGCGGCTCGGCCCCGAGGACGTGCTCGTCGTCGAGGGCCCGATCGAGAACGCGGGTGCGATCGAGTTCTATTCCGGGCACCGGCCGGCGCTGCTCGACGCCGAGAGTAGCGTGCTGGGCATCGGCGCCACCTTTCCGGACGCCGCGGCGACCTTCTGGACCCCGGCCGAGTTCGTCTCCGCGTGGGGCTCGGCCCGACCACCGTACCTGCTGACGACGCGCGAGCCGGGACGGGGCATCGTGACCCGGCTCGCGCCGGGCAGCGCGCGGCTGCTGAGGGCGGAGAACGGTCGCTGGCTCTACGCCCACGCCGGCGACGGCCCCGGCAACGGGACCCGCTGATGCTGACCGAGCTGATCGACCACTTCACGTACCCCGGGGTCTTCCTGGTGCTGTTCCTCTCGGGACTCGGAGCGCCGATTCCCGAGGAGCTGCCGGTGGCGATCGCGGCGATGATGGCCCGCTGGGAGGTCATGCACTGGGAGGGCGCGTTGCTCTCCTGCGTGGCCGGCGCGCTCGCCGGCGACATGGCGCTCTACTGGGTGGGCCGCCACTTCGGCCGGCGCATCCTGCGCTGGCCCTCGGTGCGCCGCGTCCTCACGCCGGACCGCGAGGAGCGCATCGTGGAGGCCTACCGGCGCCACGGGCTCAAGTTCATGGGCATGGCCCGCCTGGTGATGGGGCTCCGCTCCGCCGCCTTCCTCACCGCGGGGCTCGTGCGGGTGCCGTTCCTCCACTTCTTCCTGGTCGATCTGGTGGCGGCGCTCGTGAGCGTGCCGCTCTCCTTCGGCGTCGCGTACGTGGTGGCCGATTCCCTCGCGGCCGCGCTCGCGCACGTCCGCGCCATGCAGCTCTGGATCGCCGGCCTCGTCCTGCTGGTGGGCCTCGTGTGGGCGCTGCTGGCGTGGCGGCGTCGTGGGCGACGGTGAGAGCCGCTCGGCGCCGTGTGGTATCGTGATTTCATCGTGAGCGAGAGCTACCTGCGCACGCTGTTCCTGCATCCGCCCGCGGTGGCCGGATTCGACGGCGGCGCCGGATCCCGATACCAGGCGCGACGGGAGGTACGCTCGTTCTGGTATCCCACCTGGCTGGCCCAGCCCGCGGCGCTGGTGCCCGACTCCCGCCTGGTGGACGCCCCGCCCGACGGGCTCACCCTGGACGACGTGCGACCGCTCGCGCGCGGCTACGACCTCTGTGTGATGCACACGAGCACGCCGTCGTTCGCCTCGGACGTGCGGGTGGCGGAGACGCTCAAGGCCGAGAACCCGGAGCTGATGATCGGGCTCGTGGGCGCGGCGGTGGCGGTGGCGCCGGAAGCCTCGCTGCGCGCGAGCCGCGCGCTGTCGTTCGTGGCCCGCAGTGAGTTCGACTTCACGATCCAGGAGGTGGCGCAGGGCCGGCCACTGGCCAGCGTCCGCGGCCTCTCCTACCGGGTGAACGGGCACGTCGAGCACACGCCGCACCGGCCGCCGCTCGAGAACATGGACGCGCTGCCCTTCGTGACCCCGGTCTACAAGCGCGACCTCACGGTCGAGCACTACGCGATCGGCTACCTCCTGCATCCGTACGTGTCGCTCTACACCGGCCGCGGCTGCCGCTCGAAGTGCACGTTCTGCCTCTGGCCGCAGACGGTGGGCGGGCAGCGCTACCGCACCCGCACCCCCGAGCACGTGGCGAAGGAGATGGCGCTGGCCGCCCGGATGTTCCCGCAGGTGCGCGAGTTCTTCTTCGACGACGATACGTTCACCGACGATCTGCCGCGCGCCGAGGCCGTCGCGCGGCTGCTCGGCCGGCTCGGCATCACGTGGTCGGTCAACGCCAAGGCCAACGTGCCGTACGCGACCCTCAAGGTGCTGCGGGACAACGGGCTGCGCCTGCTCCTGGTCGGTTACGAGTCCGGCAGCCAGGCCATCCTCAACCGGGTGAAGAAGGGCGTGCGGCTCGACGTGGCGCGGCGCTTCACCCGCGACGCGAAGTCGCTCGGCATCGCCATCCACGGCACCTTCATCCTCGGACTCCCGGGCGAGAGCCGCGAGACCATCGCCGAGACCATCCGCTTCGCCGCCGAGATCGACCCCGACACGATCCAGGTCTCGCTGGCCGCGCCCTACCCGGGCACCGCGCTCTACGAGGAGGCTCAGCGCAACGGCTGGCTCGAGTCGGACGAGCTGGTGGACGGCGCGGGGGTCCAGGTGAGCGCGCTCGGCTACCCGCATCTCTCCCGCACCGAGATCTTCCACTCGGTCGATCGCTTCTACCGGCGCTTCTACTTCCGGCCCCGCAAGATCTTCTCGCTCGCGTCCGAGATGGTCCGCGACCGCCGGGTCATGCGGCGGCGCCTCGCCGAGGGCCGCGACTTCCTCCGGTTCCTGCGCGCGCACCGCGCATGAAGGTCCTGGTCATCGACGCCATCGCCGCCGAGGGCGTGGCCTACCTGACCGAGCGCGGGTTCCAGGTGGATCAGGTCTCGAGCAAGCTGCCCCGGAACGAGCTGCACGCGCGCCTCGGGGAC
>Ga0187766_10000808_pt1 | contig 17921 bp, 13 predicted proteins | sample 0216_QUI02_MP05__4_FD_132971 | JGI IMG/M metagenome (GOLD analysis project Ga0187766, IMG submission 132971) | Tropical peat soil microbial communities from peatlands in Department of Meta, Colombia - 0216_QUI02_MP05_20_MG | ecosystem: Environmental > Terrestrial > Soil > Wetlands > Peat ... | reverse complement strand
AATACCATCTACCCGATTCTCATCCAGGGGACCCTGGACATCGGGGCCGTGATACTGACCGTCTCAGCCCTTATGTTCATTGGCCTCACGCCCGATCCAAAATACCCAGAGCTGGGGAACCTGGCGAAGCAGGGGATACAGTACATCTTCACGGCGCCCTGGATGATCCTCTTCCCCGGCCTTACCCTGCTGATAATCTCCGTAGGCTTCAACCTTCTTGGAGACGGGATCAGGGACGTGTTCGACCCGAGGCTTCGAAGATGACAGCGCGCGAAGAGGCAGGGCCCATCCTGAAGATATCCGACCTGAGGGTCACCTTCCACACCTACGCCGGGGACGTGAAAGCCCTCAACGGGGTGGATCTCACAGTGAGGAAGGGAGAAGTCCTGGGGCTTGTGGGAGAGAGCGGCTGCGGCAAGTCCGTGACTTCCCTCGCCGTGGCCGGCCTCTTGCCTCCCAACGCGGAGCTGGAGAGCGGGACGATAACGCTCGCCGGCGCGGACATCCTGAAGATGTCCAGGGAGGAGATCCGCCAGAAGAGGCTGACCGACATTGCCATGGTCTTCCAGGATCCCATGACATACCTCAACCCCGTGCTCACGGTCGGTTCCCAGTTGCTGGAAATAATCACCCAGGAACCCAAGCTCTTCTTGCCAGCACTCGTCCGGCACAGACTGGAAGAGATCGGTCCCGAAGGGAAAGAAGCGCCTGCCCTGGCTGCCGAGAGGGAACGGCTCCTCTCCATATCGAGAGGGGGGAGACCCGGCCGGAAGGAGGTCGAGCGGCTCGCCCGGCAGTACGTGGTATCCACGTTGCGCCAAGTGAGGCTCCCCGACCCGGAGAAGGTTCTCGACATGTACCCCTTCGAACTCTCCGGAGGAATGAGACAGAGGGTCATGATAGCAATGGCTCTTGTCAGGAGGCCCAAGCTCCTCTTGGCCGACGAGATGACGACGGCTCTCGATGTGACCGTGCAGGCACAGATACTCCAGCTTCTCCGCGAGCTGAGGAAAGAGATAGACGCCTCGATCGTCCTGATCACCCACGACCTCGCGGTTGTGGCGGAGGTGTGCGACAGGGTCGCGGTGATGTACGCAGGGAACATAGTCGAGCTGGCTGGCGTCGAGGAGCTCTACAGCGACCCCCTTCACCCTTACACCAAGGGGCTGCTGGCCTCGATTCCAAGGGTGGATTCGGCCCGTACCCGACAGGTGTCGATAGGGGGATCCGTACCCAACCTGTTGTTCCCTCCGAGCGGATGCAGGTTCCATCCACGCTGCCCCAAGGCCTTCGGAAAGTGCCCCCAGGTGAAGCCCCCGCTGGTCGAGGTGAAGCCGGGACACCTGGTAGCGTGCTTGCTCTATGAGGAGTGAGATGGTGTCAGAGACAGGAAACCTGCTGGAGACGAAGGACCTCATGAAATGGTTCCCTCAGCGGGGAGGGTTCCTGAACAGGGCCCAGAGCTACCTGAGGGCAGTCGACGGGGTGTCGCTGACGGTTAGGAGAGGCGAGACTGTTGGCCTGGTGGGCGAGTCGGGGTGCGGTAAGACAACCCTCGGGAGGACCATAATGCGCCTCACGGATCCCTCCGGAGGCTCGGTCAAGTTCGAGGGAAAGGAGATCTCCAGATTGAGGAGGGGAGCACTCAAGCCGTTCAGAAGGAAAATGCAGATGGTCTTCCAGGACCCCTACGCCTCCCTTGACCCGCGCCAGAACGTTCGGTCGGCTATCGTCGAGCCGATGCGAATCCACGGCATTACTCGCTCCAAGAAGGAATCGAACGAATTCGCCGAAGATCTCATCGACAAGGTCGGGTTGAACCCTGACCACCTTTCGAGATTCCCCCACGAGTTCTCCGGTGGCCAGAGGCAGAGGATAGCGGTGGCGATTGCGCTGGCGGCGAGGCCATCCTTTCTCGTCTTGGACGAACCCACGTCATCGTTGGACGTGTCTGTCCAGGCGCAGGTGCTGACGCTCCTCCAAGACCTTAAGCAGAATCTCGGACTTACGTACCTCTTCATTTCGCACAACCTCGCCGTCATAAGGCAGATGTGCGACAGGACCGCGGTGATGTATCTCGGCAGGGTCGTCGAGTACGCCCCTACCGGGATGCTTTTCGAGAACCCGAAGCATCCCTACACCGTTGCGCTCCTGTCCTCCGTCCCCATCCCCGACCCCAGGAAGAGGGGCCAGCTGGCGGTCCTTTCCGGAGACGTGCCGAACGCCGTTAACATACCGAGCGGGTGTAGGTTCAGGACGAGGTGCGGGTTCGCGACAGACCGGTGTAGCAGCGCCTCCCCCCCGCTGGTGGAGATTGAGAAGGACCATTGGATCGAATGCTTCTACGACATTGACTTCGGCAGAAGGTCAAAGACGGAGCTGGCGTCCTGAGGCTCGAGGGAGCATTTCGAAAGGGATTAGAATCAAGCGTTCCAGAGCGTGCGAATTGGCAAACCACCATTCCATCGGGCGGGAGACGTTTCACTACCTGTGGAGCAGAGACCACAAACCTGCCCTCAGCATCAAGCCCGGAGACGACGTCCACTTCGACATCAACGACGTCAGCTCATGGCAGATAACCAAGGACTCGGGGGTGGGTATCCTGTCCTCATTCGACGACTCCAAGCTGTACCCGCTTGCGGGCCCGGTCTATGTGGAGGGGGCCGAACCCGGAGACACTCTGACGGTGGACGTCCTTGACGTCCGGAACGACGATTTCGGGTGGTCCGCCGTCCTGCCGGGGCACGGCCTGCTCGAGGAGTTCAGCGAGCCATACCTCTACAAGTGGACGCTCAAGGACCAGCACTTCGCCCATTTCGAGAAGGGCATCCGCATCCCCATCAGACCCTTCTGCGGGGTCCTGGGGGTCGCGCCCCCGGAAGAAGGGTCATTCGACGTCATGCCTCCGGGGAGGCACGGCGGCAACATGGACATCAGGCACCTGACCGTCGGGAGCCGAGCGGAGCTCCCGGTCTGGGTGAAGGGGGCCCTGTTCTCTACGGGGGATCTACACGCTGCCATGGGAGATGGCGAGGTCTGCGTGAGCGCGATCGAGTGCCCCGGCCATGCGAAGTTCCGTTTCGGCCTCGTAAAGGGGACGAACCTTGCCTGGCCCAGATACACGACCAGGGGGGAGGCGCCTCCCCGGAAGGGATACCATGTCTGCACCGGCATCGGGCCCGACCTGATGCTTGCTTCGAAGGATGCTGTGAGGAATATGCTGGACTACCTCACCTCGACCCACGGCCTCTCGAGGGAGGAAGCCTACGTCCTCTGCAGCGTTGCCGCGGACCTCAGGATCCACGAGGTGGTCGACCAGCCCAACTGGGTGGTTGGGTCGATGGTCCCGCTTGACATCTTCCCGTAGGGTTGGTCCGGGGGGAAGTGGGCCAGTGCCGCGGATCAGTCGGAGTGCTAGCTTTCCGGTGAGCCCTCAAGGATTTCGTTCGATCGCCCGCTGACGAGCATGGCGACCGGTGATGGCGGGGTGCCCTCAGTGAGACTTCTCACGGCCCGAATCGAGGGCTTTGCATCACCGTAACCCAACCGTCGGTCTGCCCACTGTCGCGAGCAGCATCGTCGACCCGCGAGTCTGGAAGAGATCAGCCGCTCCGAGCTTTATTACCCCCCTCTGAGACCCGAGCGGCCTCCATGTCCTCCAATGATTTCGGCTCGCTAAGGCTCCTCGTCGGTAACGAGTGGGTAAAATCGGGGGCAGCGGACACGCGGGACATCTTCAATCCGGCCGACGGCAGGCCCATCGCAAGAATCCCGTTCAGCACCCGAGACGAGGTCCGGTCAGCCACCCGAGCTGCCGCGGATGCCTTCGAATCCTGGAAGGAGATCCCCATCAGCGACCGAGTCCAGTATCTCTTCAGGCTCAAGCAGGTGATGGAAGCGCACTCGGAAGAGCTCGCCACCCTGAATACGGTGAACCATGGCAAGACGCTCGAGGAAAGCAAGGGGGACGTCAGGAGGACCATAGAGAATGTCGAGGCTGCGATAGCGGTTGGTTACTCGCTCTCAAAGGGCTCTAGCCTCGACCAGATCGCCAAGGGGATCGACACACAGACCACCAAGGATCCGCTCGGCGTCTTCGCAATAGTCTGCCCCTTCAACTTCCCGCTCATGATTCCGTTCTGGTTCCTCCCCTACGCCATCGTCCTGGGAGACACGGTCGTCGTGAAGCCCAGCGACCTCACTCCTGTACCCATGCAGAGGATGGCGGAGCTCATTGTGAACGAGGTGAAGCTCCCCCCCGGAGTCTTCAACATGGTCCACGGCGGCGCCGACGTGGTCGAGTGGCTCATCAGGGACGGCGAGGTGGTGGGCGTCACATTCGTCGGCTCGACGCCTGTGGCGAAGGCAGTCTACCGAATCGCGGGCGAGTCCGGGAAGAGGGCAATAGCGAACGGCGGGGCGAAGAACAGCATAGTCGTAACCAGCGGAGCGGAGCTCGATTCGGCCCTTTCTCCGATAGCATCCTCATTCTTCGGGAACACCGGGCAGAGGTGCCTCGCAGGAGCTAACCTGATAGCCGTCGGCTCGATCAAGGACGAGTTGCTTGGCAAGTTCGCCCGGACGGCCAAGGCGCTGAGGGTGGGGAACGGGCTCTCTCCCCAGACAGAGATGGGGCCTGTGGTCTCCAAGAAGGCCAAGGAAAGGATCGAGTCATTTCTCCAGAAGGGGGTCGAAGAGGGCGCCAAGATCGCTGCGGACGGTCGCGGAGTGACCGTAGGCGAATACCCGGGGGGCTACTACCTGGGCGCAACTGTCTTCGACGGCGTATCCCCCGAAATGGCCATTGCGAAGGAGGAGATCTTCGGCCCTGTGGCTAGCACCATCCACTTGGAGACTCTCGATTCCGCCATCGAGACAATCAACCGGGGTACGAAATTCGGCAACATGGCGAGCATCTTCACCACCAACGGCAGGGAGGCCCGCGAGTTCAGGAGGAGGGTCCGGGCAGGGAACATAGGAATCAACATCGGGGTCGCCGCACCTTCGGCATACTTCCCCTTCGGCGGAATGAGAGAATCCTTCTTCGGGGTCATACACCCGCAGATGGATTCGGTCGACTTCTTCACCGACCGGAAGATCACGATATCGCGCTGGTAGCGCCTCACCTTGTAGTCAGGTGAGTCTGCCCCATGGGCATGTCCTTGTACTCCGGGTGCAGCTCCACCGACAGGTTGCGGTCCCGGGGGTCCGCGCTGATGATCCAGACGAATTTCATCCCTACCCCCGGGGTGGCGACGTTTGGATGATATCCGCGGTCGAAGAGAACCGCGTCCCCTTCCCTCACGACATACGCCCTGTCCTCGTCCCCCGCAACGACCTGGACCCCGAACCTCTTCCCCAGGCCGTAGTATACGTAGAGTTCGGGTTTCCCGTCGTGCCTGTGAGGGGGGAAGCTGGTCCAGTTACCGTCCTCTCCTTCTACAAAGCCCACGATGAACCTGTTCGCGCGGTCCTTCTCCCCGATGGAAGTGTAGATGCTTCGTCTGTACGTCCCTGACCCGGAGACCACAGGTCGGATATCCGAAATCCGCTTCACGTAGGATGGAAATTCGTGCTCTGCAGGTGCCATGGCCCACAGGACGTCTGCTTGAGCAGAGGCTTCCAGCGAGAAGCGCGCGCCTCTGGAGACGTAGCACACATCCTTCTCGGCGAGGGTAGCTTGATCTTGCCCTGATACCCCTATGGCAAACGAACCTGCCAGAGGGATTAGCACCGACTCGTCCCCCGGCGCTTCCAGGTCCGGCACCATGAGCCTTCTTCGCATGCGCAGGCGCTGGACCTTCAGCACAGGTATCGAGCAGAGAGTCTCGAACTCGTCGACGGCTCCAGTGTCTCTGTGCATCAAGCTCAAGGGTCCTGTTGTGGTGCGTCTCTCTATTTAGAGTTTGGAGAAATTCGCCGCAATTCAAGCGGCCCGAAATCAGATCGGTCCCGCCGCCAGAATCATCAGGTGCCCCGATGGAGGCGTCGAAAGCTTATGTGCGGACGGGTTTCTCCCCGACGTTCTAAGGTGCCTTTGGATGGACCCTTGGAATGTCTGCCCCGCGGTCCCGCCGCCCCCACATCTTGACCTCTCCGGGCGCATCGCCTGGCTGGCCCTTGGGGGATACCCGCGACTGGCAGCCGACGCGGTTCTCAGCAAGGGCGCCCAGGGGGGACTTGAGACCGTCGTCGGGAATGCCATCCGCCAGCTGAACCTTGAGTTCCAGAAGTCTCAGCCAGCCCGGAAATACTGCTACGAGACACTCATCGAAACGGCCCTGAACGTGACAGGGCTGGAGAGGAAGCGCGCGGGGTTCTCCGAAGGAGATGCCGAGGCCGTATTCAACGCGACAGTTGAAGCGATGAAGGGATGGGAGGCTCAAGAGAGGAGTGAGGGAGGTCCCCTCGCCATCGCGGGTGTGGTCCAATCCCAGATCCTCGGCATGAAGAAGGTTCTCTTCGGGCAGGGGATGGTTTCCAAGATGGGTGAGTCGATAGAGGGAAGCGTCAAATCCGCGGGTGTGGCGGAAAGCTTCCTCCGCGCATCGAAGAACGAGATACAGGAAAACGTCTACTACAGAATCGTGGATCAAGGGCTAAGCAAACTGGGCAACGACTCCGCCACTGGGCTGAGATGGCTGAGGCACCTGGGGGCGGTCCAGGTCTCTAGCAACCCTGTGATCGCCGCCCGTGCCTACGAAGAGCTTCCCGACCTCTGGCAGAGGTTCGCACCTGTCATCGCTGCCCATCCTGAGTGGCGTGACGACCCGGCGAAGTTCGGCGATGACGTGGCGATGTTCGCGACGGTGAACGCCCTGTTGCCTAACCTGCTCGATTTTAGGCCCATCGCGCTTCTTTCCGATTTCAGGGAAGGGATGGTGAGCATTCAGCTCAACCCGTTCAGGGCAGGCAGCAAGGAAGATAGCGTCGGAGACGCGCTGAGGATCTATTCGATCCTTCAGGAGATTCTCCTCCTGTACGATGCTCACCTGATGGGGAACTCGGGGTTCGAAGGGAGGGGCAGGCCAAACGTCGTGTTCAAGGTGGCCAGCGGAAGTGCGGTCGCGATCGAGACAACTGAAGCCCTGGACAGGCTGGGGATCGGCACCAACAACACGGTGACCTACACGGTCTCCCAGGAAATCACCGTGGCCCGGGCAGCGATGAGGGGCCTCGCAGGTGCCCGGAGGTTGGGCATTCCGGTCACGAGGGTGTACATCACCAACATGGAAGGAAGATTGGAAGACCACCTGCGGGAGGCTCAGGCCGCCAGGCTGCTGAAGGCGTACCTAGGGACGACCGGCGTGCCAGAAACGCGAACGAGGGAAATTGCGGAGCGGCTTGGAGTCCAGGGCGAGCTTGAGAAGGCGGACACCCTTGACGAAAGGGTCGCACTGCTCTGCGAGCGGAGGAACCTGAAGACCCTGACCGAAGACTGGTTTGCGAGCCTGATTCCGGCGAGCGCCGAGCTGGCTCGGATGGAGAGTGACATCAGGAAGGCCGGCATCCTTGTTACCCGGAGAGTCTTCCGCGTGGCTTTCGGCCCGAGGGCGGCCCGAGGCTGGGAGAAGCACCTCCAGGCGACCATGGGGCTGTCAGCCGATCAGGCGAAGGACGTGGTGTCCAAGGTCGACCTCCTCCCGGCTTCGAAGAGGAGGGAAGACGACACCTACCAGGTCCTCGGAAGGAAGGAAACGGATAACCTCACCAACACTGAGTTCCCCGACCAGCAGCTGAAGGTCTGGCTGCGTTCTCGGGTGCCTGGATTCGCACTTTCGGATTTCGAAAACAGCATCGCCAGGACGGAGCCCGATGTCCTTGCCCGACTGCTCGAGATGGAAGACTTCAGGAAGGCCTACGAGCTCACCGGACCGCTGTCGAGAGAGCTGAACGAGCTCGGCATCGAGGTCCCTCAGGAGGACGGGGGGCTCGAACCAGAGCAGTGGGACTCCTACGGGCCAGTCGTTAAGACGATGCGCGAGTTCAAGGGGGCTTATCTGGCCTTCAAGAACAAGTTAGTCCAGTCCCTGGAAGAGAAGCAGACCGCAAGCCCCTTCGTCGGCAAATAGTGCCTATCCACGGGTAGACGCCACCCCAAGGCGTGAGTGGATTGGTCTTGTTGGGCTGGCTGCTGTCACCCCCGTCCGCGTCTGCCCCGCCTCCTGTCGTACTCTGGGGCGGCTAGCGATTGGACGGGCCAGATTTCGGGTCGAAGGAGTAGCCATTCTTCCTCAGAAACGTGACGACCTGCGGGAGCCTTGGCATTGACTCTGAGCAGGCGTGCCCAGTGACCACAATTGCGCCGACGGCGTTGCCAAAGATGGCCGACTCCTTCGGGCCCCAGCCGCTGAGCTGGCCGAAGATGAACCCAGCGATGAACCCGTCCCCGCCCCCCAGCCCCTTGACCATGGGGACCTTGAAGCCCTGGGAGGTGTAGACCTTCCCTCCGACCCGGACCTCAGAGCCCGCCTCCCCCCTTGTCACCACCACCATCTTCTCTCCTCCGCTCGGTATGGCCGCCAGGGCAGACCTGAGGTCCGTTTCCCCGGTTGCCGCCAGGTACTCCTTGTCGTTCCCAACAAGCACTCCGGCTTCTTGAATCGCATTCCTGTATCTCGAAATTCGTTCCGCATCCCGGACCTTCCAGAGCGTCGGCCTGCAGTCCAGGTTGAAGATCACCTTCTTTCCAAGCCTCCTCGCTGCCTTCGCAGCGTCGAGCACCGTCGAGAGCGAGGGCTCGCTGCTCAGCCCCGTCCCGGTGATCAGCAGCGCCCGGGTCTCCTTCAGGAGGACCTTCCCGATGTCACTCCCAGTCACCTGCAGGTCCGCGACGTTCTCCCTGTAGAAAATGAACCTCCCGTCCTGCCCGGGTATGACCTCAGCGAACACTAACCCGGTCTTCCTCTCCCTCTCTTTCCTCACGCGTGAGACGTCGACCCCTTCGCTCACGAGAAAGCTGACGACAAAGGATCCCAGCTCGTCGTCGCTCACCCTGGTTACGAGCGAGCATCTCAGTCCGAGCCTGGCTCCGCCTACGACGGTGTTGGCCGCGGTCCCGCCCAGGTATTTTGCGAACTTCTCGGCCTTCTCCAGGGGCACCCCGAGGTCCAGGGAGTAGAAGTCTACTCCTGCCCTCCCTATGGCCACCAGATCATACAAATCGTCTTCACCGGTATCTGGATGGGATGTCCCAGTACCCGTAGGCGGACGTCCCGCTCCTGGGGAACTTCCTCTCGACCTCTGCCTCGAGAACTGTGACCCCCCCCGACGCGAGCGCCTTCGTCACCTGGCTCCCGAACTCGGCGGGGCCCTTGGCCTGGGCGTATCCCGCCCCGTAGGCGCGGGCCAGCTTCTCGAAGTCCACTTCGTAGGCAGAGCCGTCCTTCCTCGCGAACTCAGTCCCGACCAGGTGCCCTTTGAACGCCCTGATCTGCAGGTCTCGGATCGACACCCACCCCTTGTTGTTCAGAATCACCACGAGGAGGGGCACCTGCAGCTGGACAGCTGTCGACAACTCGACGCTGTTCATCATGAACGACCCGTCCCCCTCGACAGCAACAACGGGGACCTTTGGCTGGGCCAGCCTCGCCCCAATGGCAGCCGGGAGTGCAAAACCCATGGTAGAGAACCCTCCGGAGCTTATGAACGTCCGGGGGCTGTAGGCTATCCACTGCTGTGACATTATCTCCTGGGGGAGCCCGGCGCTCACCGTGACTATCGTGCTCTTCGGCAGCTTCCCTCTGAGAATCCTTACCAGATTCGGGATCCCCATTGGGGACTCCTTCCTGAGCCTCTCCATCTCGGCCTCCCACTTCTCCTTGAGCTCCCTGAATCGCTTCAGCCAGGGCGCAGTCCCCGGTCCTCCCTTCTTGCGGACTGACTTCATCGCTGCGAGGAGGTCCTTCAGCGCCGCCTTTGCGTCAGCCACGATGCCGATTTCTGCCGGGTAATTCTTCCCTATCTCATGAGGGTCGATGTCGATGTGTATCAGCTTCGTAGGGGGGATGCGGAACGTCACACCCGGGACGTAGGAGCTCGTCGTCTCGTCGCTGAAGGTGACCCCCACGGCCAGAATCACGTCCGCCTTCTTCGCCACCTCGTTGGAGACGGCGTTACCTATGTTCCCCGGGTGGAAGCCGTAGAGTTCGTGGTCTTCGGGGAAGCCGCCCTTCGAGTCCCCCCGGAAGGTGCAGAGCGCCGGAGCTCCCAGGAACTCGGCGACCGCGACCGCTTCTTCGCTCGCGCCGGACATCACCACCCCTCCCCCAACCAGCACAAGCGGCCTTTCGGCACCCAGGAGGAGCTTGGCGGCTTCGAAGGTCTTCTCGGCGTCGGGCCTGATCCTCCCCCGCGCGATGAACTTGCTCAGATTCGGAACGACGGCTTCGGTCTCCTCGACCTGCACGTCCATCGGAACGTCCACCAGTACGGGCCCGGGCCTCCCGCCCAGCGCAGTCCTCATCGCCTCTGTCAACACCCTCGGGAGCTGGGCCGCGCTGGTGATCGTCCACGACCCTTTGACAAGGTGGTCCATCGCGTTGGCATAATCCACCCAGTGCCGCCTCTCGATCTCCTGGAATATCCCCCGGCCGAAAAGGTAGGTCTGTATCTGGCCCGTAAGGGCCAGGAAAGCCGAGGAGTCGACGTATGCAGTGGCGAACGCGGTGGCGAGGTTCGTCGCCCCGGGTCCGACGGACGTGGTTACGGCGGCCGGAACCCTCCTGTTTGCCCTGAAGTAGCCGTCGGCCATGTGCCCTCCCCATTGCTCATGCTTGACCGGGACGACGGTCAGATCGGGGGCCATCTCCCTCGCTGCGTCGAAAATCGAAACATTACCGTGCCCGGGAATCCCGAACAGATACTTCACGCCCGACCTTTTCAGGAATTCCGCGACGAACTGTGCCCCGTCCCGGGGCGCCGGCGGCATCGGCGAGCCGGCCCTGGTGCGCTATTTTAATCGTTAAGGGAAGACGTCCAGAAATCTCCCGGCCCACCCATTCATCATATTCATGACCTCGTCGACCTTCAGCCCCTCGTGAACGATCGAGTCGATCGCCATGGCGAGGGGCAAGGGATCGCCCCCCGGCGGATAGAGCAGGTTCCTCCCCATCATCACCCCCCTCACGTTCGGGGCGGACTTCATCGCCGACTCGATCTGCGCCAGCAGCCCTCGCACATCGTCTGAGGCTTCGCCCCCGAGCAGAAGGATGGGGAGGGTGGTCGCCCTGGCGACCTCGCCGAAGCCTTCACAGTAGGGAAGCTTCAGCCACACATTCGCCGACGAACTCCCCAGCCCGCTAACGACGCCCACGAGCTTGACCAGCTTCCCTTTGTCGTTGTCCGTCATCACCTTGCCGTCCCTCCTCACGACTGGGAGGGGCTCGACGAACAGAGGCATCTTCGCCGCCGCGCACTCCCTCAGGACGCCCACGCAGTAGCTCAAGGTATCCAGCGAGCCAGAATCGTTCGGATCGAACCTCAGGAGGAACTTCACCCCGTCCAGCCCTGCCTGAACCGCCCCCTTGACGTCGTAACCCGTCACCCTGTCGTCGAGCTCGAAGGAGCTTCCGGCGATCCCTCCCCGATTGACGCTCCCTATGAGCAGCCTGCCGTCTATCAGGGCCCCACCTTTTCGAGAAAGGCTTGACAGCACCGCCAGGTCGTTAATGACATCCGCGGTCCCGAGGACCCCGTCGAAGGGCGAGCACGCAATTACCCTGAGGACTCTCGACAGCAGCTCCTGCCTACGGCCCATCCTCAGAGGGTCTTCTCTAATGCCCGTCACCATCCGCGCCGGATGATCTGCTGCGACCAGGGCGAGCTTACCGTCCTTGGTGATAAGCCTCCTTCTGCTTCGCTCAGCGAGAAGCTTCCTGGCGAGGCCCGGCTGCTTTATTCGAAGGTCTGTGATCCGGGAGTAGACTGACCCGGGGATGAACCTGGCCGCCTCAAATCGCGGGGTTGGCACGAGAGCCGACTCCTGGGCGGCGTTTTAGAACCTGCCGCCACGTCGGATAGCTCACGAAAGTTCCCCGAAGAACCCTTTTCTAGCCTACAGGGGGGCGAGGCCACGCTTGAACCTACTGAGGTTCCTGCTCAGGCGTGCGGGTTTCGCAGTCTTCGTCCTATTCGTCGTGCTCACGATAACCTTCGTGCTCTCCCACCTGATACCTGGGAACGTCATCTACGCATGGCTTGGCAGGGAGGCGGCGCAGTACCCCGCAGTGGCAGCGGCCTACTCGGCCAAGTATCACCTGAACGACCCGATCTACATCCAGTACCTCTACTACATCGCGGGGATGCTCCAGGGCAACCTGGGCGTATCCCCCTCCAGGGGCTTCATCCCTGTCTCATCCGTAATAGCCCAGACGCTCCCCCTCACGCTGCAGATTGTCATCCTCGCGTTCGTCATCTGCGTTGCGATTGGGCTCCTTCTCGGAATCCTCGCAGCGCGGTATCAAAACTCCCCGGTCGACAGCGCCATCCGCGTGTTCTACCTCGCGAGTTACTCGTCCCCGCCATACTTCGTCGGAGTGCTGATCCTGGTGGTAACATCGCTCTACCTTCGAATCCTCCCCACAGGCGGAGCCTACGATCCTCTGGTCGTCTCTCCTTCCCCGTCCATCACCGGGTTCCCAATCTTCGACTCCCTCATCCAGGGTAACTTCGCCTTTTTCGAGAACGCCTCCGTGCACCTGATTCTCCCCGCGTTGACCCTCGCGCTGGTTTCCTTCGGAGTCATCACAAGGGTGGCCCGGAGCTCCCTGCTCGACGTCATGAAAACGAACTACATCAGGACCGCCCGGTCGAAAGGGCTCGAAGAAGGGTCCGTGTTCTACGGACACGCGCTCCCCAATGCCGCAATTTCCCTAATCACGATTTCTTCTCTGGTGATGACCTTCCTGCTGACGGGTTCCGTTTTCGTCGAGTATCTCTTCAGCTATCCGGGGCTGGGGCACTACGCGTTCACGGCCCTGCAGGGGAGCGACTATCCCGGGATCATGGCGACGGTATTCGTCTTCGCCGCGATAATAATCATCACCAACCTGGTGGCCGACGTTCTCTACGCATACGCTGACCCGGAGATCAGACTTGGATAACCCGACACCGCCCCCGAATCGCCTCAGAGTCGGGAGGAGAGTAAGGGCTGCGATCCGTCTGATGACGAGCAATAAGCAATCGCTCGTCGGGCTTATCATCGTCCTGGGCTTCCTCGTCACGGCGCTGCTGATGGAAGTGGCAGTGCTCCTCAACATCCAGCTCACGCCCTACCCCGCGAACCCTCTCCCGAACCAGGTCAGCGCGACCCTCCTCCCTCCCTCCTTTGCCCACCCCTTCGGAACGGACAACATCGGGCGCGATGTCTTCAGCAGGGTTCTGGTCGCCACTCCCTACGACTTCATGATTGGATTCGTGGTCGTGGGTAGCGCGGTGCTGGTCGGGTCCATGCTCGGAGGCTTCGCCGGACTCCGCGGGGGGCTGCTCGATGAAGTCCTGATGAGGGTTACCGACGTCTTTTTCGCACTCCCGGTGCTTCTGATCGCAATGGTAATCGGCGCCATCCTGGGCGGCGGCATCGGCAACATGAGCGTCGCGCTGATGATCACCTGGTGGCCACCCTACGCGCGACTCGCAAGGGGGGAGTCGTTGAAGGTTGCCCATCAGAACTACATCGAAGCCTCGCGGCTGTCCGGCCAAAGGCCCCGCCACATCCTCTTCCGCCACATCCTCCCGAACATATCCGGGACAATGCTCGTCTACGCGACGCTGGACATCGGGACGGTCATCCTGGTCTATTCGGGGCTCACATATCTGGGACTTGGAAACAAACCCCCCGCCCCCGACTGGGGGCAGATGGTGGCCGCCTACAACAGTTGGCTCCTGTCGGACCCATGGCTGGCACTGATTCCGGGGCTTATCATCTCAGTCGGGGTGATAGGTTTCAGCCTGCTCGGTGATGGCATCAAGGAGACCTTGGGGATCAGATAGGATGGTAACAGTCCTTCAGGTGTCCGACTTCAGCGTGGACTACAGGACCTCGAGGGGAGAGGTCAGGGCACTTGACTCGATCAACCTACGGGTCGAAGCGAACGAGTTCATCGCACTGGTCGGGGAATCAGGCTGCGGCAAGACCACGCTCGGCCTTGCCACCATAGGCCTCCTCCCTCCGAAGGTTGCGAGGATCGGAAGCGGCATCATATCATACAAGGGGACAGACCTCACCAAGTTGAGCCCAAAGGAAGCGAGGAAATACCGCGGGTCGGAGATCGCGATGATCTTCCAGGAGCCCCTGACGAGCCTCAACCCGCTGAAGCGCATCGGCGAACAGATAGGCGAGGCGATCGTGCTGAGACGCCAGAAGGAGGACCCGAAGGGGGCAGAACGAATTCCCAGGATTCCCGGAAGGGGGTGGAAGTTGCCTCCACAGATCAGAGAGCAGGCGGAGAGGATGTTGGCCTTGGTCAGAATCCCCGATCCCGACCACATCATCGACCGTTACCCCTTCGAGCTCTCCGGCGGCATGCGGCAGAGGGCGATGATTGCCATGGCGCTCTCTCAGCAGCCGGAGCTCCTGATAGCCGACGAACCCACCACGGCCCTCGACGTTACCACCCAGGCGCAGGTCCTGAAGCTAATGAAGGAGATTAAGGACAAGCTTGGCACCACAATCATGCTCGTCACCCACGACCTCGCGGTGGCGAGCCAGGTGGCGGACAGAGTCGTGGTCATGTACGCCGGGCAGATCGTCGAGGACGCCGAGGTGCATGCCATGTTCTCCAACCCCAGGCACCCGTACACCCAGGGCCTGCTCTCCTGTATCCCCGCGGGGAGCCGGGAAGGAAGGCAGCTGACTCCGATCAAGGGGACGATCCCCGATCTTACGCTCAGGAGGGAATGGTGCCGGTTCCAGCCGAGGTGTCCGGCCGCCATGGACATCTGCGCCCGCAGGGAACCGCAGCTGAAAGAGGTCGAAAAGGACCACAGGGTCGCGTGCTTTCTCTATGGCGAATGATCTCCTGAAGACCGTCGATCTGCGCAAGCACTTCAAGTCCACGAGGGGGATGAACCCGCTAACCAGGGCAAAGGAGCGGGTCATCAGGGCGGTGGACGGGGTTTCCCTCTCCATCCCTGGCGGGAAGACCCTGGCCGTCGTCGGGGAGTCAGGCTGCGGCAAGACGACCCTTGCGCGGACCCTCGCGCTCCTCGTGCCTCCGACGGGGGGCGAGATCTATTTTGACGGCCAGAGGATTGACGATGGGAAGGTGGACGACAAGGAGGTATATCGCAAACTGCAGATGGTGTTTCAGGACCCCGACTCTTCCTTAGACCCCATGATGAAGGTCGGGGACATAGTGGCTGAGCCTCTCCGGGGACTCACCTCAATGAGCGACGCCGAGGTTCGGAAGACCGCCCTCGAAAGCCTCATCGCGGTGGGGCTGTCAGGGGATTTCGCCGAGCGTTTCCCCGATCAGCTCAGCGGGGGCCAGAAGCAGAGGGTGGCCATCGCCAGGGCCATATCCACGCGCCCCAGGCTTCTGATACTCGACGAACCGACGAGCGCCCTCGACGCCTCGGTCCAGGCCCAGATACTGAACCTCCTGGTGGAGCTCCAACGGAAGTTCTCCCTATCGTACATGTTGATCACGCACAACATCGCTGTGGCGGCCTACCTCTCCGATGCCATGGCGGTGATGTACGCGGGAAACGTGGTAGAGTACGGGCCCACCTCTGAGGTCTTGGAGAAACCGAGGCATCCCTACACCATGGCCCTGATGAAATCAGCCCCCACCCCAGACCCCTGGAAGAGGACTCTTCTCCAGATCGAGATAGCAGGAGAAGTCCCAAGTGCCATCGACCCGCCGAGCGGGTGCAAGTTCAACCCGAGGTGTCCGTTCGCCGAGGCGGTTTGCGTCGCCGAAGTCCCTGCGTTGACCCGAATAACGGAGGAGCACACCGCCGCATGTCACTTTCTGCAGAAGACAGCGTAGCGCCCGCGCAGGCTGTCGAAAGTATATTCCACCAAGATTAGTATTGCTTAAATAACGAAGTCAGCTACGCCCGCGCCAGTAACTTTTGCGAGTTTCTACCCCCTCCCGCGGTGCTATCAGCACGACGGTAACGGTCGTCGTCGTAATAGTCATCCTTGTCCTGGCCGGCGTCGCGGCCTACTTCCTGACGTCCGCTGGGAGTTCGACCTCCTCCACGACCAGCAGTTCGAGCTCGGTCACGACAACCACCACGTCAACGACCAGCACTACGGCCACGTCCAGCACGGGGGGCGTAACGCGGAACTCTTTGACGATCGACGACGTGTTCTGGCCCGCCGGGGACCTCAACCAGCTGAACGCCCTTGGCGAGATACCGTATCCGAACTGGCTGACCTACACCGTCTATCAGCCGATGATAACAGTCGACCCGAACCAGCTGTATAGCTCCGGAAAGCTGGTATATGTCCCAGCGCTGGCAGACAACTGGACGCAATCCTCAGACGGGACGACCTACACCTTCCACCTGAGGCCGAACGTCAACTTCTCCGACGGCAACCCACTCAACTCGTATCAGGTGTGGGCCGAGATGTACGGCTTCTACTACCTGTCCGGGAACAGCTCTTCGTTCCTCGAGTCTTACAACGTGTTCGACTTTTCGCAGGTGACGTTCGGACCGACCCAGATCAGGCTGCTCAATTCGAGTGGGCTGATCAACCCGAGTCCGCAGGCGCTGTCGATGATGCAGAACACGAACTGGCCAATCTACGTGACCGATTCGTCTACCATCGTCTTCCACCTGAAGGCACCGTTCAACTACTTCCTAGGGACGTTGGTAGTCTACATCGGCCTGATATTCGACACTCAATGGCTGCTCGACCACGGAGGGTTCGGAACATCCTCCGGTTACAACAGCTACTTCAACCAGAATCCGATTCCGGGGACCGGCCCCTACGTCGTGTCCCAGGTATCCGAGGGAGCATTCGTGAAGTTCACACAGAACCCCAACTACTGGGGGAACAGCCTGACGGCCGCCCAGATAGCCGCCGACCCGTACCTTGACCCAGGGCACGCCAAGACCGTGGTGGTGCAGACGGTTGCGACGGACACCACGAGATACACAGATCTGACGACGGGAGCCGCCCAGATAGCCGGCATACTGGCGCAAGATTACGGCACGGTGGTCAGCAATCCCGCCACATACGGGGTATTCAACTTCCCGAGTTCGGCCGCCGTCTTCGTCGGCATCGCCATGAACACGCACAGGTCGCCCACCAACATAACGGCGGTTAGGCAGGCAATAGTGAGGGCGGTCAACTACACGGACATCTCGAAGAAGGTGTTCTTCGGTGGTCTCAGCCCCATGATAGGTCCAGAGTATCCGGTCTTCAGCCAGTTCTATGCGCTGGGCGGGGCATCGCCTTACCAGTACAACCTGACAGCGGCCAAACAAATCCTTGCCAACGCCAACATTAACCCGACCACTCTGCCTCCGATGGACTTCCGAGTGGTGCAGGGGTGCGACTACTGTAACACGGCCGCCCAGATAGTGCAGAGCGACCTGCAGCAGCTTGGTCTCACCGTGAACATCATCGTCACTCCGTCGACGCAGTACACCTACCCGAACACCGGAGGAACCCAGTCATACACCCAGTCCTTGGGCGCCGCTTCGACCATTTCGCAGCTGACCTGGTTCGGCACGGGGACCTTCGCCCCAGCCGCAGACACGCCGGCAGACAGCTGGCTCCTGTTCGTCAACAACGCCACCTCCTCGAACAACTGGGCAATTTACTCGAACCCGACGGTGCAGAAGTGCGTCAACGGGTTCACTACCATCTCCGACGCGACCCAGCTCATCAGCCTCTGTACCACCGCCTATACCCAGGTGTACAACGATGCGCCGTACATATGGCTCGGCACGATCAAGCCCTT
>Ga0187766_10000807_pt1 | contig 17936 bp, 23 predicted proteins | sample 0216_QUI02_MP05__4_FD_132971 | JGI IMG/M metagenome (GOLD analysis project Ga0187766, IMG submission 132971) | Tropical peat soil microbial communities from peatlands in Department of Meta, Colombia - 0216_QUI02_MP05_20_MG | ecosystem: Environmental > Terrestrial > Soil > Wetlands > Peat ... | reverse complement strand
GCCTTAGCTGCCGAGCCAGTTGTGCACCAGATTGTACTGTGGGCGGCTTCGCAGTCGCTCTGAGTAAGTTTCTGAGTCACACAACCACCCCAACGGGGTGGCCACTGCTCCATTGTGACTAGGCAAGTATCTGAAAGGCGCCAGTGCTCCAGATCTCGACCTGACTGTGCAGATAGACAAAAAGTAGGCCAAAGACCAAGCGCGGGTCCTTCGGAGATCGGAAACGCCTGGAGAACCCCGACCCCTGGTGAGCATGGACATTTTGAAGATCACCCGTCGAGTGATTTGAGACACGGTCTGTTAGGAGAGTCCCCTATCCAACGGGCAGTGGCTAGTGCTGCACTTCATAGGCCAGCGACAGCCTCCCTGACCGGTAAACCCGATTGCTGAGCAGCCCTAGCTTTGTAGGGCTGTACGGAGGTGGAAGCAAGGGAACGCCCGCCCCGAGCAGGACCGGAATAATTGCGACGTCAATTCCGTCCACATAACCGGCATCGAGGAAGGACCGAAATAGGCTGCTCCCACCCATCAACCAAACATCTTTGCCGTTCTGAGCTTTTAGCGATGCCACCCACTCACCAGTCAGCTCCGACACTACCTTTACTTTCGGGTGTTGGTCCGGTTTGAGAGTGCGCGAGAAGACAACGCTCGTAATTCCGATGAAAGCTGCTTCACCCAACCGTTGGACAGCTGCCTCATAAGTTCGCCTGCCCATCAAGAGCGTGTCAAACTGTGCCCAAATTTCGGCAAAGTCAACTTCTGGGTCCATAGCGATCCAGTCCGCCTCTCCATTCGGGCCTGCGATATAACCGTCCAAACTCGCAGCGACTCCATATCGAATTCTCCGCATGCGCGACGCGCTCCCCTCGAATGATGTTTCAGTGTAGGGCGTCAGTGTCTCACAGTCTGGACACCTGTTGAAAATGTATGGTCCGCCGCCGGATTGCAAGAGGGTTGAAGAATTCGAAGGGACAGTCCGCGTAAATGTATCCGGCCTTTAAGTGGAGAATGCTCTCCGGGCACTCGATGATGATACGCGCGCGCCGGGCCTTACAAATCCCTCGGTTGTCTTCTTCTCTCCTCAGCAGACCTTGGTAGAACTCTCTCTCACATCCACGTTTTGTGCTTTTCCAAGCGCAGCGTCTTTTCCATGGCCATCAAAACGGCCGCGAGTTGCTGCAGCGGCGGATGTCGATAGTCTCGGCCGCTAGACAACACGGCCCAGATGCCACATGCGATCGAGCAGCCGGCGCAGACGCGGGCTCAGATTCTGTTCGGCATCTTCGATGACTCCGGGGAGGTTCTTGCGCAGGTGGATGGGCTGGGCCGCAAAGGTGATGCCGCGTTCCAGCAGGAATCCGCGGATTTCGTGGATGAGCGCGGTGCGACGCGGCACCAGCCGATCCCGCACACGGTGTAGGGCCTGCCAGTCGAGTTGCTCCTGCGTCTTGAGCTGGGCAAAGCGCATGTTCTGCTTGGTCACGGCTTCGGCGATCGCTTCGGCGTCGAGGAAGTCGTTCTGGTTCGACTTCCGGTAAGGCTTCACAAACTGCGCTGGGATCAGTCGCACCTCGTGCCTGGTTCGCGCAGTGCGGCACCCACAAAGTGTGCTCCTGCGCAAGCCTCAAGCCCGATGAGCGAGGCCGGCAGATTGGCAGTGTAGGTCAACCGCTGCGAACGTGAGAACTTCTTACGCACCAGAATCTTGTTCTGTTCTCCCAACGCAACCAGGTGAAAGGTGGTCTTGCTCAGGTCGATGCCGATCGATGTGATATGCATGGCGATGATCCTCCTCGGTTAAACTACCGAGCCGTAATCCTACCCGGCGGCGGACCATCTCATTAATCCCCTTATCACAAGCGTGGTGGCTGAGAGAGGCGGACAGATGGCGCAAGCTTGTGCAATGCCTGGTTTCAACACCTACCGTAGCTTTCAAGATCTGCCGTAGCGACCTCGGGAGCTGTCACATCGCCTCCAAGCCCCGACAAGAAACCACGGTCACAGCGCGGACTTAGCCAATCAGTGCTCAAATGTGCGGCTTGCTCAAACGTACGGCTCATGCAGGTGAACAGGCGCGCCGACTCGCCGGACGCGCAGGTTGATCACTTCCACTAACACTGAGAAGCCCATCGCAAAGTAGATGTAGCCCTTTGGTATGTGCATGCCAAGGCCTTCGCCGACTAGCGAGACGCCAATCAGAAGTAAGAAAGACAGCGCGAGGACTTTCACCGTCGGATGGCGATTTACGAAGGCGCTGATGGGCCCCGCTGAAAACATCATCACGCCGACGGCCAGGATCACGGCGGTAACCATGATGGTGATTTCGTCGGCCATACCGACGGCGGTAATGACTGAATCCAACGAAAAGACGATATCCAGGACTACGATCTGAGTAATGACACCAGCAAACGATGGCCGCACTCGCGCCGAGTTGCGGCCTTCTTCACCCTCCAAACGCTCGTGAATTTCGATCGTGGCCTTCGCGAGCAGGAACAGGCCACCGCCGATCAAGATGAGGTCGCGTCCGGAGATGGGGCGCCCCAAGATGTAAAAAAGCGGAGTCGTCAATCTGATGATCCAGACAATGGAAAGCAAAAGCAGGATGCGCATGACCATCGCGGCCAGCAGTCCCATCCGCCGAGCCGAGCCTTGTTGCGACCCCGGAAGCTTGCTCGACAGGATCGAAATGAAGATGACATTGTCGACGCCGAGCACGATCTCGAGGAACGTCAGCGTGATGAGCGCGACCAGACCGGAGGAAGTGAAGAATGCGTCCATAGTGCCGCTCTCTCTTGGAGCGTGAGCTGCATATTAAGGGCGGGTGCCACTGCTTTCAATGGCGCAATCGGCCTTGTCCGACGCAAAAAGAGAATGACAGCTTGCCGGTCGCGACGCATCTCTCCATTGCCATGTCAGCAGATGGTCAGGTCGGCCTCATTTGTTGAAAAATCGCCACAGGGCGAAATGACGGCACGACGGGGGAGTTGAGCGAAATTGATTTCATAACAATGCCGGCTCCCAGACCCGAGTAAGCTTGGTGATACCAAACCAACCATGAAGGTGTCCCAGCACAAACCGGGTTCATTCGTCACAATCGCATACGACCCAAGGTAATCCCACCACCACCGTCATTCCCAGTGCGATGCGAGACCCCGGCTACCCGTGAGGCGACATCATTGGAGGCTGTAACAACCTGTTTACGAACGGTCTGCGTGCGCGATCCTGTTACGGGCCGTCCCAAGAGTCTTCTGAGTCTCTTCCGAGCCTGACGCTCAGGATCGCAAGAATATGGTCGAAATGCTGAACGCCATTGAAAAGTCTCAACTTAGACGCAGAGAGCTTGGCTGCCTATTATAATCACGCCGATGGCCAGCGACGCCTCTCTCGCGTGGACGAACCGGAGCGTGCTTCGCCCGGGCCGCGAAGAGCCCTACCTGTGCATCCAGGACATCATCATTTTCGTCCGCGACCTGGACCTCAGCCTGCGATTCTACGTGGACCAATTAGGCTTCGAACTGATCGCGGATAAATACCTTCCGTCTTTCGGACGCTGGATTGAAGTGGCGCCTCCTGACGGCAGCGCGAATCTTACGCTGTTTGCTCCCAAGCCCGATCAGCCCGAATACAAACTGATTGGCGGCAACCGCTGGATTCTTTTTATGACCGAAGATGTCCACGCCAAGTACAAAGAATGGAGCGAGCGCGGGGTTCGGTTCTTGTCTTCGCCGGAGAACCCAGTGTGGGGCGGGACCTTTACGCGCTTCGAAGATCCGGACGGGAATTCGTTTGGACTGGAAGGGTTCGATGAGGTGAGGCGAAGCTTGGAGTTGCGCCGGCAGGCGCACGCTGAGAGACTCGAATCCGAACGCCGTACCGCCCAGGAACTGGAGATCGCCAAGCAAGTGCAGGCTCGGTTGTTTCCGCAGATTCAACCGGAGTTGAAAACCGTGGAGTATGCAGGTGTCTGCCTGCAGGCGAGGCAAGTGGGAGGGGATTATTTCGATTTCCTGAGTCTCGGGCCGCAGCGGCTGGGGCTGATCATCGGCGATGTTTCCGGCAAGGGGATCGCGGCCGCTCTGCTGATGGCGAATTTGCAGGCCAGCCTGCGAAGCCAGTCGGCCTTAGCCTTCGATCAGCCTGAGGCATTGCTCAGATCCGTGAACCGCCTGTTCTACGACAACACCGACGACAATGCCTACGCATCGCTTTTGTTTGCCGAGTACGACGACACGACGCAGCGACTGCGCTACGCCAATTGCGGACACTTGTCGGGCCTTTTGTTGAGAAGAGACGGCAACTTGGAGCACCTTGAATCGACCAGCACGCTGCTGGGGCTCTTCAAAGACTGGGATTGCTCCATGCGGGAGCAAGCGCTCTCCCCCGGCGACGTGCTTGCGCTCTACACCGATGGCATCACCGAAGCCAGTAACGAGCGAGGAGAAGAATTTGGCGAGCGGTGCCTGATTGAATCGCTGCGGCAACATCGGGAACTGTCGTGCCAGGCTTTGCTGACCGCAATCGTGGATGGGGTTCGGCGATTCAGCTCTCAGGAACAGCACGACGACATCACGGCGATCGTCGCGAGGTTCAAAGCCACTCGATGACGTGTCGCCGTGGGAACCGCCTGCTTTCTCTGTTTCCCGACTGTGAATGCAGATTGACTCAAGGATGGGGGTTTTGAGCGCCATCGACAACAACAATCATCGGCCAATTGGCGGTATGCAGCCTCGACTTGAAGCTTCTTGGGCGGTGATAACGGAGATGTCCTGCCCTTGGGCCCACTTTCAGCAGAGCCGCAGTTAGCTCGTTTGCAATCGAAAATCAGGGAAGTGAAACCCTGCAGCAGCGAGCACATTTTCCGATCTCCACGCATTTCCCAGCCTCTGGATAAGCGAGGGTACCGATATTCGGATTTAACTCGTCTCGAGTGGACTCGCATGAACAGTAGGCAATAAAATTCGCGTAAGGATGGTGGAAACCACCAGGCGGAGGCCCCGTCGCCGGAATAATGTCAACTTGGAAAACGGGAAGCCCTAGCTTACCTAAGCCCGACAGCGGAAAGGGTGCGCCCTTCCTTCCTTCGTAGGAACCCGCGTCTACACTCGGCCATGAGCGTATCTCTTCGCAGGTTGCTGCCGACAACGTGCTTTTATCCTTCAGCATTGCAGACACCGCGATCCCAACGGAATCTCCGTGCATGCTAGGAACGATGCGAATACCCAGAAAACGACCCCTGGAAACCGCGAGGATGCCCAACATTTCTCCGTTGCCCACAGCAGGAACATAGAAGATGGCGTGATCGGCACCGACCGCCACTGGCCAAGGTCCCCCTGCTGGTAGTCTGATAGTGATTCCTAGGGTTATGTTGGGTCCAGCCTGTTGATTGGTCTGCGGCCACGCTGAGAGGCCACCAAGCAGAAGTACCGCCGTGAGCCCAAGAACGTATCGTTCCGCAGCGTCACGTTTTCTGGACACAAGGAAAACTGCAAAGGGAAGGAGCATCATTTGTTGGATGACGCTCACACCTGACTTCCTAGCGACATTCGCCATAGACACCCACGAGGATAGAACGGTAGGAAGAGACAATCTTGCTCAAGATGTCGCCGAACGACCGACAGCCATTTTCGCCGATAACCTCGGGCCGTGTGCGTAAAAATCTCTGTATCACCCACGATCGGATTGTGAGCGTTATCGCCTGCTCTATAAAGGGGAATGTCAAGGAAAATTTCTCCTTCGACCGGAAGTGGAGAAACTTTTCGCGACTTCCAGCCCCTGTCCGTTATCCTTCTTCGAAGGTGACCGCCAAGGTGCCGCGTAGTCCCGCCAAGAACTCGAGAAGGGTGGCTGCCTTCGTCTCCACGATCGATTCCATGACTACTCTGCCGGTGGAGTCCATGACTGCCACCGAGATGGTTGCTTGGTGCACATCGAGCCCAATATATACTTTTCAGTGTTCATAGAGGGTGCTCCTTTCGTAGGTGAGGATGTGACGATCACAACCTACTCCAAAAGGGGCGCCCTTTTATAATGCGATTACGTCAATCAATGAGCAGAGATGCTACTCGCTCGGCGAGTAGTCATGAATGACATGCGAACTCAGCTTCTGCTCAACTTTGTGGCCGTCGATGGACTCATCGGGAATGAACCACGCCTCGGGTCGCTCGGGATCATATCGGAGGAGCAGTTTACGGCCAATCATCTGGCCGATTATCGCCTCAGCACGTGATCTGGGAAGGTGTGCCGCTAGAGAAAAGCGCCCGGAATAATACTGGTCGGAAACTTTGTACGAGAACGCAAATGTCGGCAAAACGACTCTGCTTGTTTCCTGTGTCCCTTCAAGAGCACCGGATTCAACCGTTGCCTCCACGGGAAGCCATTGTCCGGCCCTCTGCATCATTTTGCGCTGCCGATACTGCCACATCACCCAAGCCGCGACCGCAACGGAAACAGCACCCCCAGCGATGAGGACCACGACCAACAATTCCTTGTCCATGCTGGAATTATTATGGCGAATTGACCCGACCCTAGACAAGCATTCATGGGCCCTTAGGAATCCAGCAACTCACTCAACATTTGCATCGTTGACGCAATATCACGGATTTCACCAATTGAGGGTCCGGCAAGGGTTTTGTCGGTTCAGTTTTCAGAGTTCAGCGGCCGTGAAACTCACTTGCGGGTGTCTTGACGACCAGCGGGTGCTTCCCATACGTGGCGACCGCCTGTAGTACAAGTTCTGAGAGTCGTGCCATCTCCACGCTTGCGCAACGATACCCGGAACCGCCACCGGAACTACCAAATCCTATTTCGTTGTTGGCAAGACAGGGTTGCTTATGATGACAGCGAATATCTCGCCGCGCTCGCCCGGCGGGGTTCTCCCATGGCTGCTGTCGTCAATGCGTTCTCGCAAGATATCTGAGTAAGTCTGTCAAGTAAATTCTTAAACTTTCTTGATCGACCTCCACCAATCTTTCCACTTGGTATTCACAAAATGTTCATAAGGCTTTCCCGACAATGTCTGCCTCGTTGTGACCGGATTCCGGTCATGCTGACTTGTTAACGACAAATGGCTTACAATGTGTCGATCTATTCGACACCAAACATTCTGGAGGATCGCTTGATGAACGGGCTCACAATACCCAACCGCTTCCGCAAAACATGGGCACGTGCCTCGGTCCTTGCTGTTTCGGTGCTGCTAATCGCGACTTGTCTTGGAGTACCAGGTTGGTCCATTCAGGCTGCTGAACCCCATAACACAAGCGCCGAACTGCAGTCATTTGTTGGTACTTGGCAGGCAAAGTTCAAGGGCAAGACCTTCCAGACGATCAAGTTGGAGAAGAAGGATGACAAACTAAGCGGAACCGTCAGCCACGCCAACGTCAGTGTGGACCCGAAAAGTGGGGAGCTTAACGAGGTTGAGGTTCTAGAGGGTAACGACGCCATCGTGGAAGCACAGCTTAAGAACGGAACACTTCTGATTACCATGGCAGATGCTATTCAATTCGAGATGAAGATCACCGGCGCGGATGAGGCACAGCTTCAGATCGTAATACCCCCAGATGCCGCCGATGAAGTTCCAGCGGCGAAGCCGTGGAAGTTGGTCCGGGTGAAGTCTAAAGATTGACAGACTCAGGCACTTGCCGCAGACCTGCGACCACTGAACAGCGGAGCTGTGGCGATACTGCGTGTCGAGAAACCACCATCTCTTGGGAAAAGATGTAGACGTCTCAGAAGTGGAAGGGATCACTGCCCAGTACGATCTTGGGCCGGTGGCCTATCTTATCTGCATTATGATGGCCTGGATCAGCCGGCAGCTCTGTTGATGAACGTCGGCTTGGCAATTTTCTTCCTGTTGTCACCCTCACGCTAGACGACTTACCGGTAAGTAACCAAATGCGTCGTCCGTCGCTGCGCTAAACTTGCTCCTGAAGCAGTGCCTACTCGATGGCGCCTGCATGACCACGCGGGTATCGAGGTCTGGTTTCGCGTGACCGCAGCCCCGCAAGGACAGTCCGAGCCTTCCCGCGGCTGTCAGGCCACTTTCGTCTTGCTGTCGGATTTTTCCAAGTGTCCGCCAAATTGAAAACGCATCGCAGACAACAGCTTGTCGGCGAAGTCGGCCTCGCCCCGCGAACTGACTCGTATAGGGCCGTAGTCAGAACTGGCGCAGGCACGGCTTCGTCGATCGCCGCTTTGATCGTCCATCGCCCTTCGCCTGAATCCGAGACTCGGCCAGCAAATTTCGAGAAGTGAGGATCCTGAACAAGCGAGCTAGCCGTCAGATCAAGCAACCATGAGGCGATCACACTGCCACGGCGCCATACCTCGGCTATGTCACTGAGGTTCAGAGCATATTGGTATTCCTCAGGATTCCGTAGAGGCGTGGTTTCCGCAGGACGGCAGCCTTGCCTTGCTTGCCAACGTTGGCGGAGCGGGGGATGCTCAGGCCCTCGGCGTATGCCGCCATGATTCCGTACTCGATCTCATTGTGTACCATCTTGACGAAATGACCGGCGCCGTTCGGTCCACAATGCAGATAGCCCTGCTCGGCGGTACCGCCGATTTCCTCCCGGCCGGGCGTGCGCGGAGTGTCACCCATTCCGGGAGCAAATGCGGCGAAGATCGCATCCAGCCGTTGAACGACCTCGGTTTCCCCGCCGATCATCATGCAGTAGCCTTGCTCCAAACCCCAGACACCGCCACTGGTACCGACGTCCATGTAATGGATTTTGGGAGCTAGTTCCTTGGCGCGCCGAATGTCATCGACGTAGTAAGAATTGCCGCCGTCGATCAGGATGTCCCCGCATCGAGATGCGGGAGCAAATCAGCGATGGTTTGGTCCACGACTGCAGCAGGAACCATGAGCCAGATAGCCCGTGGCTTGTCAAGCTTGTTAACGAACTCTGCGAGCGAAGCAGCCCGGTAGCTTTCTCCTTAACCAACTCGCTTACCACCTGTGGCGACCTGTCGAACACCACACAGTTGTGCCCTTTATTAATGAGCCGCCGCACCATGTTGGCGCCCATCCTTCCAAGACCGATCATGCCAAGTTGCATAGTTGTCTCCTGGTAAGAAATAGCGCAACCCCCTACATGAGGCGAAATTCAGGACAACAAAATTACTCCACCCTGGCCCGGGCAGCGGCCAAAAGCCCCGCGAGAGCCCGGAGCTGACCTTTCCCTAGGTGGCCCAACTGCTTGCGGTGGATCTTCTGAACCGGCTCATCCAAGCGATCCACAAGTTTGAGGCCCTCGGGGGTGATCCGCGCCACCACCACGCGCCGGTCCCGGCTTTCGCGGGCGCGCGAAATCAAGCCGCGTTTTTCCATACGGTCCAGGAGCCGGGTGACGTCGGGATCACGGGTAATCATGCGGCTGGCAATCTCCCCGCAGGGGAGCCCTTGAGGCGCCCCCCGAAGAATCCGTAGGACGTTGTACTGCGTAAGGGAGAGATCCTCAGCCTTGAGTACCCCGATCGCCCCCCGAGTGAGCATGTCGGCAGTGCGGAGCAAATCCAAGAACGCTGCCTCTTCAGGGCTGCCTACCCGCTGGACCTTGGCTGATTCGGTCATGTCTCGACAATAGTCGTGATAACGAGTATTATCAAGACATATTTGTGGCTGAATCCCGTCACGATTGCAAAGAAGGAGGTCGTTCCGACCAGATGTCCGTTCGTGAACCGACTTGCCTGTGACTTAGGGGAACCGCTTTGCGCGGACTCGACCCTACGATTACTGCGGGAGATTATGCGCCACCGCAGCGCTCGAAAGCGTGGCTGAGAGCGCAAGAGATCAAAGCCGGATCGGAGTTAGCAAAGACCGTCCATTGATCGTGTCGTCCTAAGCCCGCTCTAGCCACGTCACCGCCTGGTTCTCTGGCCGGGCCCCCTGCCGACCAACGACCATGATCCCGCTGAGCCACCACGCAGCGCGAGCGTTTCTGGTTTCTACTCGGCTGCTGCTCCGCCAGGCCCCGCCAAGTAACCAATCGGCAAAGCGATGGATCCTATTGCGCGCAACCAATCGCTTTTCACTGGAAACGAATGGCTGAATGCTCTGCGCAGATTCTGGGAAAGGTCTGACCACTCACCATGTTGTGAAAACTAGCCAGCGGATACCCGCACAGAATGTCCACTTCGTAGGTCTTGGCCACTTCGTTCCAAAATTGTTCGAGCCGAATCGCTGCTTCCACCTTACCTTGCGCCAACAGGAGAGCGGCACATTCTCCGCAGGCGGCAACGCGCGGCCGCTCTGCTCTAGCAGCACGAGCAGAGGTCTCAATCAGATCGCCCACGACTGTAAAGAACCGAGCCCGATCCGGCTGGCCATTGACCATGAATGTGGATAGCGTGCCGGCAGCATCGACCGCGGTATACCTCCCCTGTTCGATCGCGGCAGCAACCTCCAAACCGTAAGCCTGCAATCTTAGTAGAAGGCTGTCCCGATGTGACTCAGTTGCAACCACAATCACAGCCATCCCAGCCTGTAGCGCGGGCCCACTAAACTGCGAGAGATTGTCTAGAAAACCTGCAGCATCGGCATAGAAATCCACGCCGTGGCGGTGGGAGATTTCCAGGTTATGTAGTAAGAGTGGCGCGCGGACCCTATTGGGTTGTGCTTTCTGGGCACCTGGTTCATCCGAAGCCCTGTTGAAATCGTGGCTCGCAAATCTGCTGCCGACAAATTGATCCCCTCGCAGAACCGCGTTCACCGCGGTCAAGAGTTCGTTCCGGGCATCCGTTTTGAATACGTAACCTTTGGCTCCCGTTCCGAGGGCTGCTCGCATTACATCGGCAGAGGCTTGTAGGCTTACGAAGAGTATTGTGGATTGAGGGGTGAGCTTGCGGATTCGGCGGGCGGCCTCGATACCATTCAGCTTGGGCAGTCTAACGTCCAGCAAAATCAGGTCGGGTTGCAGTTCTTCCGCCTTCTGAACCGCCTCCAGTCCGTCCGCTACTTCGCCGATGATCTGCAGTCCCGGCTGTTTCTCAAGCGTCGAACGGACGAATCGCCGCCAAGGCTCGTAGTCATCTACCACGAGAACTCGAATGGTCGTTCTTGCCAAGTAGCCTCCGCCAGTCACAGTCCACCCCGAATTACTGCCAGGCGGAGTTGAGCCTATGACTTGAGAGGATTACATAAAGGAGGCGTTCGGTCATTGCGCCAAAGCAACTCTGGGGCTGCTCCAAGCCAATGTGCGATCAGGTCGGAATCGGATGCGCATTTCCGGAAGAGGAAGAACCGGGCGCCGCACTCCTGGCCACGCAAGCTGCATCCCACATTGGCCGCCGATCAAATCTCAGAGCCAGGCAAGGTGGAGACTTGCTTGGTCTTTAAATCCAACAACTTAATGAAGGTTGTGTAATGACTGGTCTCTTCGAAAACGATCGATTTGCCATCGGGGGTCCACTTAGGAAATATGAGGTCGTGTTCGCTGGCGGAGATCATCCGTGGCGCGCCACCTTCAACCGGAACGGAATAGAGTCGTGCATTCTGGCCCGCTTCTTCTGCGGCGAACAGAATCTGCGTCCCATCGGGTGACCAGTTCGAGCCGAAGGCTCTGAGCGGCTTGTACGTGAGCTGCAACTTCTCACTGTCGTCGGTTCGGCTGCGCCAGAGGATGTTCTCGGGGTAGGTTGAATACGCCACCCATCGGCCGTTTGGAGAGAAACTTACGGCAGAGGCCGAAATTCCCGAGAGATCGGCGGTGAACTGTCGAGTTTTGCTGTCATAGCGAACCAGTTCCCCTCGGTCCTGATCGCCCACTGCAAAGATTCTCTTTCCGTCTACGCTGGGTGTCGCCGCTTCGAAGCTCATGGGGCCAGAAGTTAACTGCACCGGCTGGTGGTTGACCGGTGGAACAGGTCCGCCTTCTCCCGAATCGCCCAGAGATCAATTCTCCCATTGCGAAAAGTTTGAAAAACAAAATACTTCCCGTCGGAGGTCCAACTACCGTTGCTCTCCCAAGGTGGTTCGTGCCAGCCTTGCAGGTACACGATGCAGGTTGCTGCCATCGGCGTAGAGACTTCCCACATCTCATAGGCTGTCCTCTGTGACTCGCTTACGGTGAATCGCAGAGCGCGTCTATCCGGTCACCAGCGGAGCCAAAAAGTGAAATCGGGTAGATTCACGAACTTGCGATAGGAGTTGATCTCCGGCTTTAAGACCATGAGGGCTTGGTCCCGGGCCACTAGCCAGTCACCGTTCGGCATCCAGGTACCGTCTGTCGCTCGGGCATCGCCCAAACGACGAGGCGAGCCCCCCAGCACCGGCAGGGCCCAAAGTGGCTGCGCGGTTTCCACACCGGTGAAGGTACCGATGAGCAGCTCGGACTTATCAGGCGAGATATTGTCCAGGGCTTCGTTGGGAAACGGTGTTGCTATGGGTACGGTTTCGCCTCCCGTAGCGGAGACTTGCGCAACCACGAAGCGGCCCCCGACGTTTTCCTGGATGAAGAGGCGAGGACCATCGGTGAGAACAGTCGCGTGACCTGTCCGGTAAACGACTTCTGCTGGCCATCATGCGTGATTTGCGTCGAGCCTGTGATCCGGGGCGACGGCAACGTCGGACGTAAGAGCCAGGCGAGCGTCCCAACGACCAGCAGCGTGGCTGCGAAGAGCGCAATCGGCTTGCGGCGCGAGCGCGGCCGCGGCGACCACGCCTGCTCCATCATTGAACGAACCTTAACGCTCATGCTATCTTGCCGCGACTTTTCCGAGTGGGGTGAAAATGGCACACACGATGCACAATCCCGGTCATATCCATAGCCACCCCGCGCTGGGGCGGTCTACGCGGCGCAATTTTCTTTCCTCGCTGATCTCGGCGGCCGTGCTCGCACCCTGGGCTTTTGGCCAGAACACACCCCAGACTCCGTCCGACATGGCGGAGCGCTTTCGCCAGATGTCCGAGGAGTACGAGCAAGAAGGGTTGGCGGCTCCGTTCAGGGGAATCACGACCAGTGGAGACGTCGTCCCGGGATTGTTTGAAATCAGGCCGACCGGAGTCTCTACCGAGCCCGTGCGCAATGCGGCGGAGAAGTTCATTGCGACCCTTACAAGTGTGCAGCTGACGAGAACCATGTATCCGGTCGGCGACATCGAGTGGCGGAAGTGGATGAACCAGCACTTCTACGCGCGACAGGGAATCAGCTTCGCCGAAATGACCGATACACAGCGGGATGCGGCCTTCGGCCTGATGGGCGCCTCGCTTAGCGCGAAAGGCTTCGAGTTAACCCGCAACATTATGCGCCTGAACGAAACACTGGCCGAACTGGCCGAGGACCACGTTTTCTTGGGCGAGTGGTTGTACTACATCCAGATCTACGGCACACCCTCGCCAACGGAACCCTGGGGGTGGAAGCTCGAGGGGCATCACGCCATCATTAATTACTTTGTGCTGGGCGATCAGGTGGTGATGACGCCGTTGTTTATCGGTTCAGAGCCGGTGCGAGCGACATCGGGCAAGTACAAGGGCATCGAGATTCTGCAAAAAGAGCAGAATGACGGATTAGCCATGTTAAAGGCGCTCTCGGAAGCCCAACAGAAGCAGGCCATCCTGAACTTCTCGAAGACGGGCAACAACAACCTGACCGAAGCCTTCAAGGACAACGTGGTGATCGAATATGCGGGATTGCGGACCAATGACCTAGACCGTGCGCCGCGACAGCGACTCCGCGACCTGATTCAATTGTACGTGAGCAACATGGATGACGGGCACACGCGGGTGAAGATGGACGAAGTGGACCGACATCTCGACAACACCTGGTTCACCTGGATTGGCGGCACGCAGGCTGACAGTGTCTTCTATTACCGCGTGCAGAGCCCGGTGATCCTGATTGAATTTGACCACCAGAGACCGGCCAACCTGAGAAGATTCGCTGACGATCCCAATAAACCCAGCCAGCAGCACATTCACTGCGTGGTGCGGACGCCGAATGGGAATGATTACGGAAAGGACCTGCTGAGGCAACACTATCTCGTGCACCCGCATACGACTTGAAGCCGGCGGCATGCTGGCCGTTTTGCGCTTCGGGTCATCGACACTACAAACGCTTTCTCGGCTTCTCCGAGAGGGAGTGCGAACGTTGCCAAAACACTCCTGCTCTACGTACCATGCGCCCAACGGAGGGATACTTGTCCCATCGCTGCTCACCCTCAGCCTGGCTGCTCTACTTCTTGCACCACCCCTGCTTGCGCAAAACCTCGATGCTATCGACAACTATATTCATTCTGAAATGCAGAAACGCCAGATACCCGGCCTGGCTCTGTTAGTTGTTCGGAACGGCAAGATTCTTCGAGCGCAGGGCTACGGTTTCGCGAACCTCGAATTGCAGTCGCCCGTCAAGCCGGAGACCCTCTTCCAATCCGGATCCGTGGGAAAGCAATTCACCGCAACCGCCGTGCTTATGCTGGTGGAGGAAGGAAAGTTGCGACTCGACGATCCTCTCCCCAAGTTCTTTCCTGATGCTCCATCGCCGTGGAAGCAGGTCAGCGTACGGCACCTCCTCAGTCATACCGGCGGCTTTACGGACTATCCCGACAACTTCGACTTTCGACGCGACTACAGCGAGGATCAGCTACTCAAAATCGTCGAGGGCATCCCGCTGGCCTTCCCGCCGGGCTCGAAGTGGAGCTACAGCAATCTAGGCTACTTGACGCTCGGCATTCTGATTCACCGGGTGTCCGGAGAATTCTATGGAGATTTCTTGCGCGAGCGAGTGTTCCAGCCTCTCGGCATGACGACTACCCGCGTTATCAGTGAAGCCGACATCATCCCCAACCGCGCCGCCGGCTATCGCCACGACCACCGACAACTCAAGAACCAGAAGTGGGTCTCGCCCACCGTGAACACTACTGCCGATGGGAGTCTATATTTTTCGATTCTTGATCTGGCAAAGTGGGATGCTGCCCTGACCGCCGGGAAGCTACTCTCTGCGAAAAGCTTCCAGCAGATGTATACCCCGGCTTTGCTCAATGACGGGAGGCCGAATCCGTCCGGATACGGATTCGGATGGTTTATCCACGAGATACGCGGACACAAAGTCATCGAGCACGAGGGCGCGTGGCAGGGCTTCAACACCAACATCTCGCGCTATGTGGATGACAAGCTCACGGTGGCGATTCTCACCAATCTCGATGGTGCGCACGCGGATACTCTGACACACCACGTTGCGGGACTTCTCATTCCCGAACTTGCGCCGAAGCCTTAGAATACCTCGCCGACGATGGGGCCTTACTTCGACGTGCGCGCGAGGGCGGCCAGGGACGGGGCCGCGGGCGGAGCAACAGTGCTTCCATCAATACTTCTGGTGGGGTTCCTGGTCGCGACTAGGAATATGGGACAGGAGGCGCTTGCGCGCGGAGTCGCGGGCAGAAGGGGCACGGAAACAAAGATCTGCAGGGCTCGGAGGTAAGAATTCCAGCTAAGAGGGTGCGCCATCGGTCGGGTTCGAGTCCTCCTCGCGAATCGTATCCCCGACCCGGATTGTCCCTTCCGTCAGGATTTGTGCTCGTAGCCCACCCCGGTGCCGCAGCCCCTTGATCAGCGGACGCCCCGCTACCTTCTGCAGGTGGTCGCACGGTTCGCACAGTCGGATGCCGCGCACCCGCACGCGGCCGACCGCAAACTCCCGCCCTACGAGGTGATTCAGCGGTACGCCCTGTGTCACCACGTTCCGCCGTGCCTCTCCCGGAGCCAACTCCATCTCGTAATCCCGCCTCAGCGCCTCGATGGCTTCAGCCTCAATCAACGTCAGTTCATACTCCGGCAGCGGCTTCGAAAACGTACCCTGCTGCAGCGCGTAGCGGTCGCCCTCCAGCCCGACTCCCGGCAGGGCTCGCACCTGCTCCACCGGCCGCATCGGCTCCATCGCAGCACTCGCAATGTGGATGGAGTGTACGCTTCCGGTCCACATGATCCCTCCTCGCAATTGGCTTCAGGTCTCGGGTCGCAAGGGAAACCGGCATGCCCGGCGAGTTAGACCCCGCCACCTGCTACCTTCCCCGTGTCTTCCTCAGCAAACCACGCTCGGGGCTCAAGAGCTTTTTCGGCCCTGAAGCCAAATCACTCTAGCCGTACCTCACACCATAAGTCCCTTGACCCGATCATCAATGGCCCGATGCCCCCACTGCCTCCACGCACTCTTCGAGGACATCGATGGCCGCATCGGCTTCCTCTTTGGTCACCACCAGCGGCGGCGAAATCCGAACGGCTGTCGGCCCGCAGCCCAGGAACAGGATGCCGCGGTCAAATGCCAATTGCACGATGCGATCGCGCTCGGCCGCCGCGTACTCTTTCGTCTTTTTGTCCTTGACGATCTCCACCCCGATCATCAGCCCGCATCCGCGCACGTCACCCACCAGCGGGTATTTGCGCGGCCAGTCCGCCATGCGTTCCAGCATGTGACGGCCGACCGCGGCCGCGTTCCCGAGCAGCCGTTCTTTCTCGATTACGTCCAGTGTGGCTAGCGCCGCCGCCACACAGACCGGGTTGCCGCCGAAGGTAGACGCATGCGACCCCGGCACCCAGTCCATAATGTCCGCCCGGCTGAGCATCACACCCAACGGCATGCCCGAGGCAATGCCCTTGGCTATGCACAGGATGTCCGGCTCGACCCCGCTGTGCTCCACTGCCCACCACTTGCCGGTGCGGCCAACGCCGCTTTGGACTTCGTCCACCACCAGCAGGATGCCATGCCGGTCGCAAATCCTGCGCAGCTCCTGCATGAACACCGCGGGCGCAATCACGTACCCGCCTTCGCCCTGGATCGGTTCCACAAAAATAGCCGCTACTTCTTCCGGGGGCAACGTGGTCCGGAACAGCTTGTCTTCGATGAAGCGCGCACAGCCCAGGGCAAACGCCTCCGCCTCCTGCGGCCCGCCTTCGCATCCCCGGTACACATCGGGATAGCGCACGTGCGTAACGCCCGGCACTAGCGGCGCGAAGCGCCGCTTCTGCTGCGGCTTCGAGGCGGTCAGCGAGAGCGCACCCATCGTCCGCCCGTGGAACGCTCCGTAAAAGGCGATCACGTTCTGCCGCTTGGTGTGATAGCGCGCCAGCTTCAGCGCGGCTTCAATCGCCTCCGTGCCCGAGTTCCCGTAATAGATGCGGTGGGGGCCGGCCATGGGAGCGATCTTCGAGAGCCGCTCCGCCAGTTCCGCCATGTTCTCGTAGTAGAAGTCGGTGCCCGACATGTGAATCAGCTCCGCCGCCTGCTTCTGGATGGCGGCCACCACCTGCGGATGGCAGTGTCCGCTCGCGGTCACGGCGATGCCCGCCGAGAAATCTAAGAACTCGTTGCCGTCCACGTCCGTCACCACCATACCGCGCCCGCTCTTCGCCACCAGCGGATAGGTACGGGTGTAGGACGGCGAGATGAATTTCTCATCGTTGGCCAGCGCGCGTTGCGCGTTCGGCCCGGGCAGTTGCGTCTTGATCTTGGGGCCTGCGATCAGTGTCTTGGTCGGCATGGGATCCTCCGGAGTACCAGTCGTTCGTCGCCAGTCTTAAAACCACCGCACGATCTGCAATCCAAAATCAGCGATCTGCAATCAGTGGTCGGTCGTCGGCCAGGAACCAGACTCCGACACCATTTGCATTCTGCAATCAGCGATCTGAATCACAGCCCGGGAGGATCAGAGGCTAGTCGCTGCCAAACAGGTTGGCGCGCACGCAGGAAGGCAGCACCGCCCGGTAGCGCCGCGGGCACACCAACTGGTGGAGCCAGCACTCGGGCAGATGGGAATTGAGAAGGTGACTATGCATTAATCACACCATTCCTTCGCAATCATATCCCCGAAAATAATAGTGCGCAACCCCTAGTCTTTTCCAATGCATGATGAGCCTGAAGCAGGGGGCTTGTTTCCAATACAAGATGAGCCCGGAGGGGTAAGGCATGCTGACGATGAATGATCAGCGTGCACGAAACGGAAAAGTTAAGCCT
>Ga0187766_10000806_pt1 | contig 17939 bp, 18 predicted proteins | sample 0216_QUI02_MP05__4_FD_132971 | JGI IMG/M metagenome (GOLD analysis project Ga0187766, IMG submission 132971) | Tropical peat soil microbial communities from peatlands in Department of Meta, Colombia - 0216_QUI02_MP05_20_MG | ecosystem: Environmental > Terrestrial > Soil > Wetlands > Peat ... | reverse complement strand
GTGTTCTTCGGAGGATCGGGACATGGAAGTCCAACCGCAACGCACCCCCGAGCGGGAAGCCTACTACGCGCGAATTGCCAAGGACAACCTGGCGCCCCTTTGGGAAGTCCTGAAGGGCCTCGTTCCAAAAGAGCCGACAGTGGTCGAGGTGCCGGCGATTTGGCACTACAACGAAATCCGCCCTGCCATCATGGAATCAGGCGGTCTTATCAGTGCCGAGGAGGCGGAGCGGCGCGTGCTCATTCTCGAGAACCCGGCGCTGCGCGGCATGTCCCGCATCACGATGAACATGTATGCGGGCCTTCAGTTGATCCTGCCTGGCGAAATCGCGCGCAGCCACCGTCACGCCGCGTCCGCATTGCGCTTCATCCTTGAGGGACACGGCGCTTACACGGCGGTCGATGGCGAGAGGACCGTCATGTCCGAAGGAGATTTCGTGATCACGCCGCCCTGGACTTGGCACGATCACGGCAATGAGAGCGATGCGCCGATGGTGTGGATGGACGGGCTGGATCTACCGCTCGTCAACTTCCTCAATTCGGCTTTCATGGAGCCTTACCCGGAGGAACGTCAACCCATTTCACGGCCGGAAGGCGACGCGCTCGCCCGCTATGGCGAGGGCATCGTTCCCGACGGCTACCGTGGCAACGGCAAGTGCTCGCCCGTCTTCAACTATCCCTACGCACGCACACGCGAGGCGCTCGAGAAACTGCGGCGGACGGGCGAGTGCGATGCATGCCACGGCCTGAAGGTGCGCTACGTCAACCCCATCAACGGGGATTACGCGATGCCGACCATGGGAACTTTCATGCAGCTTATGCCCAAGGGATTTGCGGGGACCCCATATCGGTCGACGGACGGAATCACCTTCGCATGCGTTGAAGGACGCGGCCGAACCGTGGTCGGGGGCACAGCACTCGAATGGGGCCCGCGCGATATATTCGTCGTACCGAGCTGGCACTGGTACACGCACGAGGCCGGCAGCGACTCCGTCCTTTTCAGCTTCTCGGAACGTCCGGTCCAGGAGAAGCTCGGACTCTGGCGGGAGCAGCGCGGCAATACGACGCCTAGAACATGAGGGACGGTACGGCAATGACCGATGCGGCACTCGCCGACGTCGATCGCTTTGCCGCACGGGTTCGTACGATCTCGTGGTTTGCCGCCGCCGGTGAGCCGCTCCTCGACAGCGAGCGCGCCGAAGTCGAACGGTATCTCGAACGCCTTGGAATTGCCGGCATGCGCGTTGCGCCGGCCAGCGATTGGATCGATGCCGAACGAATTGTTCGCGATCCACATTGGGATCGACGCTGGTGGCACGGAGAGGAGGAAGTGCGCAAGGCGCTTCTTGCTCGAGCGGCCAAGGACCATGAGATGGGAGCCTTGATAAGTGCTCTTACGCGCGTGACGAACGAGGCAACCGGCACTGTGCTTGGCATGGCTCTAATCGCTGCCCTTCGTTCGGGTACGGGCCATCAGGCAATCGCGGCCGCCGCTGCGGGTGCTGCCACGCAAGCGTGCTATCAGGCTGCCCTCGCGATTGCCGCAGGCACGGGAGAGACGCATCCATTTGCCGTCAAGCGGCGGCTCTTCGAAGCGGGGCGCTGGCCGCTCGCCGCCATCGAGGACGCATTTTACATATTGTAAGCGGCACAATCGTCACGATGCCTGTCGTACCCAGCAATCCTGCTTGGCCGATTGAAGCTCATTGCACAATTTGCGCGCATCGCTGGCGCCATCGAAGGGGCCAACCATGAGCCGGATGAGTTGTTTGCCGTTGCCGGTCCTGATTTCCTCGACCTGGGGACTGTATTCGCCGAGGGTCTGGGGTATGCGTGCGCGCATCGCCTGCCAGTTTTGATTCGCCTCGTTGTAGGTTGGGAAAGCGCCGAGCTGCACCACGAATTTTCCAGCGCCACCACCCGATGACTCGGTCCGGATTTGGCCAGACGGCGGTGCATGCATTGTGGTGCTCGGCGTTGGCGCAGTGACGGCGGTAGCGACCCTTGTCGGCGCTGGCGGGGCGTTGGTCACTGCCTCCCCAGCGGACGCCGCCACTTGAGATTCCACGCCAGCCGCGGCGGGCGCGGAGGTGGCCTCTGCGCCTGATGTCCCCGTTGCCGGGGTGGCGGCGCCTGTGCCTGGTTTTATGGGAGCAGTCGTCGAATTTCCGGGTACCGATTCCGCGTGGTTTGGGTCCGACTTCACGTTCACCGTTGGCGGCCAGGCGTTCGGGGTGACGGGATTCCATGCCGAAGCGGATTGCGCCGGGGAGGCAGCGGCGGTCGGTGGCGCGGACGCAGCCCCTCCCGGTGCTGCGGCACGCGATTGCGATTCTCCGGCCGATTGAGCGAGTTCCGTGGCGCTGCCCGGATCCGGACTCGGCTGCGCCTTGTGATAATCGGTGAGGGTCAGCCGCCGTGTTGCCCCCGGTGCTTCGCGCCGCTTGAGCACAACCGCACCGATCTTCGGCGCGTAATAATATGTATCGATCATGCCGTTTCGATCGCAGACGATTTCCCAGGCGTCGAACGTGCCGGCTTCGACGGTCATCTGCCGAGGTGCGTGAACCTCGCAGCTATCCGTCTCGCTATACGGTGTCGCTGCGTCCGACCGGCTCAAGGTAACGGTGTATGTGATCTTCTTGCCAACCTCGAGTGGGAAGATTGTTGGTTTCTCCGGTGAGAAAAACCTCAAGTACGACGGCCGATCCGGGCGGGGAATCTCCGTGAGTGGCGGGATCGTCGGATCGGCGAACGTAATCCATCGGGTGCCGCTATTGTCGATCCAATAGATTCGATCGTTCTGAATCGCCGTCACGAAATTGGGTTGCTCATCGCCATTTTCTTCGAATGTCAGGCTGTCGCCGACGTGATAAGTGGGTAATGCAGCGTCGGCCGATGTGGCAGTATCGTGACCATGCAAGGCATCAGAACACGCAGCGAGAAAAAATGCGGAGCCGAGCAGTGTCACGACGAGCAGAACAACGTGCCGCCGCGATCCTAGCCCATGCACATGAAGACATTCCAATCCTTATTACGATTGCGCGAGAGCTACGCGGGCGTAGCGCAGCCGATGACGAGTGTGCCAAACTCGGTCATGAACGGCAATCGGCGTTCTTTCGTATATTATTGATATTTCATATATTTCTGGCCCGCTCGAGCGCCCCGAGCCACAGGGCGCATCCCAATCCAAGGGTCGAGGCGCCGACGATGAAGATGGGCGATGCCTCCCAACCGCCGAGGCGACTGACAAGGATGGCCAATATCGGCGGGCCTACCATTTGACCAAGATTGGCCCCTTGAACGATGAGGCCGTTTGTCGTCGCAATCAGCTCTGACGACGGTGCGTGCAGGGGCACACCGCCGAAAACGGATGCAGGCAGCACGCCGCTCAGGCCGGAGAACAATAGACACGCTAGATAACGGGCCTCGTCCGGAAGGGCGGTCGAAAAAATTGCGACGCTCGCCGACGCCATCGCAAGATGCGCGAATGCGACGAGCCGCCAGCGCCGGACACCGCGGCTCAAAAGCCAACCACCTGCGAGGTTTCCGCTCGCGTTGGCAACGACCACGAGAGCGGTCAAGGCTGCGGCGACACCACCTGTCAAGCCACGTCGCTCGATAAGGAACGTCGGCAAAAAGCCGACGAGGGCAAGCCAGTTGGCGGAATAGAAGAGAAAGCAGAGGGTGAGCGCCACCGGGCCAGCACTTGTCATGGTGCGCTTCATGCTTAGCCAGAGCATGCGCCCTTCGCCAGGGTGTGCTGCGGGCTGGATCGGCGCCGTCCCCGTCGCCCTCGCGAGGGCGACAATATAGAGTGCCGTAACCAACGCGTTGGCCCACCAAAGCCCGCGCCAGCCAAGCGCTGCAAGGACGATCGGGGAGACGAGGATCATAAGCGCCGCACCCACCGGCAAGTAGCAGCCCCATAGACCGAGAACGAGCTTCAGATCGCGTGGTGCCGCCACGTGAATGATGAGTGACGGAACGGAAACGATGACCGCGAGAAATCCCATACCCTCGACAAGGCGACTCGCGAAAATCACGGGGCCGCTCGGCGCAAAACCACCGAGGATATTGGCCGCAGCAATCAAACCGAGGCCGGCAAGCGTGGCGCGCCTGTGGCCGAATCGGTCTGCAATGGCGCCGGCTGCCATGCCGCCGATCACGGACATCACATTGAAGAGCGAGATTACCCACCCGGCCGCAAAGAGGCTCAAGCCAAGTTCAGCACGCAGGGTGGGAAGTGCCGCCGGCGCCTTTCCCACCTGAAAAGCAGCGACGACACCCGCCCCTACGGCGATCAGGACCACGCTCCAATGAGTGGCGGCGGACGCGCCATTTTTGCAGATCGTATCCTGCGCCATCATCGCTCCATCGAGGCGAAACAGCCTGACGGAAAGTCAGCCTTCAACGACCCTGTTGCGAAGTACGCCAATCTTTTCGATCTCGAGTTCCGCGACGTCGCCAGGTTTCATGAAAATGGGAGGCTTGCGGGTGAAACCGACGCCTGCTGGCGTTCCGGTCGGTATGAGGTCGCCCGGCTCAAGCGTGGTAAACGTCGAGCAGTAGGCGATCAGCTCGGGAACCGGGAAGATGAGATTTTCGGTATTACCGTTCTGAAGCAGAATTCCGTTGAGTTTTGTCGTTAGTTTGAGCTTGGAGGGATCCGGCAGCTCGTCGCTCGTGACCATCCAGGGACCGACGCTGCCTGATTGGGGAAAATTCTTGCCCGGCGTAAATTGGGAGCCGTGCCGTTGCCAATCGCGCACGGAGCCGTCGTTGTAGATCGTGTAACCCGCGACGTAACCGAGGGCATCTTTTGCTGCAACGCGCCGCGCTCGCTTGCCGATGACGATGCAAAGTTCGACCTCATAGTCGTAACTGTCGGACTCCCTCGGCTTCACGATCGGCTGTTCGTGGCCGACTTGGCTGTCGGCAAAACGCACGAAGACAACTGGCTTGGTTGGCGGTTTGTGCCCGCCTTCAGCCGCATGGTCCGCGTAGTTGAGCCCGATTGCGAGAATCTTCGCGGGATCGGGAATAACCGGCAGGAAGCTGATGGCGCTGAGCTTATAGTCGGGCGCTTCGCTTTTGGCGATTCGTTGTGCATCAGCGAGAGCCCCGTGCGTCAGAAGGGCACGAAGTGTGGGATGCTCTGCCCCGAAACGTCGGCCGAGATCGACGACGCCATCATTCTTCACCACGCCATAGCTTGCGCGCCGCTGGTCGAGAAAGCTCATGAGTTTCATTGCTGCCCTCCCCTTGTCATCGATTGGTTGAGGATCGGGCTGCAGCCGTTCGATGCTGGCCGACCCGAGCTGCCGCGGAACTTAGCGGGAGAGTGCGAGCCGGTAAAGCGGGGCGATGATCAACATCGGGCCCGGGTCGTACGTTGGTTTTCGCAGTGTATAGCAACGCAGATCGGTTTATTCGGGCGTCAACGTCGAATTCGCGGAACAGAATATACCGCCCGCACTCGATATCGCGCACCACGCGATCGCCTTAGGCCGCGGGCGAATCGTCCATGACCGACCGAGTGCCGCACCGAACCGCGGCCGGGCCAAGCTCGACGCCCAGAACGGTGTCGCAAGGCGAAAAGACGAGACGTTAAAGGATCATTTGAGTCTGCATGACGATTGCCACGAGTCGCCCTTCCGACGTCGATATGTGCGTTTGCCAGACCATCGTGCGCTTGCCGCGATGGAGTGGTGTACACTCACCCACAATGGTTGCATCAAGGGGAGCTGGCGCCAGGAAATTGGTTTTGCTCTCGATTGTCGTTGTGTGCTTGCCTTCCGGCAGATTGATTATGGTGGCAACAGCCCCGAGGGTGTCGGCGAACGCCATGACGGCACCGCCGTGGAGCACTGCCGGCAAAGTGCATAGGTCCTCACGCACGCGCATGGTGCCGACGACTTTGTCCGGCGCAGCGCTCGCAAATTCGATCCCCAGCAATTTCGCGAATGGCAGGGGTCGCTCGGTTATTCTGGCAAGGGCGTCCATGGAATGCACCCGCTCCGCGCCGAGAGTTGGCGGCAACACGTCTCACGCTAGTAATATGTTGTATCCAGTATGGTATTCGGATTTGAAGTTCCTTAACGCGGATGCCACCAAAATCACAGGAACTTCAAATCCACCACACTAGGCGCTGTTTACAAAGTGATTGACGCATGACTCTGGCTTTGATTCAAGAATGCCTCTTGGAAGGAGGCAGGATTGAGTCGCGGCGATCTGAGCGAGACCGAATGGCGGTTGCTCAAACCCCTTCTGCCGCCGGAGCGTGGACGCAAGAGTCGTCCTGCGTTCGACAATCGGCAGATGATCGACGGCATCCTGTGGCGTATTCGAACCGGAGCGCCATGGCGTGATTTGCCGGAGAAGTACGGCAAGTGGATGACAGTCTATCAGCGCTTTCGACGATGGAGCGAGGCCGGGATCTGGGAGGCAGTCGCCACGACGCTCGCCCAAGTGATGGCCGATACGAAGTCTTCCTATCTCCTCGCCGGCAAGGGATATGACAGCGACGCCATTCGGGCTAGTCTTCAGGCAGCGGGCATCCGCACCTGAATCTCGCCAAAATCCAATCGCAAAGCTCAAATCCGCTGGAACCGGCGCATCTATCGCGAACGCAACCGCATTGAGCGCATGATCGGGCACCTGAAGGTCAATCGCGCTGTCGCGACCCGTTATGACAAGCTCGCACGATCCTTCCTCGACGTCCTTCATCTCGCTACGATCCGCAAATGCCTGCGCTATGCAACTCGATAAGGAAATTCGAAACTGGAACTGGTGATGAAGCGCTTATTCGTTGCTCTTTGTGCTTTGGTCGCGTTCGGCAGTGAGTGCACATCGACGGATACCTGGCGGCCATCTGCCGATCACACGCAAATACCAATTTGGCCGGGAGCGGCGCCCGATGGGCAACCGGTTCCGGGTCAGGAAATTGAAACACCGAGTACGGGATTGGTGGCGGGCAGACCGTGGATGGCTGTCACCAACGTGACCCGACCGACGATGACGATCTATGCCCCCCAGGGGAAGAACTCCGGGGCCGCGATCGTGGTGTTTCCTGGCGGCGGATTCCAGGTACTTGCAATAGACCTCGAAGGCACCGAGGTCTGCGAATGGCTGATATCCACGGGCGTCACCTGCGTCTTGTTGAAGTATCGCGTCCCGAGTCAGCCGTATGACTGGCGATGCAACTGCCGTCCCGACAATCTCGTGACATCGACTCTGGCTTTGGACGATGCCCAAAGAACAATCGGACTTGTGCGCCTTCACGCCAAGGAATGGCACATCGACCCGCACAAGATTGGTGTGCTTGGGTTTTCGGCAGGCGGATATCTGGCCGCGGAAATCAGCACGAATTTTGAGCGCCGCTTGTATTCGAACGCAGACGATGCCGACAAGGAAAGCGCTCGCCCGGATTTTGCCGTCCTTGTTTATCCCGGGCATGTCATGACCAATAATGATGGACTAAATCCGAATGTTCCTGTCTCCCGTGAGACGCCTTCCACTTTCTTGGTGCAGGCAGAAGACGACAACGTGGATGGTGTGAAGCAATCACTGGTCTACTACGCTTCACTGAAAAAAGCTGGCGTACCGGTCGAGATGCATCTGTACGCATTTGGTGGGCATGCATTCGGCTTGCGGCGGACTCAGTTTCCAATTACCGACTGGCCTCGGCTTGTCGAGACGTGGTTACGCACGATTGGAATGATTTCGGAGTAGCGGAGTGCACAAATATCCGTTTGACGGGCTCCTTTTCGAGACTTTGTAAACAGGGCCTAGTTGAATCCGCAGGTGCCGCCTAGCGTGGCAGGCAACGTCTCGGCAGGCCGGTCAGGCCCTGCCGCACCCTCCGGGATTGAATTTGCGCTCGGTCGCAGCAGGGAACTTGGCGAGTTTTTCCGCGGGACGAATCGGTCGGCGCAGAAGTTCGCCGCGGCAATTGGGACAGCGACCGCCCAGCACCGTTTCCGCACAGGCAGCACAAAATGTGCATTCGAAAGAGCAAATTCGAGCCTCCAGCGAGTCGGGCGGCAGGTCCCGGTCGCAGCATTCGCAATTCGGCCGTAACTCCAGCACTGAAGCCTCCTTCACGAATATAGAGCGAGCCATTGTGCCGTTGTGCGGATATCCGGCAATGACGAAATGTCCGCTTTTTGCGCCAGACCGTGGAACGGCTGGGGCCACTTCGAACTCATCGGTCCATACCCGCCCGCCGCGAACCTTTGGCGAATCGTGCCTTCAGCACTTCCGAGCGGACCCTTGAAATCCAGCATCTGCTCATCGATCCGGGCAATGACGGGCGCGCATTCGCGGGTGTCACGGCGCGATGTGACCGGAATTCGCCGCCGCCTTGCTGAAGGGGAAGACGACACTGGGATCGGGTAAGATGTGGTGATTGCGCTTTCCCGCATAGTCGAGCTTTGACAGCATCATGCGGATCACATTGAGGCGCGCGCGCCGCTTATCGTCTGCACGGACGACATACCAAGGCGAGGAGGTTGTGTGAGTGCGGACGAGCATTTCATTGCGCGCGTCGCTATAGTCTTTCCAAAGCTTGACCGCTTTTTGGTCGATCGAGCTCACCTTCCACTGTGTGAGTGGATCGTCCTTGCGCGCGTCGAGCCGCTCCCTCTGTTCGCTTTTCGTGATGTCCAGATAAAATTTGAGCAATTTGATACCCGATCGGATGAGCAGGCCTTCAAATTGCGGCACGTCCTCCATGAAGGCCTCGACCTGCTCCTTCGTGCAAAACCCCATCACGCGCTCGACACCAGCACGATTGTACCAGCTCCTGTTGAACAGGACCATTTCCTGGGCTGCGGGCAAATGACTGACATAGCGCTGAAAATACCAGTATGTGATCTCACGGTTGGAAGGCTTGCCAAGGGCCACGACGCGCACCTCGCGCGGGCTGAGGTGCTCGATGATGCGCTTGATGGCGCCATCTTTTCCGGCGGCATCGCGGCCTTCGAAAATCACCAGAATCCGGTCGTCGCACTTGATGATGTGGCTTTGCAGCTTCACAAGCTCGACCTGAAGCGTATAGAGCGCCGCTTCGTACTCCTTGTGCGAGAGTTCTGCTTCGTGCGACCAGTCCTTTTGCTTCTTCGCCATGCGGGCCTCCCTGTCTTCGCGGTCTTTCGCTGAAGCGCATCCTGACCCTATCCAGGCCGCGTCCAGCAGGCTAGTCTTATGCAAAATACTGGGCGATTGGAGCGCTCACATGGGCAATCCGTCGTCGCGGTAGGCATAATCTGCTGGGAGGGAGAGCGCATGATACCCGGAGCCTTCGAATATCACCGCCCGCAAAAGGTGGACGACGCAATAGCCCTCCTCGTAAAGCATGGCGAGGATGCTCGTGTCGTCGCCGGCGGCCACAGTTTGATCCCCATGATGAAACTTCGCCTGGCCGTGCCTGCGCATCTTGTCGATCTCCAGGACATCGCTGAGCTGCGCGCGATCCGAAGTGACGGCGGCACGCTCGTTGTCGGAGCACTCGCAACACAGCGAGAGGTGATCGGGTCCGAGCCCCTCGCTTCGAAATGCCCGATCCTGCGGGAAACGGCATTGCAGATCGCCGATCCCCAAGTGCGCTACGTCGGCACAATCGGTGGCAACGTCGCAAACGGCGATCCCGCGAACGACATGCCGGCGGTGATGATGGCCTTGGGTGCGAGCTATCGCATCAGGGGAGGACGCGGGGAGCGGGATATTCCGGCGCGCGATTTCTATCGCGGTAGCCTTGTCACGGCACTTGAGGCCGGCGACATCCTGACTTCGATACGGATACCCACGCCGCCCCAGGGGCACGGCTATGCTTATGAAAAACAGAAGCGAAAAACGGGCGACTATGCCACGGCTGCGGCCGCGGTGATCCTCACCTTTTCCCGCGACGCATGCTCGTCTGCGGCGGTAGCACTCACCAATGTGGCGCCAACCCCGCTCTTTGCGACTGCCGCGGGGGAAGCGCTGGTGGGTACGCGCCTCGACGAAGCTGCGGTCGCCGAGGCTGTGCGCAGGGCGAGGGCGATCGTCGAGCCCGCGGCGGATCAGCGCGGGCCAGTCGATTTTCGCGTCCATGTTGCGGGTGTCATGGTTCGGCGCGCAATCCAGCGCGCCAAAGCGCGGGCGAGCTAAGCGGCAGGGAGGTGTCATCGTGTCCAAGATGCATATCAAGCTTACGGTAAATGGCCGCCCGGTGGATGCTCTGGCCGAGCCGCGCATGTTGCTCATCCACTTCCTGCGCGAACAGCTCTCGCTCACCGGTCCCCACGTCGGATGCGACACCAGTCACTGCGGCGCATGCACTGTCGACTTCAATGGAAAATCGGTGAAGTCCTGCACCATGTTTGTGGCGCAGGCGCAGGGCGGCGAGGTCAAGACGATTGAGGGCGTCGCCGCCGCCGATGGCACCCTGCATCCTCTCCAGGAAGCGTTCCGCGAGCATCATGGGCTACAGTGCGGGTTCTGCACGCCGGGGATGATCGTGCGGGCTTATCGGTTGCTTCAGGAGAACCCGAATCCGACCGAAGCGGAAATTCGCATCGGCATCGCGGGCAATCTCTGCCGCTGCACGGGATACCAAAACATCGTCAAGGCAATTCGCGCCGCTGCCGAGCGGATGAACACTGCCAAGGAGGCCGCAGCATGAGCGCCCCCGTCGAAACCGCCGATGTCCGCAAGCAGCAACTCGAAGGCCTTGGCGCAAGGCGCAAGCGTGTTGAGGACGCGCGCTTCACCCAGGGTAAGGGAAATTACATCGACGATATGAAGTTGCCGGGTATGCTGTTCGGTGATTTCGTGCGCTCGCCCCACGGTCATGCGCGCGTCAAGTCGATCAAAAAGGACGCAGCTTTGGCCCTGCCGGGGGTGAAGGCGGTGCTTACCGCGGCCGATCTCAAACCGCTCAAGCTGCATTGGATGCCGACCCTGGCCGGCGATGTGCAGGCGGTACTCGCGGACGAAAAGGTGCTTTTCCAGGGCCAGGAAGTCGCTTTCGTGGTGGCCGAAGACCGCTACACCGCAGCCGATGCGGTCGAGCTCATCGAGGTCGAGTACGAGGCGCTGCCTGCAATCGTCGATCCGACGAAGTCGATGGCGCCGGACGCTGTCGTCCTGCGCGACGATCTCGCCGGCAAGACCGAGGGCGCTCATGGCGCGCGGAAACATCACAATCACATCTTCACTTGGCAGGTCGGCGACGCAAAAGCGACCGAAAATGCGCTCAAGAACGCTGAGGTCCTCGTCAAGGAGCTGATCGTCTATCAGCGCGTCCATCCTTGTCCGCTCGAGACTTGCGGCTGCGTGGCGTCGATGGACAAGGTCAACGGTCACCTCAGCGTATGGGGAACCTTCCAGGCGCCGCACGCGGTGCGCACGGTGGCGTCGCTGATCTCCGGAATCCCCGAGCACAAGATCCGCATCATTTCGCCGGACATCGGTGGCGGGTTCGGCAACAAGGTCGGCGTCTATCCCGGATACATATGCTCGATCGTCGCGTCGATCGTGCTCGGCGTCCCCGTCAAATGGGTCGAAGACCGCATCGAGAATCTGGTCGCGACGGCGTTCGCGCGCGATTACCACATGACCGGTGAGATCGCGGCGACCAAGGACGGCCGTATCAAGGCGCTGCGATGCCACGTGCTGGCCGATCATGGCGCATTCGACGCCTGCGCCGATCCGACGAAATATCCCGCCGGGTTCTTCAGCATCTGCACCGGCTCCTACGATATTCCGGCAGCACATTTGACGGTGGATGGGGTCTATACCAACAAGGCGCCAGGTGGTGTCGCCTACCGCTGTTCGTTCCGCGTCACGGAGGCATCGTATTTCATCGAACGCATGATCGACGTCCTGGCTCGAAAGCTCGATCTTGATCCCGCCGAAGTGCGGCGGCTCAATTTAATCCGGAAGGACCAGTTTCCCTATCATTCGGCACTCGGTTGGGAATACGACAGTGGGGACTACCACGTGGCCCTTGAGAAAGCGCTCAAGACCGTCGACTACACTGCACTGCGCGCCGAACAGCGAGCGAAGCGGGAGGCCTTCGCGCGGGGTGAAACGCGCAAACTGATGGGAATCGGCGTTAGCTTTTTCACCGAGATCGTCGGCGCCGGTCCGATCAAGAATTGCGATATCCTCGGCCTCGGCATGTTCGATTCCTGCGAGATCCGGATCCACCCCACGGGAAGTGCCATAGCGCGGCTTGGCACGATCAGCCAAGGTCAGGGCCACGCGACGACCTTCGCACAGATTCTCGCATCTGAAATCGGCATTCCCGCGGCGAACATCACCGTCGAGGAGGGTGACACCGATACCGCACCCTACGGGCTCGGAACATACGGTTCCCGCTCCACGCCGGTGGCCGGTGCGGCGACCGCAATGGCGGGGCGGAAGATCCGCGCCAAGGCGCAGATGATCGCTGCTTACCTTCTCGAGGTGCATGACGACGATCTCGAATGGGAAGTCGATCGCTTTCGTGTCAAAGGGGCGCCCGAGCGATTCAAGACCATGGCCGAAATCGCATTCGCGGCCTACAACAAGGTCCCGCCGGGAATGGAGCCGGGACTCGAGGCGGTGAGTTACTACGATCCACCGAACATGACCTATCCCTTCGGGGCCTATGTTTGCGTCCTCGATGTCGATGTCGACACGGGCGTCGTCGAGGTTCGCCGCTTTTACGCACTCGACGATTGCGGCACGCGCATTAACCCGATGATCATCGAGGGCCAGGTACATGGCGGGCTGACCGAGGCGTTCGCCATCGCCATGGGGCAGGAAGTCGCCTACGACGAGTACGGCAATGTGAAAAACGCCAGCCTGCTCGATTTCTATCTGCCGACGGCCGTGGAAACACCGGTTTGGGAGACCGACCACACCACGACGCCCTCGCCCCATCATCCGATTGGCGCCAAGGGTGTGGGCGAATCGCCTAACGTCGGGGGCGTTTCCGCATTCTCGAATGCGGTCAATGACGCCTTCGCGCATTTCGGGCTCCTCCACACGCAGATGCCGCACGATCATTGGCGGGTGTGGAAGACAGCTGAGCGGCTCGGCCTCACGCGCTAGGGTGGGCGGCCGCACATGGACGAACGAACTTCCGCTTCGCCGCCGGCCGGCACTGCGGATAGGGATGCGGAGGACGGTCACGCGCGGGCGACTGCCGTGAGCATGGATTTCAAGTCCCTCCAGTGCGACCTTGCGGCCGTCGGCTACATCGCCGATGACGCGCTCGCAATGGCGCTTCGGCTCTGCGTTTCATTAAGGCGGCCGCTCCTTCTCGAGGGCGAAGCAGGGGTCGGAAAGACCGAGGTCGCCAAGGCGCTCGCAGCCGTGCTCAATGCGCGGCTCATCCGGCTGCAGTGCTATGAGGGCCTGGATGCCAATTCCACTCTCTATGAATGGAACTATCAGCGCCAGCTCCTCGCCATCCGAACGCGTGAGCATGAGCGTCTTTCGGCGGATGAAATCGAGCATCATATTTTCTCGGAGGCCTTCCTTCTCCGCCGCCCGCTCCTCGAGGCGATCTCGCAGCGTACGCCGCCCGTTCTGCTAATCGACGAAGTCGACCGCGCCGACGAGGAATTCGAGGCATTTCTCTTGGAAATCCTGTCCGATTTCCAGATCACAATTCCCGAACTCGGCACCGTGACGGCACGTTCGATCCCCCACGTCGTCCTGACCTCGAACGGTACACGCGCGCTCTCGGACGCACTTCGCCGTCGCTGCCTTTATAGCTATGTCGACTTTCCGGACGAGCAAAAGGAGCTCGCCATCGTCCGTGCGCGGCTCCCTCACATCGATTTGCAGCTTGCCGAGCAGGTTGTGCGCTTCGTCCAGGTGCTCCGCCGCGAAGATCTCGAGAAGAAACCAGGGATCGCCGAGACGCTCGATTGGGCAAGCGCGCTTATGGGACTCAAAATGCGCTCACTTGATGACGATCCGCAAATGCTGCAGGCAAGTCTCATCTGTCTTCTGAAGACCCAGGCCGATTTGAAAGCGGTACCTCGCGAAGTCACGGAACGGCTCGTCGGCAAGGTGGCGTAACGATGATCGCCGCACAGCCTGAAGGAGACGTGACTGGGGTCGTCGCGCGATTGAGCGGATTCATGGCGCATTTGCGGGTCAACGGCTTCGCCGTCGGGCCGGGTGAGACGGAAGCCGTGTTGACTTTCCTGGCGGTGGGCGATTTGGCGGATGCCCGGTGGGTGCGGCTCGGTTTGAAAACGATGCTCTCCGGCGATCGAGGTCAATGGGAGCGCTTCGAGGCACTTTTCGACGCTTACTGGTTTGGACGCGGTGTGAAGCGCGCGGTGACTTCCGGTGCGATCTCGCGTGACGACGATCGGCGGCCAGATATTTGGCGTGCTGTGTCACCGCTTGGCTCGAGTGCCGAACTCAATGCAGCCGTGGAGCAGCGCGGGCAGGAGGAAGGCAAACCGCTCGACGGAGCTGGTCAGCTCGCCGCGAGCCGGCAGAACCTGCTTGCACGCTCGGACCTGCGCCGGCTTGCCAATCCCGACGAGGTGGCCGAGGCCGAGCGTATTGCCGAACGCCTCGCACGAGCGATCCGATATCGGCTGAGCCGGCGGCGTGTCCCTTCCGCCCGCGGAAGGGCGCTCGACCTCCGCCGAAGTATCCGCCGAAATCTTTCAAAAGGTGGTGAGCCATTCGAGCTCATTTATCGACGACGACCTGACCGCCCTGTCAATCTTGTGCTTTTGCTCGACGTTTCCGGGTCGATGAAGATCTATAGCCGATTCCTTATCTGCTTCGTTCGCGGCCTTTTGGGCGCTTGGCTCGAGACCCATGCGTTCGTCTTTCATACGCGACTCGTGCATATCAGCGACGTGCTGCGCGAGCATGACCAGGCGCGCGCCATGGACCGGCTCTCTCTCATGGTCGAAGGTTTCGGTGGCGGGACACAAATCGCCAGCGCCCTCAAGTCGTTCAACGATCGATATGCCCGTGAGGTGCTGAATTCGCGAAGCATTGTCATTATGATGAGCGACGGCTACGATACCGATCCGGTCGATGCGATGGTTAGGGAACTCGCGCGATTGAAACAGCGCGCGCGGCGGCTCGTCTGGCTCAACCCCCTTCTCGGCTGGCGCGACTATGCGCCGGTTGCGCGTTCGATGGCGGCCGCGATGCCCTATATCGATTGCTTCGCCGCGGCTCACTCGCTGGAGAGCCTCGCGGCACTTGAAGTCGAACTTTGCCGGCTTTGAACTTTTCGTTCGAGGACCTCGACGCTGGCGCTTCGAGCCGGGGAGGACCATTTATGCAACGAATCTTCGCCGTCACGCGCACGCGAGGTCCCCGTTGGAACGATCAGCTCTCGATGGAGGAGCAGGAGGATTGGAAGGGGCATGCGGCCTTCATGAACGCACTTCACGCCGATGGTTTTGTCCTTGTCGGCGGGCCGCTCGAAGGCACACTGGATACCTTGCTTATCTTTCGCGCAAACGATGTCGACGAAATCGCATCCCGCCTGTCGGGCGATCCGTGGGCGAAAATGGACCTCCTGCGGATCACGCAGGCGATCCCCTGGACCCTCAGACTCGGCGTGGTCGGCTGAAGCCCAATTCCACACCAAGGATGTGATCGCCTTGTAATCCTAAGAAGGCATGGATGACCGAAACTGGCCCGGTCATCATGGAAATGAGGTGCTCGTCCAAAAGCGATGGTCCCACATCTGGGGGATTGCAGCCATTTGAAGATATCATCTGCGGAGGGGTGACATGAACAAGGTCGGCAAACCTGCGTTGGTGACGCTTTCGGCGGCTCGGTCGGCGCCGAACGAACCGGGACGTATTTCGGCGCTGATGCTGCGGCACGGCACGCTGGAGCTTAGATACTACAAGCCACCGATGCCGGATCCGCAAACCCCCCATAGCCGCGACGAGCTTTACATCGTGACCGAGGGGAAGGGTCATTTTGTTCGGGCCGGCGAACGGTTCGCATGCGGCACGGGAGATGCGTTATTTGTTGCAGCCAACGTCGAACACCGTTTCGAGGATTGCACGCCGGGCTTCGCGGTATGGGTAATGTTTTACGGCCCGGAAGGCGGAGAGCAGGATTATCGCTGAGATTCCCCGCGAGGGTAGCGTCTGCGACCGGCCAAAACCGACTTACGCCCACCCGACGCAATAACGCTCCGACTTCAAATCGACGAGCTCTCCGGATGAGTCAGGATGCCCGAACTTTTGCTTGAATGTGAACGCGAATGCAGTCGGCCCAAGCTGACCTAAATGATGCAGGCGGGCCAAACCTTGCTCGACGGTTGGCAATGTTCCCGCTTCGACCCACCACAAGACGAAGTACGGTCCTGACGGCCGCTCGAACCACTGTCGGCGCTTTTCCATGACAAGTCGGTGCGAGGTTCGGTAGACAAAATCAAAGAGGACCTCGACACTTTGCCACACCGACATATTCACGATGAATTGCGGATTGTCGGTGACCTTGATGTCGGTTGCATTGCCCTGGTCGGATTGGAGGCGCCAGACGAAGCCGGGACTCCGATCGGCCGACTTATTTATTTCATCGAGGAGCGACATGAATTCCGCAATGCGCGGATCGTCGAGGGGATAGAGCGTCGTGCCGACGTTCATTTGCGCAATGTGCCATTCCATCGATCGCTCTCCCCTCGCGATTTGGACGACATCGATTGTCAAGAACGATTGATGTCGCGGCCTGCTTTCATCCGTCGACTTCGAATTTGACCCCTTGCGCCAGCGGAAGTTCGCGTGAGTAGTTCACGGTGTTTGTCGCGCGCCGCATGTATGCTTTCCACGCGTCGGAACCGGATTCGCGGCCTCCACCCGTCTCCTTCTCGCCGCCGAAGGCGCCGCCAATTTCGGCGCCGGACGGACCGATATTGACATTGACGATTCCGCAATCGCTCCCTGTTGCGGACATGAACTGTTCTGCTTCGCGGAGATCCGTTGTGAAGATCGAGGAAGAGAGGCCTTGCGGCACGCCGTTGTGCATCGAGATCGCATCGTCGAAATCGCGATAGCGCATGACGTAGAGGATGGGTGCGAATGTCTCCTGACACACGATCTCGGTTTGAGCCGGCATTTCGACGAGGGCGGGGCGGACATAGCAGGCATCTGGAAAACGATCGGCAAGGACACGTTCGCCGCCCAATATCTTGCCGCCGTCCTGCTTCGCCCGATTGAGGGCGGCTTGCATTTTTTCGTAAGCGGAGCGGTCGATCAGAGGACCGAGCAAAGTCGAGGAATCGAGCGGGTTGCCGACGGTGACGGATTGGTAAGCGCGCTTCAGGCGCGGCACGAATTTCTCATAGATTCCGTCTTGCACGATCATGCGCCTGAGCGAGGTGCAGCGCTGGCCCGCGGTGCCGACCGCGGCGAATACCGTGGCGCGCACGGCGAGATCGAGATCGGCGGAAGACGCGACCACCATACCGTTATTGCCGCCGAGTTCGAGCAACGCACGGCCAAACCGCTTCGCCACCCGCGGCCCCACTTCTCGGCCCATGCGAGTCGAGCCGGTCGCTGAAACGAGGGGCACGCGCGGATCTTCGGCCAGTGCAGCACCGACCTCGCCGCGTCCGACGATCACCTGCGACAGATATTTTGGTGCGCCACCCAAACGCACACATGCGCGATCGAGTAACGCTTGGATGGCGAGTGCCGTCAGCGAGCCCTTTTCCGAAGGCTTCCAGACCAGGCTGTCGCCGCAAACGAGTGCGATGGCGGCGTTCCACGACCAAACCGCCGCCGGGAAGTTGAACGCGGTGATGATGCCGACCGGACCAAGCGGGTGCCATGTCTCGCGCATGGCGTGGCCGGGCCGCTCGGTCGCAATAGTCAAGCCATGGAGCTGCCGTGAGAGGCCGACCGCGAAGTCGCAGATGTCGATCATCTCCTGGATTTCGCCTTGGCCTTCTGTGACGAT
>Ga0187766_10000805_pt1 | contig 17941 bp, 19 predicted proteins | sample 0216_QUI02_MP05__4_FD_132971 | JGI IMG/M metagenome (GOLD analysis project Ga0187766, IMG submission 132971) | Tropical peat soil microbial communities from peatlands in Department of Meta, Colombia - 0216_QUI02_MP05_20_MG | ecosystem: Environmental > Terrestrial > Soil > Wetlands > Peat ... | reverse complement strand
GAACCCGGGCACGTCGGCGAGGAACAGGAGCGGGATGTTGAACGCGTTGCAGGTCCAGATGAACCGGGCGCACTTGTCCGAGGAGTCCACGAACAGGACGCCCCCCTTGACCTTTGGTTGGTTGGCGACGACGCCGATCGCACGGCCGTCGAGCCGTGCGTAGGCGACGATCACCTCGCGCGCCCACCGCTCGTGAATCTCGCACAGCGAGCCCGCGTCGATCACGCCATCAAGCAGCTCCCGCATGTCGAACGGCTTGTTCTCGTCCGCCGGGATCAGCTCGCGGATCGATCGGCTCGACGACGGCGAGGCGGGTGGCGCACTCGGCGGCTCCTCCACGAACGAGCCGGGGAAGTAGCTCAGATAGCGCTTCGCGAACTCGATCCCCTGCTCGTCGTCTGACACCAGCGCGTGTCCGACGCCGCTCCTGGAGGTGTGCATCCGCGCGCCACCCATCTCCTCGAGCGTGACCTTCTCGCCGATCACCATCTCCGCCATCCGCGGCGACCCGAGATACATCGACGCGTTGCCTTCGCGCATGATCACGATGTCGCAGAACGCCGGAATGTAGGCGCCGCCGGCGGCACTGGGGCCGAACAGCACGCACACCTGTGGGACGACCCCCGACAGCCGTACCTGGTTGAAGAAGATCCGTCCCGCGTGGCGGCGGCCGGGGAACATCTGCACCTGCTCGTTGATCCGCGCTCCGGCGGAGTCGACGAGGTACACGAGCGGGACCCGCAGCGACAGCGCCCGCTCCTGGATTCGGAGGATCTTCTCGACCGTCTTCGGACCCCACGAGCCGGCCTTGACGGTCGGGTCGTTCGCGGTCACTGCAACCGGCCTGCCCGCGACCGTCCCGAGCCCGGTCACCACTCCTTCGGCCCCGAGGCCGTCGCCCTCCCAGCTCGCGAGCAGGCCGTCCTCGGTGAACGAGCCCGGGTCCAGCAACCGCCCGACGCGCTCGCGGACTGGTAGCTTGCCCTGCTCCGCCGCCTTCTGGCGGTGGCGCTCGGGACCTCCGGCGAGCGCGCGCGCGACGGCCTGCTCGACCGCGTCCGTTCGGTCGACGTCGGTCATGGTTGCTCAACGCACATCGAGCCGCGCGGCGAGACTCACGACAAGCCGGGGTTCTCGACCGGCTCAGGCCCCGAGTAGTCATAGAAGCCGATTCCCGACTTGCGTCCGTACCAGCCCGCGGCGAGCATCTTGCGCAGCGTCGGCGGCGCCGCGAACCGCGCCTCGCGGTACTCGTCGAACATCACGTCGCAGATCGCGCCGAGCGTATCGAGGCCGACGAAGTCGGCCAGGGCCAGCGGACCCATCGGGTGGCCGGCCCCGGCCTTGAGCGCGTTGTCGATCTGCGAGATCGAGGCGAGGCCCTCGTCGAACGCGCGAATCGAGTCCAACAGGAACGGGACCACCAGTCGGTTGACGATGAATCCCGCTCTGTCCTTGGCCCGAACGACCATCTTCCCGAGCTTCGAGCCGAAATCGACCCCGACCTGGAGCGCCTGCTCGGAGGTCGTCACGCACCTGATGACCTCGAGCAGCGGCATCACCTGCGCGGGGTTGAAGAAGTGAAGCCCAATGAAGCGGTCCGGCCGGGTCGTGTGGGCCGCCTGCACGACCACCGGCAGCGACGACGTGTTGGTGGCAAAGAACGCTTCCGGCTTGGCCACCTCGTCGACCACCGACCACATCTCGAGCTTGCGGCCGAGGTCCTCGGTGATCGCCTCGATCACGAGATCGCTGTCGCCAAGCTCGTGGTAGTGGACCGTACCCTGGATCCGCCCGCGCACCGCGTCCGCCTGCTCCTGGGTCGCCTTGCCCTTCTCCACCGCGCGCGCGAGCTGCTTCTCGATCTTGCCGATCCCCTTGGACAGGGTCGCCTCGTCGACCTCGCGCACGAGCACGTCATAACCCGCCTCGGCAGCTATCTGCGCGATCCCATGGCCCATCAGGCCACACCCGAGCACACCAACCTTCTGAATTTCCGGCATCCGATCTCCGTTCGTCGTTGTCGTTTAGGCGCGCAAATCTAGCGGCGCAGGTGCCAGTCCACCGGGCCGGCGGTCAGTACGTGGCTTCCGAGCGGGCGTCCGAGCAGCCGCTGCACGGCGCGCGAGGCCTCCAGCAACGCCGCGAGATCGACCCCGGTGTCGATCTCCATCTCGTGGAGCATCGACACGAGGTCCTCGGTGGCGATGTTGCCGGTCGCGCCGGAGGGCACCGGGCACCCGCCGAGCTCGCCAAACGAAGATTCGAAGCTCTCGACACCCGCCTCGAGCGCCGCGAACACGTTCGCCAACCCGTTCCCGCGGGTGTTGTGGAAATGCCCGGTCAGCTCGATCTCGGGCAGCACCTTCCGCGCGCCGCGAAAGAACTCGCGCACCCCAAGCGGGTTTGCCATCCCGGTCGTGTCGGCGAAGCCGATCTCGGCGGCGCCGGCCGCTGCCAGCCCCGCGGCGATGTCAAGCACCTGCCCGGGCGGCACATGGCCCTCATATGGACAGCCGAACGACACGGAGATCACGCCCTCGCACCGTAGACCCTCCGCCCGAGCGCGCGCGAACGTGCGCCGCAAGCCGGCCAGCGAGTCCTTGATCGAACGGCCCACGTTCTTCCGATTATGTGTCTCCGAGGCCGATAGGAAGCCGTTGATCTCCTGGAAGCGCGAGCGGTGACGCAGGGCGCGATCGAGCCCCCGCTCATTCGGGATCAGCACGCTGACCGAGACGTCGTCCGGCATTTGCACGGCCTCGAGCACCTGCTCTGCATCGGCGAGCTGCGGGATCACGTCCGGACGGACGAAACTCGTCACCTCGATCCGCTCGAGGCCGGTGCGACCGAGCTGCTCGATCAACCGCACCTTGTCGGGTGTCGGGATCACCTCGGGCTCGTTCTGGAACCCGTCGCGAGGACCGACCTCGCGCACACGCACGCGCCTCGGCATATCCGCCATGCGACTACTTATAGATCAAGCGCAGCCCGAGCATCTGGTCGACCGTCACCAGCTCGTACCCCTCGCGGCGGAAGGTCGCGATCTCGCCCGGGAGGGCCGCGAGCGTCTCGTACCGCGGACCGCCGCCGAAGTGCTGGATGATGATCGACCCGTTGCGCGCGGTCGAGACCGCGGTGGTGTAGATCGCGTTGACGCCGGGGAGCGCCCAGTCGCGGGGGTCGTCGTTCCACATGATCGTGAGGAACCCCAGCGAGCGGGCCAGCCCGATCAGCGACGGGCTGATGTCGCCGTACGGCGGCCGCCACAGGCACGGCATGAATCCGCGCGTCTGTTGCTTGATCGCCGTCGCGGTGCTGATCAGCTGCTGCGTTTGCTGCGCCGGCGGGAGTGCGGCGACGTCCGGATGGGTCCAGCTGTGATCGCCGATCATGTCGCCATCTGCGAGCATCCGCCGCTCCTGCGCGCCGCCCGGGTCATAGGTCGAGATCTGATCTCCGATCTCGAAGAACGTCGCGACCGCGTGCTCGCGCTCGAGCACGTCGAGGAACTGGGACGTGGGCGGATCGTTCCAGGGGCCGTCGTCGAACGTGAGCGCCACCTCGTGCACGTTCGGTCCGTTGTAGAGGAGCGATGGCCCGCTCGGAACGCAGCCGACGAGTTGCGGCGTGTGCAGGCGCGCGAGCGTCGGTCGAGCGGGAACCAGCGTGTAGCACCCAACCCGGTCCGGGAGCGGCGGCACGCACGCGGGCGGGCTCAGCGTGCTGATCACCTGCCAGCGGATCGGCTTGTAGGCGAGGCTGATGCTGGTGGGGAGGAAGGTCGCGGTCAACTGCGCATCGCTCGCGCGCGTGATCGTCGCCGGGATCGCGAGCGCCGGCCCGGGCCCCGCACTGGTGATCGGCATGTACGCGAGTCGCGGTGCTCGCTCGCGACGTGCGGGCGCCCGGATGCACAGCTGACCGAAGATGCTTCCGTTCCCGGCCCGCTCCAACAGCAGGCACAGCGAGCGGCGATCGCGCTGAAGCCCCGTGGGCGAGAACGAGTGTGCGAGCTGGACGCGCCAGACCACCTCCTGACCGCTCTGGGTCAACGACGACGAGCTGACCCGCAGCGGCACCCGCCCGCCGCTGAGCGCGCCGGCCGTTGCCGTCGCGCCGGCGAGCAGCACCGCGACCGCGAGCGCGACGTACCTGGCGTGCACAGCGCGGCACTATATATGCGGGGTCGGCGCGCCGATAGACTCGCGCGCCGTGACCGAGCCCGTTTGCATCGTCGGTGGGACGGGAGCGCTCGGGTTCGGCCTGGCGCTGCGACTTGGCGACGCCGGGGTTCCGATCGTGATTGGGTCGCGCGTCGAGGACCGTGCGCGGCAAGCGGCCGCGCGCGCCGCGGAGCGGGTGGCGGCTGGATCGTTCAGCGGGCTGCACAACCCCGAGGCGGTTACGCAAGCCGACACGGTCGTGCTCACCGTTCCGTTCCGGAGCCAGGCGGAGACGCTCACGAACCTGAAAGGGGCGCTGCGCGAGGGCCAGCTGGTCGTTGACGCGACGGTCCCGCTCGCTGCTGCGATCGGCGGCAAGGCGACTCGCACGCTCGCGGTGTGGCAGGGATCGGCGGCACAGCAGGCGGAGGAGATGGTGCCCGACGGCGTCCGGGTCGTGTCCGCGTTTCACACCGTCAGTGCCGCGCTGCTCACCGACCTCGGCCACGAACTCGACGAGGACGTGTTGATCTGTGGCAATCGACGGGAAGACAAAGCAAGGGTCGCGGCGCTCGTCGACGTGATCCCCGGTCTGCGCCCGGTCGATTGCGGCCCGCTCGAGCTGGCGCGGATCGTGGAGCAACTGACGCCGCTGATCATCTCGATCAACGTGCGCAACAAAGCCCGGGCGGGAATCAAGATCACCGGCTTGGGCCGGTGAGCTGGTGACGGCGCGACACGCGGAGCGATCGCCGTCCGGATCGTGAGTGCGCCGGTCGTCGTCCTTGCCGGGGGCACCGGCGGCGCGAAGCTAGCCCGCGGGATGTTTGACGTCGTCGGCGCGGGCGAGCTCGTCGTGGTCGCCAACACCGGCGACGACGTCGAGCTCTACGGTGCGTACGTGTCGCCCGACCCGGACCTCGTGACGTTCTGGCTCGCGGACGCGATCGACGAGCGCGGCTGGGGCCTGGACGGGGACACGTTTCACGTGATGGACGGGTTGCGAGCGCTCGGCGCGGACGTGTGGTTCAACCTCGGGGACCGTGATCTGGCGATCGGGATCGAGCGCGCCCGAGCGCTCGACGCAGGCGGCCGCCTGACCGACGTGCAGGCACGGATCTCGAGCTCGTTCGGCGTCAGCGCGAAGGTGCTGCCGATGAGCGACAAGCCAGTCCGGACGCAGATCAAGGCAGGCGGCCGCTGGCGCCCGTTTCAGGAGTTCATGATCAGGGCTCGCGCCGAGGGACCGGTGCAGGACGTCGAGTTCCGCGGCGCGAGCAGCGCCGCGCCGACGCGGGAGGTGCTCGAGTTCATCGCGCAAGCGCGGGCGGTCGTGATCGGACCTTCGAACCCGGTGATCTCGATCGGGCCGATGCTCGCCCTGCCCGGCGCGCGCGAAGCGCTGCGCGAGACCCGCGCGCCGGTTGTGGCGGTGAGCCCGATCGTCGGCGGCCAAGTGCTCAAGGGACCCACCGCGACGTTCATGGAGTGGGCCGGTCACCCGCTGAGCAGCGACGGGATCGCGGCCGTGTACGGCGACCTGATCGACGGACTGGTGGCCGACCAGCGGACCGACGCGGTGCCGCTGCTCGAGACCGAGGTGCTGCTGGATACCCCGGCCGCTCGCCGCCGCGTCGCGACCGACACGCTGCGGTTCGCGCTCACGCTCGCGTAGCCTTCGCCGCCGATGCCGACACTCGCGATCCTGCCGGTCAAGAACTTCGCCGATGCCAAGCAGCGGCTTGGAAGCGAGCTGGCGCCGGGGCCTCGTCGCGCGCTCGCAGAGGCGATGTTCTCCGACGTGCTCGTGGCACTGCGGCGGGCGCAGGCGGTGGATGAGGTGCTCGTCGTCACCGGGGATCACGGTGCGCAGCGGATCGCGGGTGGCCACGGCGCGATCGTGCTGGACGACGAAGAGCGCGGCCACAACGTGGCCGCGGCGACCGGCATCCGGGCCGCGCTCGAGCGCGGCGTCGACCGCGCGCTGCTCGTCCCGGCCGACTGCCCGCTGCTGGATCCGCAGCAGCTCGACGAGCTGATCGCTCGCCCCGCGCAGCAGCGATCGGCGCTGATCGTGCCAGACCGGCACGGCACCGGGACGAACGCGTTGCTGCTGACCCCACCCGACTCGCTGACGCCGGCGTTCGGGGAGGGCAGCTGCGAGCGCCACGTGAGCAACGCCGGCGCCGCGGGCACGACCCATGAGGTGGTCGAGGTCCCGTCGCTGGCGCTCGACATCGACACGCCCGATGACCTGGAGGCACTTCAGGCGACGTTCGCCACGGTTCACGGCAAGGCAGCCCACACGCGCGGGATGATCAGCCAGCTGATCCAAAGCCGAGCGTGACGACCGGATGCTGACCGCGGTCGCGCTTCCCGGCTTGCCCGAGCTGAAGCCGGGCGACGATCTTGCGGCCCTGATCGTCGGTGCGCTCGGCGAGCACGGCCCGCTGAGGAGCGGCGACGTCCTGGTGGTCGCGCACAAGGCCGTCTCGAAGGCGGAGGGAAGGACGCGCAAGCTCTCCGACGTGCAACCGGGGCCCCGCGCGATCGAGCTCGCGCGGGAGCACGCGAAGGACGCGCGGCATGTGCAAGTCGTGCTCGACGAGGCGCGCTCGCTCCTACGCGCTGCTCACGGCGTGATCATCTGCGAGACGCACCACGGGTTCGTGTGCGCGAACGCGGGCGTGGACGCATCGAACGCGCCCGGGTCCGGCACGGTCGTGCTGCTCCCGCGCGACCCCGACGCGTCGGCCCGAGCGCTGCGGGCGCGTCTCGCGAGCCTCGTCGCGGTCGCCCCCGGAATCGTGATCGCGGATTCGTTCGGACGGGCGTGGCGCCACGGTCAACTCGATATCGCGATCGGTTGCGCGGGCCTCGGCCCGCTCGAGGATTGGCGGGGTCGTACGGACGCGAGCGGCCGGGAGCTGAAGGCGACCTCGATCGCGATCGCGGACGAGCTCGCGGCGGCCGCCGATCTGACCCGGACCAAGGACGGGCTGCAGCCGGCGGTGCTCGTCCGCGGCGCCGGCCGGCACGTGACGGCGGACGACGGACCCGGTGCCGCGGCGATCATCCGCCCCGAGGCGGACGACCTGTTCCGATGAGGCGACGCGCTCAGGACCGAGTGCGGATCTTGCCGATCAGCACTCTCCTGCCGGAGGACGCCGGGTTGCCGTTGGCGAGCTGTTGAGTGACGGTCAGCGTCCGGAAGCTCGTCACCGGAACCCCGCCCTGACCTCCGCGTCCACCACCGGTCTGACGCTACCAGCGTCGGTCGGCGAACCACACTGGACCGCGTGACGGCCCGAAACTCATCGCAGCGTGGGCGCTCCGATCGCGTGAAAGCCCCCGTCGACGTGCAGGATCTCGGCCGTGATCGCCTGCGAATAGTCGGACAGCATGAAGCAGATCGCACGTGCGACCGGCACCGGGTCCGAGACGTCCCAGCCGAGCGGCGCCTGCTCTCGGAAGCGATCGGCCAGCTGCTCGAAGCCCGGGATTGCGCGGGAGGCGACGGTTCCGAGCGGCCCGGCGCTGACGAGGTTGACCCTGATGCCCTTGGGTCCCAGATCCCGCGCCAGGTAACGAGAGACGGACTCGAGCGCCGCCTTCGCCACGCCCATCCAGTCGTAGATCGGCCACGCGACGCTCGCGTCGAAATCCAAGCCGACGATGCTGGCACCGCTCCCCATCAACGGCTCCAGCGCCGCCGCCAGCGCCTTCAGCGAGAACGCACTGGTCTGGAATGCCTGCGCCGCACTCTCAGCTGGGGCCGTCATGAAACGGCCTCCGAGCGAGTCCTCGGGGGCGTACGCGATCGCGTGCAGCGCGCCGTCGACGCCGCCCCAACGGTCGCGCAGCGATGCGGTCAGCGCCTCCAGATCGGAGACGTTGTTGACGTCCAGTTCGAGCACATCGACCGGTTCGGGAAGCCTCTGCACCGCCCGCTCGGTCAGCCGACGGACGCGTCCGAAGCTGGTCAGCAGCACCGACGCTCCTTCGCGCTGCGCCTGCTCGGCGGCATGGAACGCGATCGAGTCCTTCGTGATGACCCCCGTGATCAGCAGCCGCTTGCCGTCGAGGATCACGCGCGCGCCCCCGCGAGCGAGCGCAGCACCTGCAGCGTGCCCGGGTCGCACAGCGCCTCGAGCCGCTCGAGCGGGCTGAGATGGACCGGTGCGTGGTCCAGCGCGGTGGCGCTCACCGAGGCGCACCCCTGAACACCAGCGTCACGTTGTGACCCCCGAACGCGAACGAGTTCGAGATCGCGGCCAGCGAGTCGCCGTTCGCGCTCAGCAGTGGGCGCGCCTCACCCGGCACGTAGTCGAGGTCGAGCTCGGGGTCGGGCACCTCGTGTCCGAGCGTCGGCGGGATGATCCGCGTCCGGAGGGTCTCCACGGTCGCGACGGACTCGACCGCACCGGCGGCGCCGAGCAGATGCCCGATCGCCGACTTGGTCGAGGAGACCGGGACCTGCTTTGCCCGTTGCTCGCCGAACGCGAGCTTCAACGCGACCGTCTCGGCCACGTCGTTGAGCGGCGTCGACGTGCCATGGGCGTTGACGTAGGCGATGTCCGCGGCGGTGACGCCGGCGTCGGCGAGCGCGAGCTCGATCGCCTTCGACGCCGGCCGGCCGCTCGGCTCGGGCGCGGTCAGGTGGTAGGCATCCGAGGTCGACGCGTACCCGGCGATCTCGCCGAGGATCGTCGCGCCACGGGCTTGCGCGAGCGTCGCCTGCTCGAGCACCAGCACACCGGCTCCCTCGCCCATCACGAATCCGTCCCGACGCAGGTCGAACGGACGCGAGACACCCGTCGGGGACAGCGCCTGCATCGAGTTAAAGCAGGCGAATCCGAACGCCGTCAGCGTCGCCTCGGCGCCGCCCGCGACGACCGCATCGGCGTCCCCGTACTGGATCATCCGCAGCGCGGCGCCGATCGCGTGGGCACCGCCCGAGCACGCGGACACGACGCCGTACATCTGGCCCTGGAGCCCGTGCTTCATCCCGACCGCCGCCGCGCCGGCGTTGGGCATGTACTGCGGGATCCCCAGCGGCGAGACCATCTTCGCGCCGCGGTCACGCATCACGTCGTGCTGCGTTTCGACCGTCTCGATCCCTCCGATCCCGGTCGCGATCACGCAGCCGATCCGCAACGGGTCGTAGGGCAACCCTTCCCAGCCGGCCTGGGTGAGGGCCTCGTCGGCGGCGACGAGCGCGAACTGCGAGAACCGATCGAGCCGTCGGATCTCCTTCAGCGACAGGAATTCCTTCGGCTCGAAGTCAGTGCACGCGCCCGCACCGTCGACGATCCCGCACACGCCCTGGGCCCACCGTTCGTGCAGCGCGCGAGCGCCTACGCCGAGCGGAGTGACCGCGCCCAGACCTGTGATGACGACACGGTGCTTCACGACCGTCGGCTAGCTCGCCCTCTCGACGATCAGGTCGATCGCGTCGCCTACCGTCCTGAGTTCCTTCATGTCCTCGCCCTTGAGCACGACGCCGTACTCGTCCTCGACGATCTGGGCGAGCTCGACCAGATCGAGCGAATCGATATCGAGTTCCTCGAACGTCGCCCCGCGGGTGATCTGGCTCTCGTCGGGACCGAAGCTCGCGAGCGCCTCGACTACGCGAGACTCGACCTGCTGAGTGGTGATTGCGGACATAAGCCAATACTCCAATCGATCGTTTTTGTTCACGCGGCTAAGCCACCGTCGACGGTCAACACCGCTCCGGTGACATAACTCGCCTCGTCGGAAGCGAGAAAGCGTACGCAGGCAGCAACTTCCTGCGGTGTGCCCGCTCGGCGGGCCGGGACCGCAGCAACCAGGTCCTTGGAGAGCCCAGAGACCATCTCGGTGTCGATCAACCCGGGCGCGACGGCGTTGACCGTCACCCCGCGCCGCGCGACCTCGACGGCCGCGGTCTTCGTGAGCGCGATCAAGCCGGCCTTCGCAGCGGCGTAGTTCGCCTGGCCGCCATTGGCGCGCAGGCCGACGATCGACGAGATGTTGACGATCCGTCCAGCCCGCTCGCGCAGCATTCGCTTCAGCGCGCGACGCGTGAGGCGGAACGCCGCCGTGAGGTCGGTGTCGAGCACCGCGGACCACTCCTCGTCGCCGAGTGTTGCGAGCAGGTCGTCGCGGTTGATGCCCGCGTTGTTGACCAGCACCAGCACCGGACCCCCGAACTGCGATTCGAGCGCGCCGAACAGCCGCTCGGGTGCATCGGGATCGGCGACGTCGGCAGCGAGCGCGACCGCGCGACCGCCGTCGCGCTCGATCTCCGCCACGACCGCCTCGGCGCCGTCTCGGTCAGACCTGTAGTTGACCCCGATCGGCCATCCGTCCTGCGCCAAGCCGCGGGCAATCGCCGCGCCGATCCCGCGCGAAGCGCCGGTGACGAGTGCACACCCATCGCGCTGGGCAACGGCATCAGCCAAGCTCGCCTCCCCCCCACTCGATCACGCCGCCGCCCCACGTGAAGCCGGCGCCGAACGCCGCCAGCAGCACCAGCTTGCCCGGCCTCAGCCGCCCGTCGCGTTCCGCGACCGCGAGGCCCAGCGGCAACGTCGCGGCGGACGAGTTGCCGAGCGTCTCGATGCAGTCGACGACCCGTTCCGGCGTTAGCTGCAGCTTCTCGGCGACCGCGCGCACGATCCGCGCGTTTGCCTGGTGGTAGACGAACAGATCCATATCGTCGAGCGTCAATCCGACGCTCCCGACCGCCTGGAGCGTCGCCTCGCTCAGCCGCGCGACCGCGTGTTTGTAGACCTCGGGGCCGTCCATCCGGATCTGGCGATCGGCGTGTGCGATCTGGATCGTCTCGGCCCCCGTACCGTCCGCTCCGAGGACGATCGGCCCGATCGCGCCGGGCCCGGCACCGGCAGGCCCGACCACGACCGCACCCGCACCGTCGCCGAACAGGGGCGCGGTCCGTTTGTCCTCCCAGTTGACGACCCGGGTGATGAAGTCGGCGCCGATCACCAGCACCCAGCGCGCGCGCCCGCTCTCGATCTGACCCGCCGCGCATGCAACCCCGGAGAGAAATCCGGTGCATGCCGCGCCGACGTCGACGGCACCCGCAGCGCGTGCGCCAACGGCATGCGCGACCAGCGGCGCCGTGTTGGGCGTCAGCTCGTCCTGGGTCATCGTCGCGACGATCACCAGGTCGAGCGCGGCCGGGTCCACGCCGGCACGCTGCAGAGCCCTCGCGCCGACGCGAGCCGCATAGTCCGACAGGCGCTCGTCGGCCCGCGCGACCGGGCGCTTGCGGACCCCGGTCCGGGACACGATCCAGGCCTCGCTGACGCCCAGCCGCTCGGCGAGCTCGGATGTGCTCACGCGATCATCCGGAACCTCGGCCGCAATCGACAACACCGCCGGCCGAGCGGGAGCAAATGGCGGGCGTGCGAGCAGGCCAGCGGCTCGAGCGCGCGGCTGCACGCCGGCGGAGTCAATCATCGATCGGCTCCAAGCGGGTTGCAGCGGCGCCGACGGACAGGCTCGCTGCGGGCCCGACGGACCCGCGCGCTATGACCCCGACGGAGGGGCTCGCAACGACTGGCATCGCGACTCACCGTACGCACGGGCTTGGGTTCGGATACATCGATCGGGCTGTCTTCCCCCCGTTCGGGGGGGACTCGCCCGACCCGGGCGCGAGCGTTGCCGGCGTGACTCGCGACAATCCCGGCTCGCACGGCGATGAACGCCACCGACGCATTCACCGAACTCGTCGACGAGCCCCGGCGCGGGCGCGTGTTCACCCAGCCGATGAGGCCGGGACTGGCGGATTGCGCCCCGTCCGGGCGGATCCGTCTCGACGGCCTGGCGCGCTGGCTCCAGGACGTTGCGTACGCCGACGTCGAACAGGCCGGGCTTGCGCAGACGGCTGTGTGGGTCGTGCGACGGACGCGCCTGAGCGTCGAGCGCTTCCCTCGTTTTGGCGAGCATTTCAACGTGCTGACGTTCTGCAGCGGAATCGGCCGGATGTGGGCTGAGCGGCGGACCACCATCATCCGCCCGAGCCCGGACGGCAGCGTGAGCGCCGACGTGCAGGCCGTCGCGTTGTGGGTCCATCTCGACCCGGTCAGCCGGCAGCCGTCGCCGCTGACCAGGGCCGAGGTCGCGGCGTATGCGGAGGCCGCGGCCGGGCGGCGCGTACGCGCACGCCTACGCCATCCGGCTCCGGGCCGGGCGTCGAGCAGGCGAGCTTGGCGGTTCCGGGCGACCGAATGCGATCTGGCCGGTCACGTCAACAACACCGCGTATTGGCAGCCGCTGGAGGAAGAGTTGCTGAGCGCGCGTGATCCGCGCCGCGTGGATGCCGAGATCGAGTTCCGCGCCCCGGCCCAGCCCGGAGACAAGTACGTGCTGGGCGACGGCGAGCATCGCTGGATCGTCGATCAATCGGGCGAGCTGCACGCGTCGGCGTTGCTTGTCAGCACCGATTCGTGATACTGAGCGGGGTTGAGCCGAGCGCATGAGCCTGCCGACGCCCACATCCAAGTCAGCCGCGCTGGTCACGGGCGCATCGTCCGGGATCGGCGCCGCGATTGCACGCGAGCTCGCCGCGCGCGGCCACGGGCTGGTGCTCGTCGCCCGCCGCAAGGAACGGCTCGACGCGCTGGCCGGCGAGCTCACGGCCGCGCACCCGGTCCGGACCGAGACGATCGCGTGCGACCTGTCGAAGAGCGCGCCCCGCAGCCGGCTGGCGGGGCAGGTCGACGAGCTCGGGCTCGACGTCGAGATCCTCGTCAACAACGCCGGCTTCGCCACCTCGGGCCCGTTCTACGAATCCGACCCTGAGCGGGAGCTGGAGCAGGTGCGCCTGCTCGTCGAGGCGGTCGTCGCGCTCACCCGGCAATTCACCCCGGGGATGGTGGAGCGCGGCCGCGGAGCTGTGCTGAACCTGTCCTCGACTGCCGCGATGCAGCCGTTGCCGTACTCGGCCGGTTACTCGGCCGCGAAGGCGTTCGTGCTCACGTTCTCGGAGGCGCTGCACTATGAGCTCCGTGGCCACGGCGTGACCGTGACCGCGTTGGCTCCGGGGCCGGTGGAGACGGATTTCTGGGAGATCGCCGACTGGCGGGTGAGCACGGGGCGGTCGTTCGAGCAGACGGTCCCGAAGCCGGCCCGGATCTCGGCGGAGGATGCCGCCCGCGCCGGCGTACGCGGGCTCGATGCCGGACGGCGGGTGGTGGTCCCGGGCCTGCCGATGCGCGCGGCGATGGAGGCGGGGCGCTACGTTCCGCACGCCGTCAAGCTGCCGGTGATCGAGTGGGCGATGCGGCGCAGATGAGCGACGTCCGCTCGCGTCCTGTGCCTCCGATGCCGGGCGCCGCCGGGCCCGGCGGCGCGGAAGCCGAGCGCTGACAGACTTGGCCGACGACGCTTTCCGGCGCATCGACGCGGTGCTTGCCGTGAGCCTGCGGCTCGTGCGCACGGCGCCGAGTGGCAAGGTGCTGCTGGCACGGATCGCGAGCGCGATCGACGTCGAGTGGATCCCGCGACCCGACGGCGAGGCGATCGCGTCCGAGCTCCAAATCGCGCTCGACACCGCCGGCGCCCCGATCCCTTGGCGCCAGGTCGAGCGCACGCTGCGTGACGCGTGGGGCCGGCGGGCGGCCGCGGAGCTCGACGAGCTCGATCCCGAGCCGGTCGCGGTGCGGCCGGGCTCGCAGGTGCATCGGGGCGTGCTCGAGGGCGCGGCGGTCGCGATCAAGGTGCAACGTCCCGGACTCGCGCGATCGGTTCGTCAGGACCTCGCGCTGCTCGAGGCGGTGATCGCGCCGCTCGCCGCCGCGTTCCCGGCGCTCGACGCGAGCGCGCTCGTGGCCGAGTTCCGCGAGCGCGTGCTCGACGAGCTCGACCTCGAGCACGAGGCCGTGACCCAGCGTCGCTTCCATCGCGCGCTGCGCGACCATCCCCTGCTCGCCGTGCCGGCGCCGGTGATGCGCCTGTCGCACGAGCGGGTGCTCGTGAGCGAGTGGGTCGACGGCGTGCCGCTCCGGCGTGCGCCGGACCCGGAACGTGCCTGTGCGCTGCTGGTGCTGTTCGTGCTCGGCGCGGCGCGCGGCGGCTTGATCGACGCGGACGCCGATCCCGACGACATCCTGGCGCTACCGGACGGGCGCCTGGCGATCCTCGACTTCGGCGCCACGCGCGTGCTCGACCCAGAGCGCGTCGCGGTCGCGACGGCCGCACTGGAGGCGTTCCTGGACGGCGACGCCGGGCGCTTCGGTGCGACGCTCGAGCGCCTCGGCTGGCTGCCCGCGAGCCGCGCCGGCGCCGCGCTCGAGCTCGCGCGCGAAGCGCTCGGCGAACTGGCCGGCCCGGATCCGTCGCGTCTGGACGGCGACGCGGTCCTCGCCGCCCGCGACCGACTGTGGCGGCGGCGCGATCAGCTCGCGGACGTGATCGCCGCCGGCGCCCTCGCACCCGAGGACCTCTGGCCTGCTCGCGCCGTCGGGCAGCTGTTCGCTACGATCGCTCGCGTCGGCGCGACCGGGACGTGGTCGGTGCTGGCCAGGACCGCGGTTCGCGAGGGGTGGAGCGCACCGATCACGGGCGCAGCGGCAGGGTGGTGATCCGAGCGCTGTGGCCGGCAAGTACCCGGCGGGCCGGCACCCCCTAAGCAGCCTGTGACGCGGATCCGCCGCCGAGCTCAGCGGCGGCGCGGGCCGGGGCCGCCTGTCGCGGCGCACTGCGCGCGCGCGCCAGCCGGCGCGCGAGCCAATCGAGTGCGACCGGCGTGCCCGCGACGGCGCCGCTGATGTGCTCGACGCCTCCACGGGTCACGTACAACCTCACGTCAGCGCCAAGCGCACGCCAGTCGTCCCTCAGCCTCGTGCTCTGGCCGAACGACACGATCTGGTCGCCGCGGGCATGGTGCAGCAACACGGGCGCGGCCGGCGCGATCGACCCGAGGCGGTTCTCGCGCAGCCGTCGACGCCACTCCGGCAGCTCGAGCACGTTCGGCTGCGTGAGATCTGCGGCACGCGCGAAGTGCGGGCCCGACAGCGCCGCTTGCAGGACGTTCGACTCGCGCAGCGCAGCGATCCCCTTGCGCGCCTTCGGGGTCAGATACGAGTCGAGGTCCAGCTCCGGGTACGCCGCGGCGTAGCCGATGCCGCCGTACGCCATGAAGAACGAGAAGAAGCCTCGCTCGACATTCGGTCCGGCGCTCTCGACGTCCGCGGCAGCTGCACCGGCCGCGACGCCGGCGAGTGCGATCTCGGGCGCGTAGCTCGGCTGCAGCTGCGCCGCCCAGGCGGCCGCCGCGCCGCCCTCGGAATAACCGAGGATCGCCGCCGGGCCGTCGGCCGGCAGTTCCTCGGGCGCGAGTGCCCGCGCGGCGCGCATCGCGTCGAGCACGTTGGGGCCGAGGGCCCGCCCGACCATGTACGTGTGATCGCCCGGGGTGCCGAGACCCTGGTAGTCGGTGACCGCGACCGCCCAGCCACGCGCGAGCGCGAGCGCGATCAGCGCCGCTTCCCACTCCAGGCCCCGTGGCAGCAGCCGCGACGGCGCGGCCGCGTCGCCGATCCCGTGCGTGCCGATCGCGTATCCGAGCAGCGGCCGCACGCCGCCTGGGCGCCCTCCGGGGAGCAGCACGGTGCCGGACACGGCGGTCGGCTCGCCGGTCGCGGACGTCGAGCGGTACAGGATGCGCCAAGCGCGGGCCCGGAGCCGGACGCCCGGAACCAGGTACGCGTCCATCGGCTGGCCCCTGATGACGGCTCCCGGGAGGCCGTCCGGAAGCGGCTCCGGGGCCTCGTAGAACCCCTCCGACAGCGCGCTCCGTCGCCGCGGCGGCGAGATGAGTCGCAGCTGGGCAATCGTTTGCAGTGGTAAGCCCATCATCGTCACGCTGTCGTCACGCTGCCTGACTCCGTTCCTCAAGCCGTCGGTCTGTGAATTACCCCCTTGTGCGCTCACAGGTTACCGGACTCGGGCGTGGGGTGTGCGAATTGGCGCAAGGTCGGCGTCAGTCCCCTATCCGATCAGCCCGATCCGCTGCGCGCGCTGGACCGCCTCGGCCCGGTTACGCGCCTGCAGCTTCCGGTACAGGGCGCTGGTGTGCTCCTTGACCGTGTGCGGCGAGAGATACAGCGCGTCGGCGATTTCCCGGTTCGTGGCGCCGGCGGCGATCAGGCCGAGCACCTCGCGCTCGCGGTCGGTCAGCAGCGGCTCGGGCTGATCGGACTTGGCCGCGAACATCGTCATCCCCAGCCCGACCATCCGGACGGCGCTGGCTACGTCGCCGGCCTCCCAGTCCTTGGAGACGAACCCGGAAGCGCCGGCGGCCCGGGCCGCGGCCGCCGACATCCGGCCCGAGCCGGAGATCAGCAACACCCGCGTCGACGGCGAAGCGGCGCGAATCGACTCGCATACGTCCGCGCCCGACTCTCCCGACAGAAACAGGTCGACGAGCGCGACGTGCGGCCTGAAGGTCCGGGTCAGCGCGAGCGCCTCGGCGCCGGTTCGCGCGGCAAGGCAGCGCTCGACCCACGGCTGCTCGCCGAGCAGCACCCGGAACCCCCAGTGCACGACGTCGTGGTCATCGACGACGAGCACCCGCAGCCGGCGCTCCCCGAGCCGACCGCGGGAGCCGGACACCCCCGCGGCGCTCATTCCTCGTCCCGCTGGAGCGGAACGACCAGCTTCACGCGCCAGCGCCCCGCCCCGGCGGGCCCGAACTCGACGACTCCGCCCTGCTGGAGCGCCTCGAACGCCGCCAGGCGCAATCCCATCCCGGCCTCGCCCGCGTCTGGCGAAGGTCGCACGCCGTCGTTGCGGACCTCGAGCGTGAACGTGTCGGCGTCGCGGGACACGGTCACGTGCACGCGCGATGGCGTCGCGTGCTTGCCGGCATTGCGCACCGCCTCTCCGAGCACCGACTGGGCGAGCGGCTCGAGGTCGGACGGCACGGACACGGTCGCGCCCCAGTCGACCTCGATCGGCGCCCCGGGCGAGGCCTTGAGGCGCTCGAGCTCATCCGCGAGCGTGGTGCCGGTCTCCGGCGGCAGCGGCGCAAGCGGCCGCTCGAGCGCCCGGCGCAGGTCGCCGATCGCCTCCTGCATCTCGACCCGGCAGCGCTCCCGCTCCTCGCGCCCCAGTGACTTCTCGGCGCCGAGCGCGAGCGACACGCCGAACAGGCGCTGGAGGACGCGTTCGTGTATCTCCCGCGCAAGACCCAGCCGCTCGCCGAGCCGGCGCGCGCGCTCCTGCTGACGGGTCGCATTACGCGCCGTCGCCACCAGCGCCGCGGTCTTGCCGAGCGTCCACAGCAGGTGACGCTCACCGTCGGTGAGCTCGAACCGGCCGCCGCCGCGGTCGGCACAGATCACCCCGTACGCCCGGCCCGCGGCGCTCATCGGCGTGCACACGAGCGTCGTGATGCCGAGCACCTTGGCGTAATCGGGTGGGACCGCGTCCTCGATCCGCTCGGACACGACCACCACCTCGTCGTCGAGCAGCGCCTGCTGCGCGATCGGCGTGTTGACGAGCGTCGGCCTCAGCACGGCAAGCTGCGAGAACGAGATCCCGTGGGCACCGACCGGGCGCACGCGCCGGCGGCTCGTATCGGCGATGAAGATCGCCGCCCGCCGCATCGTCGTCAGCCGGCAGATCGCCTCGCAGATCCGGTCGTAGAACTCGGTCGACGAGGTGTGGGTGTCGATGTCCGCAAGCAGCTCGACGAACACCTCGAGCGGCTCGACGCCGGCGAACAGCGACCGGGTTGCGCTCACGCTCTCACGCGCTCACGCTCT
>Ga0187766_10000804_pt1 | contig 17947 bp, 19 predicted proteins | sample 0216_QUI02_MP05__4_FD_132971 | JGI IMG/M metagenome (GOLD analysis project Ga0187766, IMG submission 132971) | Tropical peat soil microbial communities from peatlands in Department of Meta, Colombia - 0216_QUI02_MP05_20_MG | ecosystem: Environmental > Terrestrial > Soil > Wetlands > Peat ... | reverse complement strand
TCGAGTCCGGGATGGTGTGGATCAACGACCACATGTTCAGCCACGGGGCGTGCGAGTGTTCGTGGGGGGGCGTCAAGGACTCCGGGCTCGGGCGGACGCACTCCAAGTTCGGCCTGTACGAGTGCGTCAACATCAAGCTCCGCGTGTGGGAGTCCTCGGCCGTCCGAAACACGTGGTGGCATCCCTACGACGAGACGCTCGGCAAGGCGTTCCGACAGACCGCATCGATCCTGTACGGCCCCGGAGCGACGAAGGCGGCGGCGCTGCGCGACGGGGCGGGGTCGCTGCTGGCGCTGAGCGGGCGGCTGGCGCGCGACGCGATCAAGCGTCCGTAGGGCGGGCGGGGGCGGTCCGCGTCCTGCGCGGAGCCGGGCGGGGGCGGAGCCTGCGCGGAGCCGGGGCGCGGCCGAGCCGGGGCCGGAGCCGGAGCCGGGCGGGGCCGGGGGCCCGAGCCGGGGCCGCGGGCGGTCGCTCGCGGGCAAGTACCCTCTAGAGGATGCCCGCCCAGGCCTACCGCGGTAAGGAATGCGTCTGTCAGCTCCGCCGGGGGATCTGCGACCAGTCGTGCGTCCGGGACATGCTCCAGACGCCGTTCTACATCGCCTGCCTGCGGCTCAAGGGGCGTCGCTGCCTGGTCGTGGGCGGTGGCGACGTCGGACTCGAGAAGGTGGAGGGCCTGCTGGCCTGTGACGGCGAGGTGACGCTCGTGGCGCCCGAGGCGCATCCCGAGCTCGAGCAGTTCGCTGCGGAGGGATCGATTCGCTGGGAGCGGCGGGGATACCGGGCGGGCGATCTCGACGGCTGCCTGATCGCGATCGCCGCGACGAGCGACACCGACGTCAACATCCGCGTGTTCGAGGACGCCGAGGCCCGGGCGATGCTCGTCAACGTCGTCGACGTCCCGCCGCTGTGCAGCTTCATCCTGCCCGCGATCGTGCGGACCGGCCCGCTGGCGGTCGCGATCTCGACCGCGGGCGCGTCGCCCGCACTGGCGAAGCGGATGAAGCGCGAGATCGCGGAGCTGTTCGGCGAGCCGTACGCCCTGCTCGCGATCCTGCTCAACGACGCGCGCGGCTGGGCGAAGGCGACGCTGCCGACGTATCAGGACCGCAAGGAGTTCTTCGAGTCGATCGTCGGCGGTGAGCCGGACCCGATCGAGCTGCTTCGCGCGGGTGAGGTCGAGGCGGTGCGGGACCTGATCGAGGCCGCGCAGCGGACGCATGCTCCGGTGTGAGTGAGCTCACGCACCTCGACACCGCCGGGCGGGCGCGGATGGTCGACGTCGCCGACAAGCCGTCGACCGGGCGCCGCGCCGTCGCGCGCGCGGTGGTGCGTGTCTCGCCCGCGACCGCGCAGGCTGTGCTCGACGGCAACGCGCCGAAGGGCGATGTGATCGGCGTCGCCCGGATTGCGGGGATCCAGGCCGCAAAGCGCACCGCGGAGCTGATTCCGCTGTGCCATCCGCTGGCGCTGTCGTACGTCGGCGTCGAGGGGTCGATCGATCCGGAGGGGGAGATCGAGCTGATCGCGGAGGCGCGCACGACCGGGCCGACGGGCGTCGAGATGGAGGCGCTGACCGCGGCGTCCGTCGCGGCGCTGGCGGTCTACGACATGATCAAAGGGATCGAGCGCGGGGCGGAGATCGCTTCGGTGGCGCTGGTCGAGAAGTCGGGTGGGCGATCGGGAGAGTGGCGGCGGAGTTAGGGCGCTCGGGGCGGGCGCTGCAGGCGGTGCCGATCGAGTTGGGGCGCTCGGGGGCGGGCCTCGGCTCGCGGACGATGCTGACCCTATGCTGTCGCAGCCATGAGAGCGACGTGCGACCTGCATCAGAGCCCAAAGCGGCCGGCGGCGCCCGGCTTTGGGCTCGCATGCATGACATACATGCTTGAGAACCCAAAGCCGGGCTCGGGTGGTCGATTTGGTGACTGGTACAGGTCGCGTACGCGGGAGACGCAGCTGGCGGCGGGCGCCGGGCGAGGCCGAGCGTGAACGCCGCGATCCTCACGATCTCCAGTTCGGTCGCGGCCGGGCGTAGCGAGGATACCTCCGGGAAGGCGCTCGCGGAGCTCGCGGCGGCGGCCGGCGCCGAGATCGTGGCCATGTGTGTCGTCACCGACGATCGCGATGCGATCGAGGCCGAGCTGCGGCGCCAGGTGAGCGCGGGGACGTCGCTGATCCTCACGACCGGCGGCACCGGGCTGACCCCCGACGACGTGACGCCGGAAGCGACCCGCGCCGTGATCGACCGCGAGGCACCGGGGTTCGCCGAGGCGATGCGCGCCGAGTCGCTCAAGCACACCCCGATGGGGATGCTCAGCCGGGGAGTGTCGGGGATCGCGGACCGCACCCTGATCATCAACTTCCCGGGCAATCCGAAGGCGATCCGGGAGCTGTTCGGCGTGATCGCGCCGGTACTGGAGCACGCCGTCGCGACGCTCCGGCGCGACGATCCGGAGGGGCGGCGTGGCCACGCAGGGCACGAGGCTCACGGGCACGAGCATCACGGGCACGAGGCTCGGAGCCCCGCCCGGCACGAGGCTCACGGCCACGTCGGGCACGAGGCTCACGGCCCCGCCGGGCACGAGGCTCACGGCCAAGCCGGGCGCGCCGAGCACGAGGCTGGTGGCGGACACGCCGGCGATTGAGTTGCGCGGTCTCACCCGCCACTTCGGCGAGCGAACCGCGCTCCGGGACGTGTCCGTGCAGGTCGCCGCGGGCGCGACGCTCGCGGTGCTCGGCCGCAACGGCGCCGGCAAGTCGACGTTGCTGCGGATCCTCGCGACGTTGCTGCGCCCGCATTCCGGCGACGCGATCATCCTCGGCGAGCCGCTGCCGCGGCGCGCATTCGCGGTCCGGGCGAGGATCGGGTTCGTCGCGCACGAACCGCTGCTGTATCGCGATCTGAACGGGCGCGAGAACCTCCGCTACCACGCCCGATTGCGGGGGATCGACGACGGTCGTGTCGAGCGGCTGCTGGCGGCGGCGGGGATGGACGGGCGCGCCGAGGAGCCGGTGCGGCTGCTGTCCCAGGGGATGGTCCAGCGCCTGGCGGTGTGCCGCGCGGTGCTGCACGAGCCGGAGCTGTTGCTGCTCGACGAGCCGCGGGCGAACCTCGACCCGGCGGCGAGCGAGCTGCTCGAGCCGCTGATCGGCCGGGCGGCGGGCGCGACGCGGGTGCTCACGAGCCACGACCCGCAGGCGGCGCTCGCGGAAGCGGATCTCGTGCTCGGGCTCAAGGACGGGCGCGCGGTGTTCGTCGGCGAGCCCGGGCAGCTGAGCGGCGCGGCGCTGAAGGACCTGTACGCGTGAGAACCGCGCTCACGGTGCTGCGCAAGGACCTGCTGCTGGAGCTGCGGGCGATGGAGACCGTGCCCGCGATGGTGCTGTTCGCGATCGTCACGTTCGTGATCTTCCACTTCGGCCTGAACCGAGCGACGATCGAGGGTCAGCTTGCCGCCGGCGTGCTGACCGTGACGCTCCTGTTCGCGTCGATGCTCGGGATCAACAGGTTGTTCGTGGCCGAACGCGAGCAGGGGGGGTTCGACGCGTTCCTGCTCGCCCCCGTCGACCGCAGCGCGCTGCTGGTCGCGAAGGCGGCCGCGCTGTTCACGTTCCTCGTCGTGCTCGAGCTGGTCGCCGTGCCGGCGTTCGGTCTGCTGCTGCTCGGCCCGCCGCTCGGCCCCCGCCTGCTCGGCCTGATCCCGGTGCTGGCGCTCGCGGATCTGGCACTGGCCGTGATCGGGACGCTCGTGTCCGCGATCGCGATCCAGACGCGAGCGCGCGACCTGCTCGGTCCGGTGATCGGCCTGCCGCTGTTGATCCCCGCCCTGATCGCCACCGCCCGGGGTACCGGCCCGCTGCTGGCCGCGCACACGTCCGGCTCGCCTCCAGGCAAGTGGCTTGCGATCCTGGCGCTCTATGATGCGGTGTTCGCCCTCCTCGCGTATGCGTTGTTCGATTTCCTGCTGGAGGACTAGGTGAGCATTTACGGCCGCGGGCTTCGCGGCCTTGCGATCGTTACGGTTGTCACGATCAGCACGGCGCTCGTGCTGGTGTTCTTCTATGCGCCGCTGGACGCCGACCAGGGCTTCATCCAGAAGATCTTCTACATCCACGTGCCGCTGGCGATCGTGTCGCTGTGCGGGTTCGTGCTCGGGGGGCTGTTCGGCGCCGGGCACCTGCGGACCGGTGAGCGGAAGTGGGACATGCGCTCTTACGTGGCGATCCACATGGCGCTGATCTTCGGTGTCGGAGGGTTGATCACGGGCTCGACCTGGGCGAAGGCCTCGTGGGGGCACTGGTGGGAATGGGGCGATCCGACGCTCGTCTCGTTCCTGATCGTGCTGCTGTTGTTTGCGACCTACCAGCCGCTGCGGTTCTCGATCGAGGATCCGGAGCGCCAGAGCCGGTATGCGAGCGTGTTCGCGGTCGTGGCGGGAGCGTTCGTGCCGATGAACTTCATCGTCGTGCGCCTGTCGCAGGAGTTCGTGCACCCGCGCGTGCTGACCCTGACCGGCGGCAACCTCCCGGGTCCGATGCGGCTCACGTTCGTCGTCTCGCTGGCCGGGATCGCGCTGCTGTACGCGACGCTGTGGAAGTACGAGATGGCGGCGAAGAACGCGCGCGGTCAGGCGCGCGCGCTGCGCCGGGCGCTGCTCGGCGACGATGCGGTCAGGCCGCTGGGACGGAGCGCGGCGCCGTCGTGACCGGGTTCGTACTCGCAGCTCCGGCGCTGCCGCTGCACAGCGCGGGCAAGTACGTCGCCGGCGCGTACATCGTGTTCGTCACGCTCGTGCTCGTGTACGTCGCGATCATGGCGACCAGGCTGCGGCGGACCGAGCGCGAGCTTGCCCAGCTGCGCCGCGACGTTGCCGCCGCCCGCGACGAGGCCGCGCCCGAGCCCGACCCCGAGCCCGACCCCGAGTCGGAGCCGGAGCCCGACCGCGACGCCGAGCCGGTGCCGTGAGCGAGCTGCTGGCGATCGGCGTCTCGTACAAGACCGCGCCGGTCGAGGTGCGAGAGCGCGTCGCGCTCCCCGAGGCGCGCGCCGCCGAGTTCGTCCGCGACCTGCGCGGCGCGACCGACATCCACGAGGCGGTCGCGCTGTCGACGTGCAACCGCACCGAGCTGTACGTCGTCGTCGGCGACCCCGTGGAGGCGGAGAGCACCGCGCTCGCGATGCTCTCGAGCCAGGCCGGGATCCGCCCGACCGCACTGACCCCGGCGATCTACTCGCACCGCAACTGCGACGCTGCAAGGCACCTGTACCGCGTGACCGCCGGACTCGACTCGATGATCGTCGGCGAGGCGGAGATCCAGGGACAGGTCAAGCGAGCGTACGACGCGGCGCTCGCGAAGGAGACCGTCGGGCCGCTCACCAACCGCCTGTTCACGGCGGCGCTGGCGACGGGCAAGCGGGTGCGCCGCGAGACCGCGATCGGGGAACGGGGGCTGAGCCTGCCGGCGGTGGCGGTGGCGCTCGCGCGCGAGCAGCTCGGCGCGCTCGATCGCCGCGAGGTCGTGATCGTCGGCACCGGCGATACCGGCGAGCTGACCGCCCGCGCGCTGTCGGACAGCGGTGCGCGGACGCTGTTCGTCGCGACCCGGCGACGTGACCGCGCGCTCGCCCTCGCCAGGCGCTACGGCGGCAGCACGCTCAGCTTCGACGAGCTCCCGCAGGCGCTGGGCCGGGTCGACATCGTCGTCGCGGCGACCGCGTCGCCGCACCTGCTGCTCGAGGCGCGCGAGCTGGCAGGCGTGATGACCCAGCGCGGCGCGCGCCCGATGCTCCTGATCGACCTCGCGGTCCCGCGCGACATCGACTCGTCGTGTGCCGAGATCCCGGGCGTGTCGCTGTACGACATCGACGACCTCCAAGCCGTGATCGCGCGCAACCGCAAGGTGCGCCAGGCCGAGGCACGCAAGGCCGAGGGGATCGTCGAGGAGGAGATCCAGCAGTTCGCGGCCTGGCTCGGCTCGCTCGAGGTGTTGCCGACGGTCGCCGCGCTGCGTGCGCACGCGACCAATATCGCCGAGCAGGTCGTCCGCGACAACGCCGGCAAGTGGGACTCGGCCTCGGCTCGCGACCTGGAGCGGATCGACGCGCTCGCGCGGGCGATCGTCAACCGCCTGCTGCACGATCCGACCGCGCGGATGAAGGAGCTGCGCGACGACCGCGTGCACGCGCGGATGGCGCTCGTGCGCGACCTGTTCGGCCTCGCCGAGGAAGACGCTGCGTTCGGCGCCGGCGACGCGGCCGACCGGGAGCAGCTGGCCGAGGTTCGCGAGCTTCGCCGGCGTTGATCCGGATCGGCACGCGTGCGAGCGCGCTGGCGCTTGCCCAGGCACGTTGGGTCGCGGACCGCTGCGCCGCGGACACCGAGCTCGTGATGCTGGCGGCGGCGGGGGATCGGGGTGCTCCGGTGGGGGACAAGTCACGGTGGGTCTCCGAGCTCGAGCGGGCGTTGCTGGAGGACGAGATCGACCTGGCCGTGCACTCCGCCAAGGACGTCCCGGCCGACCTCGCCTCCGGGCTCGAGCTGGTCGCCGTCCCCGCGCGCGCCGATCCGCGTGACGCGATCTGCGGCGCGCGGTCGCTCGAGGCGCTGCCACCGGGCGCGCGGGTCGGCACGAGCAGCCTCCGCCGGGCGGCGCAGATTCGGGCGGCGCGCGAGGATCTCACGCTCGTCGGCGTTCGCGGCAATGTCGACACTCGGCTGCGCAAGCTGGCCGAGGGCGAGGTGGACGCGCTGGTGCTCGCGCTCGCGGGGCTTCAGCGTCTGGGCCGCGCGACCGAGGCCGGGAGCGCTTTGGACCAGCTCGTGCCGGCCGCGGGCCAGGGCGCGCTCGCGCTCGAGGCGCGACCGGGCGCGATCCCCGACGGAGTGCTGGCGGGGCTGGTCGACGGCGATGCGAGCGCGTGCGTGAGCGCCGAGCGCGAGCTGGTGCGCGCGCTCGGGGCGTCCTGCAACACGCCGGTCGGCGCCCATGCCCAACCGATTCGGGGCGACGCGCTGGAGTTGACCGCGTGGGCGGGACTGCCGGACGGCTCCGCGTGGGTGAGGGACTCGTTGAAGGGACCGCCTGCGGGGCTCGGACTCGCGGTCGCGCAGCGGATGCTGGCCGCCGGCGCGGGCGAGCTCCTGCGCCGGTGTGCGCAGGCCGCGGAGGTGCCCGCGTGACGGTGTACCTCGTGGGCGCCGGACCCGGCGACCCGGGACTGCTCACCGAGCGGGCGCTCGAGCTGATCGCGGCCGCCGACGTGATCGTCTACGACCGGCTGATCCCCGAGCAGGCGTTGGACGCCGCGCGGCCCGACGCGGCGCTGCTGTACGCCGGCAAAGAGGGCGGCGGGGCGTCGATGGCACAGCGCGAGATCGAGCGCCTGCTGGTGGAGCACGGCTCCGCGCGGCGGATCGTCGTGCGGCTGAAGGGCGGGGACCCGTTCGTCTTCGGCCGTGGTGGCGAGGAGGCTGAGGCGCTGCACGCCGCGGGGATCCCGTTCGAGGTCGTGCCGGGCGTGACCGCCGGGGTGGCGGCGCCGGCCTACGCCGGGATCCCGGTCACGCACCGCGACGGCGCAAGCGCGGTCGCATTCGTAACCGGGCACGAGGACCCTGGCAAGCCCTCGCAGGCGCTGGACTGGGAAGCGCTCGCCGCGTTCCCGGGCACGCTCGTGATCTACATGGGAGTTCGGCAGCTGGGGGCGATCGCCGAGCGGCTGCAGGCGGCCGGTCGCGCCGGGAGCGAGGCGGCGGCGGTGATCGAGCGCGGGACGCTTGCCGATCAGCGCGTTGTCAGCGCGACGCTCGCCGAGATCGCCGCCGTGGCCGCGGCGCGGGACGTCAAGGCTCCCGCGATCGTCGTGATCGGCTCGGTCGCGGCGCTGCGCGAGCGGTTGCGGTGGTTCGAGACCCGGCCGCTGGCGGGCCTGACCGTTGCCGTCACGCGAGCGCGGGCGCAGGCGAGCGGTCTCGCCGCGCGGCTGCGTGCGCTCGGGGCGGGCGTGATCGAGGCGCCCGCGATCAGGATCGTCGCGCTCGATGGACCCGCGCCGCCCGCCGGGGTCTACGACCTCGTGTGCCTGACAAGCCCCAACGGCGTGCGGCTCCTGTTCGGACGGCTCGCGGCCGCGGGCCTGGACGCGCGCGCGCTCGCCGGTGCCCGGATCGCGGCGATCGGCCCCGGGACCGCGGCCGCGCTGCGCGAGCACGGAGTGCTCGCCGACGTCGTGCCCGAGCGGTTCGTCGCCGAGGGCCTGGTCGAGGCGCTCGCCGGCACGACAATCAAGCGGGCGCTCGTGGCCAGGGCCGCCCAGGCACGCGAAGTGCTCGTCGACGCGTTGCGCGGGCAGGGTGCCGAAGTCGACGTAGTCGCGCTGTACGAGACGGTCGCCGAGCCGCTGAGCGACGCCCAGCTCGACGCCCTTGCCGCCGCCGACTACGTCACGTTCACCTCGTCGTCGACCGTCGAGTTCTTGCTCGCTGCCGTTGGCGAGCGGATCCGCTCTGACGCGCGGCTGGCCAGTATCGGCCCGGTCACGAGCGCGGCGCTGCGTCGCCACGGGCTCGAGCCGGACGTCGAGGCCGACCGGCACGACATCGACGGGTTGGTGGACGCGCTCGTCGCGGATGCGCGGATTCAGCTGGCGCACAGCGGCGGCCCTTCATGAGTGCTCCGGTGATCACGTTCCTGTCCGACTACGGGCTCGAGGACGACTTCGTCGGCGTGTGTCACGGGGTGATCGCGAGGATCTGCCCGGACGCGCGAGTGATCGACATCGCACACGGTGTGCCTCGCCACGACGTCCGTGCGGGCGCGGTGATCCTGCGCGGGGCGATCCCCCACATGCCGGTCGGCGTGCACGTCGCGGTCGTCGATCCCGGGGTCGGCACGGAGCGACGCGCGGTCGCGATCCGGGTCGCCGATGGGCGGTTGCTGGTCGGCCCCGACAACGGCCTGCTGTGGCTCGCGGCAGCGGACGCGGGAGGCGTGATCAAGGCGGTCGACATCGGACAGTCACGTTTCCGCCTCGAGCCGGTCTCGGACACGTTCCACGGGCGCGACGTGTTCGCTCCGGTGGCGGCGCGCCTGGCGGGCGGGGCCAAGCTGGCGGAGGCGGGCGAGCAAATCGATCCCGACACGCTCGTGAAGCTCGAGCTTCCGCGTGCTCGACGCAAGGCGGGCGCGCTCGTGACCAGCGCGATCCACATCGACCGGTTCGGGAACGTGCAGCTGAATCTCCGGCACGACGAGATCGCCCGCTCTGGGTTGAACCTCGGCCATCCCGTCCAGCTGGAGGGAGGACGGAGCGGGCGCCACGAGGCGGAGTACGTCCGCACGTTCGCGGACGTCGAGCCGGACGCGCTGCTCGTGTACGAGGATGCATACCGCACCTTGGCGGTGGCGGTCAGGCATGGGAGCGCCGCGGCCCGGCTTGGGCTTGCGGTCGGCGACGAGCTGAGGATCAAGCCGAGTGAGCCCCGATCCCCAGGGTCAGGTTGAAGTGTCGCTGGGATCTCCCAGAGTCCACTTCCGCTGCACGGACTCGACGAACCTCCACGCGCGCGAGCTGGCGGCGGGTGGCGCCCCTCACGGCACCTTGGTGACGGCGAGTGAGCAGTCGGCGGGCCGGGGGCGTCAGGGGCGCACCTGGGCCGCGCCCGCCGGCCGCGCGCTGCTGTCCTCGCTCGTGCTGCGGGACCCGCCGCGACTGCTGCCGCTGGCGGCGGGGGTCGCCGTCGCGGAGCTCGCCGGCCCCCAGGCGCGCGTGAAATGGCCCAACGACGTCCTGGTCGAGCGTCGAAAGGTCGCCGGGATCCTCGTCGAGGGCCGCCCGCAGGAGCGCTGGGCGGTGCTCGGAATCGGGTTGAACGTGGCTCTGCGAGACGAGGACTTTCCGCCGGAGCTGCGCGACACCGCGGGGACGCTGGCGCTCGCCCCGGAGGCGGTCGAGGCGACACTCACGAGGCTGCTCGAGCTACTCGCGCACTGGATCCGCGCCGAGCCCGAAGCTGTGCTCGATGCGGTCCGCAACCGCGACGCACTGCTGCACCATCGCGTGCGGTGGGCCGGTGGCGCCGGCCACGCGGCGGGAATCGACGGGGACGGGCGCCTGCTGGTGGCCACCGACGCAGGTCAGGTGGCGCTCGAGGCCGGCGAGGTCCACCTGATCCGGTGAGACGCTAAGCCGCCGCCTCGGTGTCGTGGCGCCGGCGCTTGGCGGAGGTCTTGGGCGGGGGCTTAGCGGAGGTCTTGGGCGCGTCGTCGAACGCCTCGACGTCGATCTTTCCGTTCTCCGGCTCAGCGTTGTAGTCCTCGTCGTCCTCTTCGTCCTCCTGATCCGCAGGTTCGTCGTCGTCGAGGTCGAGGACCTGGTCGTCGTCGTCCGGGGCTTCGGCGCGGTCGAGGATCTCCTCGTCGTCGTCCGGGGCCTCGGCGCGGTCGAGGATCTCGTCCTCCTCGGCGGCTTCGTCGCGGTCGAGGATCTCCTCGTCGTCGTCCGGGGCCTCGGCGCGGTCCAGCACCTCGTCCTCGTCCGGGGCCACAGCGCGGTCGAGCTCATCGCCGTCGTCCTCACCCTCGAGCTCGTCGAGGTCCTCGCCCACCAGATCGCCGTTCTCCTGCCCCTCGAGCGTCGTCGTGGCGACGGCTCCGTCGGCCTCGCTGAGGGCACCGCCCGGCGTCCTGCGCCGCCGACGGCTCTTGCCGCGCCGGCCCTTGGGGAAGTTGCGCAGCAGTTCGCGCGCGAGCGCCGCGGGCTTGCGCGCCATCCGGGTTCGTGCCCCGCGTAGCGCCTCCTCGGCCTCCGGTGTGTGCGCGAGTGCCGCGGCCAGGAGCGCTGCCGACAGCCGCCGATCCTCCCGGCGCGAGGCGTGCACCAGCCGGCGGGCGTTGCGAGCATGCGCAGCGCCGCTCGAGTTGACCAGCAGTCCGAGCAGCCGCTTGGTCTCGGGCCAGCGCTGGACCGCGTACTCCTCGTGGACCTCGCGCGTGTACTCAGCCATCCGCCAGATCCAGGCGTTTGCCTGATCGCGGCGCCCGATCCGGCGCTCGGCCAGCGCCTGGAGCATGATCTTCACGCCCTCACGGCGCTCATCCCGCGGCCAGCCGGCCATGATGTCGATCGCGGTGTCGAAGGCCTCGGCGTCGCGGCTGGAGGCGATCTCCTGGAGTGCGCGCAGGCGAAGCTGCGAGTTGCGATTGCGCTGCACGGCGGTCAGCAGAAAACGGCGCTTGAGCTCGCCGCCGCGATCGAAGTGCAGCATCGCCTTCGCCCGCCGCCAGCCGTTCGGAGCGACACGCGCGCCCGCGAGCGCGGCCCATACGTGCTGCTCGCCGTAGTCCAGGTGCTCGACCGCGATCCGCCACAGCTCCCGCTCGAACACCTCGGCGCGGCGCTCGGGATCGGGAGTCACCGGGAGGACCCGGCGTTCGACCCGGACGCGACGGCCGCGGCCGCGGCGCACCGGGCCGACCACGATCGCGCCGCCGCGGTAGACGTCGCGGTCGAGCAGCGAATGCAGCGTCACGACCGGGTCGTCGTGCTTGGTGGCGGGATGGACGAAGTCGACGACGATGCCGGCCTCCTTGCCGGGATGGCGACGGGTGACCCGACCGACGCGCTGCTGGTAGACGCGCTTGGATGCCGTCGGGGCGAGGTGCATGCAGATCGTCGCGCGAGGGCTGTTCCAACCCTCCGCGAGCAGCATCGCGTTCACCAGCACATCGACCTTGCCCGACTCGTAATCGGCGAGGATCCTGGCCAGCTGACGCTTGGGGGTCTCGCCCGAAACGGCCTGCGCCTTGATCCCGAGCTCGCGGAAGGCTTGAGCGACGTTATGGGCGTGGCGCACGCCCGCGGCGTACACGACTCCCGGCACGCCGTTGAAGCGGGTCTTGTACAGGTCGGCGATGGCCAGGTTGAACGGAGTCTGGTCCAGCAGTTCGGCCAGCATCTCCTGGTCGAATTCGGTGTCCACCTCGCCGCGTCGTAGCGGCACCTTCGCGATCGTCCGGACGCCGGGCCCGGGCGGGATGCGGATGCAGCGCAGCGGGGCGATCACTCCGCGCCGCGCGGCCTGGGCGAGGTCGAAGCGCGAGGTCTGGGTCGGGAACAGGTCGGTGACGTGCCTCGCGATCAGCGCCCCCGTGGCGGTCATGCCGATGAAGATCGGGCCCGACCAACGGCGGATCGACCCCGAGGTCTTCTCGCCGAGCGCCGTGTGGGCCTCGTCGCAGATCACGATCGTGTACGAGTCGGAGATCCGGCCGGCGTTTCGCACGAACCACTGATATGTCTCGACGGTTACCGGGCCGTTGGCCCGGTCGTGGCCGACGAGGAGCGGCGCGCTGATCCGGTCGCGATAGCCCCGGTCGCGCAACTCGCCGTTGAACTGGTCGACCAGGTTGCGGCGATGGGTGAGGATCAGGACGCCGCCGGTACGCGAGGCCTCGACGAAGCCGAGCGCGGCCACCGTCTTGCCGGCGCCGGTCGCGTGCTCGAACCAGAACCTCCGTGCGGCGTTGGGATCCTCCGGCTGGTCGGCCCTGACGTCGGCGTCGAGTTCATCGTCGTCCTGCCAATCCTGCGGCTCCTCTTCCTCGCCGTCCCCGTCCTCGATCTCTGCGGCGGCCTCCTCGTCTCCTGGGATTGCCGCGGAGGACAGCTGCGCCGATTCCAATGCGGAGACGGCGCCATTCCCGTTCCCGTTGCGCTGGGCCTCGGCGAGCAGGGCGGTCAAGGTTCCGGACAGCGCGTCGACTTGGTGCGCCGACAGGACGGTCCCGTCGACGAGGTGGGGTTCCTCCTCGGACAGCAGCCGCTCGAGCCCGAGCAGCAGTGAGAACTTGCGCCGCCAGTCGATCGAAGGCTGGGCCCTCCCGGCCTCGATCTCGGTCAGGGCAGCGTCGAGCGCCCGGCGTCGAGCAGAGCCGGGAGAGAAGGCGTCCTCTAGGGTCTCGCCCTCGTATACGAAGCGTTCTCGTGTGAACAGCTCCGCGCGCGCAATCGCGGCAGGACTGGGAAACGGGGTGGAACCACCCATGATGATCAGTGATTGGATCGGTGCGACTAAATGTGCGAGCCGCGGCAGTACTTCGTAGCGACTCAAGCAGTACCGGCAAGCGCCGTGCCCGGCGAGGAAACCCTCAACAGCGTGTCCCCCTCGCCGGTTCTGGCTTAGAGGATAGCCATATTTAAGCAGATGGGATCCGCGAGCACGAACCGGGGGGTGTGGCAACCTGTCAGCCGTGGTTGCCCGCTCCACCTCGGCAGCGCTTCTGATCGCTCCACGCCGCGACCTACTATCCGCAGACGATCGGCACGGAGGGATCGTCTACGACCATGTGGGGCCCTACCTGTCTCCCGGCCAGCTCGAGCGGGACATCGACCGGTACCTGCTCGGATGAGCGTCGCGGCGTTCGAGGTGCGCCGCGCGCGCGGCGGGGCGGAGATGGCGGCGGTGCTCGCACTGCGTCACGACGTGTTCTGCGTCGAACAGGGGGTGCCCGAGCGCGAGGAGCTCGATGGTCGCGACGACGACGGGATCCACCTGGTCGCGATTTCGAATGGGGAGCTGCTCGGTACCTGTCGGGTGCTGATGGTCGGTACCACCGCGCAGTTCAGCCGTCTCGCGGTCCGGTCGTCGGCGCGCCGGCGGGGGATCGCGACCGCGCTCCTTGCGGCCGCCGATTTCGAGACCCGGATCCGCGGCGGGCGGCGACTCGTGCTGCACGCGCAGACGTACGCGCGCAAGCTGTACGAGGCAGCCGGTTATCGCGCCCGCGGGCGCGTGTTCATCGAGGCCGGGATCGAGCACATCGCGATGGAGAAGCAGCTCTGACCGGTGGCTGTGGCGTGATCCCCGAGGTCCGGTGTGAAATGCGCGTGATCCGGAGATCCGGTGCGAAATGCGCGTGATCTACGAGGTCGCCGCGAATCGGTGAGATGCCCGAGGTCCGGATCGATCCGCTGACGGGCTACCGAGCGATCGTCGCGGGCGCCCGCGCGGGTCGCCCCGGCGGCGAGCTGATCGCTTCGCCTGTGCCAGCGGTGGATTACGACTCCGATCCGTTCGCCGACGGTCACGAGGACCAGACGCCACCCGAGCTGTGGGCCCTGCGGCCGGGCGGCGATGGCGCGAACACGCCCGGATGGACGGTCAGGGTCGTGCCGAACCTGTACCCGGCGCTGAGCTCGGACCTGGACGCCGGGCAGCGGGGGCGCGATCCGGCGCAGCCTCGATCCGACGATCCGTCCGCGTCGGCCGGCGTCAACCCCAGCCGTGACCTGTTCTGGTCCGCGCCGGCGCGCGGAGCGCACGAGGTGATCATCAATACGCCGGAATCGGTCACGTCGCTGTCGCAGGTCCCGGTCGAGCAGGTAGCGACCGCGATGGACGTGTGGCGCGACCGGATGCGGGCCCATGAACACGCGGCGTACACGCACCTGACGGTCAACGAGCGCCGCGAGGCGGGTGCCTCGCTGCCACACAGCCACGCGCAGCTGTACGCGCTCGATTTCGTCCCGGCGGCCGTCGCGCGGGAACGGGAGCGCTTCGGCGCGTACGCGACGCGGACGATGGGCGGGAACCTGCTCGAGGACCTCGTTCAGGAGGAGGTCCGCCAGCGCGAGCGGATCGTGGCGATCGACGCGGACACGGTCCTGATCGCGCCGTACGGCGCGCGTGCTCCGTATCAGCTGCTGATCGCGCCGCGCCGGCCGCGGATGCGGTTCGAGGACGACGGGCCGACCGGCGCGGCGATGCTGCACGACGCACTCGGTCGGCTTGCGCGCCGGCTCGGCGCGAGCCCGCCGCTCAACCTCTGGATCCGGACCGCGCCGCGGGGCGCAGAGCACTTCTGCTGGAGGATCGACATCCTGCCGCGCCTGACGCATCTCGCCGGACTGGAGCTCGGCGTCGGCGTGGATCTCAACGTGGTCGCGCCCGAGCAGGCGGCCGCCGAGCTGCGCGGCGCGTAGCTCGTGCGGGCACTGGTGCAACGCGTCAGCCGCGCTTCGGTGACGGTGAGCGGAGAGACGGTCGCGGCGATCGGCCCGGGTCTGCTGGTGCTCGTCGGCGTCAGTCGCGCCGACAGCGAGCGCGATGCCGACTGGCTGGCCGACAAGGTGCGCGCGCTGCGCGTATTTCCGGACGCGGAGGGGCGGATGAACGAGCCGCTCGGCGAGCGCGAGGTGCTGTGCGTGTCCCAGTTCACGTTGTACGGAGACGCGCGCCGCGGCAACCGGCCAAGCTACGTCGCGGCCGCGCCGCCCGAGGTCGCGCGGCCCCTGTACGAGCGGTTCTGCGGGCGGTTGGGCGCCCGCCGGGGGCTGTTTGGCGCGACGATGGCGGTCGAGCTGGTCAACGACGGGCCCGTAACACTGCTCGTGGAGTCGCCGGATGGATGAGTGCGTCAGCCTTGCAAACGATTGATGTTGTGTGCAGTCGAAGAACTTGGGCTGTGACTCTTGCCATGCGCTCAGGTAGGTGCTAAAAGCGGCACTCGCAGGTGGCGAGGGAGGCTGTGTGTCATCGCCCTCGTCATGAACACGAAGTGGACGGATGCATGGCCACGCTGGGCCGGGCGTGCCGGCAGCGCGGACCGTTCGCGAACCAGTTGCTCGCGAGGGAGTTGTTGGATCGTCAGCTTGAGATCGCAGCCCGGTTGGACTCGGGCGAAGATTTGCGGACCGTCGAGGCTGAACTGATCGATCCGGCTGCCGAGCTGAGCGACGATGATCGCGCCGGTTTGTGGCTGTTTGCGTGGTCGTACCGGGAAAGCCACCCTCCGCCCGTCCGCGCAAACTAGGAGGTGGTGGTGCGATGAGCCAGAGGGGCGATTCACTCAGTCGGCGGATTCGAGCGCAGCTCACCCGCGGTAGCGACGACGAGCTGCTCAGGGCACGCCGCTCGGCGGCCTCCTCACGCGACCAGCAGCTCGTGCGTCGGGCGAGCGCGCTGCTGTCCTCCGCAGCGACGGACGCGGAGCGCTCGGCGGCCCCGAAGGCGAGTGGCGCGGCGCGAGCGGCCGCCAGCGGCCGATCGGAATCACAGGTTCGCGTCCTTCCCGGGGTGCGGGGCGGCTGGCGCGTCGAGGACATCGGCGGCGGCCGCACGCTCTGCAAGACGATGAGCGACGCGGAGCGCGAGGCGGAGCGATTGCTGCGCGCGGCCGGCGGGGGAGAGATGTGCATCTACGACGCCTACCTGCGCGTGCGCGCGGTCAAGCGGCTCGACCGCGAGCCAGAACAGCAGCTCTGCTGAGCCCTGGTCGGTCGAGCCCCGGCCGGTCGCGCGGAGGCCGCCGGCGATTGTGGTCGGCTCCAGGCCCCAACTGATGACGGGTCCCGGTCTCGGCCCCGGGCGCGCGGGCTCAGGATGCCGCCCGCGCGACCTCCTCGTACACGTCCCAGGTTGCGCTCGCGGCGTCGTCCCATGTCCACGACAGCGGCGGCGGGGCGGGCCGGTGGGCGCCCTCAGCGGCGGCGATCAGTCCGACCAGATCGTTGACGGCCGTGAGCTCGACGCGCCCGTCGAGCACCTCGCGCAGCGCGGGCACGTCGCACGCGGCGACAGGCGTGCCGCACGCAAGCGCCTCGACCGGTGGCAGCCCGAAGCCCTCGTCGTCGCTCGGAAATACGAGTGCGTGGGCGCCGCTGTAGATCGCCGCGAGCTCCTCGTCGCTGACGGCGCCGGTCAAGGTGACGTCCGGCAACTCTCGCGCCCAGTCACTGGTCGTGCCGACCAGCACCAGCGGGAGCGTGCGACTGGACCGGGCGAGCGCGGCGACACGCTTGCGGGGGTCCGGTGTACGCATCCCCCCGACCCATAACAGGTACTGCTCCGGCAGCCGGAAACGCTCGCGCACGGCGCACACGTCCGCGTGGCAGCGTGGGCTGAACGCGGGTGCGGCCGCCTCCCCGATCACGGCGACCCGCTCCGACGGGATCCCGAGCTTGGCGACGGCGTCGTCCGCGACGGCGTTCGTCGGCACGATCACGCGTGCGGCGCGCTGCAACGCCAGGCAGCGGAGCTTGAAGCGCAGCCCGCTGCGCAGGTACTCGCCGCGACGCTTGAGCGGCACCAGGTCGTGGCACGTGACCACCATCGGCACCGGCGAGCGCAACAGCGCCCCGTCGATCCAAGGGGCATGGAAGACATCGCAGCGGCGCGGATCGTGAGACTCGATCACCTCGCCGCGACCCGACTCGCGCAGCGCGCGCAGCAGGCAGCGCGCGTAACGCCCCACACCGCGTGTGTCCCTGGCCGGCCGGCTGTCGAACGCCACTCTCACGTGCGCGGCGCGATCGGCGAGCGACTCGCGCGCAGCGCTGCGAGCCGCGCGAGGCGATCGACCTCGGTCCCGCCTGGGTGATCGGCCGGCGGGATGGCGAGTAATCGCGGGTTCATGTGCGGTTTCTGGAGGGCGGTCGATGTCGGTTCCGTGAAGCGAAGCATCCGTGCCTTCGTGCTCTCACGGTCAGACGTGATGGCCGCTTGGCACTGTAGCCGGGTCGGCGCTCGGATGTCGCGCGGTCTCACCCCCCGGTCGGGGCGCTGGCTCCGGTTGCCGGTTCCGCCGCGCTCGCCGGTGGACCGCGGTACGGTCGCGCCGTGCGGGCGTACTACGAAGACCTCTGGGAGCGGCTGCCCGAGGATCTCGCGCTGCCGGAATTCGACACGCGACTGGCGTTCCTGCGGGCCGAGGCTCGTGCCGCGGACAGGGCGCTCGACCTCGGCTGTGGGACCGGTGAATTCACGCTCGCGCTGGCACGAGTCGCAGCCGTTGCCGTCGGCGTCGACGTCGCGCAGGCGGCGTTGCGCCGCGCGCGGGCACGGCATCCCGAGCTCGACTTCCGACCGGTCCCGATCGACGGGCCACTGCCGTTCGAGGACGGCGCGTTCGACCTCGTGTGGGCGAGCGAGGTGATCGAGCACGTCGC
>Ga0187766_10000802_pt1 | contig 17969 bp, 14 predicted proteins | sample 0216_QUI02_MP05__4_FD_132971 | JGI IMG/M metagenome (GOLD analysis project Ga0187766, IMG submission 132971) | Tropical peat soil microbial communities from peatlands in Department of Meta, Colombia - 0216_QUI02_MP05_20_MG | ecosystem: Environmental > Terrestrial > Soil > Wetlands > Peat ... | reverse complement strand
TCTGAGCAGTCATCCGTGACGCCCAGCCGGGCGTGCGGGAATCGGCAGCAGCACATGGACCGCCGGCGACAGGGGGCATGCCGGAGATCTGCGCGACGAAAGTGGTATTGGGCTCGAAAGTAGACGGTGCCAGGGGGGCGAGGACGACAACGGCCGCCTTGTTCCGCTCGTGCAGAGCCTGTAGGATCCGAGGGTGAGAGGCGAGCAGCTCCGACCGGCCCGGGGAGGACTCGTGAGACAGGCGGCCAGCGCGACCCCCATGGGGCCGTTCACCATCGCGGACGACAGTCGGATGAGCGAGGACTATCTGCTCACAGACGATGTTCTAGTCGATCCCTCGAGCCCAAACCCATTGGCGGTGGTGCGCATGGCGGACGGTGGGTGGCCGGCGCTGGCGGTGGTCCCGGGACGTGGATTGGTTCACGTCACTCCGGATCAGAGCTCGCAGTCTGGGTGGGATCTTCTCCCGATCGCGTCCGGCGGGGCGGCGACGGAAGTGGTCGCGGCGCTCGACGGGACAGGAACGAGTCACGCCTTCTACCAGGATGGAACCAACACGTATCACTCAGGCCTGGGTCCTGGCGGGGCTTGGTCTGGCCCCGACGAGCTGCCGTTGGCGAGCAGCCTGGCGGTGGCCAGCGTGCCGCTGACGAACGAGCCGGTGGCGGCCGGCGTAACGCCGGATGGAGAGCTGCTGCTGATCCGCAAGGATTGGACCAGCGGCCGGTGGCAGGGCAGCGTGGTCGATATGAACAAGGCGCTGGTCGGGGCTCAGGTCGTTCTGAAGATGGTCGACCACGACAACTGGACGTTGGCCGCTGTGGTCGCTGGCAAGCTCCAGTTCTTCTCTGGCCGGGACGATACGCTGGGCTCGGGGCCCTACACGGTCTCCACCGCTCGCTCGGTGACGCGCATTCACTTCGCCTACGAGCGTTCTGGCTCGACCATGGTGATGTTCTCCGACGACCAGAACGCGCTCTATACCTCGTTTCAGTTCAGCGATCAGGTCACCCAGATTCCCGGTGCCTCGGTCGTCCAGGGTGCGGGGATCGTCGACACCGCGTTGCCGCCGAAGGTTCACTTCTACGGTGTCGACCCTGATGGCAAGCTGTGGGTGTTGCACCAGACCGACTGGGACGCCAGTGGCGCCCCGGTATGGGCGCGGATCCTTCCGCTGGACTGCGATGTGGGGTCGGTGGCATCGCCAGAGAGTGCACTCGAGGCTGCCACCCTGTTCGCCGTCGGCGCCGATCAGACGCTGCACTTCCTCTCCCAGGATCGAGTGAGCCAGCTGTGGAAGCGCACGCTGGTCCAGCAGCCCGGCAGCAAGCCGTATCAGCTTACCCGTTATCGGACCCAGCTGACGGTCACCGATTCTAACGGCAACCCTGCGCCCGGGGTGCCGGTCACAATCGCTGCCAGCGAGGAGACGGCCATCCTCGTCGGGGGTAAGACGTACTTCGTCGGTCCTGACTCACAGACGGCGACGATCGCCACCAACGAGGCGGGGGTACTCACGCTCAGCAGAGCCGCGACGAGCCTGGTCTGTCCGAGCTATACGGTCACCGCGTCGGGGTCGGGCGAAAAGACCGTTCGCCCCGACCAGAATTACCACAGCTTCCTCGCCGGAACCGACGCGATCAACACCGGCTCGGCGGTCGTGCCGCCGATGAGCAAGGACACGTTGCAGAGCGCGACAGTGGGCGGGCAGCCGCTCTCGCCCGGCCTGACGGATGACAAGGCGACGGCGGCGGCAAACGCCGTGAAGAACGCGATGAGCTCGTGCCGGGAAAGTCCGCGGCGATTCAGGCGGCCGGCTACGTCGGCTGGTCGCTGGATGCGCGAGATCGTGACAAACCACGATTTCAATACTTTAGCTCGCCCGATGAGCTGACGGCGTATCTGCGGACGCTTCGCCCCGGCGCTGTCGAGGATGACTTCTTCGACTTCTTTGGAGACATACTGCACGCGATTGAGACGTTCGCGGCAGAAGTGGTCAGCTGGGTCGTCGACGCGGTCAACAGCCTGCTGCACCTCGTGATCCAAGTCGCTGACGAGATCATTCATCTGGCCGCGATCGTGATCAAGACCATCGAGGACGCGATCCCGTTCATCCACGCGATCTTCAACTGGATCGGCGCGCTGGTGGAGAAGGTGCTGGACTGGCTCAAAGACCTGTTCGGCTGGGACCAGATCTGGAACACCAAGAAAGTATTCGAGCACCTGGCCAGTGAGACGATGGTCGCGCTCCAATGGGCGATAACCAAACGAGCCCTGGTCGAGACCAGCTCATACTTCACAGACCTGAAGGGCGACATCGACGCCCAGTTCTCGGTTGCGATCAGCCACTTCGCCGGCAGCACGTTTGAGCAGATCGCCACGCCGCCGAGCTTCAGCCGGGGCCGGCAGCGCACACCGCTTACGGCCACCGGCCTGCAGACTGGCAGCGCGGCCCAGAACAACTGGCTGATGTCCAAGGTGATGGACAACGTAGGCGGCAGCGACGCGCTCGCCCCGCTCTCCACCAGCCTGCCAGCCGATATCGCCGACCCGCTGTGGCAGGCACTCGAACCCTCCGTAAGCAACGGTGACCTGACCAACGCGCTAGCCGACCTAAACGACTTCTTCAACACCCTGTTCACGGATCCTACAGACTTCGGCACCCGCGGGGTATCTGACCTGATCAAGGCAGCCCAAGCGCTGGTTGATTTCGTCCTCGACCTCCTCGATCAGATCGTCACCAAGATTCTCGACCTCGTAGACGCAGCTCTCGGTACCGGCGATGAGATCCTCACCGAGCCGCTCGGCGACATCCCAATCGTTTCGTGGCTGTACACAAACGTGATCTGCCCGTCTGACCAGCAGGAGCAGCCCAGCATCCTACGCCTCGCATGCCTGGTCCTGGCCGTGCCAGTCACGTTCGCCTACAAGCTCGGGAATCAGATGAACCCTCCGGTCGACGACGCAACCACGACCGAGATCCTTTCCTGGAAGTTCACAGCGCCCGGCACCGCGCAAACCAGCCCCGCCACCGCCGTGACGTTCAACCCCGATGCCGTTCCCCTTGGTCAGCATTTTTCTGTCGTTGGCTCAGTTCTGTGTGGACGCGGGTGCCGATTTCATGTCATTGCAAGGCTGTGTTGGCGAACAGGAAGAGCTCGCTGCAGGCGTTGGATGGTTTGATGTGATCGCGAACATCGTCATGCAGGCGTGCTACTGGCCGGACGACAAGTACTTCGACTTCGACTGGGACTGGTCGCACTTCACTCAGGCTCAGAGGTTGATGCGATCGAGCTGGATCGCGGCCTGGGTCCCGCTCCTGATCGATATCGTCCTCCTGTGTGTGCCAACGCCGACGGAAGGCAAAATCGCGCGGTACATCGACCCCGTGGGAAAGGCCTGGCTATCGATAGCCGGAGCTACCATCCTCGGGACAGGACTGGCCGGCACCATCATGGGCCTCCGGGATGACCCCCCTAGTGCGACCGGGTACACCGTCGCTGGCTCGGTCCTCGGGCCGCTGCCCGCCACGACTACATTTCCCCTCCTCTTTTGCGCAGCGATCGAAGGATCAGAGGGCGTAACCGGGTTCATCAAAGGAGCGATCGACCTGGTCTGCGACATCGGCGCCGCAGTCATCGCCGCCGTCCAATAGTGAGGGAGTTGATATGCCCGCTGGCCTGCAGCCCGCAAACAGCTCGCAGCATACCCTGCGAGCGTCATCCTGACCTGGATGCAGGGCAAGACCGTGACGCAAGGCTGGGATGTTCTCTGCGCCATCGCGTACGACAAGATCAACGAGTGGTTCCTCGAGCAATACGTCGGGCGGCTTATGGGTGGCGAGGACGCGGTGATTAACGGCAGCGTGTCCCAGGCCGGCGGGACATCATCCATCCAGGCCGTCGACCTGACGCTCGGGCCACCCCTGATCCGCTTCGACACGACGTTCCCGCCTGACACCGTCGGCCTCACGATCAACTTTTTCTCCGGCCAGGTCAACGTGATCCAGACGAACGGTACGGTGCTGAGCACGCAGGTGATCACGCCTGGCGACGACTACGCTCTTACCGGACTCGTGCCGCTCGCGAGCGTGCAGGGCGAGGTGGAGAACCACCACGACGTCGTCATCGACGTCGCCAATGGCTCGTCCTTCGCAGCCAACCTCGACATGCCGGAAGGCGCGCAAACCCTCCTCGGCCAGTTCATCAAGACCTGGCTCGTGGACAACCTGCAAGGGTACATGTACAAGCTCGGCACGCTGGACTACTCCGACAACCAGACAAACCTCACACCGGCAGGAACCTTCCAGTTCGCCACGCAGATCGACGCCACCGACACCACAGACACCGGACGCCTGTTGCTCTTCATCGCCACAACATACAATCCTCGGGGAGGCTCGCAGACATCACTCGGCCTGGCCGACATCGTCCCGCAAGGATGCTCCACGGCTCTCATCATCTCAAGCCAGGCGTTCTTCGCGGGTATCCTGCAATCGTTCTACGAGTCGCTTACTGGCTTCGGCATCCAGGCGCAAGCCAACCAGGCAGGGCTCGACAGCACTTACCTGCTGACCCTGACGGTGGGAGCGGTAAATGTCGGCCCCCAGCAGTATGAGCTTGGCGGTGCCTTTGGCGGCTCGGTATGGTGCGGCACGCTTCCTGATAATCAACCGGCGGTGAACATCCCGCTGTCGGGCACGCAGCTGCAGGCCAGCAGCAACCACCTTGGCATCGAAGCGAGGCTACAGTGGTCGCAAGATGTGGCAAGGAATGTGGGCGGCCCGCATGCCCCCCCTGCCAGGGACGGGCAGGCCACGATGACCGCTACGATCGCTTGCCAGACGACGACCTCGGTGACAGCGGTCCAGGACATCATCAAGTTCAGCGGAACGCCGAGCATCAATGTGTCGCTTGCCGTGCCCGATAACCTGAACGGCAACTTCCAAGACGTGTGGAACGACCTCGCCGGCCAAATCGTGCCCGTCGCGACGCAGAACCTTCAGGATTTCTTCGTGTATGAGCTGCCCGAGGTGAATGCGTTCGCGGTCAGCAACCTTCTCTTCCCGGGGAACAACATTCTGAACTTCCAGGATGCCTACGTGCCCGGCGATGTTGTCATCTTCGGCGACGTCTACACTCCCGCGGTCGTCGTCAACCCCGGCTCGACGACCCTAGGGCCCGCGCAGACTCAGCAGTTCTCTGCTAGCGGCGAAGATGTCGGCTGGTCGGCCAGTGTGGGGACGGTCTCCCAGTCGGGCCTGTATACCGCACCGTCGTCGGTGAGCCAGGTCGAGATCGACCAGGTCGTGGCGACCGGCACGAAGTCGGGCGACGCAGCCGCCGCGCTGATCACGCTCGTGCCCCAGGGAGCCCAGCTCAGCCCAGCCTTCACCCTGATGCCGCAAGGCGCGCAGCCGCAACAATTCTCCGCCGCCCTGGCCGGCGCGCCCAACCAGGAGGTGACCTGGTCAATGGAGCCGCAACTGGGCACGCTCAGCGCCGGGGGACTCTATACGCCTCCAACGAGCGTGCAGTCGGCGCAGACGGTGATCATCACCGCAACGAGCTCTGCTAACCCGTCGATCCAGGGCACCGCCCTGGTGGCCGTGGTCGCCAGCCTCCCGACGCTGGTAACCGTGACGCCTCCCCAGACCGCGTCGCCGCTGACAGGAGGGCAAGCTCAACAATTCAACGCAAGTACGATTCAGGGCCAAACCGTCAACTGGAGCCTGCTGCCGCGCGTGGGGCAGATCAGCAAAGATGGCTTGTACACGGCGCCGGAGACGATCACGGCCCCGCAGTCAGTGCTATTGCTCGCCACCACCGAGATCCCTCAGATCTACGGTACCGCGCTCATCATCCTGGCACCGAGCCAGTAAACCGCGTCGGCGAGGCGATCTCCAACGGTTGTGCTGCCGTGCTTGACCAGGCAAACTCCGCGGGCGTCACGCTCGGCGGCGACTATTCTCCTCGGACGGATGAGTAATTGCGACTTCACCGGCGCGGACGAGCGTGACGCGATCTTCGCCGAGGCAACGCTGATCAGCAAAACAAGCCGACGAGCACCAGCAACCTACGGGAGAGCGACTTCTTCGACGCGCAGCTGCCGAACACGAATCGTAACGACCCAACCAGCAACGAGCCAAGCGGAACGGGGCGCGCATGATCGGAATCTACGCCAACGGCTACTCGGTTCCCTCCAGCGAGGTCCCAGCCTCCGTGGTCAGCACAGCCGGAGCCAGCGCGGAACATCAGCAGTAGTAACCCAAAAAGCGACCGGAAGGGCGCGCGCCGGGAAAAGGTCATTACCTCCCCGGCGCGCGGCTGTTGCGATGCCGGGCTCCCGCACAGCACCCAGCCGCCGGTCAATGCGACGGCCCCAGTCCAGGGTGAGCGACAGAGTCAGTCACCGGTCCTCGCCCACCTGAGTCGAATGCCCAACCCTCAAGTGGCCTAATTTTCGCCCGGCGCGGGTCGCCTAGTTTCCACCAGCCTCTACCACACGGAGAGCCTGGCCGGCTCTAAGGTGTCGTCTGACCGAGCGCCGGCCTCTGCTCCTGGTCGCCGCCTTGGTGCAGCGCGCCGCGACGACGAGAGCAGCTACAGGTCGGCTCCCGCTCTGCGGCGCGAAGCAGTGCCGCATCGACGTGAGCAGGCGGCGAGTGCTCACCCCGAGGAGGACCGGTAATCCACCCGACGACGCCGCTCGCGTGACTCTGCGGCGATCGCGCTCCTGCTCTCGCGGGCGAGCAGGCATCGGCTGCATCGCCGAGGTCACTGCTCGGATGGACGATCTGCGACACTGCGCTCGGGCCTGGCGCGACGAGACCCCCGGATTCCCACGCGAGGAGCGCGCGCGGATGGGTGCTAGCTCGAATCCAGCTAGCACGTCATAGCACTTTGGGCGAGTTACAGGAGGTTGTCCCACGCGCCGTGGATTCTTGAGTGACGGCGGACCCGGATGTGAATCTTACACAGTGACTGGTGTGGCAACTGAGCGGTGCATGAGTGACACTTTGCCGACGGCCGATGAGGTCATGGTCTATCGCAATCGCGAGATTGGCCAGCCCGCGGTACCCCTGGACCTTTCGGAAGCGGGACTCGGCTTCGAGCATGCCCGCGGCGGTCCAGCGCAGGCACATCTCGCCCGAGGACCAGTGCTTGACGTTGCGGTTGATCACGCGGACGGTTGAGATCATCGACTCGCAGGGATTGGTCGACTGCAGGGTGAGCTTGCCGGTGATGCCCAGCCGGGTCACGGTCAGCGTCTCCTCGAGCTTCTCGCGCAGGGAGGGCGGCAGGGTCGGGATGCGGGCGGTCGACCCCTGTCGCGAGCCGGGTCAGCTGCTCGAGAAGACGGCAGGCGCGCTCGCGTGCGTGAGCGCGCTGTACGCCGCGCCCGGCGGCGAGACGGACGAGCGTTGGCGGCGACAGATCGCGCAGCTGACCGCGACCGCCACGGCGCTCGGGCAGCTCGCCGACCTCGGCCGCCGCTGCGGCCTGGAGAACCACAACCCGTGAAAGGAGAGCAGGATGCCCAGCCCCGACCGCTTCCGCTACCGCGACGCCACGGGCGTGGCGCAGCGATCGTGATCGGCTCGCCGACGCACGCCTCGAGCAACTCGGTCAGCGTGCCTGAGGTTGAGAGCAGCAGCAGGTGTGACAGTGTCAAGCCGGAGGGGGGAACGAACGCCTCGCCGCTGCTCCGCAGCGAGTGATGCGCCCGAGCCGCCTGACGCCGGTCAGACGGCGGATCAGCCATTGACGCGACGATGGGGCATGAACCAGCAGTGCCGCAGCCGGCTCAGCAATCAACGCCGAGCCCGAGCATGAGGGCGCCTCCTGGCAACCAGGACTCAACAGCTGTCGGTTCGCTCAGCAGCCCGGCATGGGCTCTCGCCGATGTCGCGAGGCACGGCTGTGAGCAGGTCCGTCGGCCTTCCTTACGGCCGCCCGGCAGGAGCGCCCGACGACCGCAAGAACAATCAAGACTGCGAGCAGACGTTCTCGCGTCCTGCCGAGATGCGGTGTCGTGTGCGAAGGCGCTAGGCATTACCGGTTACCTCCTTCTTGCGGTTTGCTTGGTAAGTGGCCTGGACAGTGCAGGGCGACGCCTGCGATGACGAGCGTGATCCCGGCGATCTCGACCGCGCTTGGGGATCTGGGCCAGGGCGATGAGGGTCGCGAAGGGTGGTGGCAGGGCGGCGAGGGTGAGGAGTCTACGAGGACCCCGTCACGCGGGTACTTTTCAGTGGTCGGCTACCGACGAGCCTTGGTAATCCTCCTAACGCCGAGACTCGTTAGGGTCAATGCGGGACCCGCAGGGCGGGAGTTGGAGGAGTTCGCAGTCGATCACGGAGGATTCGGGCCGCAATCTTGATGATTGAGCTGGTTGGCGCTCCTGATCACCGGCCCCGATCCGATGTTGCTGGCATACCCCTGCATGACGGGGTAGCAGTCGTAATACCCCTTGCCGTTGTTGCATGCAATCGTCCAGTTTTCCGAGATGTAGCTCTGGCTGGCAAGCCGTTTTGGTGGGTACCACGCCCAGCCTCCGTAGCCTCTGGGTCCTGACCATGAGCTTCGCCACATCTGTCTGCTCATGTCCTGCGCGCCGAAGAAACCCGAGCAGATCTGCGACGTAGACCAGTAGAACCCACCGTGGCGGGTCACGTCACTGATGTCCTCGGTGCAGAGGGCGTTTTGGCCCGGCACACTCGGCCCGCCGGTCTTCTCGGCCTCGAGGCGGTATTCACCGACCGCGATGCCCTTCGTCACTCGGACGAACGACTTGCCATTTGAAACTCCCCACGTCGCGGACGCGATAACCGAACCGGTATTCCCGGAGCCCACGTGCCGAGGGACGGTTGCGGTAGCAACTGCTTGGGTGGAAGCACTGTCAGCGGGCGGGTCAAGCTTGTGTGCGGATGCGGTGGCCGGCAGCAGCGCCCCGACCGTCGCCAGGCCAATCCATAGCTTGAGCAGCCGTTGTCGTGCCCTTCGGACACGGGTTCGTTCGCGAGCGGCTTCTGTGCATGCGCTAGGCATTACCGGTTACCTCCGTCTTGCGGTTTGCTGGGTGGGATGGACACGCTGTACAGCGACGTGTGCGATCACGAGCGTGATCCCGGCAGTCTCGATCGTGCTGGAGATTCGGGTGCTTATGACTCATTGCCCTCCTAGAGGTCGTGCTACCACAACAACTTGAACGACTGCAGCGGGCTGCCCCGCCGGACCGCTCGGCGTGGCCCGGCGGGAGCGACAGCGACCCTGTGCAAGCAGTCCCAGCGGCGCGGGCAGGCGACCAAGTGACACAAGAACGCCTACTTGTTGGCGGTTGGACGCAACGTTCTCTGCTCAGGCACGAGCCTGACTGCCTCAATACTCACCTTCCCCTGCTTTCAGTTCGACGCCTTAATTGCTTAGACGCCCCGTTTGCACAAAACCTTCCCGGAAGTACCGGCAAGAGACTCGTACTGACCCGTCTCACCGGACCGCGTGACGGCCAACGCTGCCACCCAGCGGGCGGTGATAACTCCAGCCAGAGCTGAGTCCCCGTATCGATCTGATTGGCGCGGATGGCACACCGCGCACGCCAGCTCGCTGAACAGCCGAGCCGAGCACGAGGCGAAGGGGTCTCGTCCGCGAAAGCGTCAACGAGCATGACAGCCGGTGAGACTAGGTCGATCCCGCGCGACGTTCATGGGCGAGATCACCCATTCTTAAGACCAACATGCCAACCGTTCCGCCGCTTGTAGGCCGGGCAGCCGAGTTCGCGAGGATTGGCGAGCTTTTGGACCTACTGGAACAGGAACGTGCGGGAGGGTTGATCGTGTTCGGTGAGCCTGGAGTAGGGAAGACTCGGCTTCTGCACGAGGCTGCGACGGAATCCTCAAGGCGGGGGGTCCGGGTCGCTCGCTCCAGTTGCCTTCCGCTCACCACGCCGCTGCCGTTCGATCCTGTTCTGCAGCTGCTGCGGTCGCTCGGCGAGCCGCTCCCGGCCGTCGCGACCGAATCACCGCGCGAGCTGTTTGGGATCGTGGCCGACCGGCTCGAGCGCGCCACGATCGACGGGCCTCTGGTGCTGTGCCTGGACGATCTGCAGTGGAGCGACGCGGGCACGATCGATCTGGTGCACTACGGTCTGGCGCGGCTGGCCGATCTCCCGATCGCCTGGCTGCTGGCCGCGCGGCCCGCAACGGCCGTGGTGCTTTTCGCGCACCGGCTGGTGCGAGCGGGCGTGCTGGAGCAGCTCGAGCTCGAGGCGCTCTCACCCGCGGACATGCGGGGGCTGGCTGAGGCGGTCCTCGGCGAGGAGCAACTGAGCGACCGACTCGCGACCGTGCTGTACGCGCGCACCGGCGGCAGTCCGTTCCTGTGCGAGGAGCTGCTGCGGGCGTTATGCGACATGTCGGCGCCAGAGGACGCGAGCAGCGACGGGATCAGCGAGTTCGATCGGCTCGTGTCGGGTTCCGTGAGCGCAGCGATCGAGGAGCGTGTCTCGCGCCTGGCGGCGACCGCGCAGGAGGCGCTCGAGTGGGCGGCTGTGCTGCCTGAGCGGTTCGCGTTCGAGGAGCTTCAGGCGGTCGGCGGGGAGCAGTTGGCAAGCGCGCCGGAGTCGCTGGCGGCGGCAAGCTTTCTCAGCGGCGATGGGAGTGGACGCTGGAGCTTCGTGCACGCAATCGTGCGCGACGCTGTCTACCAGCGGCTACCGGAGCATGAACGCGTGCGCCGCCACGCGGCGGTCGCCGACGCGCTAGCCGGTGGTCCACCTGAGCGGCAGGCGCCGCAACGGCCTCGGCACGTCGCTGGCGCGAGACAGCGGCGGCCTATCTCCGGCTCGCCCGTACCGCCTTGGACCGCGGTAGGGGCGCGGACGCCGCTGAGCTGTACCAGCGGTCAGAAACGCTGGCGGCGGAGGGCGGCGACGAGCGCCTTTGCCGGGACGCGCAGGCGGGCGAGGTGCTGGCGCTGCTGCGAGCGGGCGAGACAGATCAGGCTGAACGAAAAGCTGCCGTGCTGCGGGCCAGGCTGCGCGTAGACGGCGAGCCCGACGAGCGGCTCAGTTTCCTGAGCCGCTACGCGATCGCGCTGGTTGACGACACCAGGCATCTCGAGCGGGCGGCTTCCGGTGGAGTCCCTAGTTACTTCCCCCGGATAAACGATTTTTTCCGGGGGAAGTAGTTAGTCGTTGGGGTAGATGCCGACCACGTCGGAGCGACGGCCGATATAGCGTTTGCTCTGCCCGGGTTCGCTGTCTCAGCGATCGAATCGCGCGTTGCTACCGTGCGATGGATGCGCGGGACGGGCGTCCATCACTTCGACTTGGTCGTTTCCGAGCTCGATCGCAGCCTGGAGTTCTATCGCGGGCTACTCGAGCCACTCGGCTATACCCAAGCGGCCGCGATTGTGGGCGAGCGTGGGGAACGTGTCGTGTACCTGGGCGGGCCAGGGATCGTTCCCGTCAGCTTGCGACAGGCGCAGACGTCGGACAGGCACGACCGTTACCGCATCGGTGTTCACCATGTCGCGTTCGAGGCGCCGTCGCGCGAGATCGTCGACGAGCGACTGCGCTGGGCGCGGGACAGGGTGTCGAGATCGAGAACAACCCGAAGGAGTACACATGCCGGGCAATTACGCCGGTTTCTTCTACGACCCGGACGGCATCAAGCTCGAAGTTGTCCACGTTCCATGACGCCGCGGACCGCCGTCAGGTCCAGTGAACGAGAGGGGCGTTCAGCAAGCAGACGAGCCTGGCATCGCATGGACTTCCCCCGGCTCGGTGGCCACGGGACCGCTCATGCGCCGCGAAACCACGGTTGACATGTGGCTGCGAGGCTTGCCGGCGAGCGTTTGGGATCATCGACTCGTGGAGCTCACACCCGACTATCCGATCGCCACGTCGCGTCTTCTCCTGCGGCCGCTATCAGAGGCGGATACCGACGCCTTGGTCGCCTACCGGTCGCGTGAGGACGTCTGCCGGTTCGTTCCGTTCGAGCCGATGACCGTCGATGTCGTGATGAACAGGCTCAGAGAGAACTGGTCGCGCACAACGATCATCGCTGAGGGTGACGCTCTTACGCTTGGCGTCGAGCTGGTGCAGGCCCGGCAGTTGATCGGGGACGTAGTGCTCTTCTTTCGAAGTGCCGAGCATCGCGGCGGCGAGATCGGCTGGGTATTTCATCCCGGCTTCTCGGGTTGTGGCTATGCCACCGAGGCTGCTCATGCCCTGCTCCATCTGGCCTTTGACCAGCTCGGCCTTCATCGCGTGAACGCGCGCGTCGATCCCCGCAATGAGGCATCGCTTCGACTTGGCGCCCGGCTTGGAATGCGTGAGGAAGCGCACCTCGTCAGCAACGAGCTGTTCAAGAGCGCCTGGAGCGATGAGATCGACTTAGCCTTGCTCGAGCACGAGTGGATCAGGCAGCACGCTGGTAGCCCTCGCTGGTGCGACTCGCCGCTGGCGCCACCACCAACGTCAGCTGGGTGACAGGTGCCCGCTCTCGCTGGCAGAAAGCTGGAGAACGCTCAAAACGCGACGGAAGTTGGGGCGGTGGTGTCGTAGGTGGGCACCCGGCGCGGACGTCGCGATTGACGTTGCTGGGCGATCCCGACTAACAAATCCCAACTCCTCCGATTGGACTGTCAGCTGAGCCTGCGGGGGAGTGAGGTTGTCGTGAGCTCGTGCGCCCACGAGCCAGCTCCCATGGCGCGCCCAGAACGATGCTCCCGACGATCGCACACGTGAGCAGGGTGCCGCCAGCTGGCGTCAGCTGATCGAGCCCGACACCGATCGCTGCGCCGAGAGACAGCGCCAGCACGACTGCTGCACGACGTCGCCATCGGCGAGCGTCGCCGCCGGCCGCCCGCGATCCGGCGGCAAGGTCATGGAGCGTCATGGTCGCGACGGTCGTGTTGACATCAGCCACCGACAGCAGTCGCGCAACTCCCGACTGTATCCCCATCGCGGAGGCTAGGCACACACAGACCGCGTATCGCCAGAACGAGTCGGCACGGCAATCGACGCCAGCCAGTATCACGGTGACCGCGACCAACACGCCCAACTCCGCCATCAACATGAGACGGGCTCTCCTCGCCGAAGTGCCGCTGGTGACTCGGACCAGCCGCCCCACGCTGACGGAACCAACAACGAATCCAATCAGCGCGAAGCGTTGCCGAGCACTGCGCCCGGCCCGTTCCCGGCCCCAATACCCAGTAGGGCCATGTTGCCGGACATGTTCGCGGTGAAGACGTGATCCAGCGAGAAGTAGCTCACAGCATCGACTGCCCCGGTTCCCAGCGTGAGAGCTAAGACCACTGCCAGGTCCGCGCCTGGCCGGAGCGCGGGAGTCGAGCTCGGGGGTCCCGCCGCGGCCATGAGAGCAATGCGCGACCTCGGCGGTTTTCTGCACCGAACGCTCGTCGAGGACGAGGACGAGCACGCGTACGCGGTCAGGATCGACGACGGCGCGCTGCTCGACGCCCACCAGGAGCTCGAGCGAGCCCGACCACAGCTCACCGCCGACGCCCGCGCGCAGCTCGCCTCGATCCTCGCGTGCAAACCGGACAAGCTCCACGACGCGCTCGACGCGCTCGCCAACCGCGCCAAGGAACAGGCGCTGAAGGTCCCGATCACCGGCGAGATCCGCGACCGCGCGAAAGCCGGCCGGTTCGCCTACGTACACGAGCGCGGCCCGGATTTCGCCGACACGACCTGGGTGATCGACCCCGTGTTCATCATCGAGCTCGTACACGAGCAGCTCAAACAGCACACCGACGACACGCCCGCCCGAGAGGAGGCCTATTTCGCCGGCGCCAGGCTCGACGACGAGGAGCTGCGCGCCGCCGGGCAAGAAGACCGGGAGCGCAGGAAGGCGGAGCGCGCCCGCCAGGCCGAGGCGACCGCCAGCAACCTCGGACCCGGACACGACCTCCGCGCCGGACTCATGGATCCCACCGCGAGCCAGCTGCAGGCGCTCAAGGCGATCGTCTGCCACCTGCTCGCCCGCCACTACCGCGACGTGATCGCCTACGGCGCCGGACTCGGCGGCGATCGGATCTGGGTAAGCGCGCGCGAGGTTGTCGATGACGGGTTCCGCGCGGGGTATGCAGCCGCGAGCGCGTCATCTAACGACTCGTCGCGCTCCACCAGGATCGTCAAGGCTCACGATTGGCACCGACCCGTTTGCGGTAGTCGAGCGCGTCCGTGACGGCACTTCCGGGAAGGTTTGGCGCAAGCACGGGGTCTAAACAAGTAGGTCGTCCAACTGAAAGCAGGGGAAGGTCAGGTATTGAGGCAGTGGTACTCGGGCCTTGAGCACAGCACGTCTGTCCAAAGACTAGAAAGCAAACGTTTCTGCGTTCGCTCGATCGTCTGCGCACGTCGCTGGCCTGCGATCACACGCTCGCCTTCGCTTCCGCTGGCGGGCCACGCCCGAGCGGTACGGCGGGGGCAGCCGACTGCGGTCGCTCAAGTTGCTCCCGTAGCACGACTCGAGGAGGCCAACAACTCATGAGAAGAACTCACCTACTTCTGGCTGTAGCGACAGTCGTTCTGCTCGCAACCGTGTTGGGCATTGGCGCCACCGCGAGCGAAGCGTCGGCGATCAACGCGTCGAGCGTCTCGAGCACTGCGAAGGCGAGCGGACGGCGGCCGAAGAACCAAGGCTCAGCCGCGCCGCAAACCCCGGCGCCGGAACGGAAGGCATGCTTCCCTATAGATGCCGGTCTCCCTAAAGGCGCAGCTGTGTTCTGGCTCATGTTGGATGACGGCCCGCTTCAGCCCGTGATATGGGCTCCGACGAAGCAACCTGCGACCAGGCGTCACAACAACGACCCGCCGGCGCTTCCCGTCAACTTGGAGATGCTTAAGCCCGGCACCGGTCTCGCCCGAATCCTCAAACGGATTCGACAAGAGTTCGATATCCGGGAGGGGGCGAACCTCGCGGCCTTCCGGCTCCTGCTGCCGGACGGGCATAAGCTGACGGTGGCGGCGGCGAGCGAGAAAAATGCAACACACACCGAGCGGCTCATCCACCGCTTCCTCACTGACCTTGTACTCGACCCACAGAACACCGTTTACACCGGAGCGTCGGAATTTGAAACGTGCGATCTTCGCGGCCGGCACTGCGTGAGACTGCTCGGCACATACCCCAACCTGAAGCGATTCTTCGCCCTCTTCACGTACGAGCCGGACAAGGCGTCCAGGCAAGCGGGCAAACGCGCTAAGCGGAAATACCTGAACGAGCTAGACGCCGCGGCCGAGCAAGCCGCCACAGCGGTGACCGCGACCGAACAAGCGACGTGTTTCGCGCCGCAAAAGAACGCGCAGCACGACCGTCATTCGGAGCATCAGCGGCAGCAGCCGAGGAGAGGCGGTTCGACACCTACATCTCCGTCTAGCCCGAACTCTGCTTCGAGCAGCACGCTCACCACTGCTACTCGAATCCGCGCCGCCCCGGCGCGGCCCCTGGAGGTGCCGCTGCCGCAAGCGCCGCGTCGCTCGCCGAGCGGCCCGTCGATCACGCCCGCGCCGCACGAGCCACCGAAGCCAGACCACCCCAAACGACCGCAGCCCGAGCGCGCACCGTCAAGACCAGCGACTCATCCGGTGCTGCCGGGGACGCCGACAGCGCCACCGCTGATCCTGCCATTGTCGCCGACGACCCCGCCGATCACGCCCCCACCGCCCTCGACGCCAGCAGCGCTCCCACCGAACCCGGCGACGCAGCCCGAGCCACTGCCGACACAACCTGAGCCGGTGCCGACGAAGTCGGCCCCTGGGACCAAGCCGCTGGAGAAGCCCCAGCCCCCCGGCAAACCGACATCGCCGCAGCCGGCGCGGGAGCTTCCCACGATAACCCCAACCGAAGTCAAACCGACGGCTCCCAAAGAGCTGCGACCACCATCGCCATCCAAACAGCCCCAGCCGTCGCGGGAGCTTCCCACGATAACCCCAACCGAAGTCAAACCGTCAGCTCCGAAAGAGCTGCCAACACTACCGCCGTCCAAACCGAAGCCGCGGGTCACCCGGCCAACGCGACCGGTGACCGAGCCGATCTCGGTACCGCCAGCCACGCTGCCAACGCCTCAGGTGCTCCACCACCACGCGAACCCAGCCAACACGCCGGCAAGCGGCGACAACACGCCAACGGCAGCCGCAGGTGGGCGGCAAGGGCAGGAGCAGTCATCGGTCGAAGGCTCGCCCGCCGAGGTAAGTGTGCCTGCGCAAGGGTCACCGCCACGGATCGAGCAGATGGAGCGGACGGACAGCTCCGAAGACAACGACGACACCGAGGAGCAGCCAGTCGAAGACCCGCCCAGCGGCGGTGGGGACATCGCCCCTGCACCTGTCGGGGCTGCGATTGGGGCTGGTGGGGCTGCGCCTGAGGATGGGTTGTGCGCCGCGCTCACTGGTGGCCACCGGGTTACCACGGCGGCCTGCGATCCAGTCTCGAAATTGAAGGGCCCAGTGGTCCGGCATGAGGCGTCGATCCTCTGAGGGCCGACCCTCAGCACACACGATCAGATCATGCGATTGGCACGCTCCACCTCAGCCACTCGCGCGGATTGTCACGCGTCGCTTGGCCAGTCGCATCGGCTGGCCAAGCGGCCCCTGCACCCTTGCGGGGATTGCGCCGGACGGTCGCGCAGGGAAGTGGCAGCGCCGCCTCCTAGGTGGTACGAACATATCAAGTAACATCAGTGTTCTCGTTTCGAAGATCGATTGACCTCACGGTCTCTCCGACGGCGGACGTGTGCGAGGTTGGTCAGCCGATTCGGGCGCGAGTGATTGTCGTCGCGCGGCGCGATGTCATGATCCGCTTGGCCGTTGTCTACATGGTCAGGAGGGTCTGGTACGAGAAGAAGCCCCCGATGTTCATCAGCGGGACGGTGATTCCCGCCTCGGCGACAGAGCCGGCTCGCGACCGCACCTATATAGGCCCCAGGACCAAACTCGACCTGGTGGGGTCGCTTGCAGCCGGCGAGAGGATCGAGCGCACGGCCGTTGTGCCGCAGGTGGGGAACATCCCTCTCAGCCGACGCCAGAGCAAGTGGACGGTGCGGGCGCAAAGGATCGAGTCGGCGGCGGTGATGCCGCAGTTGGGAAGCATCCCGTCGGGCGGGCACGCCAAGCGACGACGGATCGAACATTGGGTCCGCGCCGAGGTCGCGGGTAACCGCGGCCAGGCGCAGCGCGCCGCTGCGCCGGTGATGCTGGTTGCCGGACGAGCCGTGCACCAGGCCGTCGAAGGGTTCTCGCCCAGCGCGCTCGCAACGGCGTGGGAGCTCGAACTGGCGCCCCGGGTCTTGCACATTCGACCAGGCGAGACGTTGCGGGGCACACTCCGGGTCAAGCCGTCCAGACCTGTCCGCGCGCGCCGAGTGTCCATCCGCCCGGTGTTCATCGAGGTCTCCCGGCAGCCGATGCGCTTCCCTCAGCCGTCGGTGTGGCTAGCGCACGAGATCGATCTCGCCACCCCGCGCGAGTTTCTGTTCGCCGTACGGCTAGCGGGCGACGCCGCTCCGACGCTGCGCGCGCCTGAGCTATGGTTCAGCTGGCAGGTGGAGGGGCACATCGACTATGACTCGCTCACCAAGGGCGACACGTCCGCGTGCGAGCTAAACGTCTACGCCGGGTCGCCGTGACGGCCAGCGACGCAAGGCGGAGGCGACCCTTCCCCGACCGGAGCCATGCCCTCGTCCCGATTCCAGGAGGCTGCTGGGGACGAATCGGTGCTTCGAGGGGTCATTAAGCTGAACGTCTGATGTCCTCTGCCGACGCTCCGACTCCCGAACTCAGCGCCCGCGAGCAAGCGGAGATCTCCTCGCTGGCCGACGGGACGCTCGATCCTGCCCGTCGCGCGGACGTGCAGGCGCGGATCGACGCGTCGGCTGAGCTGCGCGCGCTGTACGAGCGAGAGCGAGCAGTGGTCGAGATCCTGCACCGCGCGCGGACGACCGACCGTG
>Ga0187766_10000801_pt1 | contig 17982 bp, 19 predicted proteins | sample 0216_QUI02_MP05__4_FD_132971 | JGI IMG/M metagenome (GOLD analysis project Ga0187766, IMG submission 132971) | Tropical peat soil microbial communities from peatlands in Department of Meta, Colombia - 0216_QUI02_MP05_20_MG | ecosystem: Environmental > Terrestrial > Soil > Wetlands > Peat ... | reverse complement strand
GGGCCGACGTGCGGCTTGATGATCTGGACGACGCAGAGATCGAGTTCGTGTGTGGCAGGTGGACCGCCGAGGGAAGTGCCAGCCGACCAAGACCGACGGATCAGCGCGAACCGTGCCGATCCCGCGCGAGCTGGCGCTGCGCGTGGCGCGTCACAAGCTCGCCTCTCGACATGTTCGCCCCGCGGACTTCGTGTTCGCGACGCGGACTGGTGGACCGCTTCAGCAGCGTAACGTCGCGCGGGCACTCAGGCGCGCGCAGCAGAAAGCCGTCGATCCGGAAGGCAACCCGACGTTCCCCATCCTGCATGCAGTAGACAGGCTGGGTCGGCCGGTTGTCCTACCACATGGTGCCCTGCCGTCCATGCATAGCTTCCGGCACACGGTCGCCAGCCGGGCTCTGTTGGCCGGCGAGAGCGTTGACGAGATCGCTTTCCTTCTCGGCCACCGCGACGCGAACGTCACGCGAGCCGTCTACGTCCGTGAACTCGCGGACGCTCGTCGCCGCTCGATGCGACGGTCACGGATGCTCGCCGAGTTCGGCGAGCTCTTCGACTGATAGTCACCGGTCTTCGGACGCGATCAACGGTCGGTGTGCGACCTCGTACACCGACGGCTGGCGTGACTCGCGTGGCGGATGCCTCAGCCCAAAGGCCGCATAGATCAGGCGGAGTCGGCCCCGGATCCGCACGATCTCGAAGACCATCCCGTGTGGTCCAGCTGGGGCCGGTAGATACACCTTCACGCAGTGGTCCAGCGCGGTTCCGCCGGCACCCTCCGGGTCGCACGGCTTGACCCGGTCTATCGGCACCCCCGCAGTCTCAAAGTCCTTGCGGGCTACGAGCGCAACCTCGCGGGCAGCGGCGCTCGCGCGTGCCATGTCCTCAGACCACGCTCCCGGATCAAACGGGACCGGCGGCGACCGGGTCGGCCGCCGCGCTTGCGGCACGCGCTACCCCTCGCCGTCGGGGGGCTGGATCGGGCCGTACTCCGCGACGAACTCCTCCAGCGTCGCCGGCGTAGCGCCGAGCCGACGACGGATCGCCGCCATGGACGTATCCGGCTTGAGCACGACAGAGCCGTCGTCTCGCTTCTCGACCACGACGTACTCGCCTGAGAGATCCCCGCTGAGGGTCACGTGGATCGCCCGTTGGGTGCTCATGCGCACAGTTTCGCACGGCCTCAGGGACCAACCGACATGGAAGCGCAATGGAAGCGCTCTGGGTCCGGATCTCCCCCTCGCCGGCCCAGACAAGGCGGTCAAAGCCCTATACCTACAGGCCAAACCTGCATCCGACACGCATCCACCGCCCCCCGCCCCGACCTTACAAGCAGGAAGTCGGCGGTTCGAGCCCGTCACCGCCCATGGGCTGGAACGCCCGGGGATTGCGCGTTTCCCTAGCCGCCGGCGAGCAAGCAGAGGCTCCCGGCCGCTTTGGAGCCGGGACGGTGACGCGCGCTGGACGACGGTGCGCCGGAAATCCCCGGCCGCGAATGCGGCGGTGTGTGAAGCAGAAGCCCGATCAGCCGCTCAGGCCACGAGCAAGCCGCTGGGTGTTCGCAGGCGGTGCGAGCCACGGCTGGGCCGAGTCGCACCAGATCTCCAGGGTGGGCGATAGCCACGACCGGTCGTTTAGCGTCCCGGCCTTGATGAACGCCAAATCCGGGTGCTCTGCGAGCAGCGAGACGATCGGCGAACCGCACTTTGAGCAGAACTGCCGCCGACGTTCCTCGCCGGTATCGGTCCCCACGGTCTTGTGCGTCGCGAGCGTGTCGCCGTCGATATGGAGCGCTGCGCGTGGGACGCCGACGAGAATCGAGAAGGTCGAACCGGTCTGCCGCTGGCAGTCCTCGCAGTGACAGACCAGCGTCATCGCGGGCTCCGCGTCGCAGCGGTAGCTCACGTTTCCGCACAAGCAACGACCGTCGAGCTGATCGGACATGAGAACGTAGATCTTGCCGCAACCGCCGCACCGGATGCAAAAGACTTTCGGTACGCCCGGAGCGACCCGCCGAAGGGCCCGCAGAAGCATCGAGCAGCATCTCACGGAAGATGGCCGGCAGCATTCGCCATCCGCGGTCAGGCGCCGCGCAGCTCGAGGCCGAGCTGGCCGGCCGCGGCCAGCAGCGCCGTGCGGCGGCGGTCGGGCATCCGCCCGCGCTCGCCGCGCTCCGTGCGGGTGATCGCGGCGGCGTTGATCACGATCCGCTCGGGACCGTCCCAGCCGGCGAACTCGGTGGCCCGGAACGCGGTGGAGCGGACGATCTCGCGCGCGGCGGCCTCCGGCTGCATCCCGGCGGCAACGCGCTCGCGCACGGCCGGCGCGACGAACTCCCAGTACGCGCGCACCGCGCGAACGCCGTCGAGGTCGCTGACCGGGCCGTGGCCGGGGACGACCACGCGCGGGCCGAGCGCGGTGATTCGGTCGAGCGCCGCGAGCCACCGCTCGACCGGACCGACCCACATCAGCGGCGTCCCGCCGATGAACAGCACGTCAGCGGCGAACACAACGCGCGCGTCTGCGACGTGGACGATCAGATCGCCGGGGGTGTGCGCCGGCCCGACCTCGATCAGCTCCACCTTGCGCCCGCCGACGTCCAGGCCGAGGCTGCCTTCGAACGTCCGCGTCGGCAGTGTCACCGTGATCCCGGAGAAGTCGTAGGGCGCCAGCTGCGCGGCGAACGCGATCAACCCCGCCCCGGGCAGCCACGGCGCGCGCCTGGCCAGCGCCTCGACGGCGCCGCCGCCCGCGCGCAGCAGCCGCAGCGTCCGCGGGTGCTCGCGGGTCATGTCTTCGCGCGCCGCGGCGGTGGCGATGATCTCGACGCCGTCGAGCAGCTGGTTTCCCCAGCAGTGGTCGCCGTCCGCGTGGGTGTTGACGAGCGTCCTGATCGGGGCGCTCGCGGTAATCGGTGCCACCGCCGCCAGCATCTTGCCGGTCAGCGGCAGATCCCACAGCGTGTCGATCAGCAGCGACTCGCCATCGCCGACGACCAGCCCCGCGTTGGACTCGCCGAGCTCGCCGTTGGGCTGGAGCCAGGCGTGCAGACCGTCGCCGAGATCGTGCAGGCCGGCTTCGTAGCGCGCGGGGACACCGTGCAGCGAGACTGCGCTCACGCGCCGCAGTCTCCCACGCACGGTGGGGCGCACGCGACTAAAGGCACAAACCGGGCCTCAAACAACTGGGAGGCGAGCGTCGGCGCGATGCTCGCCGGCCGCTTGCCGACGCAGACGGGTGCGCCGCAGCTGGTCAGTCGCGTAAGCGGAGTCGGTCGTTCGGGTAATTTCGCCGAGGCGATCAGAGCGCGTTGTTGATCGACGTGGTCAGGCGGAAGGCAGGTCTTGACGAGCGGCTCGCCGCGATCGAGAGTGCGGCGTGCGCTCGCGGGCGGGGGCGGGTCGGCGTGATCGAGGGGGTGGTCGTTTGGGCGGCGGCTGGGCGCGTGCTAGTAGCTGTTCGAGGGCGTATTCGATGCCGTGGGCGAGGATCTCGACGTCGTTGGCGAGGTCGCCGTCGCCGGTGATCCCGAACGTGATCGCGCCGTCGTAGGAGCAGATCGCGATCCCGAGTGCGACGTCTAGCGCGAGTGGCACGTAGGGGAAGATCTCGAGCATTCGTCGCTGGCAGAGGTAGAGCGGGTGCTGCGGGCCGGGGACGTTGGTGGTGACGGTCTGGATCTGGCGCTGGGGTACGCGCGCGAACGTGCGCACGCCGAGCGAGATCAGCGGCGCTGGGCAGAGCTCGGCGAGCTGGGTGAGCTGCGCGCCCGCGAGCGCCTGGCCGGAGCGCTTGCGGTCGTTGAGCTGTGTGGTGACGGCGTGCAGGCGCGCGATCGGGTCCTGGAGGCCGACGGGCAGCTCGGCGACCAGCGCCGAGACGCGGTTATCCAGGACGTCGTGGGCATCGGGGGTGCGGACCGAGACGGGTACGAGCGTGCGCACCGTCAGCGCCGGCGATGGCGGCTCGCCGCGTCGGCACAACAGCTCGCGAAATGCGCCCGCGACGGCGGCGAGCACGACGTCGTTGACGGTGCCCCCGAACGCGTTCTTGATCGTCTTGACGTCCGCGAGCTGCGCCCGCGCCGTGGTCCATTGGCGCTGTCGTGACAGTGGCCGGTTGAGCGAGCGCGCCGATCGTGTGCCGGCCAGTTCGCTCAGCGAGACGACGCCTCCTGCGAGCGCGACCGCCGCGCGCGCGAGCCGGCGTGGGTCGCGTGCGAGGCTCCGCGCGCTGCGCGCGTGCCGCGCCGGAGCGAGCGCCTGACCCCGCACGATCTGGACGAGTACGTGCGCGGTCGAGGGCGCGAGTGCGGGCAGCCACTGATCGTCGAGCGGCTGCGGCTCGCGAGGCTCGGTGTCCAGCAGCACCGCGAGCACGTCGCCGGCGGCGACGCCGTCGACCATGCAGTGATGCAGCTTGCACAGCAGCCCCCAGCGCTCGTCGGCGAGGCCGTCGATCAGCCACATCTCCCACAGCGGTCGCGCCCGGTCCAGCGGGATCGCCATCAGCCGCGCGACCAGCCGGCGCAGCTCGACGTCCCCGCCGGGGGACGGCAGCGCGGTGTGGCGCAGATGCTCGTCCAGCTCGAACTCCGGATCTGTTTCCCACAGCGGGCGGCCGAGATCGAGCGGCACGAACCGGACTCGCTGGCGATAGCGCCCGAGCGCCGGCAGCCTCGCCGCTACCTGTCCGGCGAGCTCGCCGTAACTCGGCGGCGGGCCTTCGAACACCGACAGCGCGCCGAGGTGCATGTGGCTGACGTCGGTCTCGACCCCCAAAAACAGCCAGTCGAGCGGGCCCATCGCCTCCATCGCGGCGTCCTGTCGTCTCATCCGAAGATCGGGAAGCGCCGCTGCGTCGCGAGACGGCCCATCCCCGCCTGGATCGCCGCCTCGACTTCCTGGTAGATGCGATCGACGTACTCCTGGTCGCGCGCGCGCTCGGGGTCGTGCTCGACTTCGATCGGGTCAAGCAGCTCGGTGCGGATCTTCGCTGGCAGCGGGATGTGGGTCGGCAGGATCTCCAGCGCGATCCCGAACGGGATCCCGAGCGTGATCGGAACGGTCGCGCCCCGCAGTCGTCTGCCCAGCGGTCCCGACCAGCGGGATAGAAAACGGCCTTCTGAGAGCACGAACACGGTGTTGTACGCGCCGACGCTCGCGACCGGCACGATCGGCACCCGCGAGCGGATCGCCTGCCTGACAAAGCCCTTGCGTCCCGCGAGCACCGCCTGGTCGCGCTTGCGCCAGCTGCGCATCGAGTCCTGCTCACCCCCGGGCCACACGATCACGTCATGACCCGCCGCCAACGCGCTCGTGACACCCTCGCGCGACGCGGGTAGCACCGCGCTGGCGCGGAAATAATGACCCAGGCCGGGAGTGGCCATCAGCACGTCGTGCGCAGTGCCGTGCAGGATCCGCCGCTCTCCGAACCGGCGGTACCACGCCGCCACCAACGTCCATGCGTCCATCGTCAGCGCGCATCCCGAGTGCACCCCCACCAGCAGCGACGGCTCGTCGGGCAGGCGCTCCCAGCCGCTGATCTCGAGCCGAAAATAGTGATCGCACAGCAAGTCCCACACGGGCCGCTGGACCGCCATCAACCGCCGGTCAGGCCGCCCGGTTGGAGAATCGTCGCTCCCGCCCAAACCGTCGGCCCGCCCGTCGCCAGCACACGCAACACGCGCTCTACGGTTGCCGCGCTTGCGTATGGCCACGTGCGCGACCGATGCTTCGGCGCGAGCGCGCTCCCCGCATGCGGCCCGAGTCGCGGTCCACGAGCGCGTGCCGAGCGGCTCGGCGCGCACCTCACCGTGGGTGTTCCTGATCCTCGCCATCCGATCAACTCCTTCTCTGGAGCGCGCCGCCACGCCCCAGCGCGACTCACGGCAGGACTTTGCGCGCCACCGACGGGCGGCGACACAACTCCAGCAAACCATGCTAAGCCCCGCATCTAATCCACGCATCCGTACGGACCCCTCGAACACACCCGGGAGAAACCGTTCACTTGATCCCGGGTTACCGCCAGCCGGCGCCATATGCCGACCACGGCTGCCCGAGCTCGGCACCGTGCTATTCGCGGAGCCGAGATTCAGCTACGCTCTCCGTTGGAGCGATACGCTAGGCGCGGTCGTTGACGATTCGCGGAGCGATGAGCAGCTCTCGCGCACGGCCGGATCGGCCTCGAGCTGAGGCATCCGGCATCGGTTGACCCACCAACGCGAGCAAACCAACTCCTGAAAGACGGTGAACGTGATGGCTAGCGAGCACGAGCCGACCACCGCAGCGGAGCGCGCCACGGAGCTCTCCGAGGATGTGATCCAGGCGCTCGAAGACAGTGGCCGGGCGGCGATCAAGGCGGTCAGGGGGTTCCTGACCAGCGTCGAGGACGCGTTGCCCCAGGTCGAGGGCGCGCGCAAAGTCGAGAAACAGCTCACCGACTCCGCCCTCGAGATGGCCGAGCAATTGGTCCAAACGCAATCTGAGTTCCTGCGCAAGGTCCTAAACAGCGCGGGCAAGTCGCGCACCAGCGCAGCGGACAAGAAGTAGCGCCAGCAGGAAACCTCAGCGCCCACGGTCGGCAGCAGCGCGTCGTATCGCTCGCGGCGAGTGCCAAGACCCCCTCGGGGAGCGCGCAACCCGGGTGGCTTGCGAGCATGTCGTCTATGGCCGCGACCTACCCTTGGGGAGATCTGCCGACCGGGCTGCGCGAGTTGCTGCGGCCCGTTCTCCGGGGTGTGGTCGAAGAGGTGATTGCTGCGGTGCGCGCGGAGGTCCGGGAGTACGACCAGCCGCTGGAGGGCGAGTTCGGGATGTTGATCTCGCAGGGCGTGAGCGTCGCGCTCGAGCAATTCGTCGGGCTGCTTGGCCGCGACGAGGATGTGCCGGATCTCGAGACGTCCGAGGGGCTCGGGCGTGCTGAGCACCGGGCCGGGCGCACGCTCGATGCGTTGCAGTCCGCGTACCGAACCGGCGCGCGGGTGGCGTGGCGGGCGATGGCGCAGGCGGGTGCAGCTGAGCACGTCGAGTCGACGACGATGTACCAGCTCGCCGAGGCGGTGTTCGCCTACATAGATCGGTTGGCCGGGGCTTCGGTCGCGGGGTTCGCGGAGGCCGAGGCGATGCGCACCGGCGCGTTGCAGGCGCGCCGCCACGCGCTGCTTTCGCTGCTCGCGAGCGCGACGCCGCCCGACCGCGCGGAGGTCGATCGCCGCGCCGAGGAGGCGGGGCTGATGCCAGCTCCCCGCCAGGTGGCGGCGCTGGCTGTTGGTGTGAGCGACCCGGCGCAGCTCGCGCGGCGGATGCCGTCGGGCTCGATCGGCGCTGCGCTCGATCCCGTCGGCCTCGTGCTCATCATCGATCCGGAGGGGCCGGGGCGCCCGGCCCAGGTACGCGTCGCGTTGCGCGACCGACCTGCGGTGCTCGGGCCCACGGTGGCGTGGGAGGACGCGCGTGGATCGGTGAGGCTGGCGCTGCTCGCGTGGCCGGTACATGCCGGCGGGGGGCTCGGCGAGGACACGCTGGCCCGGACCGACGATCACCTGCTGACGCTGCTCCTCGCCGCGAGCCCTCGGCTGACGAAGGATCTCGTCGCGCGCCGCCTCGGCGCGCTGAAGGGCATGACCCCGGGTGCTCAGGAGCGCGCCACCGCTACCCTCCTGGCCTGGCTGGCTGCGCACGGCGATGTGTCAGCGGCCGCCGAGGTGCTCCACGTCCATCCCCAGACCGTGCGGTACCGCCTCAATGGCGTGCGCGAGGCTTGCGGCGACCGCGCGCTGGACGACCCGGCCTCGAGACTTGAGCTCGCGCTGGCGCTTCACGCAGCGATCACTCTGGGGCGGTTCCTGCCGGGCGCCCGCGACTCTTCCTCCACCTGGGATGGTTCGGAGGCCTCTGACGATCCGCCGCCCGGGAGCGCATAGCGCGCGATCTTGATCAGCACCTGCGCGTACTGCCTGTAGAGCGGTCCGCTGGTGTAGGGCAGGCCGTAGCGCTCGCAGATCTCGCGCACGCGCGGCGAGATTTGTTGGTAGCGGTTGCTCGGCAGGTCGGGGAACAGGTGGTGTTCGATTTGGAAGGACAGGTTGCCCGTCATGATGTGAAACAGCCGGCCGCCGTCGAGGTTCGCCGAGCCGAGCAGCTGGCGCACGTACCAAGCGCCGCGGGTCTCGTCCGCGAGCTGCTCCTCTCTGTAGTTGAAAGTCTCGGCTCCGTCGGGGAAGTGACCGCAGAAGATCACGGCGTGCGTCCAGACGTTGCGGACGAGGTTCGCGCTGAGCGAGCCAAACAAGGCCGGCGCCGCCGACGGGCCCGCCAGCGCCGGCCAGAGCACGTAGTCCTTGGTGAGCTGCTTGCGCGCCTTGCGAGCCAGGCGCCCGAGGTCCCGCCTAGCCGCGGACCACGGCTTGCGCCCGTGCCGCACTTCGTCGAGCTCGAGGTCGTGCAGGGCGACGCCCCACTCAAATGCCGCCGCCAGCACCAGGTTGTAGAACGGCTGCGCGAGATATACCGGATGCCACGGCTGCTCCGGGACGATCCGCATAATCTCGTAGCCGAGGTCGCGGTCCTTGCCGACGACGTTCGCGAACATGTGGTGCTGGTAGTTGTGCGAGTGCTTCCAGCTCTCCGCGCTTGAGACGTTGTCCCACTCCCACGTGGACGAGTGGATCTCGGGGTCGCGCATCCAGTCCCACTGGCCGTGCATGACGTTGTGACCGATCTCCATGTTCTCGAGGATCTTGGCGATCGAGAGCGCTGCCGTTCCGACCAGCCAGGCGGGAGGGAAGAGCGAGACCAGCAGCGCAGCGCGCCCTCCGACGTCGAGCGCCCGCTGCGTCCTGATCACGGCACGAATATAGTCGGCGTCCTCCTCGCCGAGGTCAGCGATGACCTCATCGCGGATCGCATCCAGTTCCCTGCCGATCGCGTCGAGCTCGTCTGGTGTCAGGTGTTCGATCGGGCTGGGGGTCATCCTGGGCGTCCAGTTAAAGTTCGATCTCGACCGTGCCGGCCGCCGCCGAGCAGCAGGTCCGCACCAGCTGACCGTCGGCCCGCTGGATCTCGCCGGTGCGCAGGTCGCGAACCGCCCCCGAGGTAAGCCGACCGACGCAGCTGTTGCAGATTCCCATCCGGCAACCGCTCGGCAGCAGGGCGCCCGCCTGTTCGCCCGCGACGAGGATCGGGGTGGCCCCATCGGCGTCCGCCTCGCGATCGCTGACCGTGAAACGGACGGTACCGCCTTCTCCAGCGGTCGTCGTGACGACGGGGCGGAAGCGCTCGATGTTCAGTTGCTCGGGCCGGCCCAGCGCCGACTTCCAGTGCTCGCTCAGCGCGTCGAGCAGGCCGGTGGGCCCGCATGCCCACGTCTCGCGGATCGAGAGATCGCCGACGATCTCGCTCAGCCGGTGCACCGCAAAGGTGCCGTCAGCGTCGTCATGGTGCTCGTGAAGGCGGTACGGGAGCGAGCCCTGGCGATGCGCGAGGCGTCGCAGCTCGTCGCCAAAGATCACCTCGTCACGACTGGGAGCGAGGTGGACGTGGACGACCTCGCTGAGCGCACGACGGTCGACAAGGTCACGCAGCATCCCGGCGATCGGGGTGATGCCGCTGCCGGCGGTCACGAACAAAATTCGCTGCGGGAGCCTGTTTGGCAGCGTGAACTCGCCCGTGGGCGGCGCGAGCCGGACCACGTCCCCGCGGCGAGTCCGTCGCACCAGCCGGTTGGACACGATCCCGTTCGGGATCGCCTTGACGGTGATTGCAACCCGCCCCTGGCGGCGATTTGGTAGCGAGGTCAATGAGTACGTGCGCCAGTGGCGAACGCCGTCGACGTCAACCCCCAAACGAACATACTGCCCCGGCGTGTGCGCCGGCCAGCCCGAGGGGGTTTTCAGCCAGATGGTCGCGGCGTCAGCGGTCTCAGCCAGGACAGCGTCGACGATCCCACGCGGCTCGCGCCGCGACCACAGCGGATTCAGGTACCCGAGATAGTCATCTGGGAGCAGCGGCGTGGTAAGCGTCGCGGCGACGGCGCCCAGCACGCGCCGGCTGGATGTCGGAAGCGTCACAGGCAACGCAATGCACGATACGCGCAGAACGACGCCTGTTCTTCGCCCTCACCAACGCTTACAGCAGAAGATCTGTTGCGAATGCTCAAAAGCTCGCGTCGCTTCAAAACGACCCGACGGCGAGTTGGACGTCTCACAACGCTCGAGAATGCCTACAGACCGACGCCGCTCCTCGGCCCGCTCCAGGCCGTGTTCATTGTCCTCGCGCGAGGTTTGCAGTCGTGTGCCGTGCCTGCCTGGGCGGTCAGCGACGCGATCTGGCTGAGGAGTCTGCTGCTGGCCTCACGGGTCTCACCACGCCGGTTCTTGCCGCGGGAACGGGCCAGGCGAGGCGATCCGCTTCAGCTCAGGCGCAGCCGTGTGCGGCGCGGGCTAGATCGTCTTGACGTTCGCGGCGCTCGGGCCTTTGCGGCCCTGCTCGGTGTCGTATGACACCTTCGCCCCCTCGGCGAGCGACTTGAACCCGCTGCCGACGATTGCCGAGTGATGCACGAACAGGTCCTTGCCAGCGTCGTCAGGCTTGATGAACCCATAGCCCTTCTCCTCGCTGAACCACTTCACTGTTCCGGTTGCCATCGCATTCCCTCCCGGGAGATCATGTGCTGCGAAACGCGGAGGTGCAATAAGCAACAACTACGAACGCCGGCACTACTACGCCGGAACTCCAATGCCCGGCCCGAACTGCAGTCTAGCTCCGCGATCTCTGACCGGTCGCGGCGCCACCACAGCGAAACGGCAGCCGATCCTCCGACCGACCGCACCGGCCCTCTCGCGCCGCTCGAGCGGCGCGAGAGCTGTCCACGCACTGCCGCCGCACCATCCGTGGCCGGCAGCTCGCCTGAGGCGCGGACGGTGCCGCTGGACAACGGCTCGCTGAGAATCCTCCAGGGCGAATGCGTGTAGGTTGACCGCGTGATCACCGACACGGCGTCCGAAGCTGCAGGTGCGGATTACCTTGACCGGCGATGGCACCGGACGCTGCTTGACGAGCTCTGCGGGTTCACGCGCGAGACCGCATCGGACGGTGAGCGCGCGGCCGCCAACTGGCTCCGCGACAGGTTGGCGGCCGAGGGTGCCGGCGAGGCGCGGATCGAGGAGCACGGTGGCCACCAGACGTACTGGTGGCCGCTCGGGCTCGCCGCGGGCGTGGGCGTGTTCGCCGGCGTGCGCGCGATCCGGGGGCGCAGCCTAGGCGCTGCAGCGCTCGCGGCCGCCGCCGCCTGGGCGGCCGCCGACGAGCTGCCGCCGCGCCGGCGGCGCCTGCGAGCAGCGCTGCCCGGGAGGACCGCGACCAATGTCATCGCCAGCCTCGGGCCGCCCCAGGCCAAGCGCACACTCGTGCTCGTCGCTCACCACGACGCGGCGCACTCGGGGCTCGTTTTCGACCCCGCGATCCCGAGCACGATCGAACGCCTCGCCCCGTGGTTCTTCAAGGTTGCTGACACCAGCCCGCCGCTCCTCTGGCCGGCGGTAATCGGGCCGGCGCTGGCGGCCGCGGGCGCCGCCACCGGCGGTCGAGGCCTCGGACGCGCGGGCGCGCTCCTCTCCGCCGCGTTCGCGGCAGCGATCGCGAACATCGCCGCGAGCCCGGTGGTTCCAGGCGCCAACGACAACGGCACGGGCGTCGTCGTCCTGATCGCGCTCGCGCGCGCGCTTGCGCGGTGCCCCACCGAATCGGTGAGGGTGATGCTCGTCTCGACAGCCGAGGAGGGCCTCTGTGAAGGGATGCGCGCGTTCGCCGACCGTCACTTCGACGAGCTTCCCACCTCCGACACGTTCTTCCTCGCGATCGACACCGTCGGCTCTCCCCACCTGCTCGTCCTCCGCGGCGAGGGGATGCTCGGCATCAGCGAGTACCCGGCGCGGTCGCTGGAGCTGCTCGACCGCCTCAGCGACGAACTCGGGATCTGGCTGTTCCCCAACCTGCGCCTGCGCAACGCGACCGACGGCGTCTACCCGCTCGCCACCGGCTACCAATGCGCGTCGCTGTGCTCCTGCACCGCGCTCAAGCAACCCGCCAACTACCACTGGCCCACCGACCTCCCGGAGAACGTCGACTACCGAACCCTCGTCGACGCGATCCGGCTAGTCGAGGCGCTCGCCCGCCAACTCGACGACCGCTGGCTCGACTAGCAAACCCCCCAACAACCCACGCACAAACCATCCCACGCAGATCGACGGAGTCGGCCGCCAGGCCCAATCCGAAATGCCGACTGCCCTCGACCCGCGCGAACAGAAGGAGCCGACGCGTCAACCCCGAGTTTGGGTTGGTGCGGGCCGGCATGCGTTGCGGCCCGGACGCCGTTCCTGCTGCAACGTATACCGTCATGGCAATATTGTCGTGATATCATGACTCCATGACCTCCGAGCAAGCCTTCAGCCGGTCGCGTCCCGATTTGGACGCCATTCCGGCGGTTGGCCGTGCCGACCCGCTTGCGTCCGCCACGCTCGACGGCTCGGGGGGCCAGTTCGCTCTTGTGGTCGCGCACCTGAGCAAGCGCTTCGGCGACCGGGTCGCCTTTGATGACGTTTCCTTCGAGGTCGGCTACGGCGAGGTGTTCGGTTTCCTCGGTCCAAACGGAGCCGGGAAGACGACCGCGGTGCGGACGCTGGGCACGCTGATCTCTCCGACTTCGGGCTCGGCGATCGTCGCCGGGATCCCGTTGAGCGCGAAGAACGGGCCGGCAATCCGGGCGCGCATCTCGATCATGCCCGAGACGCCGGGTCTGTACTTGCGCCTGACGGTCGCGGAGAACCTCGAATGCTTCGCAGGGCTCTACGAGCTGTCTGACGCCCGCGGTCGCATCGACCGGGCCCTGCGGGCCGTCAACCTCCTCGACCGCGCTAACGATCTGTGCGGATCGCTGTCCAAGGGCCTTCGCCAACGCGTAGCGCTGGCCCGCGCGCTGCTCAATGACCCCGCGGCGCTGTTCCTCGACGAGCCCACCTCCGGGCTTGATCCAGTCGCGACGCGTGAGGTCCACGAACTCATCGCCTCATTGCGCGAGCGGGGGTGACCATCTTCCTGACCACGCATCGGCTCGAGGAAGCTGAGCGGCTGTGCCACCGGGTCGCGATCTTGAACACGACGCTGCGCCTTGTCGGCCGGCCCGACGAGCTGCGCGTGCAGTTGTTCACCAGGACCCTGGAGGTCCGCATCCGGGCGCCGCTCGATGATCCCGAGGCGGTCTTCGGCGCTCTCCCCGGTGTCGAGGGATGGGAGCAAGCGCCGTCCGGGTACGCGCTCGCCGTGTCTGACCCCGCCACCGCCGCTCCGGCGGTCGCCCGCGCGCTGGTCGGCGCCGGCGCCGACATCCTCTCGATCGCCGAGTCCCGCCGCTCGCTGGAGGATGTCTATCTCGAGTTGATCGACGAGGACGTGGAGGCGAGGCGACGATGAGCGTCAGCTGGACGCGCGTGGGGGCGATCTTCCACAAGGAGCTGCGCGACTACCGGCGCAACCGCTTCGTCGTCGTGTTCACGATGTCGCTCCTGCCGCTCATCTTCATCGTCTTCCCGATGATCCAGCTGTTCACCATCCCCGCCTCGCTGGCGAGCCACAAGCTCGATACGCGGATCGGCATATCCCTGCTGTACCTGCTGCTGATCCCCGCGATCGTTCCCTCTGCGCTGTCGGCGTATTCGGTGGTCGGCGAGCGCGAGCAGGGCACGCTTGAGCCGGTTCTGATCACCCCCATCCGCCGCGAGGAGTTCCTGGTCGGAAAGGCGTTCGCGGCACTTTTGCCGACCCTCGTAGTGGCGTGCACGATCTTCGGGATCTTCCTTGCAATGGCCGCTCTCTTCGCGCACCCGGGCGTCGAGGCGGCAGTGTTCAAGGCCTCCCACCTACTTGTCCAGCTGCTGTTCACGCCGCTGCTCGCCGGCTGGTCGATCTGGGTCGGGATCGCCATCTCCGCCCGCTCGTCAGACGTTCGCGCCGCTCAACAGCTGAGCGTGTTCGCCAGCTTGCCCCCGCTTGCGATCGTGGCGCTGATGTCGCTGAACGTGATCACGCCCTCGACAGGTCTTGCGCTGGGTCTCGCCGCAGCCCTGCTGGCCGCCGATGGACTCGGATGGCGGGCGGTGGCAGCAATGTTTAACCGCGAACGGCTCATTTCAGGAGCCCGAAGGTGACGCGCGTCGATCTCTCAACCCGCCCCGGCTACGTGACCGGCCTCGCAGCGAGAGGAAAGCAACGGTGTCCGCAACGATCAGGTTGACGCGAGAAGGCTTCGGCATTGAGCTTCGCAAGGGTCCGATCGAGATCGCGATCGACGGGAGAAGTGCCGGCTCGATAAACAGCCGTGAAACGGTGGAGATCCCTGTAGAGCCAGGACGCCACACCCTCCGACTAGCAGCGGGGCGGTACTCCAGCCGCGACCACTCGTTCGAGGTCACCGATGGCGAGATCGTCAACTTCCGCTGCCACCCAGCGATGGTCTGGCCAAGGTATGTCGCGTCGATGGTGGCGCCGAACCTGGCGATCTCGCTCCGCCGCGAATAGTGGTGGGTGACCGACGGCGGTATGAATCACTACGGCGGCGTCGACCGCAGACGCGGGTAGCCGACACCGCGACCGGATGATGACCCGGGGTCCGGGAACGTCGCAGCGTGGCCGCAACGCACGTCAACAGCGGGGATTACGCGTCAGCCTCGAGTGCCGCGCGCAGATAGCGGTCGGGAGCCAACATAAAGCCCCGGGTGAGCCGGACGGCATCAAGCTCGTCGTAGTCGCAGGACCGTACGCCGGCGTCGTCCAGCTCGTAGATGCGAGCGTACGGACAGGCGAGGATGATCGGGGAGTGAGTGGCGATGATGAACTGGGCGCCGGCGCTCACGGCACGGACGACGATAGCCACCAGCGCTAATGCGCCGCTGACCGACAGCGCGGCCTCGGGCTCGTCAAGCAGGTAGAGGCTTTGGCCGCCGAAGCGGCCCTGGGCGAGCGCCAAGAACGACTGTCCGTGGGACTGATCATGCAGCGGAACGTCACCGTACAGCGATAGGTCGGGCGCGAAGCGCTCGCCGCTGTCGATGAACGTGGCGATGTTGAAGAAACTCTCGGCGCGCAGGAAGTATCCCTCGCGCGGCTTGCTCGCCGACAGGACCGGGCCAAGCGCACCCGTGAAGATCGCGCGAGGCACGGCCGGAAGCTCACCCAACCGCGTGAGCTCACCTCCCTGGGAGGCAAAACCCATCATTTGCGCGATCGCCTCGATCACCGTCGACTTGCCCGTGCCGTTGTCGCCAGCCAGCAACGTGACGGGCCGGTCGGGATCGAGCTGCTCGATCGTCGCCAGTGCCGGCACGTCGAACGGGAACCCCTGGCCCGAGCGGTTGATCAGCCAGCGAGCACCCAGAATGTACGGGCCAGGGCCGAACCGCCTCTGATCGCGTCGGCGTGCCACGCCTGACACCCTACCGTCGTCGTCATCGCCGCTCATTCGAGGCCGCTGCGAGGTCGACAGCCCCTGCGCCTGCCGCACCCGAGTCGACCGACAGGCCAAGGCACATCGCCGCGAGACCCCGCTGGATCGCGAAGGGGCCGTCCGATGCAAGCCACGGTGGTGCGGTAGCTCCGGGCTGGCACCGGTCGGCGTGCCGCTTCCCGAAAGCCAGCGGCTCGACCGTTTGGTCGAGGCCCGGCCGTTCCTGGTCGGTGGGCGCGTCCGCATGATTGTCGAAGCCTTGATGGCGGCCGCGTGCCGCACGACCAGGCGAACGAACACAACGTGAAGGAGCAACCGCGATGAACACCATCGGCTTCGTCGGTCTCGGCCACATACGCAGTTGGGCGAGTGGGAGCAGCCGGACGGCTGATCGAGTGCCCTCTATGGGCGACTTGCAGCACCGTCGGCCGTGGCCGTGATCGGACGACCGCTCAAGCAGGGAGAAGCGACAGACAGTGGTCGAAGACGGTGGGGGCTTGAGCCAGAACTTTTCGGGCTGGAGTAAGTTGTTGCTTGCGTGCGGGCGCTTTGGCGATCAATGCTCGTTTTCGTTGTCATCGGGGTGGTAGGTGGTGGCAGCCTGGCCCATGCCAGTGTGGTCGGGCACGTGCCACCGCGACTCGCGCCTGCCAGTCAGGTTGTGCTGGGTAGCTCGTTTCAGCCGATGAGAGGGGTTACCAGGGTCTGGGCAAGCGGTGATTATCTGCTGCTCGGCACGACGGTCAGTAACGCCTTCCTGAGCACGGGTTGGATCGTGATCAACAACCGGCTCGGGACCACGACCGCGCTCGACCCTCAGTGCCACGTTGTTGGACTCGGTCCTCCGCGGGTCGCCGCTCAAGGCGGGACTGCGGAGAGTGCAGCGCGAGCGCGGCTCCGAGCCCTTTCCTGCGCCGGGTGAGGTGCTGGTCGACGCGAGCGAGCTCGATCTGGCCGAGAAGACGCTGATTCTCTACCGGCACGCCAAGGCGCGCGAGGTCAGCGGCACAGCCCGCCGGCTGTTGCGCTCGGCTGCGTTGTCGATTGTTGAGCATCCCCATTTCACCCCGGAGCGGATTCGCCGGTTCGTCAGCGATCGACTCGAGGACCTACCACGGCTGAGCGGCAGACCGATGGCCGGGCTGCTGGCGGTCGTCGAGGGCGAGCTTGCCTCGCCGACCGAGGCGATGCGCACCTCGTTCAGAGCGCTGGAGCCAGAGCACCGGGAGCTGTTGATCTCGCTGCTTGACGCGCCCGCGGGGCTGATCGATGAGCGTGAGCTGGCCGCGACCGCCCGCCGCCACCACGCCGGCGGCCTCAGCCGCTCGCCGGGCGAGCTGATCGACCGGCTCACCGACCACTTCCTGCGGATCTCGCCGCTGGGCATCGGGTGGGTACACCCCAGCTGGCGAGACCTTGTGATCGAGGAGCTACAAGCGGACCCGGGCGCCAGGCAGCGGTTCCTGGCCGCGTGCGGCGTGCACGGGGTGACGCTCGCGCTGTCCGCTGAGGGTGGGGCGAGCGGTGAGCGGACCCTGCCGCTGCTTGTCAGCGACGCCGACTGGGACCAGCTGGGCGACCGCATCCGCGTGCTGCTACCAGAGCTCGAAGACCAGCAGCTGGCCCGCTTGCTGCTCGAGCTGAACAACACGCTCTCGACGATCGGCGACCCGGCGCAGCAATGCGAAGCCCACAGCCTCGCCGCCTACCTCCTGAGCGCGACGCAGCGAGCATGGGACAGAGCATCACGGGCCCTGCCCATGCTCCTGCTCGAGGCTTGGTATGCGCTTCACGAACGCGTCCCAGAGCGCGAGGACCCGCCGCGGCTCGCGGCGACATGGGCCGAGCTGCACCCTGGCTCGCTGCTGCTCGAGCGTCCGGACCGCTCCGAGCTGGTCCGTGCCGACGACTGGCTCGCCCTCGCACAGGCACTCTTCAGATACAACCCCGACGCGCTCAAGGCCCTCGGCTTCTTTGACCGCGACCGGGACCTGCTAGGGCGGATGATCCTCACGCTGACGCGTATTGCGGCGGGCGATGATGAACTGCGCCCGCTCTCCGAAGCGGTGCTGTCCCGCATCGAAGAGCTTGTGCCCGATCTCGCCACCGGCGCGCACAGCGGGATCGAGATTGGGCGGCTCGTGCAAGACATGGAGCAAAAGCGCTGGTGGGTGCCCCACGACATTCCCGCTCCGCCCAGCACCGAGCCCGTCACCACCAACTCGAGCGACTTCGACCGCGACGACGTCGACCGCGTACTTCGCGACCTCTAGCACCCATCGCCGATCGAGCTTGCCCGAAGTTGGCTTCCGGCCGACGCAGTCCTGGCCAACGCGGACGTCGGGCTGAACCCGCCCTCAAAGCCCAAAGCACGTGTCGCGCAAGTCTCAAGCGGCCGTCGATCGGCCGGCGGCGCACTACCTGCTGACGCAGGCGCTGTGCACGTTGACCACCGCTGTCTTGGCGACATTCACATCACTGATGAGTG
>Ga0187766_10000799_pt1 | contig 18043 bp, 17 predicted proteins | sample 0216_QUI02_MP05__4_FD_132971 | JGI IMG/M metagenome (GOLD analysis project Ga0187766, IMG submission 132971) | Tropical peat soil microbial communities from peatlands in Department of Meta, Colombia - 0216_QUI02_MP05_20_MG | ecosystem: Environmental > Terrestrial > Soil > Wetlands > Peat ... | reverse complement strand
TGTAGGTGAATCCCGGTGCGTCGGTGGGCACCATGAACAGCGCCGGACGCAGCTTGCCGGTCTTGGTCTCCTCGGTGCGGCCCACCACCAGCACGGCGTGGGCCTGGTCGACACCCGAGATGAAAACCTTCTGGCCGGAGAGGATCCAGTCGCTGCCGTCGCGACGGGCCGTGGTGGTGATCCGGTGCGAGTTGGATCCCGCGTCCGGCTCGGTGATGGCGAACGCCATAGTGAGCGTGCCGTCGGCGATACCTGGTATCCAGCGCTTCTTTTGTTCCTCGGTACCGAACTTACTGATGATCGTGCCGTTGATCGCCGGTGACACCACCATCATCAACAGTCCACAGCCCGCCGCGGACATTTCCTCCATCACCAGCGACAGCTCGTACATTCCGGCGCCGCCGCCCCCGTACTCCTCAGGCAGGTTCACCCCGAGGAAGCCGAGTTTGCCTGCCTCATTCCACAATTCGTCGGTGTGGTGGTGTGCGCGCGCCTTCTCTAAGTAGTAGTCCGGGCCGTAGTCGGCCACCAGCGCGGCCACTGACTGACGCAATGCCTGGCGTTCGTCGTTTTCGATGAAACTGGTCTCGGTCACGATCCTGGGTCTCCTTCTGAATTCTCGGATGTTTCCACGCGGGCCAAAACGGCGCCGACCTCGACCTGCTCGCCGGGTGTGACGTTGAGTTGCGCCAGCACGCCATTGGTCGGTGCGCTGATGGTGTGTTCCATTTTCATCGCCTCCAGCCAGACCAGCGGTTGGCCGGCGGTGACGGTGTCACCGAGTTTGGCACCGACCCGGATGACGCTGCCGGGCATCGGCGCCAGCAGCGACCCCTGCTCGATGGCCGAACCCGGCTCTGGGAAGCGTGGCAGCGCGACCAAATGGACCGAGCCATGGGGCGAGTCGACGTAGACGTCCTCACCGTGTCGCGCAACCGCGAAGCTGCGCGCCACGCCGTTGCCGTCGGCCAGCACCACCTCCTGCGGGGAGGATGAGACCAGACGTATCGACTCGTCACTGGAAAGCACCAAACCTTTTCTAGCGAAACGATATTCGATGCGATGCTGATGGCCGGCGTCGTCGCGGTAGGTCTTGATCTGATAGCCCGACGCCAAATTGCGCCAGCCGCTGGGAATCGAGCCGAAGACCGTGGCCGTCGAGCGGTTGTGGGCGGCATCGGCGAGCGCGGCCGCGATCGCGGACAGCCAGACCGCCGTAGTGTCGGCCAGCGGCGCCGAAAGCACGCCGTGGGTGTCGAAAAACGCGGTGTCGGTGGCACCGTCGAGAAACGCGGGATGTCGCAGCACGTTGACTAGCAGGTCGCGGTTGGTACGCACGCCGTGCAAGCGGGCACGGGTCAGGGCGTCGGCGAGCACCATCGCCGCCTGCCGGCGCGTCGGGGCATACGAGATGACCTTGGCCAGCATCGGGTCGTAGTGGATCGACACCACTGACCCGTCAACAATGCCGGAGTCCAGCCGGATCCCGGTGCGCTGGCCCAGGATCTCGAACTGCGCCCGCACCCCGGGCACGTCGACGATATGCACCAGGCCAGCTTGCGGCTGCCAGCCCCGTGCCGGATCCTCCGCGTAAAGCCGGGCTTCGATGGAATACCCCTGGGCGGCAGGCGGTTCGGTGTCGAGTCGGGTGCCGTCGGCGACCGCGAGCTGCAGTTCGACGAGATCCAGCCCGGTCGTCTCCTCGGTGACTGGGTGCTCGACCTGCAGCCGGGTGTTCATCTCCAAGAAGTAGAACTCGCCATCGTCGTCGGCGAGGAACTCCACTGTCCCGGCACCGGTGTAGCCAATCGCGCTGACGGCCAGCCGGGCCGCGTCGAACAGCTTGGCGCGCATCCCTGGTGTGCGCTCTACCAGCGGTGACGGCGCCTCTTCGATGATCTTCTGGTGGCGGCGCTGAATCGAGCATTCCCGTTCCCCGACCGCCCAAACGGTGCCGTGGGTGTCGGCGAGGACCTGGACCTCGACGTGGTGGCCGGTGGGCAGATAACGCTCGCAGAACACGGTCGGGTCGCCGAACGCGGACTGCGCTTCGCGGCGGGCGGCCGCGACTTCGGCTGCGAGAGCGGTTAAGTCGTGTACTATCCGCATACCGCGGCCACCGCCACCGGCGGACGCCTTCACCAGCACTGGCAGCTGCGCTTGGGCGACGGTGTCCGGGTCGAGTTCGTCGAGCACCGGCACTCCGGCGGCGGCCATCATCTTCTTGGCCTCGATCTTCGAACCCATCGCCTGTACCGCGGCCACCGGCGGCCCGATCCACGTCAGGCCGGCTTCCTGCACGGCAGCCGCGAAATCGCCGTTCTCAGCAAGGAATCCATAACCCGGATGGATGGCGTCGGCGCCGGAGGCGCGGGCCGCGGCGATAATGTCGCCGGCCGACAGATAGCTGTTGGTGGCGGGCAGCAGCACCTTCGTGTCGGCCTCGGCGACATGCGGCGCGTTGGCGTCGGGGCCGGTGTAGACGGCGACGGTGCCCAAACCGAGCCGCTGGCAGGTGGCGAACACCCGTCGGGCGATCTCGCCGCGGTTGGCCACCAGCACTCGGGTGATAGGCATGGGCATCACATCCGGAAGACGCCGAAGTTCGATGTTCCCTCGATCGGGCCATTGGCGATGGCGGACAAGCACATTCCCAGCACGGTGCGGGTATCGCGCGGGTCGATCACCCCGTCGTCGTAGAGCCGCCCGGACAGGAACATGGGCAGCGACTCGGCTTCGATCTGCGCTTCGATAGCGGCCCGCATTGAAGCATCGCCGTCCTCGTCGAACGCTTGGCCGCGGGCCGCGGCGGCGGCGCGGCTGACGATGGAGATCACGCCGGCCAACTGGGTGCCGCCCATCACGGCGGCCTTGGCGGACGGCCAGGCGAATAAAAACCGCGGGTCGTACGCCCGCCCGCACATGCCGTAGTGGCCGGCGCCGTAGGACGCGCCGATCAGCAGCGAGATGTGCGGCACGGTCGAGTTCGACACGGCGTTGATCATCATCGACCCGTGCTTGATCATCCCGCGCTCTTCGTAGGCCTTACCGACCATGTAGCCGGTTGTGTTGTGCAAGAACAACAGCGGCGTGTTGGATCGGTTGGCCAGCTGGATGAACTGGGTTGCCTTCTGCGACTCTTCGCTGAACAGGATGCCGCGGGCATTGGCCAGGATGCCCAGCGGGTAGCCGTGCAACTGGGCCCAGCCGGTGACCAGCGACGAGCCGTACATCGGTTTGAACTCGTCGAATTCCGAGCCGTCGACGATCCGGGCGATCACCTCCCGCGGGTCGAACGGAATACGCAGATCGGGCGGCACGATACCGATCAGCTCCTCCTGATCGAACAGCGGCTCGACGACCGCTCCCGGTTTGGGCCCCAGCTTTGTCCAGTTCAACCGCGCCACGATCCGGCGTCCGATCCGCAGCGCATCGAGCTCGTCGATGGCGAAGTAGTCGGCCAAACCCGAGATGCGGGCGTGCATGTCGGCGCCGCCCAGGGATTCGTCGTCGGACTCTTCGCCGATGGCCATCTTGACCAGCGGCGGGCCCGCCAGGAACACCTTCGAGCGTTCTTTGATCATCACAACGTGGTCGGACATCCCGGGCACGTAGGCGCCGCCCGCGGTGGAGTTACCGAATACCAGTGCAATGGTGGGGATCCCGGCTGCCGACAGCCGGGTCAGGTCGCGAAACATCTGCCCGCCGGGGATGAATACTTCCTTCTGGGTGGGCAGATCCGCCCCGCCGGACTCCACCAGCGAGATCACCGGCAACCGGTTCTGGAAGGCGATCTGGTTGGCCCGCAAGATCTTTCGGAGTGTCCATGGATTGCTGGTGCCGCCCTTGACGGTGGGGTCGTTGGCGACGATCACGCATTCCACGCCCGACACCGCGCCAATGCCCATGACCACGCTGGCGCCCACCTGAAACTCGCTGCCCCAGGCCGCCAGCGGGCACAGTTCCAAAAACGGCGAGTCCGGGTCGACAAGCAGCTCGATGCGTTCGCGGGCGGTGAGCTTGCCGCGCGCGTGATGACGCTCGACGTACTTCGGACCGCCGCCGGCGAGCGCCTTCGCCAGTTCACCCTCGATCTCGGCGAGCTTGGCGGTCAGGGTCGACGCCGCCTCTGTGTAAGCGGGGGAGGCGGGGTCGAGCGTGGACTGCAGCACGGTCACGAATGGTACCTCTGTGCTAGTTCTGGGATTGCCGGCTCTGACGCTGTCATCGCTGGAATCCCTGTGTCAGTTCTGGGGTTGCCAGCTCTGACGCTGTCATCGCTGAAACCCCAGGGTCTTGGCGGCCAGCGCGGTGAGGATTTCGGTGGTGCCGCCGCCGATGCCCAGAATTCGCATGTCCCGGTACTGGCGCTCGACTTCGGATCCGGCCATATAGCCCATGCCGCCAAACAGCTGAACAGCCTGGTTTGCCACCCACTCTCCGGCTTCGACAGCGGTGTTCTTGGCGAAACATACTTGCGCCATCAGGTTGGTTTCACCGGCGAGCTGACGCTCCACCACGTTGCGGGCGTAGACCCGGGCGACGTCGGTTCGACGGGCCATCTCGGCGAGTGTGTTTTGCACGGCCTGTCGGGATATCAGCGGGCGCCCGAACGTCTCCCGGCTACGGGACCAATCCACGGTGATGTCCAGGCACCGCTGGGCGCTCGAATACGCTTGGGCGGCAAGGCCGATCCGTTCTGCGACGAATGCTTGCGCGATCTGGGCGAAGCCGCTGTTCTCGGCGCCAACCAGGTTGGCCGCCGGCACCCGCACGTCGGTGTAGGACAGCTCGGCGGTGTCGGAGGACCGCCAGCCCATCTTGTCCAGTTTGCGGGTCACCTCGAAACCGGGCGTGCCCTTCTCGACCACCAGCAGCGACACCCCCGCGGCGCCGGGACCACCGGTGCGCACCGCGGTGACGACGTAGTCGGCCCGCACCCCGGAGGTGATGTAGGTCTTGGCGCCGTTGACGATGTAGTGGTTGCCATCGCGGACGGCCGTGGTCCGCAGGTGCCCGACGTCGGAGCCGCCGCCGGGCTCGGTGATGGCCAGCGCGCCGATCTTCTCACCGGCCAACGTCGGCCGGACAAAGGTGTCGATGAGTCGGGCGTCCCTCGCGGCGACCATGTGTGGCACCGCGATCCCGCAGGTGAACAGCGACGCGTAAACGCCGCCGGGCGTGCCGGCTTCGTGCAGCTCCTCGCAGCTGATCACGGAGTCGGCGCCGTCGCCGCCGCCTCCGCCGACCGCTTCCGGGAAGCCCGCGCCCAGCAGCCCGGCCTCACCCGCGCGCCGGTGCAGCTCGCGCGGCAACTCGCCGATGCGTTCCCATTCGTCGACGTGGGGCAGGATCTCCCTTTCGGCGAAGGCGCGCACCGTCTTGCGCAGCTGGTCGCGTTCCGGTGTGGTCCAGATGCTCATAGCAACCTCTCCGGAACATCCAGCCAGCGGCTGCGCAGCCATTCGCCCAGCCCTTTGGCCTGGGGATCGAACCGCGCCTGATAGGCAACGCCCTGGCCGAGGATGCCGTCGATGACGAAGTTCACCGCGCGCAGGTTGGGCAGCAGATGGCGGGTGACCTCCAGCTCGGCTGTTTCGGGAAGCAGATCTTTGAGCAGCTCGACGGTCAGCGTGTTGGCCAGCCAGCGCCACTGCTCATCGATACGCACCCACACCCCGACGTTGGCCGAGCCGCCCTTATCGCCGCTGCGGGCGCCGGCGATACGGCCCAGCGGCACCCGCCGAGTCGGGCCCGCCGGCAGCGGTTCCGGCAGCGGCGGCGGATCGGCGGGCGCCAGTTGACGGGTCTCGGTGGCGGGCGCGATGTCGGTGCGGGTGCCGTCGGCGTGCACGGCGATATGCGGCACCTTGGCGGCATCGACGTATCCGGGGGTATAGACGCCGTAGACCTGGCCTTCGCCCGGCGGTGCGGTGACGGTGAACCCCGGATAACTTGCGAGTGCCAATTCCACTGCTGCCGAGGAGAATTGGCGGCCGACATTCGCGGGATCAGGGTCGCGGACAACGCAGCGCAGCAATGCGCTGGCGGTTTCTTCGGTGTCGGCGTCGGGGTGGTCGGTGCGGGCCAGGGTCCACTCCAGCTCCGCTGGCTTGACGGTGAGTGCCGTCTCCAGCTGCCGTCGCACTAACTCAGCCTTGGCGTCGATGTCCAGGCCTGTGAGAACGAATGTCATGGCGTTGCGGAATCCGCCGATGCTGTTCAGCGACACCTTCAGTATCGATGGCGGCGGTTCGCCGACCACGCCGCTGATCCGCACCCGGTCGGGTCCGTCGTCGGACAGCTCGATGCTGTCCATCCGGGCGGTGACGTCCGGGTTGGCGTAACGGGCGCCGGTGATCTCGTAGAGCAGTTGCGCGGTGACGGTATCGACGCTGACCAGACCACCCGTGCCGGGGTGTTTGGTGATCACCGATGAGCCGTCAGCGTGGATCTCGGCCAACGGAAAGCCGGCGTAGGTCAGGTCGGGGATCTCGGTGAAGAACGCGTAGTTGCCACCGGTGGCCTGGACACCGCATTCGATGACGTGGCCCGCGACCACGGCACCGGCGAGCTGGTTGTAGTCGGCGCGGGCCCAGCCGAAGTGCGCGGCCGCCGGCCCGACGACCACCGAGGCGTCGGTGACCCGGCCGGTGACCACGATGTCGGCGCCGTGGTTGAGGCAGTCGACGATGCCCCAGGCGCCAAGGTAGGCGTTCGCGGTCAGCGGCGTGCCGAGGCCGAGTTCCTGGGCGCGCGGCGCCAAGTCGTCGCCTTCGACGTGAGCGACCCGTACCGGGACACCCAGACGCTCGGCCAAGGCCCGCACGGCGTCAGCCAGGCCGGCAGGGTTCAGGCCGCCGGCGTTGGCGACGATGCGCACCCCACCGTCACGGGCCAGTCCCAAACACTCCTCGAGCTGGGCTAAAAACGTCTTGGCGTAGCCGCGGTCGGGGTGCTTGGCCCGGTCACGGCCGAGGATCAACATGGTCAGCTCGGCCAGATAGTCCCCGGTGAGGTAGTCCAGGTCGCCGCCGGTGAGCATCTCGCGCATCGCCGAGAGCCGGTCGCCATAAAACCCCGAGCAGTTCCCGATGCGGACCGCAGACACCGCGCTGTGTCCTCCCTTCAGGGCTACCGCCAGGCAGTGCACCAACCAACCGGTAGGTTAGCGGGTACCGCTGGTGTCACGTCAAGGATGCCTCCTGCACGTGCGGCGCGGTCGGCCCGTGGGTCCGCCTCCATGGTCGATTTGGGTGGCCACCAGGTCACCGACTATTGTTAATGGCAATCGTCGCGCCGAATCGCCGTTTGTTCGACACCCCGCGACTACAAAACCCGAACGTAGGAGTAAGGCCCGACTATGGCGGCACCCAAGCGCAGGATGTCGCGCGCGAACACCCGGAGCCGGCGCGCGCAGTGGAAGGCGAAAAGCCCCGAACTCGTGGGTGTGACGGTGGCGGGTCAGCGACACAAAGTCCCGCGCAGGCTGCTCAAGGCGGCTCGCCTCGGGCTTATCGACCTTGACCGACGCTAGACGGGGTTCGCTACCGACGGCGGCGCGTCTCTCAGGTCGCTCTCAGACGATTGGATGACACTGGTGGCCGTGCGAATACTTGTCGTTGACGACGATCGCGCGGTGCGCGAGTCGCTGCGCAGGTCGCTTTCGTTCAACGGCTACTCGGTCGCGCTGGCGCAAGACGGTGTCCAGGCCCTCGACTTGATCGCCCACGACCGGCCCGACGCGCTCGTCCTCGATGTCATGATGCCGCGTCTGGACGGTCTGGAAGTGTGCCGTCAGCTCCGCAGCAGCGGTGATGACCTGCCGATTCTGGTGCTGACCGCCCGCGACTCGGTCTCCGAGCGGGTCGCCGGCCTGGATGCCGGCGCCGACGACTATCTACCCAAGCCGTTCGCCCTCGAAGAGCTACTGGCGCGCATGCGGGCTCTGCTGCGCCGCACCAAGCCTGACGAGTCTGCCGAGTCGGTCGCCACGGCGTTTTCCGACCTCACCCTGGACCCGGTAACCCGCGAAGTCACTCGCGGCCAACGCCAGATCAGCCTGACCCGTACCGAATTCGCGCTGCTGGAAATGCTGATCGCCAATCCGCGACGGGTGCTTACCCGCAGCCGCATTCTCGAGGAAGTATGGGGATTCGACTTTCCCACCTCGGGCAACGCGCTGGAGGTTTACATCGGGTATCTTCGCCGCAAGACCGAAGCCGGTGGAGAGCCGCGGCTGATCCACACCGTTCGCGGAGTGGGTTACGTGCTACGCGAAACGCCTCCCTGATGTCCTTGTTCCGCCGACGACGACGCGCTCCGCTGCGAGCCACCACCTCGTTGTCTCTGCGGTGGCGGGTAATGCTGCTGGCGATGTCCATGGTGGCGATGGTGGTCGTCCTGATGGCGGTCGCTGTCTACGCGGTGATCTCGGCGGCGCTGTATACCGACATCGACAACCAACTGCAGAGCAGGGCGCAGCTGCTGATCGCGAGTGGTTCGCTGGCCGCCGATCCCGCGAAAGCCATTGAGGGCAGTGCGTATTCGGATGTCAACGCGATGCTGGTGAACCCCGGCCGATCGATCTACACCGCCAACCAGGCGGGTCAAACCCTGCCGGTCGGAGCGCCTGAGAAGGCGGTCATCCGCGGCGAGTTGTTGTTGTCGCAGCGCACGGCGGCCAATCAGCGGGTACTGGCCATCCACCTGCCGAACGGCAGTTCGCTGCTGATCTCCAAGAGTCTGGCCCCGACCGATGCGGTCATGACAAAACTGCGGTGGGTGCTGCTGATCGTCGGCGGGATCGGTGTCGTGGTCGCTGCGGTGGCCGGGGGGATGGTCACCCGCACCGGGTTGCGTCCCGTGGCCCGTCTCACCGAAGCGGCCGAGCGGGTGGCGCGCACCGATGATCTGCGGCCCATCCCGGTATTCGGCAGTGACGAATTGGCAAGGCTCACCGAATCATTCAACTTGATGCTGCGAGCATTGGCCGAATCTCGGGAACGGCAGGCACGGCTGGTGACCGACGCCGGTCATGAATTGCGCACGCCGCTGACGTCACTGCGCACCAACGTCGAACTGCTGATCGCGTCGATGGAACCTGGAGCGCCGCGGTTACCGGAGCAAGAGATGATCGATCTGCGCGCCGATGTGCTCGCGCAGATCGAGGAATTGTCCACGCTGGTGGGCGATTTGGTAGATCTCAGTCGAGTCGACGCCGGCGAGGCAGTGCACGAGCTAGTAGATATGTCCGAGGTCGTCGATCGCAGCCTGGAGCGGGTCAGGCGGCGCCGCAACGACATCGACTTCGACGTCCAGGTGATCCCCTGGCAGGTCTACGGCGATGGAGGGGGGCTCTCGCGTGCCGTCCTGAACCTGATGGACAACGCGGCCAAGTGGAGTCCGTCGGGCGGGCGTGTCGGCGTCCGCATGCGACAGCTCGACCCGTCGCATGCCGAGCTGGTGGTTTCTGACCTTGGCCCGGGTATTCCACCCCAGGAGCGCCGTTTGGTATTCGAACGGTTCTACCGTTCAGAGTCGGCGCGGGCACTGCCCGGTTCTGGCCTGGGGCTGGCGATCGTCAAACAGGTGGTGCTCACACACGGAGGGGCGCTGCGCGTCGAAGACACGGTTCCCGGGGGCCACCCCCCGGGAACGTCGATTTACGTGCTGCTTCCTGGTCGGCCGATGCCGGTTGCGCCGTACCCGGCGCCCGCGGCGGAAGCTCCCGTCGACGTTACCGCCGCGGAACGAGAGAACTCTCTGGATGCGGCGAACGTTATCTCAGTGGATTCTCAGTCCACGCAGGCAAGGTAGTCCTGCAGTTAGTGTGGAATCCGAGCCCACCACAGAGGAAGAGCAACCGAGCGACATGACGAATCACCCGCCGTATTCGCCACCGCCGCAGCAGCCGGGATACCGCCCTGCGCCCAGTCAGCCTGTGCCCCCCGGCTATCCCGGTCAGGGCCAGCAGCAAACATTCGCCCAGCAGTATGACTGGCGTTATCCGCAGCAGCCCCTGTACCGCCCGCCATTCGACCCATTCGGCGGTGCGCAGCCGGGCCCACCGGTCGGCAGGCCTCCAATACTGCCTTCTCCTCCAGCCGCTGTGCGCCAAAGACGTTCTCGCGCAGGCGTATTGGCTGTCAGCGCGCTGGCAATAGCGGTGGTCTCGGCCGGTATCGGTGGCGGGGTGGCGTCGCTGGTCGAGCAGGGTAGCCAGTCGGCAGGCGCCGGTACGACGGCGACCGGCGCCGCCCCCAGCGTGCCCGCGGCCAACGCGCCGGCGGGCTCCGTCGAACAGGTCGCCGCCAAGGTGGTGCCCAGTGTCGTCATGCTGGAGACCGACCTGGGCCGGCAGTCCGAGGAAGGCTCCGGCATCATCTTGTCGTCCGACGGGCTGATCCTGACCAACAACCACGTCATCGCCGCTGCCGCCGCGGCGCATGGCGGCGGACCGAAAACAACGGTGACCTTTTCCGACGGCCGCACCGCACCGTTCACGGTCGTCGGGACCGATCCCACCAGTGATATCGCGGTGGTCCGTGTGCAGGGTGTTTCCGGGCTCACCCCGATAACGCTGGGTTCCTCGGCGAACCTGCGCGTCGGCCAGCCAGTGGTGGCGGTGGGGTCACCGCTTGGTCTGGAGGGAACGGTGACCACGGGCATCGTCAGCTCGCTCAACCGGCCGGTGTCGACCACCGGCGAATCGGGCAACCAGAACACCGTGCTCGACGCCATTCAGACCGACGCGTCGATCAACCCGGGTAACTCCGGCGGTGCGCTCGTCAACATGAACGGCCAATTGATCGGCGTCAACTCGGCTATCGCCACGCTGGGCGCCGATTCCGTCGACGCGCAAAGCGGTTCCATCGGGCTCGGCTTTGCGATTCCGGTTGACCAAGCCAAGCGCATCGCCGACGAGCTGATCAGCACGGGCACAGCGACGCATGCCTCGCTGGGCGTACAGGTGACGAACGACAAGGACACCCCCGGCGCCAAGGTGGTCGACGTGGTACCGGATGGCGCGGCGGCCAGCGCCGGGGTGCCCAAAGGGGTCACTGTCACCAAGGTTGACGACCGCCCGATCAACAGCGCCGACGCGCTGGTCGCGGCGGTGCGATCCAGGGCGCCCGGCGAGAAGGTGAGACTGACTTATCTGGATCCCTCGGGCGCCAGCAAGACGGCGCAGGTCACACTCGGCAAGGCACAGCAGTGATGGGAGTGGGCGCGCCGCGGTCGGATCCCAGATATACGGTTGCAAGCATGGAACAGCGTGCGGAGTTGGTCGGCCGGGCACTCGTCGTCGTCGTCGATGACCGCACCGCCCACGGAGACGAGGACCACAGCGGGCCGCTGGTCACCGAGCTGCTCACCGAGGCGGGGTTCGTTGTCGATGGTGTGGTGGCCGTCGCTGCCGACGAGGTTGAGATCCGCAACGCCCTGAACACCGCGGTGATCGGCGGGGTGGACCTGGTGGTGTCGGTCGGCGGCACCGGAGTGACGCCGCGCGATGTCACCCCGGAAGCCACCCTTCACATTCTCGATCGCGAAATCCTCGGTATTGCCGAAGCCATCCGTGCCTCGGCACGGTCCGCTGGCATTGTCGACGCCGCGTTGTCGCGCGGCTTGGCGGGTATCTCCGGCAGCACGTTGGTGGTCAACCTTGCCGGTTCGCGGTATGCGGTGCGCGACGGCACGGCCACGCTCAATCCGCTGGCCGCTCAGATAATCGGTCAATTGTCGAGTTTGGAAATTTAGGCTCCGACGAGCGGACGGGGCGGCGGGAGAACGTGCCCCCACACCACAGTTGAGCAGGGACTCGCCTGAGGGTTCGTAGGCGAATTCTGGTCGCCAATGTCACGGCACAGGCAACCCTCGATGGCTAATTGCCCGGAAAGCGCGCAATTGTGCGCATATGGGCATACCGTTCTTCCGGGCGGCTTCGCGTTGCCCTGGTAACTCGTGCTAACGGGAGGTGGCTCGCGTGTTCAAGGGGTTCAGAGATTTTCTGATGCGCGGTGACGTGATCACGGTGGCCGTCGGCCTCGTTGTGGCCCTCGCCTTCTCGAACCTGGTCAAGGCCTTCACCGACAGTGTGATCAATCCGCTCGTCGCGGCTGCGCAGCCCGGTCACAAGTTCGGGTTGGGCTGGCAGCTCGGCGAGGCAGGCAATAAGGCGACCTTCCTCGACATCGGATCGTTCATCTCAGCGATCATCTACTTCATCGTCTTCATGGCGGTCGTGTACTTCATGATCGTGGTCCCGTACAAGCACATCCAGGCCCGCCGTGGGGTCGCCGTGTTCGGCGAAGAGCCGACGACCAAGGCATGCCCGGAGTGCTTGTCCGACATTCCCGAGGCCGCGCACAAGTGCAAGTACTGCGGGAGCCTGCAGCCGTTGTCCTCCTGACGCAGTCCGAGTTTGCTGCAGATCAGCCAGCGCCGGGCACTCAGTGCAGGGTGAGGGTTACCGTCTGAGCCAGCGTCGCGCCGGCCACCGTGTTCGCCACGCCCGCCGGCAGTGCCACCAGCACCAGCCGGTCGTTGTCAGCGGCCTGGATCTTTTGCTTCACCGAGACCAGGACCACGACGGCGTTGGTGGCCACCACCCGCGGAGCCGCCTGGGAGTCGGTACCCGAGGCGGCCAGGACGTCGACGACGTCGCCGGGACGAACCAGGTCGATCAGCGCGCTGTCCGCCAGATGCAACGGCACAATACGGGCGTCAGGCCCGGCCGTGGATTCGGCCAGCCGGGTCGAGAGCAGGCGGACATCGGTGAGCACCTCCCCACGCCGCGCCGGGCCGGCCAGTGTCGATCCGACCACCATGCCGAGGTCAGCCTGTGACCCGTCGGGAACCGTTGTGACCAACCGCTTTTCGAGCCGGACATCGTCGGCAGTCAACGCGGCGCCGGGGCTGAGGTCGCGCGCGGCGACCACCACCTCCGTACGATCGCCGTCCGGATTGGACCGCAACGCCGCCACGGCGGCCAGCACGACGAGCCCACCGGCGACGGCTCGCCGGGCCCGCACGGTCCGGGTCCAGTCCGGGCGCAACGCGGTCGATATCCGGTTGACCAGCGTCGGATTCAGCGATTCCCCCATGCCGCAAACCGTAGGCGCAGCAAAACGCCGGCAGTGGCTGCCGGGAATCCGGTTGTGGATAACTTGCTAGCTGGCGGCGGCAGCCGCAGACGCTGTTGAGCTGGACGCCGGTGATGCAGTTGACTTCTCGCCTGACCCAGATGTTTCACTCGACGACGAGCCGTTCTTGGCGGAGCCGTTGGTCGAGCTCTTGGCCGATTCGCGGCTATCGGTGCGATAGAAACCGCTGCCCTTGAACACCACGCCGACGGAATTGAACAGCTTGCGCAGCCGACCGGAGCACTGCTGGCAGGTGGTCAGCGGGTCGTCGGTGAAGGCCTGCACCACGTCGAAGCGGTTGCCGCACTCGGTGCACGCGTAGCTGTAGGTCGGCACAAAAACCTCCGTGATGGTCTAAACAGTTAGCACTCTACTGTCTCAAGTGCTAGAACCGCTATGTGGCGCGTGTCATTCCCGCCCGGCGTAGCCGCTGGAGGGGCGCGCTGGCCCTGCTGATCATCCTGGTGGTCGCCGCCGGCGTCGGTTGGCTGTACGTCCGCGACGTCCGGAGCAGGCAACCCGCCGCGGCACCGCCGGCCGGGTCCGTCGCACCCGGGAACCCGGCCTACGACGCGGCCCGTCGGCAGCTCGAGGACCTGCCCATCAAGAGCTGGGACCGCGTGCAGGACTTCAGTCGCGTCCGATTCGGCGAGCCTTGGAGTGACGACGTCAACGTCGAGTTCGGTCACAACGGCTGCAACACCCGCGACGACATTCTGCGCCGGGACCTGGTCGACGTGCAGGTGCGGTCCGGGACCTGCTTCGCGCAGCGCGGCATCCTGCACGACCCCTACACCGGACAGACCATCGCCTTCGTTCGCGGTCCCGACAGCTCCAGCGCCGTGCAGATCGACCATGTGGTGTCGCTGTCCGACGCCTGGTACAAGGGCGCACGCAGCTGGGACGACCAACGCCGCCGCGACTTCGCCAACGACCCGCGCAATCTGTTGGCCGTCGGCGCGCAGGCCAACTTCGACAAGGCTTTCCGGGACGCCGCCGCATGGGTGCCCCCGAACTCCGCATTTCGGTGCGAGTTTGTCGCCCGTCAGATCGAGGTCAAGACGGACTACCAGCTGTGGGTGTCGGCCAGGGAGAAGGACGCGATGCGTCGCGTGCTGCGGGACTGCTAGCGCCGCTCCGCCACGCCCAGGGCGATCACCCCCCGTCGCGGCGTGAGTGCATGTGTCATCGGCACGTCGTGCGGCTCGGACGGCAGCTCGTCGACCAGTTCCTCGTCGCGCACCACGGCGATTAGACGCGCCTGCGGATCCCGGCACACCAGCGAGCGATCGTAGAAGCCGCTGCCGCGGCCCAGCCGCACCCCGCGGTGGTCCACCGCCAGCGCGGGAACGAGCACCAAACTGGCCTCGGCCAGGGCCGACGCCGGCAGCCAGGGTTCCGGTGGTTCGAGCAGCCCGAACCGCGCGGCGACAAGTCGTCCGGGCTGGTACTCGCCCCACCGCAGCGCCAGCGGGGTGTCATCGCCGGTCGTGCGCGCGACCGGCAGCAGCACCCGTCCCGCTCGGCGCAGCAACACATCCAGCATCTCGATCGACCCCGGTTCGGCGCCGACCGGCACATAGGCGCAGATAGTGCTACCCCTGATCACCACCGCCCCGAGGTGCTCGCCGAGCGCACGGGCCTCGTCAGCCCGAACGTCGTCGGCAACCGAACGCCGGGCTGCCAGCAGCCGTTCCCGAAATGCGGCCTTGCCGGCCGTCGCCATACCGTTAACGATGACAGGCCCCCGCTTCCGCACCGCCGTAACCTCCTGCAGCTATGGTGTGAACGATGTCATGCACACATGTCCCGATTCCGCGCACCGCGATCGTGCCCGCGGCGGGGTTGGGCACCCGTTTCCTGCCCGCGACCAAAACGGTGCCCAAGGAGCTGCTGCCCGTCGTCGACACCCCCGGCATCGAGCTGGTCGCCGCCGAGGCGGCTGAGGCGGGTGCCGAACGCCTGGTGATTGTCACCTCTGAGGGCAAGGACGGCGTCGTCGCGCATTTCGTCGAGGACCTGGTGCTGGAAGGCACGCTCGAGGCGCGTGGCAAGAAAGCCATGCTGGACAAGGTGCGCCGGGCGCCGCGGCTGATCAAGGTCGAGTCGGTCGTGCAGGCCGAGCCGCTCGGGTTGGGGCACGCCATCGGCTGCGTGGAGCCGACGCTGTCACCCGACGAGGACGCGCTGGCGGTGCTGCTCCCCGACGACCTGGTGCTGCCGACCGGTGTGCTGGTGATGATGTCGAAGGTGCGTGCCCGGATGGGGGGCACCGTGTTGTGTGCTATCGAGGTACCACCCGAGGAGATCAGCTCCTACGGGGTCTTCGATGTGGAGCTGGTTCTCGACGCCGGGTATCCGGATGTGCTGAAGGTCCACGGCATGGTCGAGAAACCGAAAGCCGAGGACGCTCCGTCGATGTACGCGGCGGCCGGCCGCTACGTGCTCGACCGTGCCATCTTCGACGCCCTGCGCCGCATAGACCGGGGCGCCGGCGGCGAAGTGCAACTCACCGACGCGATCGCCTTGCTGATAAAAGAAGGCCACCCCGTCCATGTCGTGGTGCATCGTGGGTCCCGACACGACCTGGGAAATCCCGGCGGCTACCTCAAGGCTGCGGTTGACTTTGCATTGGACCGTGATGACTATGGCCCGGATTTGCGGCGATGGTTGGTGGCGCGATTGGGCCTGACCGAGCAGTAGCGACCCTGCGGGCCGAGCTGGGGGTTCCCCGCTTGCGGGGGACGGCCCGGTTCGACGACGCGCCAGGACGGCAGAAAGGCGCACTGTGCGTTCGGTGGAGGAGCAGCAGGCCCGGGTGATGGCGGCCGCGGTGGCCCCGAGGCCGGTGCGTGTCGCCATCGCCGAGGCGCAGGGACTGATGTGCGCCGAAGAAGTGGTGACCGAACGCCCGCTGCCGGGTTTCGATCAGGCCGCGATCGATGGCTATGCGGTACGCAGTGTTGACGTGCTCGGTGTCGGCGAGCCCACCGGTGATCAAGACGACGACGGGCGTGCTGACGTGGTCTTGCCGGTGCTGGCAACCATCGAAGCCGGTTCGCGCGCACCCAGCAGACTGCAGCCCCGCCAGGCTGTCCGGGTATGCACCGGAGCTCCGCTGCCGACTTTGGCCGATGCGGTGCTGCCGTTGCGCTGGACCGACGGCGGGCAGTCGCAGGTGCGGGTCCTGCGCGGCGTGCGGTCGGGCGCCTACGTGCGGCGCACCGGTGACGACGTGCAGACCGGTGATGTCGCCGTGCGCGCCGGGACGACCATCGGCGCCGCCCAGGTAGGGCTGTTGGCCGCGGTGGGTCGCGAACGGGTGCTGGTGCACCCGCGTCCGCGGCTGTCGGTGATGGCGGTGGGTGGCGAGCTGGTCGACATCTCTCGCACGCCAGGCAACGGGCAGGTGTACGACATCAACTCCTACGCCTTGGCGGCAGCCGGCCGGGATGCCGGCGCGGAGGTGAACCGCATCGGCATCGTCAGCAATGACCCCCAGGAACTGCGCGATGTCGTCGAGGGTCAGCTCAATCGCGCTGAGGTCGTGGTGATCGCCGGCGCGGTCGGTGGCGCGGCGGCCGAGGCCGTGCGCTCGGTGCTATCGGAGCTCGGGGAGATGGAGGTCACCCGCGTCGCGATGCATCCCGGATCTGTGCAGGGCTTCGGGCAGCTGGGACCCGAGGCTGTCCCGACGTTTCTGCTGCCGGCCAATCCGGTCAGCGCGCTGGTGGTCTTCGAGGTGATGGTCCGTCCGCTGATCCGGTTGGCGCTTGGTAAGCGGCAGCCGATGCGCCGAATCGTGCAGGCCCGCACGCTATCGCCGATCACCTCAATGGCCGGGCGCAAGGGTTACCTTCGTGGTCAGCTGATGCGTGATCAAGACACCGGTGAATACCTGGTGCAGGCTCTGGGCGGAGCGCCGGGCGCGTCGTCGCACCTGCTGGCGACGCTCGCCGAAGCAAACTGTCTGGTGGTGGTTCCCAGCGACGCTGAGCAGATTCGCACCGGGGAGATCGTTGACGTCGCGTTCTTGGCTCAGCGCGGCTGAGCGATTCGACGGCGCACTCTCGTGAACCGCTGGCGCTTTAGCTCCCGTCATCCCGGTTGGCCGATGGTCGTGGGGCCGCTGCGCGTGCCCGCGGGCGTGATCCGGTTGCGGCCGGTGCGGATGCGCGATGGCGCGCAGTGGAGCCGAATCCGATTGGCCGACCGCGCCCATCTGGAGCCTTGGGAGCCCAGCACCGAGGGCGATTGGACTATCCGCCACACGGTTTCGTCGTGGCCGGCGGTGTGCTCGAGTCTGCGCTCCGAAGCCCGCAAAGGTCGCATGTTGCCATACGCGATCGAGCTGGACGGGGCGTTCTGCGGTCAGTTGACAATCGGCAACGTCACTCACGGCGCGTTGCGGTCGGCATGGATCGGCTATTGGGTGTCCAGCGCGGCCACCGGTGGCGGGGTGGCCACCGGAGCATTGGCGCTAGGCCTCGACCATTGCTTCGGGCCGGTCATGCTCCACCGGGTGGAGGCCACCGTGCGTCCGGACAATGCGGCCAGCAGAGCCGTGCTGGCAAAGGTCGGATTCCGCGAAGAGGGTCTATTGCGCCGCTACCTCCAGGTTGACGGAGCCTGGCGCGACCACCTGCTGTTGGGCCTCACGGTTGAGGAGGTGTACGGGTCGGTGGCATCGACTCTCGTTCGGAGCGGGCACGCCAGCTGGCCGTAGCCCGCCGACGATGCGGGACGCGCAGCGTCCCGGGGAGGAGGGGGGCGATTGGATCGAGCCCGCCGACGATGCGGGACGCGCAGCGTCCCGGGGAGGAGGGGGGCGATTGGATCGAGCCCGCCGGAGGGCCCACCCCACAGTCGGCCCACACGTCGCTCAAGACCCGCCC
>Ga0187766_10000798_pt1 | contig 18053 bp, 18 predicted proteins | sample 0216_QUI02_MP05__4_FD_132971 | JGI IMG/M metagenome (GOLD analysis project Ga0187766, IMG submission 132971) | Tropical peat soil microbial communities from peatlands in Department of Meta, Colombia - 0216_QUI02_MP05_20_MG | ecosystem: Environmental > Terrestrial > Soil > Wetlands > Peat ... | reverse complement strand
TCGGCCTGTCGGGAGCGAGCGACGCCTTCGCCGCCGCGTTCCGGATCCCCAACTTCCTGCAGAACCTCCTCGGCGAGGGCGTGCTCTCGGCCTCCTTCATCCCCGTCTACGCGCGCCTGCGCGCGGAGCGGCACGACGAGGACGCGCGTCGGCTCGCGAGCGCGGTCCTGGCCATGCTGGCCCTGGTCACGTCGCTCGTCGTGCTGGCGGGCGTGTGGCTCGCGGGGCCGCTGACCGACCTCATCGCGGGTGGCTTCACCGGAGAGAAGCGGGCGCTCACCGTCCGCTTGGTGCGGATCCTGTTTCCGGGCGCGGGCCTGCTCGTCCTCTCGGCCTGGTGCCTCGGCGTGCTCAACAGTCACCGGCGCTTCTTCCTCTCGTACGCGGCGCCGGTGGTCTGGAACCTCGCCATCATCCTGACCGTGATGCTCTCGGCGGGGCGGCACGACGAGGCGGGCGCCGCGCTCGCCGCCGCGGTCGGCTCGGTCATCGGCAGCGCGCTCCAGTTCGCGATCCAGCTCCCGACGGTCCTGGGGCTCCTCCACGGGCTTCGGCTGCGCCTCGACGAGGGCGCGGCGGACACGCGGACCGTTCTGCGCAACTTCGGGCCCGTCTTCGTGAGCCGCGGCGTGGTGCAGATCAGCGCGTTCATCGACACGATCCTCGCGAGCTTTCTCGGCGACGGGCCGGTCGCGGCCCTGGGCATGGCCCAGGTCCTCTACACCCTGCCGGTGAGCCTCTTCGGGATGTCGGTATCCGCGGCCGAGCTGCCGGAGATGTCGCGCGCGACGGGGAGCGACCAGACGGTGGCGGCAACGCTGCGCGACCGGCTCGATGGAGGCCTTCGACGGATCGCGTTCTTCGTCGTGCCGTCGGCCGCGGCGTTCCTGGCCTTCGGCGGCGTCATCGCGGCGGCCGTGTTCCAGACCGGCCGCTTCACCGCGCTGGACAGTCGCTACGTGTGGACCATCCTCGCCGGCTCCGCGGTCGGACTGCTGGCCGCGACGATGGGGCGCCTCTACAACTCCGCCTACTACGCCCTGCGCGACACGAAGACGCCGCTCCGCTTCGCCCTGATCCGGGTCGTGCTCACGGTGGGGCTCGGCTACCTGTGCGCGATCCCGCTGCCTCCGGCGCTCGGGCTGGACGCCCGCTGGGGCGCGGTGGGCCTCACCGCCTCGGCGGGAATCGCCGGATGGGTGGAATTCACGCTGCTGCGGCGAGGGCTCAATCGCCGCGTCGGGCCTTCGGGTCTTCCGCTCTCCTACCAGGCCCGTCTCTGGGTCGCGGCGCTCGTGGGCGTGGCCGTCGGCCTCGCCATCGCGTACGGTACCGGCTCGGTGGCGCCGATCCCGCGGGCTCTTCTGGTCTTGACTCCTTTCGGGCTCGCCTATCTGGGCGTGGGCCTCGCGCTGGGGACGCCAGAGGCCCGCGCCCTGATCGGCCGGCGCTAGGCCTTCTTCGCTCGGCGCGGTGCGCGCCGCGTCCGCTTCCTCGCGTGCGACGCGCTCACGTGGCGCGACAGCGGGAGCGGATGCGCGAAGCGTCGATCGCAGCTCGGGCACTTGAGCGGCTTGTGAGCGTCACTCAGACCGCTCCGATGGGCCGCGGCCGCGCGCGCCGGGCGACCGCCGATCGGCCTGAGCTCGTACCCGATGCCCCGTAGCAGTCGACCGAGCCCCTTCACCAGTTCGACCTGCCGCTGGGCCAGCTTCCGCTCCCGGCGGACCAGGGACTTCCGGTCCCGGACCAGGCTTCCCAATGACTTGACCAGCGTATCGGCCATGGTTCCCTTGCTCCTCTGATGAGATGGACTACCTGACTGCACTGTAGCCTCGAGGGGCGCGGCTCACAAGCAATAAGCACAGTGTGACTGCGTCAATGGACCTACTTGGCCTTGTGCTCCTGCAGGCACTGGAGCGCGAGCCCCCCGTGGCTCCACGCGGCGCCGGCCGCCATCGCCATCGCGACGAAGGTGGTCTCGGCGATCTCCGCGTCGGAGGCGCCGGCCTGCGCGGCCTTGCGGGTGTGGGCCTGGATGCACCACGGGCACTGGGTGATCTGCGCGATCCCGAGCGCGATAAGTTCCTTGGTCTTGCCGGGGATCGCGCCGTCCTTGAACGCCTTTTGATCGAACTCGAGGAAGGCCCGGTAGGCCTCGGGGACGAGCTCGCGCATCCGCTTGAACTGCGTCCCCACGTCGACGCCGTCGAATTCCATGGTGGTCGTCTCCTGTCGACTTCTGTCGTGATCTTCAGGGCGCGCGCTGGCCCCAGCGATCCCGGTATACCAGCTGATCGAGCGGAATGCGACTGGCCCAGTGACGCCGCTGCAGCTCCGGCTCGTCGAAGAACTCCTGCGCGTAGCCCAGACAGAGATACGCCACCACCACGATGTGCTCGGGGATCGACAGCACTTCCCGCAGTGCTTCGGGACTGAGGATGCTCACCCAGCCGACGCCGATCCCCTCCACCCGGGCGGCCAGCCACAGGTTCTCGATCGCGCAGCACGTACTGTAGAGGTCGGTATCGACGATGGTGTTGCGGCCGAGCACGTGCGGGCCCGAGCGGGTCCGGTCCGCGGTCACGCAGAGATTGATCGGGGCCTCCTCGATGCCCTCGAGCTTCAGGGACCGATAGAGCTCGGCGCGCGGGCCCGAGTAGTTCGCGGCCGCCTTCTCGTTCTCCTGGACGAAGATCTGCTTGATCCGCGCCTTGGTTCCCGCATCCTCGATCACGATGAAGTTCCACGGCTGCATCAGCCCGACCGAGGGCGCGTGATGGGCGGCGCCCAGGATCCGGTAGAGGATCTCCGGGGACACCTTGTCCGGCCGGAACGCGCGCACGTCGCGGCGGCGCTCGATGACCCGGTAGAACACGTCGCGATCCGCCGGGGAAAACTCCTCGTCGTGCGGTGGCACTCTTCTCCGTCTCCTGGTCTCGATGGTAGCAGACTCGGCTTGCGCGGCTCGGGGCGACGTCGGAAGATCGGTCACGCCATGATCGCGCGTGGGCTCCTCTTTGCCCCCCTGCTCTCCCTGGCTCTCTCCGCCTGCGCGGCGCCCGCGCCGAAGGGCTCCGACGAGCCACGGCGCGCCGCGGTCGAGCTCGCGCCGTGCCGCGTCCCGAGGTCCAGCGAGCCCGCGCGTTGCGCCACGTACGAGGTTCCCGAGGATCGCGCCGCCTCTCACGGCCGCCGCATTTCCCTGAAGGTCGTGGTCTTGCCGACCCTCGGCCCGACGGCGGCCCCCGACGCGATCTTCGTGCTCGTGGGCGGCCCCGGGCAGGGCGCGGCCAGCAGCCTCACCGGCGCCAGCGGGTGGCTGACCGCGACCGCGCGACGCGAGCGCGACGTCGTCTTCGTCGACCAGCGCGGGACGGGAAGCGCCAACCGCCTGATCTGCCGGCTCGGCGGCGACGACCGCGTCGCGGCCGGGTTCCGCGACCTCTTCCCCCTCGACGAGATCCGGGCGTGTCGGGAGAACCTCGCGCAGGTGGCCGACCTGCGTCTGTACACCACGCCGATCGCGATGGACGATCTCGACGAGATCCGCGCCGCGCTGGGCTACGACCGGATCGACCTGTACGGCACCTCCTACGGAAGCCAGGCGGCGCTGCAGTACCTGCGCCAGCATCCCCGGCGCGTGCGAACCGTGACGCTGGCCGGGGTGGCGACGCCCGACGCCAAGCAACCGCTCCAGTTCGCCCGGGCCGCGCAGGACGCCATGGCCGCCCTCATCTCGGACTGCGCGGCGGATGCGCCGTGCCACACCGCCTTCCCTCGCTTGCCGGCGGAGTTCGACTCGGTCCTCGCCTCCTTCACGAGCGGCCCGGTGAGCTTCGCGCTCTCCCGCGCCGAAGGGAGCGAGCCGATCCACATGTCGCGTGGCGTGTTCGTGGAGCGACTCCGGCTCATGCTCTACGACCTGGACGATGCCCGTCGCGTCCCCCTGCTCATCCACCGCGCCGCCGCGGGCGACTGGGTGCCGTTCGCCACGAGCAGCCCCGCCGGGGTCGCGAGCAGCTTCTCGGCGATGTACATGACGGTCACCTGTTCCGAGACCATGGCCTTCATCGGCGAAGCGGACGTCGTGCGGGAGTCACGAGGCACCTTCGTGGGCGAGTACCGGACCCGCACGCACCTCGCCGCCTGCCGCGAATGGCCACGCGCAGACATACCCTCCGCCTACTACGAGCCAGTGCGTTCGGACGCGCCGGTCCTGATTCTGTCTGGCGAGCTCGACGCCGCGACCCCGGCACGCTACGGCGCCGCGGCGGCGCGGTCGCTCCCCAACAGCCGCCAGGTCCTGATCCGGAACGCGTCGCACGCCTACTGGAACGACTGTACCCAGGTCCTCGTCGCCACCTTCATCGCGCGCGGCTCCGCGCGGGACCTGGACACCGGCTGCGTTCGGGACCTCCGTCGCCCGCCCTTCGTCACCGAGGAGACCCCGCCTACGCCGGGTGGATCTTGATCGAGCGCTCCTTGACGCGGTCCCAGTCGTAGAGATCGGTGCCGAAGTCCGACGTCCGGTGGATCGCCTGGCCCTTGCGGCTCTCCCACTTCTCGCGGTACGTCGGGAAGTGTCGACTGTAGTAGTCGCAGGTCTCGTCCCAGTGCTGGATCGACAGTGCCTTGCCGTAGTGCTGACAGTGGAACCGCGTGATCACGCGCCTCTCGTCGACGCCGACCGGCTCTCGCGCGTCGAGGCCTCGATAGACCACCGCCGGGTGATTGCGCCAGATCATCAGGATGTCCCGTCGCTCCGGCCCGTAGCTCCGGCGGAAGTTGAACAGCTCGCCCGAGCGGTACGGGGCCTGGTCGTCCTCGGTCAGGTAGGCGTCGAAGAGCGAGACGCGGATCCCGTCGACGTCGGCGGCGGCGCGGGATGCCAGGAAACCCCGGATGTCGCCCTCGAAGCGCTCGTCCGCGTCGCAATAGAAGAACCACCGCGGGCCGTACTCGCGGGCCGACTCCAGCAGGAGGCTCCGGTTCCTCGTCTCCTCCCGGACCCGGTCGCTTCGCCATCGCCCGGCGGCGACGACGTGCAGCACCTTCGGATGGTGCGCGGCGATGGCCACGCTGTCGTCCTCGCTCGCGTCGTCGTAGACGACGATGCCGTCCGCGAAGCGCCCGAGGTGATCCAGGGTGTCCTGGAGCACGAGCGCCTCGTTCCGTTCCCGGATCAGGCCGATGAGCAGCGGCGCCGGGGTCCGCACGCCAGGCCCGCGTTCGACGCGGTACCCGTGCCGGACCGCCCGAGCGTAGGACCGGAGCCCCCCGATCACCGACTCCTCGCGACCTCCTGCGCCCCGTTTCGCGCCAGGATCTTCCCCGCCAGCATGTACATGATGACGTACACGATGGTCCGGTAGATGACCGCGGAGCCCGGCGGGATGCAGATGAACGAGAACCCGGTCACCCCCCGGCGGCCGATCTCGTGGGCGAGCCGGATGACCTCATAGTCGGTCATGCCGATCGGCTCGGCCAGCTCCCCGAGGATGTCGCCCGGCGCGGGGCCGGCGCCCCCCAGCACGTCCATGTCGAAGTGCACGTACACGTCGGCTGTGCCGTCGTAGGCGTGGTGGAGCTCCCGGCACAGCCCCTCGATGCCCAGCTCGCGCCGGATCTTCCACATGCCGTAGAAGTGCGCGCCCTTCTCGATGAAGCCGCGGACGATCTCCTTGCGCTCCAGCATGCCGCGCTCGCCGATCTCCACCATGTTCGCCGGCGTGAAATTCTTGTGGAACTCGTACATCTTCGCCTTCCAGCTCCCGCTCCCCGCGATGCGCGGATCCATGGTGAGCCGATCGATCGGCGCGGAGTCCCAGTGCGTGTCGATGCTGATGTGACCGACGTTGCCGGTGCTCCGCTCCGCGATCGGCTTGGCGATCGCGTACGAGCCGCACGGCGAGTTCTGGCCGATGACGATCGGCAGCGCGCCGGCGTCGAGCGCCTGGTTGACCTTCTCCTCGACGGCGGCCTGCGCGCGCAGGATGTTGTCCACGGTGGGGCGGTCGAAGACCTCCGGCGGGATCGCGGCGTCGCCGAAGTCGACGAGCCGTAGGTGCTCGAAGACGTCGAGGTCGAAGTCCTGGATGTAGCCGGACCCGTAGCGGATCGACTGCTGGCGCACGCGCTTCGGCCCCGCGATCCACTCGCTCTTGGCGACTCCCGCGTACTCTTGCCAGCTCGCCACGTACGGCGCGCCGATGATCACCACGTCGGCGCCGGCGAGGTCCTTGGGCCCGATCGCGTGAGGCTGCCCCAGGAAGGTGGGCATGTCCGCCTCGATCAGCGGGAAGTTCCGGGACCGGACGAAGTTGCCGTTGCGGATCGTGTCCCACGAGGGATAGCTCATGTGCGGCCTCCGACGCTAGAGTGCGGCCAGGGTTCGGTCAGGCTCCCGCTACGATACGCGCCGTCATTCTAGCCGACGGCCGCCGGCTACGGGGGAGGCCGGAAATCGCGGCCCTAGCTGCTATCATCCTGAAATGGCGCGGACACTGCGGCCGCCCAGCGACGCACTGGTCGCGCCCGCTTTCTCCGTCGACGCCGCGGAGCGGTGGGCCCTCGATCGCGCCGCCGGCCTTCCCGCCGAGTCCTTCCGCCTCCTCGCGCTCTGGTCGGTGACGTTCCTGCTGCAGGCCGAGGCGAACGAGCGCAAGGCGCGCTACACGATGCGGATCGCCCAGTCCGAAGGCTACGGTCGCTCCGGTGGACTCGCGCCGCCGGATCCCGATCCCGACCTCGTCGGCGAGGACGCCCGGCGAATCCTGCGAGAGCGGCGATGCCGCCACGACGCCGATCGCACCGCGATCGTGGACCTGGTCATGGGGCAGATCTCGCGGCCGGCGGACGCGCAGGTCGTGGTCGACGGCACCGCTCATCGCAAGTACCTCCAGCGGACGGAGCTGTTCGCCGACGAGGCCGAGTGGGTGATGCGGGCCCGCGACCCACGGTATCGCAAAGCGGATCCAGCTCGCGTGCTCGTGGTGGGAGCCACCGCGGGGATCCTCGACGCCCTCACCAGACGCGGATTCGACGTCAGCGCGACCGATCTGGCGACCGACGTGGTGGGCCAGACGCTCGGCGGACTGCCGGTGCAGGACGGGCGGACCGCCAACCTCCGGCTGATGAAGGACGCGGACCTCGCCATCGTCACCGGTCTGTCGCTGACGAACGGCACGCTGCCCGAGCTCATGAGCGCCGCGAAGACCCACAACACGTCGACGATCATCTGGGCCATCACCGGCAAGAACTTCGGCCACTACTACACCGCGCACGGCGTCGACAGCGTGATCTCCGACCCCTCTCCGTTCCTCCTGTTGCCGGGCCCGGCCAGCATCGCGATCTGGCGACGGCAGTCCTGAGGCGTGATCTTCTTCGTCGCCCCCGCGGAGGACCTGGAGGGGATCGACGAGTACCTGCAGCAGGCCGGGCCCGACGTTCGCCGCCGGCTGACCACGCTGACCTACGACGACATCGTGTCGCGGTGTCGGCTTCCGCTGGGCACCTACATCTTCGCGGCGATCGACGAGCTCACGCCCACCGAGCGCCGGATCGCCGTGCGATGCGCTCAGGAGCTGCGGCGGGCGGACGCCTCCGTCCGGGTGATCAACCATCCGGACGAGGTCCGCCTGCGGTACGACCTGCTCCGGACGTGCTTCGAGCGGAAGCTCAACTCGTTCCGGGTCCGGCCTGCCACGGAGTTCCTCCGTTGCCGACGGTTCCCGGTCTTCGTGCGCCCTCAGGGCGAGCACCTGGGCAGCCTCACCCCGGTGCTCCACACGCGCGCGAAGCTGGTCCGGGCGCTCGTCCAGACCATGACGCGAGGCCATCGCCTCCGCGACCTGCTCATCGTCGAGTTCTGCGACACCGCGGATCCCTCCGGGGTCTACCGCATGTACTCCGCGGTCGTCCTGGGCGACCGGATCATCCCCAAGACGCTTCTCCACAACCTGAACTGGGTCACCAAGTGGAAGGGACGCCTCCTCGACGCCGACAAGGTCCGGGAGCAGGCCGAGTACGTCGAGGACAATCCCCACGCCGCCTGGCTCGCGGAGACGTTCGCGCTGGCCGGCATCCGGTACGGCCGGATCGACTACGGGATCAAGGACGGCGTGCCACAGGTCTGGGAGATCAACACGAATCCGACGCTCGTGCGCCGCACCGGAGCGCCGAGCACGGTGTCCGCCGAGTACTGGCCGATGCTGGCTCCGGCCCAGGACCTCTTCCTGCAGAGATTCGAGGCGGCGTTCGCCGCGATCGACACGGAGCTGGACCCCGGCACCACCGTGCCGGTCAGCATCTCGCGGGGCGAGATCCGCCGTCGGGAGACCGAGCGCCGGCAGAAGTCGCGCCTGCTGGCTCGGCGGACCGCGTTCTCGCTGCTCGTGCGCGCTCCGCGCTGGCTGTGCCGGCGGCTCGCCGCGGTCGGGCGATGATCGCGGCCGCGGCGGCCGCCCGTCGGATCACCTGACGGCGGGCGCCTCGCGGGCCCCGTCGACCCGGCTCCCCGCGTACCGATGCGCCGTCTCCAGCAGCGCGTCGACCGCCTCCTCCGTGGTATCGAAGGCGCACGCGATCCGGACGACGCCCTCGCTGGGGGCGCCGCGACGGGAGAAGCTGTAGCCTTCCGCGACGAGCCCGTCCCATACCGGCTTGGGCAGCGCGACCAGCACCAGGTTGATGTCGGTCGGGCCCCGGAACCGCACGCCAGGAATCCTGGCCAGCCCCTCCCGCACCCGCCGGGCCATGGCGTTGGCGTGGCGGGCGTTCCGCAGCCAGAGCCCGTCCTTGACGAACGCCTCGAGCTGGACGGACAGGAAGCGCATCTTCGAGAAGAGATGGCCCCCGCGGCGCCGGCGGTAGCGCATGGACTGGGCCAGGTCGCGGTTGAAGAACACGACCGCCTCGGCGGCGAGCGCGCCGTTCTTGGTCGCGCCGAAGGAGAGCACGTCGACCCCGGCCCGCCAGGTGGCCTCGGCCGGCGTGCAGCCGAGATGCGCGATCGCGTTGGCCAGGCGCGCACCGTCCATGTGCACCCACATGCCCCGCGCGCGCGCCGCCTCGGCGATGCCCCGCACCTCGGCGAGCGTGTAGACCGTGCTCGCCTCGGTGCCCTGGGTGACGCTGACCGCGCGCGGCGGCACCTCGGTGGCGGGCCGCGCGGCCGCCTCGTCGACCAGCCGCGCCAGCTCGGCGGCGACGATCTTGCCGTCCACGCTGGGTACCGGCACTGTGCGGGCATTGCCGCCCGACCAGAACTCGGGCCCACCGCACTCGCTTCCGTGGAGATGCGCCGCGTCCGAGAGATAGACGGCGCCGTAGGGAGCGGCGACGATGGAGGCGCAGAGCCCGTTGGCCGCGGTCCCCGTCCCCACCGGATAGACGTCGACCTCGGTCTCGAAGAGCTCGCCGAAGCGAGCCTGTAGGCCCTCGGTGATCGCGTCGGCTCCGTAGGGCGGGGTGTCGCCGGCGTTGGCGGCGACCAGCGCCGCGAGGATCTCGGGGGCCGCGCCGGACACGTTGTCGCTGTAGAAGTTCTTCTTCACGCTCACGGACGCCTCCTTGGCTCTGGCGTGCTTCGGGTCCGCCGCGCCGTCGCGGCGCGGCGGATCAACGATAGGCGAGGCCGCGCCGGGCGGCAAGCGGCGCGATCCGCCGCCCTGAGGTATGATCCGCCCGGAGGCGACATTGGACACCGTACGGATCACGCCGCTTCACCCCTCGCTCGGCGCCCTCGTGACCGGCGTGGACCTGAGCGCACCGGCCGACGCTCCGACTCGCGGGGCCCTGACGCGCGCGCTGGCCGAGCATCTGGCCCTGGTCTTCCGCGCGCAGTCCCTCACTCCCGCCCAGTACCTCGCGGCCGCGTCGGTGTTCGGGCCGCCGATGGAGCAGCACTACTCGCAGCACCACATGCCCGGCTTCCCGCTCATCGGGATGATCTGGCACCGGAACGGCCAGCAGCCGGCGGAGCAGTGGCACACCGACCACACCAACCGCGAGCGTCCGCCCGCCGCCACCATCCTCTACGGCGAGAAGATTCCCTCGGCGGGCGGCGGCACCAGCGTGGCCAGCATGCGGGCGGCCTATCTCGCGCTGCCCGAGGACGAGCGCCGGCGGCTCGAGTCGCTCACGACCTTCAACGGGCTGGACGGTCACGCCGACACGCGCCCGGAAGATCTGGAGAAGTACGGCAAGCCGGTCGAGCATCCCATGGTGCGCACCCATCCGGTGCACGGGTCGCGCGCGGTCTACTTCCACGTCTCGAAAGCGACGCACATCGGCGGCATGACCCCCGAGGCCAGCCGCACGTATCTACACGATCTCCTCGACCGCATGATCCGCCCGGAGATCGTCTACCACCACGTCTGGCGCAAGGGCGACGTGCTCGTGATCGACAACCGGGCCACGATGCACCGGGCCCACGGTGACTACGACCGGCGCGAGAGCCGCGTGCTGTGGCGGATCATCGTGGAGGGCGATCGCCCGCGTCTGACGTGAGCCCGGCTCGATCGAACGCGGCCGCGCGCCCCTACAGCGGGTTCGGACCGAGGATCTCCCAGCGGTATCGCTCACGGAGCTCCTGGCGTTCCGCGTCGTTCATCGGGTCGGGGCGATTCAGCAGTTCCTCGACGTAGCCGCCGGCGGCGGCAGGAGTGTAGAGGAACACGACCCGGGCGGTCTCGCTTCCGCTGTTCTTCCACGCGTGCAGGACGTTTCGCGGCAAGAAGGCACACGTGCCGGGCCCACCGACGGACACCTCGTCGCCAATCTTGAAGGTCATCTCCCCGGCGAGCACCCAGGCGACCTCGTCGCTGTCGCGATGGAGATGGAAGAGGCTCCTGGTGCCGGCCGGCATGGTCTCCTCGAACAGCATGACGCTTTCATCGGTCTCCCGGCCGAGGAGCTTCAACATCGCGAATCGGCCGGGGGCCCCCATGTCGAGATGCGTTCCGGCGTCGGCGCGCACGACGAGACCTTTCATGGTGTCAATGCTCGCCGGGCCGCGAATGCCCGGACGGTGGCACCTCCCGCACCTCCCGTGGGCGCGGGCGGACGAAGCGCCAGCGGTGGCCCTCGGGATCGAGCGCCTCGTACGCGTGCGCGCCCGCGCCGCGGTCGCGAGGTTCCTTTGCGATTCGCGCGCCCGCGGCGAGCGCCCGCTGGTAGTGGGCCTCGACGTCGGCGACGACCACGCTGAGATACTGACTCTCGATGCCGCCGCTCTTCGGGCTGATCGCGCCGTGGGCGCCCTGCGTTCCGATCCCGACCACGCTGTCGCCGAACTCGACGAGCGCATGGTGGAGCACGCCGTCCGTGCCTTCCAGCCGCGAGGCAGCAACCTCCTGGAAGCCGAACGCGCGTTCCAGGAACGCGAGCGCGGCGCGGATGTCGGCATAGGGCAGCTGGGGAATGATCGTCGGTCGGCGCCTGGGCTCGACCTCCTGCCTGATCGCGGTCATGAGCGTTTCCCTCCCTCGGTCCAGTGCTGACGCCTCGAACGCGGCCTCACGGCGTAGCTTCCTCGCCAGATCGACCGGCTTCATCTCGCCCTCTCTCTCCTTTTCCCCTTCGACTCGAGCAGTTCGCGCAGGTGGGTGCGCGCGCGGTTGAGACGTGAGCGCACCGTGCCGATCGGCAGCTCGAGCGCCTCGGCGAGGCTCCGGTACGGGAGCTCCTCCCAGACGAAGAGCAGGAGCGCCTCGCGTTCCTCGTCGGGCAGCGCCTCGATCGCGTCGGCCACCCGCGGAAAGAGCACGCGCGCGTCGAGTGCCGCGACGCTCGCGCGGCCGTCCGCGGCCTCACGACCGGCCGCCATCCGGGCGCTCGCCCGCAGGCGCCGCGCCTCGCCGCGCCGGTGCTTCAGCAACAGGTTCGATCCGATCCCGTACAGCCACGGCAACGCGCTGGCGCGCGATGGATCGAACGCCTTGCGCCGCTCGAAGGCGATCCTGAACAGCTCGCCGACTAGCCCCTCCGCAACCTTCGCGCCGGCCCGGCGGCCCAGGAAACGCAGCAGGGTGGCCGCGTGGCGGTCGTAGATCAGCCCGAACGCCTCGGGCTCACCCTGCGAGCGGCCGATCACCTCCGCGTCCGAGGGAGAGCTCATCGTCCTCTCTTTCCCGATCGCGCGGCCGAGTTCACGCCCGGGCCTCGCCGGGAGAGTCGGGCGGAGAAGGGTAGGAAGCCGGCCGCCCGATCCGCGGCGACAGGCGTCCCCTCGAAGCACGCCCGGATGACGACCTAGAGCGTGGAGGTGAGCTTCGCCCCGTTCGGGCTGCCGAGCCCGGTGCAGGGATCCCAGCCCGGCGCCGCCTTGTAGGCGCCGTTGTTGCCGGACGTGATGTCGTGCAGCGAGGCCGGACTCGCGTAGAGGCTCGGGTTGACGAAGCCCACCGGCTTGCCCTTCTGCTGGTTGACGAGGGCGACGAGCGAGGCCCAGAGCGGAGCCACCGCGCTGGTCCCACCGATCACCGTGTTCTGGCCGTCCACGCGCACCCGGTAGCCGCTGACCGGATCGGCGTCGCCCGCGACGTCGGGGACACCGCGCCCCCCGGTCTTCTGCCCCGGCGTGGGCACGTGGGCGGCCGACTGCCAGGTCGGGCGCGCGAACACCGCGCTGACGCCGCCGCCGGTGGCGCCCCCGCTCGCGCCGTCGTTCCAGACGACCTCGCTCGTGATCGTGCTGCCCGACCCGGCCAGCCGCGTGCCGCCGCACCCCAGCGCGTGCGGGCTGGAGGCGGGGAAGTCGACGTGGTTCTGGCCGTCCTGCTCGCCGTCGGAGGAGCCGTTGTCACCCGACGCCACGCACACCGTCACTCCCATCGCGGCCGCGGCCTGGAAGGCCTGGTCGAACGCCTGCATCGCCTGGGCGGTCCAGCTCGCCTCGGCGCTCCCCCAGCTGATCGAGATCACCGACGGCTTGTTCTTCGTGTCGTGGACCGCGGTGGTGATCGCGTCCAGGAAGCCGCGATCGGTGTTGGGGGCGAAGTACACGGCGATGCGCGCGCCGTTGGCGATCGAGCCGGCGACCTCGATGTCGAGCATCACCTCGCCGTCCGGCCCGTTCACGCCACCGCCCGGCGCGTTGGCGCCGTGGTCCACCGAGACCGCCACCACCTGCGGAGCCGGCGAGACGCCGATCGACTGGAAGTACGTCGCGAGATCGGCCGGCTTGAAGCCTCCGCCCAGCTCGATGAGCCCGATGCACTGGCCGGTGCCGGTCGCAGTCGGGAAGCTGTAGAGCCGCGCCACCTGGGGCGGCGTGAAGGATCCACCCTGCGCGTGCGGCGACGCCACGCCCTCGGGGCTCGTGGCGATCCGGAGGTGCGGGCTGGCCTGCGGGCGATCGTCGAGCCCGAAGATGCCTTCCACGACGTCGCGCAGGTTCGCGGGCACGCTCAGCGTTCCGGTCCGGCCCCGGTACGTGCCTCCGGGATGCTCATACCGCGCCAGGCGCACCCCGAACGCGGCGCTGAAGGTCCGGGCCGTGCCCGACAGCACCACGCTCCGCCGTGCCGCACTCTCCTCGACCACCGCGAGCCCGTGCTGCTTGGCGAACTGGGCCACCTTCTTCAGATCGGCCGGCGAGGCACCGTGCGCCTTCTCGAACTGCTCGCGCGTCATCGTCCGGCGCTTGCCCGGCTCGCCGCCGAGCGGATCGGGCAGGGGCGTCTTCGGGCGCACCCGCACCGTCACCTCGAGGCGCTCGTCCGGATCGACCGGTCCCACCGCGTGGGCGCCCGGCATGGGAGTCCGCTTGCTGCTGGGGAGAGAGCTCTTGCGAGTGGCCATGGCAGCCTCCTTCCTCTTCTCCGTCGACGTTGACCATCGAGGACGCCGCGCGTGTGGCGCGCGCACCCTCCCGATCCAACGTGGGCGGGCTACCCTGGCGCTGTCAAGGCTGTTGTCGTGGCGCGAGTGGTCACACTGCCCAATAAGGGCACTCGGGAGCTGGGCCCCTACTCCGCGAGCCAACCCGGCTTGCGCTACACGCGCATGACCACCTTGAGCGCATTGCCGATCCGGTCGACGTACGTGTGGAACGCCTCGTGGACCTCGTCGAGGACGAAGCGATGGGTGATGATCGCGTCGGCGTCGAGCTTGCCCGCGCTCATGAGGGCCAGCGAGCGCCCGGAGTTCATCCCGCCCTCGCCCCGCGCCGCGTAGATGCGCACGTTGCTGCGGACCGCCAGGTTCATGTCCATCTCGACGGGACCCGCGTACCACGCGACCACTCCGATGCGGCCACCGCGCTTGACGCTCTCCAGCGCCTCCTGCATCGACGTGGGTCCGCCCGCGCACTCCAGGACCGAGTCCGCGCCCTTGCCGGCGGTGATCTCGGCCACCCGGGGCGCCAGCGGCTCCTGGCGCACGTTGATCACGACGTCGGCGCCGAGCCGCCGGCCGATCTCGAGCCGCTCGGGTCGCGTGCCGGAGAGGATCACGCGCTCGGCGCCGAGCGCCTTGCACAGCTGGACGGCGAGGAGCCCGATGGGCCCCGGCCCCTGCACGAGCACGGTCTCGCCCGCAAGATATCCGCCCATGAGATCGATCGCCCACAGCGGGGACGCCGCGGTGGTCACCATGCACGCCTGCTCGAAGCTCAGGTTGTCGGGCAGCCTGTAGAGCGTGTTGACGTGGTTCACCGCGTACTCGGCGAAGCCCCCGTCACACGTCAGCCCCTTGGCGCGATGACCCTTGGCGAGGTTGCCGTAGTTCAGGCACGAGGTGTACCAGCCCTTGATGCAGTTCTCGCAGCGCTCGCAGCCCTTGTGCACCTCGACCGCGACGCGGTCGCCCACCCTGAACTCGTCCACGCCCCGACCGAGCGCGGCCACGGTGCCCGCGTACTCGTGCCCCATGATGAAGGGACCCTCGGGCTGGCCGAGCAGCTTGCGGTGCAGGACCTTGACGTCGGTCCCGCAGATCGAGGTGACGTTGACCCGCAGCAGCACCTCGCCCGGACCGGGCTCGGGCACCGGCCGCGGCTCCACCCGCATGTCGTCGGCCCCGTGCAGCACCACCGCCTTCATCGTGGTCGTCGCCGGTCAGTCGAAGATGAGGCCGCCGTCGACGTTGAACGACTGCCCGGTGATGTTCCGCGCCCCCGGAGAGGCCAGGAACACCGCGAGGGCCGCGACGTCCTCGGGCTCGTTGGGGCGGCCGAGCGGGATCGCCGCGCTGCGCCGGCGCGCCATCTCCTCGACGGAGACGGCCTGCTCACGGGCCCGATCGCGGAGGTTGGCCTCGGAGAGCGCGGTCACGGTGGTGCCGGGGCAGATCGCGTTGACGTTGATGTCGTGCGGGGCGAGCTGGAGCGCGGCGATCCGCGTGAGCCCGAGCACCGCGCCCTTGCTCGCCGCGTAGATCGCGTTCGAGGTGCCCGCGTATCCCTTGCCCGCGATCGACGCGATGTTGATGATGACGCCGCGCCGTCGGGGAATCATCTCCCGCGCCGCGCGCTGCAGGCAGAAGAACACGCCCTTGCCGTTGACCCGGAGGATGCGGTCCCAGTCCTCCTCGGTCAGGTCCATGATGTAGGCGCGCCGGGTCACCCCCGCGTTGTTCACGAGCACGTCGAGCCGGCCGAACCGCTCGACGACCCGGCGCACCATCTGGTCGATCGCGGGCAGGCTGCCCACGTCGGCCGCGAGCCCGAGGGCCTGGGCCCCCAGCTTCTCCACCGCGGTGGCCGTCGCGAGCGCGGCGTGCTCGTCGACGTCGGCGGCCGCCACGTGGGCGCCCGCCTCGCCGAAGGCCAGCGCGATCGCGCGCCCGATCCCGCGGCCGGCGCCGGTGACGAGGGCGACCTGATCCCTGAGCATCACGCGCGGAGAGTACTACGTCCCCTCACCGAGCGCCACGATCGGCGCGGGTCGCCTTGCCAAGTCCGGCCGCGCCCGAGTATCGTTCCCCCGATGATCACGCGGTTCTCGACGCTCTACGTCGGCCACATCGAGCTGGAGCGCTGCGGGCTGTCGGGCACTCCCGCCGACGACCGGCGCTACGGCAACGCCCGCCTCCTCGAGGCCTTCGACACCAGCGTCGCGCTCGCCCGGGCCGCGGACTCGCTCGGCTACGAGACGCTGTGGCTCGCCGAGCACCATTTCCAGCACGAGGGCTACGAGTGCATCCCGAACGTCCCGATGCTGGCGGTGGACCTCGCCCACCGGACCGAGCGCGTCAAGATCGGCTGCGCCTTCAACGTGGTCCCGACGTGGCACCCCCTCCGGCTCGCCGAGGACTTCGCCACCGCGGACGTCCTGACCGGCGGCCGCGTGATCTTCGGCATCGGCCGCGGCTACCACACTCGCGAGGTCGAGACCTTCGGCAACCCGATGCTGGACGCGGAGGCGAACCGCGAGCTGTTCGAGGAGCAGACCGAGATCATCCTGAAGGCCTTCCGCGCGGAGTCCTTCTCGCACCACGGCAAGCACTACACGATCCCGCCCGAGGTGCCGTACCGCGGCTACCCGCTCAGGGAGATCACGCTGGTCCCGCGGCCCCCGCGGCAGCCCGTGGAAGTCTGGCAGCCGATCGTGAGCGGCAGCGCGCGAGGCCTCGACTTCATGGCGCGCCACGGCATCAAGGGCATCGTGTCGGCCACCGCGGAGGAGCTGGTCCAGCGCTGGTTCCGGGACTACCAGGAGGCGGCGCGCCGGCACGGCCGCACGCTCGCCCTCGGCGAGGACCTGATCCTCGGCTTCCGGATGTGCATCGACGAGACCGCGGAGCGGGCCATGGAGCGCGCCCGGCCCTACTTCGAGGAGCACGCCAAGGTCATGGCCCCGCTGGGCATGCTGCGCTACGGCGAGGAGCACGTGAAGGCGGTCGTCGCGCGCCAGGCCCAGTCCGCGACCGCGGCCACGCTGGAGAACGGCGTGCGCAACCGGGCCTGGCTCTGCGGCCCGTCCCGCGACATCGTCGCCTATCTGAAGGAGGTCGAGCAGCGCTACCCGGGGCTGGACCACGTCATGATCGCGTGGGCCATCGGCACCCCGAGAGACCTCATGGTCGAGCAGCTCACGCGGTTCGCCGCGGAGGTGATGCCCGCGTTTCGCGGCTAGGCCCTCGCCGGCGGCAAGCGCCCAGGGCCCCCGGACCAGAGCCCGCCCGCCAGGTAGCCGCCGTCCACCGCCAGCGTGTGGCCGGTGATGTAGCTCGCGTCGTCGGAAGCCAGGAAGACGGCGGCCCGCGCGACGTCCTCGGGCTCGCCGAAGCGCCCCAGCGGGATGCGCTCGACCCGGCGGCGCCGCGCCTCCTCGGGCAGGCCCCGCGTGAGCCGGGTGTCGATCTGGGCCGGCGCGATCGCGTTCACGGTGATCTCGTGCCGCGCCAGCTCCACCGCCATGGTCCGGGTCAGCTCGATCACGCCGGCCTTGGCCGCGTTGTAGCCGACGAGGTTCTCGACGCCCCGGAAGCCGTTGATGGAGGCGGTGGTGATGATCCGGCCCCCGCCCTGCGCGACCATCTGCCGCGCCGCGGCCTGGCAGCACAGGAAGACTCCGGTCAGGTTGACGCGGAGGACGCGATGCCACTGCGCCTCGGGGTGCTCGAGGAACGGAGCGGAGTGGGCGATGCCCGCGTTGGCGAACATCACGTCGAGCCGCCCGTAAGTCGCGACCACCCGCTCCACGAAGGCGGCCACCTGGCCGGCGTCGCCCACGTCGACGGGGATCGCGATGGCCCGTCCGCCGCGCTCGCCGATCTCGCGGGCCACCGCCTCGGCCCCCGCGACCTCCACGTCGCCCAGCGCCACGAGGGCCCCCTCGGCCGCGAACGCGAGCGCGGTCGCGCGGCCGATGCCGAGCGCTCCTCCGGTGATGGCGGTCACCCGTCCCTGCAAGCGCATACGCCTGTCCTCCTCTCCGGGTTCAGGGGTAGTCTACGGCCATGCGTCCGCTGATCAGCTCAGACCTCTGGCGGTGGATCGAGGAGAACCGGGCCAGCTTCGAGCCGCCGGTCGGCAACAAGGTGATCTGGGAGGACTCCCAGTTCACCGCCATGGTCGTCCGCGGCCCGAACCGCCGGCGCGACTT
>Ga0187766_10000797_pt1 | contig 18062 bp, 18 predicted proteins | sample 0216_QUI02_MP05__4_FD_132971 | JGI IMG/M metagenome (GOLD analysis project Ga0187766, IMG submission 132971) | Tropical peat soil microbial communities from peatlands in Department of Meta, Colombia - 0216_QUI02_MP05_20_MG | ecosystem: Environmental > Terrestrial > Soil > Wetlands > Peat ... | reverse complement strand
TTCCTCGGCGCCCCAAACAGTAAGCCGCAGTTCATGACGGCACGCAGAACAAGCATAAACACGGATGTGCGTCTTGGTCGTGTCCGGAATTGAGTAAGTCTGGGCGACGTGCATTTCTTTTCCACACCGACACGCGGGCAATTCAGTGCAGTCCGATGCAAGCAATCGTTCAAAATCCATCGGAAGGCTCCGCCAATTTGATGAAAATTGAGCAAGCGGAGCGACGCAGTTCCAGTGGAGCTTGAAATTAGGGTTACTCTCAAGGGCGAGTCATTTGTGAGTTTTCGGCCTTATGCGGCCGCGGCATCGAAAGGGCCCTCCATCTCCGCTTTGACGCGCTGAACCGTTCCGGTCCCAACGCCGCATTCTTTGGCGACTTTGAGCATGCCCTTACCGGCCTGCAATTGAGTCCGGATTCGCTTTTCAAGGGCTGGGCTGATCTTTGGCCGTCCGAGCTGCTTCCCTTGCTCTACGGCCCGCTTAAGCCCGGCATGGACCCGCTGGCGAATCATGCTGCGCTCGAACTCGGCAAAGGCGCCCGTGATTTGGAACATCAGGCGGCCGGCCGGCGTAGTTGTGTCGATCGATTGCTGATCGAGGTACAAATCGACGCCGCAAGCCTCCAAAGTCTGAATTGTGCCGAGCAGGTCGATTAGCGAGCGCCCAAGGCGGTCGATCGCCCAAGCCATTACAACGTCAAACCGGCGCTTGCTGGCATCTTTGAGCATCTGATCAAGCCTAGGCCTGCCATCGCGCCCCTTGGCGCCGCTAATGCCGGCGTCGCGGTATTCCTGAACGACTTCCCAGCCGCGGCGCTCGGCTATCTGGCGCAGTTCCTTGAGCTGATTTTCCACCGTCTGCTTGTCGGTCGAGACACGGACATAAATTGCGGCCCTTTTCTGCATGACAGCCCTCCAATCGCTGTCAGCATCATATGGGGCGGCCTATACGAAAATCAAATGACTTCTGTATGGGCAAATTGGCTTTCGGCAAGAGCAATGTTTATGCGGTTTTCTCATCCTCGCCCTTAAAGGGGTTTTCTGTATGGCTCAAGCAGGCGTCTTAGCGCACCATTCGGTCCATAGAGCCCAGGGCGACCCTTGCCCCGCGGCGATCGCTCCAGCAGCACCGCCCAGCGCGGCAGGGCCGTATGCACGCCCCGAACATGCCACGCCGGGCTCCGTCGAGCTCGCGTAGCACCATCCCAGCAGATCCCGCAGGCGGAGCGGGGCACCATCGCTGGCAATGAACGCCCGGCGAATTTGGCGCTGCAATCTGCCCTCTCGGGGCATTTTATGCTGATTTACGATGGAAATGCGATTTCCGCGCATCGCTCCAGACCCCGATATTCCGTCTTTGACGTGACGCATTTTCATGTCGAAGTGGCGAATCAGTGAGGACAAACTATCTTGCAGGGGGACAGACCATGGCTAACTCCGAGACGCTTGAATCCACCAAGGACGATTTCGTGAAAGAAACGTCATCCAAATCAAAACCTACGGGAAATATTCGCAAGCTGGCGGGTGCTGGTGCCTCAGTTTGGCAGGCAGAGAGCGAGGACACTCAAATGTCGGCTGAGAACCTCGGCGCGATGCTGCGCGGGGTATCAAAGACTTCGATGGAGGAAATTGACCAGCTCATTATTGAGCTTCAAACGCTACTGCGGAAACTACGGACGGATGGTGATCGCATTGAGCGCGACATCATGGAATACGCGACGCTGAGCGAACAGGCGACGCAATTGACCAAGATTGTCTTCGAGGGTGTGAAGCAGCTCCCAGCGCGAGCTTAATTGATCGTTATTGCTTCAGGCCGTCGGGGCGCGCCCTTAGATAACTTTATCGAGGGATCTGAGCATTCGCGCCGATCGCTTAAAACAGGATGGCTACATAAATCGTAAGGGCAACATAGATGGCCATTAGCGCGAGCGCGGTGAACTGAGCGACCCGGGTCGCGAGGCGTAGAACCGCTTGATTCGTCGTTTCCATAAGAGTCGACAATAAGCTGAGTCGTTACATCTGATGTGTGGTTTCCAAGCAACGCTCACGAACGATTTGACATTTGCGGCCGGTATTAGATTGACGGCGGCTAGTCCTGGGCGGGATGATCCTCGGGCTTCGTATCGGTGATGGGGGATGGGGATTCATCGAATCGAAGCACCTTTCTCCATATTGAGCCAAACTCGCCGGGGGGCTTAAACTTCCCGGCGATTTTCTTGTGTGATGCCGTTTACGGTTCGGTCACCTGAGGTGTCGATGCGGGCGGCCATTCAGCCGGAAACCACCATCCACGCTCGAGTCTTTCGTTAATGCGGTGGTCGGTTTGCGGAGTACGCCTCACTCTCTGCCAAGCCTCCCACTGAGGACTCTCGGCCTCAACGAAGACCCTATGAGCTTCCCTCCCCTTTAATCGGCTACCCTCTTCTCTGAAGGTTCCTTCTAGAAGGTTATTCGGCAAGATCGTGCAGGGAGTTTTGGAAAGATTATGCAGGGAGTTTTCCGAATTCTCTGCATGATCGTGCAGATAGTTTGGATGAATTGCGACGTGGGTCACCTTGTATTTGCTGCCTCGGTCGCGGCGCGAGGTCTGCCTCAAAATATGTCCGGCAGACGCTGCTTTCCGGATCGCGTTCCAGCAGACGCGCTCACAAACTTCAGCCTCGCGAGCCAGCGTTGCCATCGAGGCATAGCATGACCATTGCTCGCCGGTATGCATATGGCTTGTAGAGGCAAACCGCAATAACCCGCTTTTCGGCACCGCTGAGGCCGGGATCCAACAATACCGCCTGACCGCAGCGAGCTCGGGCGGCAGCGAACGACTTGCGATCCAATGGCCACCTGCCCGCGGAATCAGCGGGTGGTAAGCTTTGCACTTGCATGATGAAGTCCCCTGGCCCGGCGCACGCACGAACGTGTGCCGGGCTTTTTCTTTCCCAGCATCGGGCGATCTGATTTGCTTTTGAGTGAAGCGCCGACTGCGGTTAGTCAGCGTGAGAAATGTCTTTTACTGACAAACGCGACTTTTAGACGAGTTAGTCACTACAAGTCCTTGAAACAACACCCTTCCGTTAGTCCGGCCCAGGGAGCCAAATAAATCAAGGTTTCGGGCGGAAGGATAAGGCCGATCTAGCCGCTGGGGCAGCAAGGAAGCCGCGCGCGCATTCGCGTGCCTTCCCGTCTCGCCCTCTGCGAAGGTTTCGACAACCTGCCTGCCCTCCGCCTCCGCGAACCGAAGGACGTTGCAGATCAACGGTGGTCACTATGGGCCGAGTCCAGTGCCGCCAGAGGCCCGTACGGCACGTCGTGAACCCCTAGGTTCGGGTCTAGATTCGAAACGCCGCAAGGGACTCACCTGTCTGCAGGACAGCGCAGCATTAAGGGGGTTGGGAGACCCAAGGATTGGGGTTTGCGGAAGGGCCGCTCTGTCCGAACAGGTGGCCAAGTTTAATTGTGCTCCCACTAGCAAACGTCACGTGCTCATGCCCCGGCCCGACTGACCATTCGAGAAAAGCCGTGTGCTGGCGGTAATGAACTTTTGACTGTTTGTCATGAACTGGCGTGCGTCTTCGGAGCGCGCGTTCATCGCCTCACTCAGCCATTCTTGATAAGCGGACACGACATCAGGGAACGAACGAGCTGCGCCCAACTTTTGGGTAAGTTTGACGCCAAGTTCAATCTCGGCTGTTGCGCGCGACATCGCCGCTCGGCTGATTTCCTCAAATGTCTTGGCGAATTCGTCCTGGACCTGACGCGTTGCGTCGCCGATTTTCTTCTCTGTTTCAGCGATCTTCTTTTGAGCAGTTTTTGAAGCTTCCGCGAGTTCGTCCTGATAGCTTGGCATAATGTGGCTCCTCTTGTTGCAAGGAACCCCGCTGCCCTGCGTTTTGCGCAATTACAGAGCTCACCCGCAATAAGCCTACCTCTGTAGGGCGACAAGGGGAAACCATTGCGCGAAAGGCTGCCGTGCCTGTGGATAACTCAGCTTGATGCTAATTCAGGCCACCACGGCGTCCGCAATGTCGTCGTCGTATCGAACGCTCGGTTCATCTATCCGCACGACTGTTTTTGTTTCATATCAAATCAAATTGCACGGCCAGCGGTTCGCCTGATGTACCGCTCGCTGACTGCGCCATTCCAAAAAAGAAAACGCCGGGAGTCAGGGCCTCCCGGCGAGTTGTGTTTGGAGATCACAATGTGCTTCGGGAGAGGACACCCCGAAGCCTGAGTATCGTCTACTTGAGGTCAAAAACCGTCAACCCAATCCTGGCAACAGATATCACAATCGTCGGTGAGCGTTGCTCAGAAGCCACACAATCAAATGCGGCGACTCAAGCTATTATCCATCGATATGGAAGCGATGGATCAAGCAGTTCTACGTCTCACGAGCAGGGTCGTTGAGATCGGCGCGCTCGCGCTAATGGCCGTCCTTGTAGCCATTACAATTTATGTAAGCATCTTGTTTTAAGCGAAGCGCGCGAACGCCCGACGTAACCTTAATTTCAAGCGACGCTGGAATTAGACTGCAACGCTTGCTCGACTTTCGTCAGAGCAGCGCACCCTTGGGGCGTGCTGTCTCTGGGCCCGAGGGATTCGGTAACGCGTCTCGGGCTCGTGGCCCCGGACCACCACAGCCCGCGCAAGCTGGCCGGGGCCACACGCGGCGGCAAGCGGATGCGAAATTAAGCGACGGTCATTTCTATCTCGCCGGCGATCGCTTCAGTCGAGCTGATCTGACGGTGGCCTTCCCCGTGTGGCGTGGCGGTGGTCGCCGTCGGTGCGCGTTGCACCCTATCGCGGCGTGCGGCCATGCTCAATTTAGGGGCCAGGACAAAAAGACTTTCCTTGAAACTCCAAACCGATGTCCGTCGCCGTGCGCCACAAAACGCGACACGGTCGGAACGTGTGACCGCCATCGAACGATAGGTCGAATGTATCGGGGACGCATGCCGTACTCTCCATTGTGAGCCCTGCTCCAACCGGGGAGATATTACGAACGACACAGTGGCCGATTCGAGCTTCGGTAAAAAGCTGGGCAGTCCTGAAGATACGTGTCCGCGCATGGCGGCGGCGTTCGTCATGCCTATAGATTCGGCGTTCCTCGTACATAAAGCGAGCCTTGCACCAAACGAATTGATTAAAAATCAACACGCAAACCTAGGAAACGTTAATCGCTGGAAACCAACACATGACCGAGTCTTCGCTTTCCAACAGGTCAGTTGAAGAACGTCCGTGCGCTTTCTCGTGAGAGACGGCAACGGACAAAAACTGGCATATATTTATTATGAGGAAGAGCGAGGCCGGCGATCTGCGGCTTAATTGCTTTCTAAGGCAAGGCGCGGTGGATTGCGGCGGACTTCGCGAAGCTGTTGAAGCCTTTAGCCAAAAGAAAAAGCCCCGAAGAGCGGACGGGGCTTTGTTAAGAAGCCGTTTTGGACCATCATTTGAGCGCGTTCGAAACGTTCGTGAACGTGGCGTTCAAGTTTGTACCGAGAGTCTTCACGGTAGCGATAATCGCAACCGAAATTCCGGCCGCGATCAGGCCGTATTCGATTGCGGTCGCGCCCGACTCATCGCGAACGAACCGCTTGAGGGTTGCCTTCATTGACACCTCCTCTAATGCTCGAAGGAGCCTCACAGCACCTTCAGTCTCCCCTTGCCCCGCATCCCACGTAAAGCCACAGCCATTTCCTATTGGTAAATGTGACAACTGACGTCGACATGTCGACGCGGATAATGATGCGTTTCTAAGAACGATAAAATGCGCAAGCCAAACTGCCGACGCTATTAACCAGCGGCTTAAAACTTTGGGTTCGGGGTGATGCCGATCACAGTTTGCCTTTCCGGCTACTCCTAGGCTTGTTGCGTACAATTTCCGAGGTGGGAGTACTGCGATGCCTATACAAACCGTGACAATTGCGGTCATTGTCTCGATAGCCTGGGCCGCCTTACTGGGCTTCGAAGCGCTCCGCGCGATGGGGCTTATGCCTTAGACCCGGACCAAATCGATTTCAGTTCTGCCGGCTTGCAGTTGCGGCCCGCGGAGCGAGTTGCGGCGGAATTTTGCAAAACTGCCGGGACTAATGCGCAAGCTTTCGTCCGGCGAAAACCGCGTTCAATAGAGATTGTGCTTTCGCGTCCTCGTCGATGGATGCGGGCCAGGCGGCGGCTGATAGGTATTGTTTCGGACGCAGAAAATGCTTCCCAAAAATTGGCGGCTATGGATTGCTGACGCGGGACGCGTTCCGGCGGATTGCGGCCAACCGTTGCGTGAGCGCTCGCGCGCCAGCGCCAGGCGCTTCGCTGCAGGCGGCTGAGACGGAAAGCTCAAGCGACCGATCCCGCCAGTGCGTTGGCGACAAGTAGTAAACCCGCTTCTTGGATTCGGCATTCATCCACCCGCCAAACAAGCGGCGGCAAGCGAATGTGAGCGCGTGCACGCCGGAGCCGTCGATCACGGCGAGCTCTACATCCCGATCAAACGGCGCAAAAAACCGGCCGATGTCTTTGATCTAGATCATTTGCTTAACGAGCGATGATCGAATCGTGAGACGAACGATGCAACCGGTCCAAGAACAGCCAAAATAAATCCTCCAGCGCTATAAAGCGCCAAAGTTATCTCAAGCCGTATGATTTCATTCGCCGTGCCAACGCATCCAGATGAGAACGCAAATGAGGAGCCAAGAGCGCCAAATCAATTGCGATTTTCGCTTCCGTGCTCATCTCGACGTTCCCGCGAAGCGTCGCAAAATTGCAACCACGATTGCGCGGAGGATCGCCCAAACAAACGGCCAATCTCTCCAGCACATTCGTTGTGCCGCCCTCGGGAATTACGTCAGCACGCATTTTATAGCGTAGAAAAGGCCGCCAAGGATGGAAAACCCGCTTGAGGACGGCTCGGCGCGCGCTATGCTTGCGGGGTCGGATCTGGACAGTCCCTCCTGCCGCAAGGCTGGGACGAAGGTGAAGTTCATCCGCACTGCTTCACTGCCGGCTTCGACAGCCCGCCCGATGCCGTCCAAGAAAACGGCACGGATGGGGGACAAGGCAAAGCCGTCGGGCAGGTGGGGAACCGGCGGCTTTGCTGTTAAGTCTTGACCGGCCGTTCGCCGATCTGTGCCTTAGGTCACAGCTTTGCTGCAGCTTCGCCCCTATGGCTCATCGCCGTGGACGGAGCGATTTCCAAATTTGACTCGTGGTTAGGCGATGAGGGCGCCATCGTGCGCCTACTCGATCGCCGCCGCTTCCCACCGCCCTGGACCGTTGACGAGCAAGCGCTTTGTTTCATCGTACGCGATCAAAACGGTCAAACGGTGGCGTGTCTTTATTTCTAGGATGAACCGGTCCGCAGATCGGCCGCCAAGTTGACGCCGCGCGACAGAGCGCGGTGGATCGCCGCCAAGATAGCAAGGCTACCGCGGAAACTTGCGCCAGTTTGAGTGTTTCGCTGCCGTAAAATTTGTCGTGCATTTATCACGTGCCGCAATAGCTGAACTTGGAACGGCTGTCCGCCTCACTACACCATTCAGGGCGGCATCTGTAAGCCATATCGGGGCTACTAGAGGAACCTATCCGAAGGCCGCACCGGAACTATTCGAGGGATATGAGGGGATTAGGAGAGATGGCGGCGCGACCGCAATCGTCTGTGATCGCGCTCGACCTGATGCGAGGCCTCGCCGCGCTGGCCGTTTTGATTTCGCATCTGCGAGGCGATTCATTCGTCGAATACAGCGCATTGCCGGCGTCGCAGCGCGGCATCGCGGCCGCCGTCATCTTTGCCGCTACACGGCTCGGCGGCGGAGCGGTATTGGTGTTCTTCGTACTCAGCGGTTTTCTTGTCGGCGGCCAAGTCCTGGCGCGTCTCCGGGACGGCCGATTTCAGCTTTACGACTATGCAATCGACCGCGTGACACGCATTTTTATCCGGCTCATACCCGCATGTTTGTTCGCCGCTGTTGCCGCCATCGTCGTGTTCGGTCACCCACCTTCAGTCGGTCAATTGCTTGCGAACATGATGGGGCTCAACGAGATCGTGACGGAAAGCCTGGATACCAATCCCGTCCTGTGGTCGCTGACAATGAAATTTGGTTCTACCTTTTGGCCGGCGTGTTGGCCTACATCGCTGCAAAGCGCATAAATGCGATAACCGGACTACTCCTCGCAATTTGCGCCGTTGTATTTGCTATTCTGAAGACGAGATTTTTGGTGTTCTGGATCTTGGGCGCGTGCGTTAGCGCGGCGCGCATCGATGTCCGCTTCAAAACGCCGCTAGCTCTGGCTGGAACCTTCTTGGCGCTTGTCGGCTGGGTCCTCAATCAGCTCACCATGAACAGTCGGTCCCTCCCCGTCTTCGTCCACCTGCCGTCGGTTGTGGCGGAGAGTTTCATGGCCATCGGCGTCGTCATGGCGCTGCCGTACCTGACGGGCGAATCCGTGAATGCGTCGTTTACGAGAATCAAAGGCTTGGCGGCCGCGCTCGCCGCCTTTTCCTACACGCTCTATCTCACCCATCGGCCGACCGACGCGATGCTCGGCCTTTACTTCGGGAAAAGCGAGGTCCTTTCGGTCTAGTCGTTTGCCTATTATTTCTGCCGCATCGCGATCTGTTTGATCGTCGCCGTGACTTTTTACTTTGCATTTGAAAGGAACACAGGCGCAGTTCGGCAGATCCTTCGAAAACACAAAGCGTCCCCGCTACGCGTCACATAAACGAAATCCGATGCCCATTTACGTGCTGGAACCGCCTGCCCAATACGTCCACCGCTATCACGGACCGGTGATCGAAAGGGTGCTGCCGTTGAGTGACGCGCGAAGAATTTGCGCCGGCAAGGGTGCACCGGCCGACGCCTGCGCTTGGGTCAGTAACGGCGCTTGTCATCTGATCATTCCGAGCAACGGGCCGGTGCGCGACCGCGCAGCCTATCGCCGGCATGAACTCGCGCACTGCAATGGCTGGGATCACAGCAGATAGGCCCGCGCGCTATCGCCGGCGTAGCACCTGATACCGCTCCTCGCTTTGCCCGCTGAGTGAGCGCGTTTTTTCGAAAGCGGCGCTTTCCAATGCGAGCGATCTTTCTCGCCAGAGCTTCGCGAGCGCGAGATAGGCCTCCCGCGCGCCTTCGTCCTTGGCTTCATTGCGAGGCGCCGCACGTCTTCGGACATCGCCCGGTAGGTTTCAGCGATCGACATGACATCCTGCCGCAACAGCGTGTGGCGTTCCTCCGATGGCGGAGAAATCGTAACACCGAACGAACTCAGCAGGCTTTGCCGGCGCGCTTTATCCACCGTTCAATTGGTCACCTCGTCGGAAGGAACCGGTCGGCTTCGGATTTCGCAAAGCGCCGATTTGTGACGACGGTCACTTCGCAGCGCCACGGCGCGCAATAGAGTTACAGCGTGTCAATGTGGCCGAGGCGATTGCTTTAGGAGGTCCACCATGACGACCGCTATCAAAAAGACCGGCGCGCGATTCCGGCAATGGCTCAAAACATTCAGGGAAAAGAACCGGCCGCCCTATCGCTGGTACGAGCACAGCTATTACGACGCCTAACAATCCGCGCTGGCCGACCGTGGCAGCGCTGAAAACCGCGCTTGTGGCTGGCCTGCACCAGCAGATGGGCTCTCAAGCGAAGGTTGAGGGCGTGGAAAACGCCTACCGGGCGTAATTGCGGTCAGCCGCCGGACGGATTCCAGCCGCGAATCCGATCGCCATAAACTTCGAAACCGGTCGGCGTCACCACCACGGTATCTTCGAGCTTGATGAAGCCGCGTTGCGGGTGCTGCAGCGTGGTTTCGACCGAGATGACCATGCCTTTTTCAAGCGGCCGATCCGCGTCGTAGGCGTCGTAAGGAACCGGCCCCGCATTGGTCAGCCGCGGCGCTTCATGGCTGACCAGCCCCATGCCGTGGGCGAGAAAATGCGTGTGATTGTGGATCTTCGACTTATGCAGTACGGCGTTGGCGGCGGCGTAAATTTCCTTGCCGAGTGCGCCTGGCCGGATCGGTTTCATCGAAGCTTGCTCAATGGCTTCAACTTGGGCGAGAAGATCCACAAGCTCGTCGTCCGGCTCGCCGACGATGCCCATGCGCGCGACATCGCCGATGTAGCCGTGATAATTGCCGCCGGAATCGAGCGACAATACATCCCCCTCCTCCCAGCACTGATCGGACGGCGCACGATTGAGGCTCGAGCCCGCGGCAATCAAGCAATAGTCGAAGGTCAGCCCGCGAGATGTTTCTTCGCGGCGTAAAGCTTCGGCGAGCTCATTCTTGGTGGCGCCGGACCCATAATTGTGAAACACGGCTGCCATCGAATCGATCACGGCGTCGGAGGCAAGGCGCAGCATGTCCAGCTCCTCCGGCGATTTGATCGCGCGCAATCGTTCGAGAACGAACAAGGCGTCCTTGATCTCGCTGTGCGGGAACGCCGCGTGCAAGACGGCGGTGGAATCTGCGGGAAGAAACGCCAATTCGGCGCCGATCCGCTTCGGCTTGGCGACAAGCCGGCGCACGTATTCAACGGCCTTTTCCATCACGTCGACGGAGCCGGAGCTTTTGACGTTGAGCTCCGATACCCAGAACGGTTTCACCTCGTTCTGGTAATTCTCCATGCGGTGCCCGAAGAAGCCCGCCTTTTGCGGTTCGCCCTTGATGTAAACGAAAACCGGCAGGTAGCGCGACAATCCCATTGCGTCCATCGACTCGAAAAAGAAGGCGCGATGGCCGCCGAGGAGGTACTGCACGTTATGTTTGGATGTCGCCAGCAGCACGTCCATTCCCGCATCGTCCATCAACCGGTCCAGCCGGTCGGTATCGAACGGCGCCACGTGTTGTCGCTTGCTGACGTCGAGCATGGTCGATCTCCTGGAGACGAAAATCAGCTTTAAGCTTAACAGGTCCGCGCTTGCGGATGAACCCGTGGTTCGCCGATGGCTGCCCTGCGCCGTTGCATCGCCGCTAACGCCACAGTTCAGCGCTGGCAAGCCGCGCGCCCTGCACCAGTGCGTCGAGCTTCGCCCACATGATGCTCGGGTGGACGCGCCGATAGAAGGGACCCTGGGCAAAGCCGCAATCGGTTCCGGCCAACAGATTTTCACGCCCTATCAGGCGCGCAAGACGCACGATGCGTTCCGCGACCAATTCGGGATGTTCGACCACATTCGTGGCGTGACTGATTACGCCCGGGATGAGCAGGCGGTCCGGTGGCAGCTTGGCGGTCTCCCAGACGCGCCATTCATGCTCATGGCGCGGATTGGCGCCTTCGATGACATAGGCGCCGACCTTCATTTTCAAGATCAGGTCGACGATGTCCTTGAGCGGCACGTCACTCGTGTGCGGCCCGGGCCAGCTGCCCCAGCAGACGTGATAGCGGATGCGGTCCTGCGGCAGCCCAGCAATCGCCTCGTTAAGCACGTCCACCTGCAAAGCGAGCCATTTGCGGTAGTCAGCAAAACTCCCCGGCGGAACCATCCGGTCAAAACTGACCGCAGCCCGCGCATCGTCGAGCTGCAGCACAAAGCCGGCGTCGATGATCATGCGATATTCCGTGCGCATCGCCGTGCCGATGGCGCGGATCAATTCTTCCTCGCTCTTGTAGTACTCGTTCTTGCGATCCGGGATCACGCTCGCAGGCGCCGCAACGGGAAGAAATGCTTCCGCGACATCGACGTTCTTAATCGCGGCCTTGAAATTGGCAATGTCGCGCTTGAGCTCCGCCTCCCCGGTATAGGCGATGGGGCCGACACAGACCGCTTCGACGGTGGTCGCCATGTCCTCGCGCGCGTCGAGTTCGGCGTAGAATTCGGCGAACCGCTCGCGGTCGATGCCACGCGTGAACGGATTGCCACCCGGTTTGATCGCCCGCCGCTCGAAGCCGCTCAGGCGTTCGAGGGCATATTGGGACCAGCTGATCGATTTACCGAACTCGCCGTCGCTGACGACGTCGATGCCAATCTCGGCTTGGCTGCGAACGATATCGGCGACAGAGCTTTTGAGGCATGCATCGTAGGCGACCGTGTCGTAGGGCTTACCGGCCTGCTTTGCGCGCAAAAACTCTTGCAACGGCGCCGGACGGATCAGGCTACCGACATGCGTCGTCAGAATGCGCTCGCTGCTGCGTTTCATTGCCGTCCCCGTCGATGCGACCCCTTTGGTTGGCGCACTGATACAGGACCCGGCGAACTTCGCAATGCAGCGGCCGCTCCGCAGCGGTTGGGCGTTATCCCATCTGCCGAATTGGCGATTCCCGTGCGTCTTGTTATGAAGGATTGGCGATAGAGGCCCGGCGCCGGGAAGCCACGACAATGCAAGTGCGTAGCGGCATCATTGAAGCGATCGGCAACACTCCGTTGATCAAGCTTCAACGCGTTTCCGAAGCGACCGGCTGCACGATCCTCGGTAAGGCCGAATTCATGAATCCGGGCCAATCGGTCAAGGACCGCGCGGCGCTGTTCATTATCGAAGATGCAGTGAAAAAAGGCCAATTGGAGCGCGGCGGGGTCGTCGTCGAAGGTACTGCCGGAAATACCGGTATTGGGCTTGCGCTCGTGGGCAACGCCATGGGTTTCCGCACCGTGATCGTGATTCCGGAAACGCAGAGCCAAGAAAAGAAGGACACGCTGCGGCTGTGCGGCGCGGAATTGATCGAGGTTCCGGCGGTCCCCTATTCCAACCCTAACAACTACGTCAAAGTCTCGGGACGACTCGCCGAGCAGTTGGCGAAGACCGAGAAGAACGGCGCGATCTGGGCCAATCAGTTTGACAACGTCGCCAACCGGGAGGCGCATATCGAATCGACGGGGCCTGAAATCTGGCAGCAAACCGACGGCGAGGTCGACGGCTTCGTCTGCGCAGTCGGCACCGGCGGTACCCTTGCCGGCGTCGGCATGGCGCTCAAGGCGCGCAACAAGAACGTTCGCATCGCTCTTGCCGACCCGATGGGCGCCGCGCTTTATAGCTACTACACGACCGGAACGCTGAAGTCGGAGGGTTCCTCCATCACCGAGGGAATCGGCCAGGGCCGGATCACCAAGAATCTCGAAAACGCGCCGATCGATGCGGCGTATCAAATTTCGGATGCGGAAGCGGTGCCGTACATTTTCGATCTGCTCGAACACGAAGGCCTATGCCTGGGCGGCTCGTCCGGGATCAATGTCGCGGGCGCGGTTCGCCTCGCCAAGGAGCTCGGCCCCGGCCACACGATCGTGACGATCCTCGCGGACTACGGCACGCGCTATCAATCGAAGCTCTTCAACCCGCAATTCCTGCGCGAGAAGAATTTGCCGCTACCGCAATGGCTCGAGCGCAAGCCCGACGTCAAAGTTCCATACCAGTGAACCCGATGAACGCGCTGGCGTTGAATTATCGAGACGGACGATCATGCCGGACCTGAACGACAATATCCCTGTTTCGACGTCGTTCAGCCGTTGGCTCGTCTCAACCGAATGGCTGGCGCAACATCTGCGCGATCCAACCGTTGTGCCCGTCTATAGTTCGTATTATCTGCCGGCGCAGAAGATCGACGGTCACGCCGAATACCGCAGCGGTCATATCCCCGGCGCCGTTCTTTTCGACGTGGAAGCAATCAGCGACCATTCGACCGACTTGCCGCATATGCTTCCCGGGCCGGCGCAATTCGGCGCCGCGGTCGGCGCGCTCGGCATTGGCGACGGCGATACGGTCGTCGTCTATGACAGTCTTGGATTATTCTCCGCGGCGCGCGTGTGGTGGACGTTCCGCATCTTCGGCGCCAAATCGGTTTACATCCTCGACGGCGGACTGCCGAAATGGAAGTCGGAGGGCCGCCCGCTCGAATCCGGCGAGATCAAACGCGCGCCGAAAAAATTCGATGCCGAAATGGATGTTGCGGCCGTTGCGCTCCTTGACGACGTGCGCATGGCGCTCGCCGGCGAAGACGTGCAGATCGTGGATGCCCGCTCGGCCGAGCGCTTCGCTGGACGGGCGCCCGAACCTCGGCCTGGATTGCGCTCGGGCCACATGCCGCGGTCGTTTAACGTGCCCTATGAGCGGCTGATTGAAAATGGCCGTCTGGTTTCGCGCGACCGCATCGCCGCGGCATTTGCGTCGGCGGGCGTCGATCTCGACAAGCCGATCATCACGAGCTGCGGTTCCGGCGTGACCGCCGCCATTTTGACTCTCGCCCTTCAATCGCTCGGCAAGGAGCCAAAGGGCCTCTATGATGGTTCGTGGGCGGAATGGGGCTCGCGCCCCGACCTGCCGATCGAACGCGATTGATCTCAGGGACCGATCCAATGACCGCCGCGAAGCCGCCGAGCGGCGCGTTGTCGATGCGGCGATTTGCTTAAAAGTCCCTCGGGCACGGAATGCGCGCGACGGATGGCATCGGGAAACTGGTGCGCCGCAGCGACTCATCGGACCGGATTTGCCAGATGCGACCGATTACGAAGCCGAGGCCAAACACGGCCAAGATTACAAAGCCTATTACCATTACGGTCATCGGCACCTCCTTGAGGCAAGGTTGTTAGTTTGCCGCACAACAGGTTACCGAACCGTTTTGCTAGTGAGATTTGCCTCAGAAAGCGGACAGCAAAACACACCCACACTGTGCGCTTTAGCTCTTAAGCCCACAGTCCCACGTGAAGCGGACATTGCCTGGACCGCAAGTCAATTGCGAAGAGACGATTTGGTCACAATCGGTGGTGGCGAACTCTGCGAAGAAGAGGACGAAGACGAGAACGGCTGGTGACCAACAACTCGCGCCTAAAGCGCGGTTGCAATTAACATCGGCCAACAATTCTCTAGCGTCGCTGTTTCAGCGTCAAAGCGAACGCCGTAAACTTGCTCACTGTTGCCCGGTGCTGCTGCCGTCCATGATCAAGGATTTGCGATGTCCGCCTTTCCAGTTTCGTCCCTCGATCCTTTCGCCGACGATTTCCTCTCCGCGCCCTATCCGTTTTATGGGGAATTGCGCGAAGCCGGGCCGGTGGTGTGGCTTGAGCGTTATGGGCTGTGGGCGTGCGCACGCCATGCCGAAGTGCAGGCAGCGTTGAGCGACTGGCAGACGTTCAGCTCCGCGGCCGGCGTCGGCATCGACGATTTCCGCCGCACCAAGCCATGGCGGCCGCCAAGTCTAATCCTCGAGGCCGATCCGCCACTGCATACGCGCAGCCGTACGGTGATGAACCGGGCACTGTCGGCAAAGCCGATGGCGGCCCTGCGCGCATCCTTCAAGGAAGCGGCCGAGAAACTGGCGGATGAGCTCGTCGCTCGCGGGCGGGTCGATGCGATCGCGGACATCGCCGAGGCATATCCGCTGAGCGTGTTTCCCAAGGCGGTCGGCCTCGGCCGGGAGGGCGTGGAAAACTTGCTGCCCTACGGCGCGATGGTTTTCAACGCCTTTGGTCCGCGCAACGCGCATTTCGAGGCGGCCATGGCTGAGGCAGCAAAGGTCGTGCCCTGGATCAACGCCCAGTGCGGCCGCGAGGCGCTGTCGCCCGTCGGAATCGGCGCGATCATCTGGGCTGCGGTCGACGCCGGCGAGATCACGGCGGAGGAGGCGCCGCTGCTAGTGCGCTCACTGCTCTCGGCCGGACTCGACACCACCATTGTCGGTATTGGCAACGCGATCTACGCCTTCGCCACTAACCCGTCGCAGTGGCAGGCGTTACGCGAGAAGCCGGCGCTGGTACGCCCAGCCTTCGACGAGGTGCTGCGCTGGGAGTCGCCGATCCAGACGTTCTTCCGCACCACCACCTGCGCAGTCGAGATCGGCGGGGTCGAAATCCCGCAGGATGCGAAGGTGTTGCTGTTCCTAGCCTCCGCTAACCGCGATCCGCGCCGCTGGGACGAGCCCGAGCGCTTCGACGTCAACCGCCGGGCCGCCGGTCACGTTGCCTTCGGCGCCGGCATTCATTTGTGCGTCGGCCAGATGCTGGCGCGCCTCGAGGCCGAGATGCTCATGACGGCGCTCGCCGCGCGGGTTGAGCGCATCGATATCGTCGGCGAACCGCAGCGCAAGCCCAGCAACAGCCTGAGGCAGTTTGCCAGCCTGCCAGTGGAGCTGATCGCGGCTCGGTGATCGTAATTAGTCCCAAGAAGAGAGGCTGAACGGGTCTTGCACGTCCATTCCCGGAACGCCGCTTCCTGGCACTTAGCGGACAAGACGAAGGCGGCGGCTTCGCGATCAACTCATAGAAGCCGTTCGTACTCGTCATCGTTTTGGTATAATCGTGCGGGACACACGGGGAGTCGAACATGATCTTCCGTCAGCTCTTCGACAGCACCTCCGGGACCTATACCTATCTCCTCGCCAGCCGGCCCGGCGGCGAGGCGCTTATCATCGATCCCGTTCTGGAAAAGGTGGACCGCTATTTGCAACTCGTCAACGAGCTCGATCTTAAGCTCGTCAAGGCCGTCGACACCCATCTGCACGCCGACCACATCACCGGGCTCGGCGCGCTGCGCGACCGCACTCACTGCATCACCGTCATGGGCGAGCAGACGCATGCCGACGTCGTATCGATGCGCGTGGTAGAAGGCGATCGTATCGAGATCGAAGGCATGCGCCTCAACGTGCTTTACACGCCCGGCCACACCGACGATTCGTATTCGTTCCTGCTTCCCGACCGTGTCTTCACAGGCGATACGCTGTTGATCCGCGGCACCGGCCGCACCGACTTTCAGAACGGCGATCCGCGCGCCCAATATGACTCGATCTTCAATAAGCTATTGAAGCTTCCCGAAAACACGTTCGTATTTCCCGCGCATGACTATAAAGGCGACACGGTCTCCACCATCGGCGAGGAAAAATTGTTCAATCCGCGGCTTAAGGTGAAGTCGATAGATGAATATGTCGAGCTGATGAACAATTTGAAATTACCAAACCCGAAGATGATGGACGTGGCTGTGCCGGCGAACATGCGCGTCGGACTGCATCAAGAGGAAGTAGCGCGCAAAGGCTGGGCTTTGTCCGCCGCCGAGGCAGTCGCGCTGGGCGAACAATCCGACATCGCTCTCATCGATCTGCGCGAAAAAAGCGAGCGCGAAAAACACGGCGTCATCCCCGGCTCCCTGCATATGCCCTATCCCAGTCTGCCCGAGGAAATTGGCGCCGGCGGCATTCTTCACGAATTGGCGGTGGCATCCAGGAAACGCATCGTGTTCTATTGCGCCTTCGGCGAGCGTTCGGCCATGGCGGTGCAGGCGGCACAGGACGCCGGGATCAAAAGCGCCTGCCACATCGCAGGCGGTATCGATGCCTGGAAGAAGGCAAACGGACCGCTCATGCGGTGAGTGGCCCTTCCCTCGCCTTTGAGAATTTCAGCATCAGCCAAAAAACGGGAAAGCCGCAGGGGGAGGTCCTGCGGCTTCCCTTCGCGCCCGCCGCTGGGTGGGGAGGGATGAGCGAGCGCACAAAAATTCCAGGATGACGTCAACGCCGTCGCACGATTTTACAGCTGCGAGCGGCCCTCGCTGTTGTCCTGCATGCGGCTGCGCTGGCGCCAACCCTCAAAGCCTCGGCCATAGCCCTGGCCGAACCTTTGCATGTGATGGTGGGGGCGCAGCATGCGGGCGAGCATCACGAAACGGTTTTTCTGCTCGTCGTTTAGGCTCTGGTAGAGCGGCGCGCCGGCTTCGGCGATCTTCTTAAGCGCAGCGCTCGTCTTGGCCATGTTATCGGCCCGCCGCGATAATCGATCGAAGGGTGACATCTGCTCTCTTTGATCGTCGTTCTGCCACGCCTTAATGCGGTCGATGCGCAACTGGACGAGATCGCGAACGCTTTGCTCGAACGGCGGCCAGTTTTTCGCCTGATCCGCGTTCAATTCGAGGCCTGCTTTGAGTGCGGCAATACGCGCATCGGCAAAAGCGGAAACATCGGCCGGGCTCAAGCGATGCCGCTGTTCGATGCGCTGTCCGCCCTCGCCAAAGGCCCGATCCCCGCCACCGCCAAATTGCGCGTAGGCAAACGACGAGCCGGCGAGCGCAGTAAGCGCTGTCACGGCGATCACTGGCTTAATCATGGATTGCTCCTTGGATTCCGTTTTGGTTTTGACCCTGACGGAAATAAATGGCGGAGCGCGCGAG
>Ga0187766_10000795_pt1 | contig 18072 bp, 20 predicted proteins | sample 0216_QUI02_MP05__4_FD_132971 | JGI IMG/M metagenome (GOLD analysis project Ga0187766, IMG submission 132971) | Tropical peat soil microbial communities from peatlands in Department of Meta, Colombia - 0216_QUI02_MP05_20_MG | ecosystem: Environmental > Terrestrial > Soil > Wetlands > Peat ... | reverse complement strand
GACCATCTCGACGGTCTTGGGCGGGCTGTAGCCGTCGTCGTAGCTGATGAAGTTGATCTTGCGGCCGTTGATCCCGCCCTCGTCGTTGACCTTCTTGAAGTAGGCGGCGATCGTCTTGCCGATCGTGCCGTAGGCGGAGGCGTTGCCGCTGTAGGGGTTGGTGTTGCCGATCTTGATCTCGGTGGCGGTGACGCCGACCACGGTCTGCGCCGCCGCCCCTCCCGTGCCGCCCAGCTGGGCCAGGGCACATCCCAACAGCAGCACGAGGAATCGCGTCAATGGTCTCATGGTCCCCTCCTGTCCGGGCTTTCACGGGACACACCGGCCCAGGCCGCGGCCGGCCCTTGCTGCCAGAATCGAGACGTCACGAGCGAACGAGCGAACCGAGCGAAACGAGGACGACAGCCGGGAGCGATCCGATAGGTGGTCAGAGCCTAGTCCCGGTGCCTCCGGGAGTCAATCGCCACGGGTGCACACCATCTCGACCACGGGCACTATTCGCCGATCCCCTCGAATATCCGATCCGCTCGAACCGCCAGGGCGGTTGGTGTCCTACATACCCGCCGCTTCCACGCGATCGTCCTAGAGCTCCTCCTAGAGCTCCTCGACCTCAAGCCCGACTCGTTCATCCTCGATGGAGAAGTGGCGGTCTACGATGCCCAGCTCGTCTCCCGGTTCGAGTGGCTCAGGAAGCTACCCAAAGGATGAGGCCGCGACCGTGCCGGTGTTCATGGTGTTTGACGTGCTGGAGCTGGGAGGGAAGGATCTACGGGGGATGCCGTTGCGAGAGCGGCGGGCGAGGCTGGAGAAACTGGTGGCGGGGGAGCGGACGGTCCTGCCCACGCGGCGCCTAGCAGAGAACGGCCTGGAGGCGTGGGCGGAAGCGGTGAAGCTAGGTTACGAGGGGATGGTGGGGAAAGATCCTGAGTCGAAGTACATCGCGGGGCGGACGCTGCAGTGGCTAAAGGTGAAGCAGAAGGGGTATCGGGAGGATGCGCGGGGGTTCAGGCGGTGATTGGTGGGCCGATCAATTGGGCTATATCCGCGAGGGCCTGCTGAGTATCGAGGTTAGAGCAGTTTTCAATCCTCGTGTGACTCTGACCTTTACGGGGTTCTTGTACCCAGGCCGCCGTTTGTCCGTTGATACGTGCCACGTCTAGCTCCGCCAGAAAAAACTTACGTGTTCCGGCAGCCTTCTTGTTCGTCTGATCAAGATTCCTGACGGCAGTTTTTCGATCAACGTCTACGGACAATCCCCCTTTATCATCATCGCTCGGTCGAAACGCTTTGTAGTCTATCGTCCAGTTTCCCCGGACGTACCGGACGTAGTAGTGGGGTACACGGCGATAAACGCGACCATTTTGAAGTTGCCTCCGGCCGGGAATTGGCGGAGGCGCCACAAGCTAAACGGCGTACTTGACGAATTTGGCGAGAATGTCGCGGGAGAACTCTTTGGCGTCGGGAGCTAACCCCCGATCGACAATCCGATGATTCTTGAGCAGCACCCACTCTGTACTCGTGGGTGTAATAAGTATCTCTATATCCGACGTGTGGACGTGTCCCCGCCAAATGAGAGCAACTCCCGGGTCAGGGGTTGGCTGCACCTCTGGCTCGCCATACGCTGGTCCGAGCATTTCCCTAACCGTCTCAAGGCAGGACATGGCTCTGGCCACCGTGGATGCGGCAGGGGCCTGGGCACCGTAGGAATTCCAATTCCCCGGTAGTTTGGCCAGATCCTGTATAGCGTGCATCGCTGGACTCATACTGTTCATAGTTTACCTCAACTCTGTATCACTCAATCTATTGCCTAATCTACCGTCTTTAGGATGAGGCATGAGAGTCCGAGCACGATAGGCGCTCTGCTCCTTTCGCTCGTCACAGACCCTCGGCAACCCGTCAAACTCGCCCCGCGGGCGATCTCTTTGGCCGTCCCCTGCACGAGCAATGGCTCCACGCCCTCTGGCGTCGGGTGCTCACCAAGGCCGGGGTCCGGTATCGCGAAGTCGAGCAGCTCCGTCATACCTTCGCCTCGACCCTGCTCAGTCGCAACGCGCCCCTGCTCTACGTGACCCAGCAAGGAGGATGGAAGAATCCCGGCGTGCTGCTCAAGCACTATGCCCGCTGGATGCCTCAGGCAACGGCACAACCATCCGCAACCCCCGCGCAACCGAAGTCACGAGAGGAGAGTTAAATGGCTGATACCTTGACTAGTGGAAGGATTGCAGGATAATCGGGCCACTTTCGCTCCGGACGCGCCTTCCGTTCCTGCTCGGGATCTTCACCTTCCGCTGGACGAAGGAGGCCCGATCATGATCCGACGCCGGCCGAGTTGCATCATAGCCTCGCGGCTTGCGGTCCTCGCGAGCCTGCTCACCCTTCTGTTCGTGGCTGGCGCCGTCGCGACGGCGCGGGCGGCCTCCCCCGAGGGCCAGGTCACGTGGGGCGTGCACGTCTCCCTCGCCCCGACCTGGCTGGACCCGGCCGAAGCCCCAGGGATCATCACCCCGTACATGCTCTATTACGCGCTCCACGACGCCCTCGTGAAACCCATGCCCGGTCAGCCGGAGGCCCCGAGCCTTGCCGAGTCGTGGTCCGTCTCCAAGGACGGTCTGGTCTACGAGTTCGTTCTCCGCAAGGGGGTCCGGTTCCACGACGGCGAGCCCGTCACCGCCGACGACGTGAAGTTCTCCTTCGAGCGCTATCGCGGCAGCGCCAATCGAACGCTGAAGGAGCGAGTGGCCGCCGTCGAGACGCCGGACCCGAGTCACGTGCGGTTCCGCCTCAAGCAGCCCTGGCCAGACTTCCTCACCTTCTACACGGGGGCCAGCGGGGCGGGCTGGATCGTTCCCAGGAAATACGTCGAGCGGGTGGGCGACGAGGGCTTCAAGAAGGCCCCCGTCGGCGCCGGCCCCTACAAGTTCGTGTCGTTCACGCCGGGCGTCGAGCTGGTGCTCGAGGCCTACGACCAGTACTGGCGGAAGACGCCCAGCGTGAAGCGTCTCGTCTTCAAGGTCATTCCCGACGAGACGACCCGCCTGGCCGCGCTCAAGCGCGGTGAGGTCGACATCGTGTACTCGGTCCGGGGCGAGCTGGCCGAGGAGCTGCAGCGATCGCCCGGCCTGACCCTGAAGCCGACGGTCATCCAGGCGCCGTTCTGGCTCTACTTCCCGGACCAGTGGAACCCGAAGTCTCCGTGGCACGATCAGCGCGTTCGGCTCGCGGCCAGCCTCGCCATCGACCGCGCGACGATCAACCAGGCCCTGACCCTGGGCTTCTCCAAGCTCACCGGCAGTATCATCCCGGCCAACTTCGAGTTCTTCTGGCAGCCGCCCGCTCCGGTCTTCGATCCGGCCCGGGCCAGGAAGCTCCTTGCCGATGCTGGCTACCCGAACGGCTTCGACGCCGGCGACTACTACTGCGACGCGTCCTACTCGAACCTGGCCGAGGCGGTGCTCGACAACCTGCAGGCCGTGGGCATCAGGGTTCAGCTCCGGCCGCTCGAGCGGGCGGCCTTCTTCACCGGCTACACGGACAAGAAGTTCAAGAATCTGATCCAGGCGGCGAGCGGCGCCTTCGGAAACGCGGCGACCCGCCTCGAGGCCTTCGTGATCGCCGGAGGCACCTACGTGTACGGCAGCTACCCCGACCTCGACGGCCTCTTCCGCGAGCAGGCCTCCGAGATCGACCACCGGCGCCGCGAGGCGACGCTGGTCAAGATCCAGCAGATGATGTACGAGCGCACGGTGTATGCACCGATCTGGCAGCTCGCGTTCCTCAACGGCGTCGGCCCGCGTGTCGCGGAGTCGGGCCTCGGGTTGATCCCGGGGCACGCCTACTCGGCCCCGTACGAGGACGTCACCCTGAAGCAGAAGTAACGCCGGAGGTGTCCCCGATGACGACCCGACCCAGACCTCGTTCCGTCGGCTTCACCCTGCTCGCGCTGGCGCTCCTGATCGTCTCGCTGGTGGCGTTCGGGCCGCGCCTTCTCCAAGCCGCGGACACGCCGCGCCACGGGGGCGTCCTGCTGGCGGTCATCGGCGCCGATCCACCGAGCCTCGACCCGCACCAGGAGAGCACGTTCGCCAACATCGACATGGTGGCGCCGCTCTACAGCACGCTGCTGCAGATCGATCCCTACAACTACCCGAAGATCATCGGCGACCTCGCCACCGAGTGGAAGATCTCGCCCGACGGGCTCACCTACACGTTCAAGATCCGGTCCAGCGTCTCGTTCCACGACGGCTCTCCCCTGACCTCCGCCGACGTCAAGGCCAGCTACGACAAGATCATCTTCCCGCCCGCGGGCGTGCGCAGCGTGCGCAAGAACGCCTACAGCGCGGTGACGCACGTCGAGGCTCCCGACGCCAGTACCGTGGTCTTCAAGCTGAAGTTCCCGTCCGCGTCGCTTCTCGACAACCTGGCCTCACCCTGGAACGTGATCTTCCCGAAGAAGTACCTCGACCGGGATCCCAACTACTTCAAGACGCACGCGATCGGCTCCGGCCCCTTCAAGTTCAAGAGCTACACGCGGGGCTCGACGTTCGAGGGTGAGCGGTTCCCCGGCTATTTCGTCAAGGACCGGCCCTATCTCGACGGGTACAAGTTCTACATCAGCCCGGAGACGTCGGTCCGGGCCGCGGCCATCCGCTCGGGGCGCGCCTACGTCGAGTTCCGCGACCTGCCCAACGCCGAGGTCGAAGCGATCAAGAAGCAGCTGGGCGACAAGGTCACGGTGCAGGAGACGCCCGTGACCGGCGCGTGGGGCGTCTCCATCAACAACACCGTGAAGCCGTTCAACGACGTGCGGGTGCGCCGGGCGCTGAGCCTGGGCATCGACCGCTACACGATGGCGCGGGTACTGGCCCCGCTCACCGGGCTGCGCTACGTCGGCGCCCTGATGCGCCCTGGGTCGGAGTGGGGGATGCCGGAGGCCGAGCTGGAGAAGCTTCCGGGCTTCGGCCGCGACATCGAGAAGAACCGCGCCGAGGCACGGCGGCTGCTCGCCGAGGCGGGCTACCCCAACGGCCTGAAGGTCGTGCTGAAGAACCGCAACGTGAAGCTCCCCTATCAGGACTTCGCGGTCTTCCTGATCCAGGAGTGGCACAAGATCGGCGTCGAGGTCGAGCATCGGCCGCTCGAGACGGCGGCCTGGTTCTCCGACGGCCAGGACACCGGCAACTTCGAGCTGATCGTCTCGCCCGCGGTGGAGTTCATGGACGAGCCCGATCAGTTCCTCGGCCGCTACGCGACCGGGAGCACGCAGAACTGGGGCCGGTTCTCCGATCCGCAGCTCGACGATCTGTTCTCGCGCCAGGCCCGCGCCCTCGACCCGGCGGAGCGCAAGCGGCTGATCAACGAGCTGGAGAAGATCGTGCTGCAGAAGGCCTACTACCTCCCCGGCCTCTGGTGGTCGCGGAACTTCGTGCAGTGGACCAAGGTCAAGAACTACGTTGCGCCGCCGAACTACTACACCAACCAGAAGCTCCAGGACGTCTGGCTCTCCGAGGACTGAGCGGGCGGCCCGGTGCGCACGTACGTCGCCAAGCGGCTGCTGCTGATCCTGCCCACCCTCCTCGGCGTGGCCGCGGTGGTGTTCGTGATCATGCGGGTCATCCCCGGGGACGTGACCCTCCTGATCCTGGGCGGCGACCAGACCGGGCGGATCGATCCCCAGCAGGTGGCGGCCATGCGCCACCAGCTCGGGCTGGACCGCTCGATCCCGGTGCAGTTCGGCGCGTGGCTCTGGGGGGTGGCGCGCCTCGACTTCGGCACCTCCCTCTGGACGGGGCAGCCCGTCATCGACGAGGTGATGGTGCGCCTGCCGCTGAGCCTCGAGGTGGCCGTCCTGGCGACGATCGTCTCCGTGCTGCTGGCCATCCCCTTCGGCATGCTCGCGGCCGTCCGGCGCGACAGCTGGGTCGACTACCTCATCCGCCTCGTCAGCATCGGCGGCCTGGCCATCCCGTCGTTCTGGGTGGGCATCCTGGTGATCCTCTTCCTCGTGATCTACTTCGGCTGGGGCCCTCCGCTCGAGTTCACGCCGCCGTGGGTCGACCCGTGGGCCAACTTCCAGCAGCTGGTGTGGCCGGTGCTCACCGTGGGCTACCGCTACGCCGCGGTTACGACCCGCATGACCCGCTCGACGGTGCTCGAGGTGCTCCGCGAGGACTACATCCGCACCGCGTGGGCCAAGGGGCTCCGGGAGCGCGCGGTCGTCATCCACCACGCGCTCAAGAACGCGATGCTCCCGGTCATCGCGCTGGTCGGGACCGAGTTCGCGTTCCTGATCGGCGGCCTCGTCGTCACCGAGACCGTCTTCACGCTCAACGGCGTCGGACGCTTCGTGGTGGACGCGGTGGCCCATCGCGACTATCCGGTCGTGCAGGCGCTGGTGTTCCTGATCGCGTTCTGCTTCGTGATGGTCAACCTGCTGATCGACCTCACCTACGCGTGGCTCGACCCGCGGATCCGCTACCACTGACGTGAGCGTCAACTACCCGCTCGTCCGGACCGCCGAGCCCGCGCCGCTGAGCCCGCCGCTGACCTTCGCGCGGGAGGTCGCCTCCTTCGTCAGGGCGAAGCCGCTCGGCGCGGTTGGCGCCTTCGTCATCCTGGCTATGCTGGTGGTGGCCCTCCTCGCGCACACGCTGGCGCCCTACGATCCCTACCTGGCCGACTACTCCGCCCAGTTCGCCCGCCCGAGCGCCGAGCACTGGTTCGGCACCGACGAGTTCGGCCGGGACGTGCTGAGCCGCATCATGTACGGCGCGCGCATTGCCCTCTTCGTCGGCTTCAGCGCCTCGTTCGCCGGCTGCTCCCTGGGCGCGATGCTCGCGGTGCTGAGCGCCTACCGGGGCGGGACCACCGACATCCTCCTCGAGCGGTTGATGGACATCCTGCTGGCCTTCCCGCAGCTGATCCTGGCGCTCGCGGTCGCGTCAATCCTGGGCGCGGCGGTGCACAACGTGGTCATCGCGGTAGCCATTCCCATCGTGCCGCGCGCCGCGCGGGTGGTCCGGGCGACCGCGCTGTCGGTGAAGCAGAATCCGTACGTCGAAGCCGTCCACGCGCTCGGGGCCTCGCACGCCCGCGTGGTCCTGCGGCACATCCTCCCCAACGTGATGGCTCCGTTCATCATCATGCTCACCGCCCAGCTCGGCACCGCGATCCTGGCCGAGGCGGCCTTGTCGTACCTGGGCCTGGGCACGGCGGAGCCGACTCCGTCGTGGGGCCTCATGCTCTCGGGCTCGGCGCCGGCCTACGCCGAGAAGGCGCCCTGGATCGGGCTCTTCCCGGGCATGGCGATCAGCCTGGCCGTTTTCGGCTTCAGCCTCTTCGGCGACTCGCTGCGCGACGTCCTGGATCCGAAGCTGCGCGGGAGGTGAGCCGGGCTTCAGCCCGACCGCGACGCCTCAGGGTGTGGCGAGACGACGCAGGTGATCGATCGTCTCGCGAGCCTCGTCGACCAGCACGCGCACCAGTTCGGCCGCCGGCAGAGCGCGGGCGAGCGAACCCGCTTGGCCCGACCAGGCCGAGTACAGCTCGGACGAGCCGGCCCGCGCGCTCGCCTGCCGCAGGGGCGCGGTAAGCTTGGTCTGGGCGGGGAACGGCAGCAGCGGCCAGTGCTCGCTCTCGGCCAGCTCGGTGAAGCGGTTCCGAACGCTGCGCGCCGGCTTACCCGAGAAGGCGCGCGTCATGGTCGTCTCGTCGCCGTCCATGTCCACGATGGCCTTCTTGTGAGTCGCGGGCGCGCCGCTCTCGGGACAGACCACGAAGGCGGTCCCGAGCTGCGCCGCCTGAGCGCCGAGCGCCAGCACGGCCGCGACACCCGCGCCATCTACGATGCCGCCTGCGGCCACGACCGGCACCCGGACCGCGCTGACGATCTGGCGGACCAGGGCGAGCGTCCCGGTCATAGCCTGCTCCCAGGAACCGAGGAAGGTGCCGCGGTGCCCGCCCGCCTCCCCGCCCTGCGCGATGATGAAATCCGCGCCGAGGCTCTCGAGATGCCGCGCCTCGCGCACGGAGGTGGCCGCGGCCCCGAGGCGAATGCCGAGACCTCGGATGCGGGCGATCGCCGCCGGCGAGAGCCCGCCCAAGTGCACGGTGCACACGGCGGGGCGGATGTCGCACACGGCCTCGAGCTGCATGGCGAGATCGGGCGCGTAGGGCGGCGGCACCCGCTCCGGCACGGGCAAGCTCTGCTGCTCCAGGAGCGGCCGGACGGCGGCGATCGCGGCGTGCTGCGCCTCGGCCGCAGGCTCGACAGGAACGGGCGCCGCGAAGAGGTTCTCGTTGAACGACCGGCCGGTCCGGGTCCGCAGCGCCGCGGCGTCCGCCCGCATGGCGTCCGCAGCGGTATATGCGTGGCCGAACGAGCCGAGCGCCCCCGCCGCGCTCACCGCGGCCACTAGCTCCGGCGTGGTGGGACCGCCGGCCATGGGCGCCTGGATGATCGGGTGGTCGATCCCGAGCAGATCGCAGAGCGGTGTATGGAGGGTCGCCATGTCGGTCACATGATAAGAGTGGCCGGCCTCGTGATCGGAGCGGCGGCTCAGGTCGGCGTGATCGTCTGCTGGCGCAGATCGCGCCGCGCCAGCACGCGGCGATGCTCGACGAGCAGGCGCACCGTCTCCTGCAGCACCGTGGCCACCGGAACCGCGATGATCATGCCGAGCACGCCGAGCGCGTGGCTGCCGACCACCACCGAGCCGAGCAGGAGCGCCGGGTGGAGGTGCAGGCTCCGGCCGATGGTGAACGGCTGGATGATCGTGTCGTCGAGCACCTTGATGACCAGGAAGAGCACGACCACGCGTCCGACGCCCGCGAGCCCCTGCCCCGGTGTCAGCACGACCACGAGTCCCGCCGCCGCGGCCGAGAGCAAGGGCCCGACGAACGGGATCACGTTGGCGAGGCCGGCGAACCCACCGAGCACGAGCGGGTACGGCACGCGCACCGCCCAGAGGCCGAGCGCGGCCAGCGCCCCCACCGCGAGACCGTCCAGCACCACGCCGCGGATGTAGCGGCCGACCACGCCGTTCAGCTCGCGCCAGACCGCCACCGAGGTCTCCACGTGCTGCGACGGCAACCGGTTCATGGCGAGCGCGATGATCCGGTGCATGTCGCGAAGCATGAAGAAGGCGAAGAACGGAACCAGGATCATGAGCAGGAAGAGGTGGCCCACGTGCTCGAAGAGATCGCCCGGCTCGCCCGGGCTGCGGTCGAGCACGAACCGCTGGACCCAGTTGCCGCCCTCGGGCAGCAGACGGCGGATCGCGGGGGCCACCTCGGACAGCTCCCGCACCGCCGAGTTGATCCCGGCGTCGATCTGGCGCGCCAGCGTCGGCACGCGGTCCATCAGCGTCGCGGCCTCCGTGAAGAGCCCGGGCCCGAGCAGGGCCCCGGCGATCACCAGCACCGAGATGATCACCGCGTAGAGCGTACCCACCGCCACGCTGCGCCGGATGGCAAGGGCGTCCGCCCACGCGACCGCCGGGTTGAGGAGGTAGGCGAGCGCGACCGCGAGGAAGACCGGGAGGACCAGGCCGCGGGCCAGCCAGGCCAGCGCGAGCAGACCACCCCAGGTGAGGAGACGGCTCACCTTCACGGCTGGCCGGCCGACCTCGGCGCCGGGTCGGCGTCGGTCACGAGCACCGGGCTGTTCCGCGCGTAGAGCGCGAGAAGCCGCGAGAGGTTGCGCATGACCACGACCGCGATCCGGGCGTTGCCTTCCATGAGCCCGTCGAAGTCGCTCTTGTAGAGGATGAGGAGCTTGCCCGCCGTCGTGACCCGCGCGGTCGCCGACCGCGGAAAGTCGTCGATGAGGGCGATCTCCCCGAAGGCGTCGCCCGGGCCCAGGGTGTTCAGGACGTACACGCCCTGGCCGGTCGCACGGGTGATCTCGATCGCGCCCTCGACGATGACGAACAGCGCGCGTCCCGGGTCGCCCTCCTCGAAGACGACCTCGCCGGGGTTGTAGTCCTTCTCGAAGAATCGCGTGGCCAGCCGGGCCAGCAGGCGGCGCGGCAGGCCCGAGAAGAGCGGCGAGCGCGCCAGGAAAGGCGCTCGCCTCAGCTGCTCGGGATCCGTCGCCCAGGCCAGCCATCGCGGCACGGGCCGCTCGAACATGCCGCGAACTATAACAGAACGGCATGCGAACGGCCCGCCGCGACGCCCTAGCCCTGGCTGAGGACCAGATCGGAGCGGTCGTCCTCCGAGCCCGGCGCGGGAGTGGCCGCGGGCGGGATCGCGGAGCCGTCCCTCGCCGGCTCGATGATGCGCGGAGCTTCATGGCTCCGCGAAGCGCTGGAGGTCCGGTCCAGCGCCCAGGCCGTGCCGAGGACCGCGAGCAAAAGGAACGCGCCGAGCCCGAACGTCCGTCGAGTCCTGCTCATCGTCCTGTCCTCCCCTTGCGCGACCCGTGGGATCCGTCGCACGGACGACGGCATCGCAAGAACGGCGCCAGGGTGGCCGCCCGCGGGCACGCGAGGTGCGACACCCTCGAAATGCAGTGCGAGTGACACGGAGTCTCATCGCGACAAGTGCGCGATTCCGGATGTGTTCCGGGCGCCGGCGACACACAGTCCCGCGGAAGATCCCGGATTCAGCTCGGTGAGCTCGAACTCCCGTGCGACCCGGCCGGCTCGCTTCGATCGGGCGTTGTGGGCTGGAGTGCTCCTGAAATGCCCGCAGCCCCGGTCCGACGCGCACTGACTCATAGCGGCATGGGTCAGGCGTGCCACAACCGAGTGGCATCTCCCCGGATTACGCTGGCCGTATAAGCGGCTGGAATCTTGTGGGAGTCGTACCGTCATGCCAGGGCACCGATCTTGCTGTCCACTTCGTTGCGCGAGGTCAACGCGGGGAGGGTTAGCATGGAACGGCGTCTCACCCAGAGCGTTGCACGAGTCCAGAGAGCACCAGACGGGATCGGCTGGTGGCGTGGCCTGACCTCTGCTGCCGACGGTGCCTTCGCGATCACCGGGGAAGGCCGCATCACCCTGTGGAACCCCGCCGCCGAGAGAATCACCGGGCACACGGCCGCCGAGGTCGTCGGCCGTCACTGCTACGAGGTCTTCGCCGGCCGAGACGCGAGCGGAGGGGCACTTTGTGCCCCGAACTGCCGTCTCCTGACGCTGATCCGGCGCGGTGACCGAGTCGAGAGCTTCGATCTGCAGACCTCCGCCAAGGGCGGGCGACCGACCTGGCTCAACATGAGCACCGTCGTCATGCCGGATGCGCACGGCAGGGGTTCTCGCGGCGTTCGCATCTTCCGCGACGTCACTCCGGTCAAGGATCTGCTGGCCTTGATCAGGAGCCGGTTCCGGGGCGTCCCGGCCGAAGGCGACCGGATGGGGCGGCTCACCAGACGCGAAACCGAGGTCCTGCGGCTCATGGCATCCGGCGCCACGAATCGGGCGCTGGCGGAACAGATGCACCTGAGCCCGGCCACCGTTCGCAATCACACCCACAACATCTTCGAGAAGCTCGGCGTGCCGAACCGGCTCGCCGCCGTCACGCTCGCCCTCGGCCAGTTCCTGATCTAGAGAAACTAGAACGGCCGTTCCATGAAAATGGACGGCTCATTCCATGGAGCTCGTCCGGGCGCCCGCCCTAGCATGCTCGCCATCATGAGTGTGCTCGTCAGCACCTCACCCACCGCGTCGCCCCGCTCGCATCGCTTCGACCTCCGTCGGCGACACAGCGCCGCGCCCGAGCGCACAGGAGGGTCCCGGTGAGGATCAAGGGATTCGTCGTCGCGCTCCTCGTACCGATCGTCTCGGTTCTGATCGCGGTGGCCGCCGCACCGCCCTTCGCCCCGTCTCCCGCGAGCGCGACGCCCGGTTTCGCCCGGCAGACCGGCATCTCGTGCCAGGCCTGCCACACGATCTTCCCCGAGCTCACCCCCTTCGGCCGGAAGTTCAAGCTCAACGCGTACGTCTTCACGAACGTCAAGCAGCTGCAAGCGACCGACGAGCAGAGCCAGAGAACGCTCTCGCTGAGCGACCTGCCGCCCCTGTCCGTACAGCTCCAGGCCTCCAACACCACGCTCGGGCGAGGCGTTCCGGACTCCGGCGTCGCTGGAGACCTGTCCCAGCAGAACTCCACCCAGTTCCCGCAGGCGCTCAGCCTCTTCTACACCGGCAAGATCGCGGACAATCTGGGGGGGGGTCCTCCAGACGACGTGGAACCCGAGCACGAACGCCATCGGCATCGACAACTCCGACCTCCGCTTCGCCAAGCACACGAGCTTCGACTCGATCGGCATCCCGGATCTGATCTACGGGATCTCCGTCACCAACAATCCGACCTCGCAGGATGTCTGGAACAGCACGCCAGCCTGGGGGTATCCCTTCATCTCCAGCAGCGTCGGCGTCCCTCCCGTCACCAAGACACTCCTCGACGGCCAGCTCGCCCAGGAAGCGGTGGGCCTCAGCGCCTACCTCTTCCTGTTCGATCACCTCTACGTGGAGTTCGGAGGGTATCGTTCAGCGCAGACCAGCTTCACGAACACCACGACCGGCGGCCCGGGCCTCCTCGACAGCACGTCGCCCCAGCAGCGAATCAGCGGAACCGCGGCGCCGTACTGGCGCGCCGCGTGGGAGCAGGACTGGAGCGATCACTCCCTCTCGTTCGGGACGTACGGGATCTCCGCCCGCACGCATCCCCCGGGCATCGGCGAGTCAGGGCCGACCAACACCTTCACCGACGTCGCGCTCGACGCCCAGTATCAGTACATCACCGACGCCCACATCTTCTCGCTCCAGAGCACCTGGATTCACGAGTTCCGCAAGTTCAACAACGCGGGGCTCTCCGACCACACGTACGACTGGCTCGACACGGCGAGGCTCACCGGTAGCTACTTCTTCAAGCGCAAGATCGGCGGGTCCGCCCAGTTCTTCTCCACCACGGGCAGCCGCGATTTCACGCTCTACTGCAGCCCGGCGACCTTTGCGACGGCCCCCTCGCCGGCGTGTCCGGGAGCGGCGACGGGGACGCCCAGCCAGCTCCTCGGAAGTGCCAACGGAAAGCCGACCACGCAGGGCGCCATCTTCGAGATCGACTATCTGCCGTGGTTGAACACGAAGATCGGGCTGCAGTACACGCTCTACTCCAAGTTCAATGGCCGGTCGAACAACTACGACGGCTTCGGGAGGAACGCGTCGGAGAACAACCTGCTCTACGTCTACATCTGGACAGCGTTCTGACGTGATCCGACAGGAGGGAGCCGTGAGAACGCACGTCCTCTACGCCGTCGTGGCCGGGCTCGCGCTCATGGCTGCCCCGGCCGAGTCGCAGGAGAAGGCTCCCAGCGCGCCCGATCTGGCCACGAGGGTCTGTTCGACCTGCCACGGGCCGCGCGGTATCAGCGTCTCGCCGATGTTCCCGCATCTGGCCGGACAGCAGGCCGTCTACCTCGAGACCCAGCTCAAGGCGTTCCGAGACCACTCCCGAGCCGATCCGCACGCCCAGGCCTTCATGTGGGGCATGGCGGCCCAGCTCACCGACCCGGCGATCACGGAGATCGCGGCGTACTATGCGGGGCAACGGCCCGCGCCCGGGAAGCCCGCGGGGCGAGATGAAACGACCGCCGGCAAGAAGGTCTTCGAGGAGGGCGTCCCCGCCCAGGAGGTTCCCCCCTGCCAGAGCTGTCACGGCGAGAAGGCGGCCGGCAATGGCCCGTTCCCGCGTCTGGCCGGACAGCATCGCGCGTACCTCGAGCGTCAGCTCGCGGCCTTCATCTCGACCGCCCGGGCCAACGAGGTGATGCATTCGAACGCGAAGAACCTCACCGCGCTGCAGATCAGTCAGCTCGCCGCGTTCCTCAGCTCCCAGCCGTGAGGCCTCTCCTCGCCGCGATCCTCCTCATCGTGATTGCGGCGCCTCGCTCCGCCGGGGCGGCGGCGTGCGAGTATCGACCCGGCGAGACCGTGAAGCTCACCGGCACCTACGTGCCGAGCGGGCAGGCCTACGCGCGCACCTTCGCGTTCGCACTCCAGATGGAGTGCGGGTCGAGGGATCTCATCACCGTGCAGCGCCCCACCGGAAATCTGCCGGTCTGCGAGCCCCAGCAGCAGGTCGAAGTGGCGGGGAAGCTGATCTGGAACAGGTCCCTCGTGGACGGCCACTACGAGATCAACAGCCCGTCGAGCGTCACGTGCGTGCCGGGCACCCGGGCGAGCGTGGCCGCGTCGACTCCGGCAATCGCGTCGACCCCGGCGGCCCCGCCGGCCGCCCCGGCGAGGACCATCGGCCCCAGCGTCTGGGTGGGGCGCTATCAGGACAGTCGTGGAGCTGGCGACGTCACCTTCACGATCGTGCGTGGGGAATCGACGGTCTCCGGCACCTGGAAGCTGCGAACCGGGGGCGGTGGGCCGATCACCGGGCTCATCGACGGGAGTGGTCGTCGGATGCAGCTGCGCATGGAGAACCTCGCGCCCGAGTGCCCCGGGACGTTCGAGGGGCTCGTCGACCTGAGCCAGACGTCCCTCTCGGGCTCGTACCGGGGCAAGGATTGCGAAGGCGCCGTGACCGATGGACGGCTCGACCTCCGCCCGCAATAGCGAACCGAGCTAGGGGCACCTGATCCAAGCCACCACGATGCCGGCGGCGGCCGCCGCCACGTCCGGATGGGCGGCCTGGATGCGCACGTAGCGTCAGCGGGCCAGGCGGGACCCGGCCGAGGAACATGCGCTCGCGGGCCGGATTCTCGTCGCTGCCGTCGATCCAGCGCCCGCACCCGCGAACCATCTCTACGAGGCGAACGGTAGTCGGACGTTCGATCGAGCGCAAGGATCTCGCGTCGTGGCCTTGACCCCCGGTGACGTCGTCTGATACAGAAGAGGCCATGAAATTCGGCCTGATCGTCTCCAAGCAGCATCCGGCCGGGGTCTCCATGGTCGATCGCTTCCGCGAGCACATCGACCAGGTGCGGGCCGCCCGCGACGCCGGCTTCGACCTCATCGTGATGGGGCAGCACTTCCTCTCGACGCCCTTCCAGGAGGTCCAGAGCCTGCCCGCGCTCGCCCGGCTCGCCGCCGAGGCGGGCCCGATGCGGGTGGGGGCCACCGTGATCCTCCTGCCGCTGCTGAATCCGGTCGACGTCGCCGAGCAGGTGGCGACGCTCGACGTCATCACCGAGGGGCGCTTCGTCTTCGGTGTGGGCCTGGGCTATCGCGACGAGGAGAACGAGGCCTTCGGCGTGGCGGCCAAGGAGCGCGTCGGGCGGCTGGTGGAGGGTCTCGAGGTCATCAAGCGGCTCTGGACGGGCGACGAGATCACGCATCACGGCCGCTTCTTCCACCTTACCCGGGCGCGCATGATGCTGCGTCCCGTGCAGCGGCCGCATCCGCCGATCTGGTTCGCGGCCAACAACGACGCGGCGGTGATGCGAGCTGCACGCCTCGGTGACACGTGGGTGATCAACCCGCACGCCAAGCTCGCCGTGCTGGAGCGGCAGATGGGCGTGTACCGGCAGGCGCTCCGCGACGCGGGCCGGCCCTTCCCGGCGGAGCTGCCGATCATCAAGGAGCTGTACGTGGCTCCCGACCGGCGCAGCGCGCTCAAGGAATGCCAGCCGTTCCTCGAGGCCAAGTACAAGGCGTACGCCTCCTGGGGACAGGACAAGGCTCTGCCCGAGGGCGACAGCTTCTCGCACGAGTTCGCGGAGCTGGTGGCGGACCGCTTCATCGTGGGCGATCCGAACGACGCGGTCCGGGAAATCCGGCGCTACGTGGAGCGCCTCGGGGCCAACTCGTTCATCTTCCGCATCCAGTGGCCGGGCATGGAGCAGGCCAAGGTGCTCCGGTCGATCGAGCTGCTCGCCAAGCACGTGTTCCCGGCCTTCACCAAGGGCTGAGGCCGACGGGAGGAACCCTCATGTCGACATCACGCTGGCTCCGAATGGTCGCACTGGCCCTCGTCGTCGCGGGCACGATCGCGCTCCCCGCGCCGCGAGAGCGCGCGGGGGCTCAGCCGAGCGGGCTCTACGTCAACGCCGTGGATCTCGACATCGTGCCCGCGGAGCGCGACAAGTACCTGGCCGCGATCAAGGAGAACGGCGCCGCGGCGATCCACGAGCCGGGGTGCCGCCAGTTCGACATCCTGGTCCTGGCGAGCGACCCGAACCACTTCTTCCTCTACGAGGTCTACGACAACGAGGCGGCCTACCAGGCGCACCGGCAGACCGAGCACTTCAAGAAGTACGCGGCCCTGACCGCGAACATGGTCGGCAAGCGAAACGCCAGGCCGATGACCCCGATCGAGCTGCACGCCAAGGGGCACTGAGAGCGAGGGAGCGACATGGCCGGACAGAGCGCATCGCGGCGCCGCCGTGCGCTGAGCGCGGCCGTGGTCGTCTTCGGTCTTGCGTCGATCGCGGCCGTCACGGAGGCGCAGGACCAGACGTCCGAGCCGCCGCCGTTCTACGCCCTGCTACCGAGGAATTACCCGGGGCCGCTGATCCGCGTGTGCTCGACCCCCGAGGGCATCTGCGCGGTGCCCTACACCATCCCGCCCGGCGAGCCGTGCTCCTGCGTGCGCCCCGATTCGGTCTGGGTGTCGGGAGTCGTCACGCACTGAGCGATCCCGGAGACGGCGATCACGCGGGCCACGACCGCCCCCAGCGATCGGCATAGGCCACCTCACCGACCGGTCGACGCACCACCGGGCCGAACTTGTCGACCGGGTAGCCGATCGGCATCAGCGCGAAGGTCTGCACGTCCTCCGGAATGCCGAGGACGGCCTTCACCTCGCTCTCGCACCGGATGTGGTTGGTGGTGATCGTGGTGCCGAGGCCGAGCGCGCGGCACGCGAGGATGATGTTCTCGACCGCGGGATAGATGCTGGCGCCGCGGATGCGCTCCACGTAGCGCTGCTCGTCGGCGAATCGCGCGCGAATCTCGGGCGGCAGCGCCTCCGGCGCGGGCAGCCTGGGCTCGGTCTGGCACGGAACCAGGATCACCGGCGCCTCGCCCATGTGGTCCCACAGGAACGAGCCCGAGGTCATCAACCGCCGGAACTGCTCCTCGGTCAGATGGGGCGGGCGGCCGCGCGCCGCGTACATCGCGCTCGCGATGTCGGACGCCTTGCGGTAGATCACCCCGAGGCGCCGCCGCTGCTCGGGGTCCCGAACGATCAGGAAGGCCCAGTTCTGGGCGTTGCCCGCCGAGGGCGCCCGGATCGCGGCGTCGAGGATCTGGGTAATCGCCGCCTCGGGCACCGGATCGGGCCTGAACCGCCGCATGGCCCGGGCGGTGCGCATCGCCTCGAACACGTCGATGTCGGTCACGGCGCCAATCTTACTCCGAGCTCCCCCGCAGCGCGGCCCGCACCTGGGCCACGTGCTCCTCGGCGTGGGCCACGATGAACGCCTCGATCGCATCGGCGACCGTCATCTCGCCACGCTCGGTGGAGACGCCTCGCTTGGTGCGCTCGGCCGCGGTGAAGCGTCGGATCGCGCCCGCCGCGGTGGTCACCGCGTCGTGCAGCTGGCGCAGGAGCGCGTCGGGGTCCGCGCTCGCACCGTGGGCGATCCCGGCCAGCCGCTCCGGTGAGCCGTGCGTGCGGCCGAACGTCGGGGGCGATCCGGTGGCGACGATCAGGGTCCGGCAGTGGGCCAGCCAGTACGGGATCATCTCGGCCACGTGGCCGAGGGTCTGCATGGCCGACCACTCGTTCCCGCCGGGCGAGGTCCGAAGGCGCGACCTCAGGTCGGGATCCCGCAGGAGCCAGGCGATGTCCTCGTAGACGCGCTCGAGTCGTCTGGCCTGGGCCTCGCCGGTGGTCTGCGCGGGTTCGGGTGTCACGTGGGCCGGGCTAGGCGGCCGTGACGCCGCCGTCGACGGGCAGCGCGGCCCCGGTGACGAACGAGGCCTCGTCGGAGAGCAGGAAGAGCGCCGCGTTCGCGATCTCCTCGGGCCGGCCGGTGCGGCCCAGCGGGACCGCGCCCGCCGCGCGCCGGCGCACCAGGTCCTCTGGATCCTGCCCGAGCGTCGACTTCTGATCGGGGCGCGCGACGAACACGCGCAGCATCGGCGTGTCGATGGGGCCCGGGCACACCGCGTTGACCCG
>Ga0187766_10000794_pt1 | contig 18077 bp, 17 predicted proteins | sample 0216_QUI02_MP05__4_FD_132971 | JGI IMG/M metagenome (GOLD analysis project Ga0187766, IMG submission 132971) | Tropical peat soil microbial communities from peatlands in Department of Meta, Colombia - 0216_QUI02_MP05_20_MG | ecosystem: Environmental > Terrestrial > Soil > Wetlands > Peat ... | reverse complement strand
GCTGCGCTGGCGCGAGATCGCCATCGTCTTCCAGAGCGCGATGAACGCGCTCAACCCGGTGCTGCGGGTCCGTGACCAGCTACTGGATGTCATCCACGCCCACCTGAAGCTATCTAGGGATGAAGCACAGGAGCGGGCAGGCTCACTGCTCGATCTCGTCGGCATCCCGCGGTCACGGCTGCGCAGTTATCCCCATGAGCTATCCGGCGGTATGCGCCAGCGGGTGATGATCGCCATGGCCCTGGCCACCGAACCGGAGATCGTCATCATGGACGAGCCCACCACCGCGCTCGACGTGGTGGTGCAGCGGGACATCCTGGCCCAGATCGTCGAGCTCAAAGACAGCCTCGGCTTCTCGATCTTGTTCATCACCCACGATCTGTCGCTGCTGCTCGAGCTGGCCGACCGGATCGCGGTGATGTACGCGGGGCAGATCCTCGAGGTGGCCACGTCGGACGAGATCCACCGTGAGGCCGCCCACCCGTACACCAAGGGACTGCTCAACTCGTTTCCTTCGCTGCGAGGACCCCGTCGTGAGCTGTCCGGCATCCCGGGCTCGCCGCCCGACCTGCGTAACCCGTCCCCCGGCTGCCCGTTCCTGCCCCGTTGCGGGTACGGCACGACAGCCTGCCAGGACGTCGACATGCACCTGCTGCCGGTCACCACGTCCATGGATCCGGACCACCTGACGGCCTGCCCGTTCGTGCTGCCGGGCACCCCCACCCCGGAGGTCCGGCCGGTGCAGTCCGCGGCCTCCGGGAGCCCAGCCGGGGAGCAGGGAACATGAGCGAGCAGACGCTGACCTCCGCGGCCGCCGCACGCGGGCCGCTCGCCATGGAGGCGGTCTCGATCAGCAAGGACTTCCATCTCGGGCACGGCCAGACGCTACACGCGGTGCGAGACGTCTCCTTCAACCTGTACCGCGGCGCCGTCGTCGCGCTCGTCGGCGAGAGCGGATCGGGCAAGTCCACCGCGGCCAGGATGCTGGCCGGGCAGGAACGGCTCACCTCGGGCCTGATCCGGCTGGACGGCACGCCGGTCCAGGTGTCCAGCCGCAGCGCCTTCCGGAGGTACAAGAGCGAGGTCCAGTACGTCTTCCAGGACCCGTTCTCCTCGCTCAACCCGGTGCACACCGTGCGCTATCACCTCGAGCGCCCGGTGAAGCTCCACCGCAAGGGCGCGAACGTGGACCCAAGAAGTCGCCGACCTGATGGAGCAGGTCCGGCTCACACCCGCCGGGCAGTTCCTGGCCAAGTACCCGCATGAGCTATCCGGCGGCCAGCGGCAGCGGGTCTCCTTTGCCCGCGCGCTCGCCGCCCGGCCGAGCGTGCTGCTCGCCGACGAGCCGGTCTCCATGCTGGACGTCTCGATCCGGCTGGAGATGCTCGCCCTGCTCGACGACCTCCGCCAGCGCTTCAGGCTCGCCATGCTCTACATCACCCACGACATCGCCTCGGCCCGCTACTTCGCGGACGAGGTGCTGGTCATGTACGCCGGCGAGATCGTGGAGCGGGGGCCGGCCGAGGAGGTCACCCAGTCTCCCGCGCATCCCTACACCCAGCTGCTCGTCGCCTCCGCGCCGGATCCGGACAACCTCGGCAGCGCGCTTCGCGGCAGCGGGCGGCGCCAGGGGCCCGCGTCCTCGCGACCCCAGCAGCAGGGAGGGGCCGCAGCCCAGGGATGCCCATTCAATCCCAGGTGCCCGTTCGCCGACGACCGCTGCCGCCGGGAGAACCCGGCCCTGATGCAGGTCTCGGCCACGCGGGGCGCGGCCTGCTGGCACCTGGACGCCGCCGCGCCGGAGCTCGTCTCCGCGCCACGGGGAGGTGGGGACACGACAACCAGATAGCACACAACCGAAAACCCGAGAAAAGGACGAGACTGATGAGGAGATTGCACAACAACAGACGGCTCATCGCAGCCGCAGCCGCTGGCTTGCTCGCGGTCGGCCTTGCCGCGTGCTCCAGCTCAAGCTCTAGCTCCGGCTCGGCTACGGGCACGAGCAGCTCAGGCGCCAAGTCGGGGAAGACCCTGGTGATGGAGAGCTCGCCGGAGACCTCGATCACCCAGGCCTTCAACCCGTTCGCCACCACCCAGCCCGCCTACGCCATGGGCGCCGACGGGCTCATCTACGAGCCGCTGCTCCAGTTCAACCTGGTCGCGCCGCCCCAGTACTACCCCTGGCTGGCCACGTCCTACGCGTGGTCCAACGGCGGCAAGACGATCACCTTCACGATCCGCCAGGGCGTGAAGTGGAACAACGGCACCGCGCTCACCCCGGCCGACGTCGCCTTCACGTTCAACATGGTGAAGAAAAACGCGGCGGTGAACTACAGCGGCCTGAACATCTCGAGCGTGACCACCTCCGGCAACACCGTCACGCTCACGTTCCCCTCTGCCCAGTACACCAACCTGCAGGCGATCTCCGGTACCGCGATCGTGCCGGCGGCGGTCTGGAGTAGCGCCGGCAACCCGGCGACCTTCCAGGACCCGAACCCGGTCGGCACCGGGCCCTACATGCTGGGCACCTTCACCTCGCAGGGCATCACGCTGAAGAAGAACCCCTACTACTGGCAGGCGGCCGACGTCCAGGTCCCGGCCGTCTACTTCCCGGCCTACACCTCCAACACCGGGGCGCTCACCGCCCTGTTCGCCGGGCAGATCGACTGGACCGGGAACTACATTCCCGGCCTGCAGAAGAACTTCGTCAACACCGACCCGGCCAACCACCACTACTGGGAGGCACCCGGCGGCACCAACAGCCTGATGCCGAACCTCAACACGTGGCCGACCAACCAGCTCGCCGTGCGGCAGGCGATCAGCCTGGCCATCGACCGCAACCTGCTCGCACAGGAGGGCGAGGCCGGCCTCGAGCAGCCGGTGCTCAACGCCACCGGCCTGCCGCTGCCGACCTTCCAGGCCTGGGTCGGCCCGGTCGCGAACATGACCATCTCCGCCACCGGCAACGCGGCCGCGGCCGAGCAGGTCCTGACCAAGGCCGGCTTCACCAAGGGAAGCAACGGCTTCTTCGCCAAGAACGGCAAGACCGTCTCCCTTACGATCGTGGACCCGGCCGCTTACACCGACTACGCCCAGGTCGACGCCCTCGTCGCGCAGCAGCTGCGGGCGGCCGGCATCGACGCCTCGTTCCAGGGCCTGTCGGTCAACGCCTGGACCACCGCCATCTCGAGCGGTAACTTCCAGCTGACCTCGCACTGGTCGAACGGCGGGCTCACGCCGTACAACATGTACAACGGCTGGCTGAACAGCTCACTGGCCACCGGCTCGGCCGCGACCGGCGACTACGAGCGGCTGAACAACCCGACGATCAACTCCGACCTGGCTGCGCTGGCCGCGGCACCGACCACTACCGCACAGACCCAGGCGCTCGTCCCGATCGAGCAGTACGTGGCGAACAACCTGCCGGTCATTCCGACCACCACCGCGTCGCAGTGGTACGAGTACAACTCGCAGAACTACACCGGCTGGCCCACCGCGCAGAACCCGTACGAGACCGGCCAGCCCTCCGGGCAGAACAACAGCGGCACCACCGGCACCGATGAAGTAGTCATCCTCCACCTGCGTCCGCGGTAGCCCTCGCCAGGCTGTCACGACGCACCAACAAGCGGGCCCGCCCCTGGTCACCCCCGGGGCGGGCCTCACCCCACCATCACATTAGCCCAGGTAGCGACAAGGAGCCATGGCCGACACCATCTGTTCATGTGTCTCATGAGCATCACGGGGCGCACGCGGTTGTAGAGGCGATGGAGATCGGAGGGTTCCCCGGACTCGTCGGCCCGCGCGCTTACCGCACTGGATCTCGGTCGTGTGGGAGAAGCGCTGGCACCCCGAGATCGAAGGACCCGAGGTCGCGCTGCCGCAGCACCTGTCGGTACTGGCCACGTGGACGGAGGTGGTCCGGTGACCCGCGGTTTCGGGATCGTCGGCACCGGGGTGATCGCGGCGATCCACGCCGAGGCCATCGCCCTGATCCCGGACGCCCGGCTGGTGGCGGTGACCGACGTGGCGACCGGCACCGCCGCGGCCTTCGCCGCCGCGCGCGGCTGCGCGGCCGAGCCCGATCTCGGCGTGCTGCTGGCCCGCGGCGACATCGAGGTGGTATGCGTGTGCGTACCGAGCGGCCTGCACGCGGAGGTCGGCGCCCGCGCCGCGAAGTGCCGGCAAGCACCTGGTCATGGAGAAGCCGATCGATGTCAGCCTGCACGCCGCGGACCGGCTCATCGAGGCGGCCCAGGCGGCCGGGGTGGCGCTGACCGTGGTCTCCCAGCACCGGTTCGACGAGGGCCTGGTCGAGCTGAAGCGCCTGCTCGGCGACGGTGCCCTGGGCCCGCTGGTGCTGGGCGAGGCCAGCACGAAGTGGTACCGCAGCCAGGCCTACTACGACAGCGCGGCCTGGCGCGGCACCCACGCGATGGACGGCGGGTCGCTGATGAACCAGGGCATCCACTACGTCGACCTGCTCCGCTGGTGCATGGGCCCGGTCGCCGAGATCACGGCCGTGTGCTCCACCCTGGCCCACCAGATCGAGGCCGAGGACACCTCGCTGGCGATCGTGCGGTTCAGCTCCGGCGCGGTCGGCACCATCTCGTCCAGCACCGCCGCCTTCCCGGGCTTCCCGCAGCGGCTCGAGATCACCGGGACCGAGGGTACCGTGACCGTCGAGGACGGCCAGATCGTCCGGCGCGCGTTCGGGGCCGACGCCGGCCTCGCGACGCCGGCCGGCTCCGGAGCCGGTCACCATGCCGCGCCGGTCCCGGGGTCCGACCCTGGGTCCCTGGACGTGGCCAGCCACGCCGCGCAGATCGCCGACCTGCTCGCCGCGGTCGACGGCGGCCGCGAGCCCGCGGTCACCGGGCAGGGCGCCCGCGAGGCGCTCGAGATCGTTTGCGCCGTCTACGAGTCGTCCCGCACCGGGCGCACCGTGACGCTAGGCCGATGACCGTCGTCCTGTCCGGGTTCGCGGACGAGATCTCTCCCGACCCGCAGGTTCAGCTCGCGACGCTCGCGGCCGAGTCCATCTCGCACCTCGAGCTGCGCAGCGCGTGGTCGGTGAACATCGCTGACCTCAGCGGTGAGCAGGTCGGCGCCTTCCGCGCGGCGCTGGATGGCGCCGGGGTGCGCGTCTCCGCGATCGGCTCGCCCGTCGGCAAGATCCCGGTCACCGCGCCGCTGGCGCCGGAGCTGGAACGGCTGCGCCGCGTGGCCGACGTCGCCTGCGAGCTCGGTACCACGATCGTCCGCGTCTTCTCCTTCTTCGTTCCCGCGGGCGAACCGCCGGAGCGTCACCGAAGCCAGGTCATCGACCGGATGGGCACGCTGACCAGGGTGGCCGAGGACCGCGGGCTGATCCTCGCGCACGAGAACGAGAAGGAGATCTACGGTGACATCCCGGGCCGGTGCGCCGACCTGATCGCCGCCGTGGATTCACCTGCCCTGCGGGCCACCTTCGATCCGGCGAACTTCGTCCAGTGCGGCGTCCGGCCCTTCTCCGACGCGTACGGCCTGCTCCGGCCGTACCTGGTCTACCTCCAGGTCAAGGACGCGCTGGCCGCGACCGGGCAGGTGGTGCCTGCGGGCCGGGGCGACGGGCAACTGCGAGAGACGCTGGGCGCGCTACGGGACTCGGGCTTTGCGGGCTTCATGTCGCTGGAGCCGCACCTGGCCCAGGCGGGACGGTACGGGGGCTTCAGCGGCCCGGACGGGTTCCGCCGGGCCTCGCAGGCACTGAAGTTTCTGCTGAACGAAGCGTCAATCCCCTGGCAGTGATCCCATCCCGCGCCCAGAGCGGCCGCTATCCCTCAGCCGCTATCCCTCAGCCGGTGTCGGCCAGGCCCCAGCGGCGGCGGATGGCCCGGTCGGCCAGGCCAAACAGGGTATGGACGATGATGCCAATGATCAGGATCACGATAATGATCGCGGTGGCGCTTTCCAGGTCCGCCTGGTTCTGGGCGTTGTTCAGCAGCAGGCCCAAGGACGGCTGGTTGATGATCTGGACCAGCAACTCGCCCGCCAGCAGGCTGCGCCAGGCGAACGCCCAGCCCTGCCGCAGCCCGGCCACGAACGCGGGCAGCGAGGCCGGCAGGATCAGGTGCCGGTACAGCGAGAGCCGGCGCAGGCCCATCATCTTGCCCGCCCGCAGCAGCAGCGGCGGAGTATAGTCCACGCCCGCGATCAGGCCGTTGGCGATCGACGGGGCGGCGCCCAGCACGATGACGAACAAGATGGCGGTGGTATTGGGCCCGAACAGGATGATCGCGAACGGGAACCAGGCGATCGAGGGCATCGTCTGCAGCCCGGTGATCAACGAGCCGACGGCCGCCCGCAACGGCGCGATCCTGGAGACCAGCGCGCCGATGACCGTGCCGATCACCACCGAGAGCCCGAACCCGATGACCGCGCGCTCCACCGTGACCGCGATGGCGTGCCACAGCAAGGCCGTCCCCAGCTGGTCCCACAGGTTGGACAGGGTCGCGGCCGGGCCGGGGAAGATCAGCTTCTTCCAGCCGCTGACGTGAATCAGCTGCCATACGGCCAGGACGATGACGATCGCGAGCAGCTTGGGCCACAGGGCCGCCCAGGCCCTGGTGGCCAGCCGATGGCTCCTGGGTCCATGCTGATCCGGCGACGGCTCCGTGTCGAGCGCCTCGAGCCAGGCCAGCTTCTCCACATAGACCGGCACGTTCTTGTTGCTGTGGACCGGAACGGATCCGAGGTCGTTAAAGGCCATCGCGGCTCATCTCCTCCCGTAGCCGGTCGGTGATCCGCGCGGCCAGTTCCGCGACCGGTGCCGAGTCGATCCGCCGGGGATGCGCGATGGGCACGGCGAACTCGCCGATCACCCGGCCGGGGCGGCTGCTCAGCACCACCACCCGGTCGCCGAGCCGGACTGCCTCCCGGACGTTGTGCGTCACGAACAGGATGGTCAGCCGCCGCCCGGCGCAGATACGGTCGAGCTCGTCGTGCAGCAGGTCCCTGGTCATCGCGTCCAGGGCGCCGAACGGCTCGTCCATCAGCAGCACGTCGGCGTCCTGGGCGAGCGCGCGGGCCAGCGCCACCCGCTGGCGCATGCCGCCGGACAGCTCGTGCGGCCGCTTTCCGCCGAACCCGCCCAGGCGCACGGTCTCCAGCAGCTCTGCGGTCCGCTGGCGCCGTTCGACCCGGCCAAAGCCACGGGTCCGCAGCGCGAGCTCCACGTTGCCCGCGGCCGTGAGCCACGGGAACAGCGCGGGCTCCTGGAACAGGATCGCGACCCGGCCAGACACCGACACATCTCCGGAGGTGGGCTGGTCCAGGCCTGCCACCAGGGAGAGCAGCGTCGACTTGCCGCAGCCCGAAGCTCCGATCAGGCAGGTGAACTCCCCCGGCGGTACGTCTAGCGAGATCCGGTCAAGGGCCCGTACGGCGGAGCTCCCGCGCCCGAATACCTTGGATACGCTCGACAGCCGAACCGACCCCGTTACGTCCGCCGCCTCGGGCCGCCGGCCGGTGACCGTCGATGAGTTCACCTGCCTGATCATCAACATCCCTCGCCTAGGAGCTGACCTGTGACTCGCCTGCCGCGGCGAGCGCCTGGTTGAGCGGGCCGAGATCGAAGATGCCGCTCAGGTTGACGGGCTTGAGCAAGCCGAGCGAGACGGCTTGCGTGGCGTCACTCGTCAGCGAGGCCGCGTCCGGGTCGTTGGTGAAGGTGATCTCCTTGAATGACGCCGCGACCACGCTCGGCTTGAGTCCCTTGCCGGTGTACGCGGCCAGTTCCGCGTTCGCGTCAGCCTGCGCGGCGGCCGGGTTGGACTTGATGAAGTCGTTCGCCTGCACCTGGGCCTTGACCAGGTCCGCGACGATCGCCGGGTGAGCGGTCAGGAAGCTCTGCGTCACGACCAGCAAGGTGGTGACCCCGGGCTCGCTGACCAGCACGGTGCCGCCGTCGCTGACCATCTCGACGTCATACGGCGCCGGCTCGGAACCGCCGGCGATCTGCCCTGACTTGAACTCGAGCACGGCAGCCGAATTGGGGGTCGTCGGCTTGACGAACGCGTCTCCGCCGCCAGTGGCGCTGGTGGCGAGGCCCTGCCGCTTCAGCCAGTAGCGCAGGGCGACGTCCTGAGTGTTGCCGAGTGACGGGGTGGCCAGCGTCTTGCCACGGAGCTGCCCGGCCGAGGTGATCCCCTTCGCGACCACCACCGAGGCGCCTCCGGTGGCGGCGCCGGAGACGATCTTGATCGCGGTGCCGCCGGACTTCTGCCACGTGTTGATCGCCGGGTTCGGGCCGACGTAGGCCGCGTCGAGCTGGCCGGCCAGCAGGGCCGTCGTTTCCTCGGTCCCGGTGCTGAACGCGGTCGCCTTCAGCGTTCCGGCGGAGCCGAGGTCCTTGGCGATGAAACCTTCCTTCAGCCCGACCAGGGCCGGGGCGTGCGTGATGTTCGTCAGGAAGCCCAGCGAGAGCGTGACCGGCGCATCCCCTGAGGTGCTGCTGCTCGAACGGGCGCCCGCAGTGCTGCCGCTCGAGCTCGCCGTAGTCGACGCCGACGAGGAGCAGCCCGCCAGCAGCAAGGCGGCTCCGGCCATGGCGGCGGCGGTGATACGTCGCATCCTGTAACTCCTAAATGCCTAATCTCTATCGATTATATAGGAAATCCCGTCCGATTCACTATACATAGAGCCGGCAAAATGGGAAATTAGCGTGGCAGGCGGACGGGTCGAGGGTCAGTAGCTCAGCTGGTCATACCAGTCGGTTCCGCGGCCCTTCGGGGTGAGGTCGAACAGGTTCCAGAGCGGCTCGATGGTGCCGACATGGCGGGGCTCTTGCCCGGGGTTTCCTGATGCGTAGAACAGCTCTGAGCCCCAGGGTTTCAGCTTCCCTGGTCGCTGGCGTCTTGTAGCGTGACGCCGCTCACGGACGCGAATTTGGACAAGCACTGTTCCAGCAGCGCCACGTCCGCATCGCTCGCCTTGTTGATCTGGTAGATCACCTGCTCCAGCGCATAGGGCGAGTTGACGTCGGAGGGCAGCGGCTGCGCGGTCACCGAGGGGGGCTTGGCGCAGGCCGCCCGCACGGTCAGCCGCTCGGCCATCGGCGTGCCGTTGCGGAAGGTCACGACGGCCTGGCGCTGCCCGAGCGCGGAGTCAAACTGGGAGCAGCCAGCCAGTACGGTCACCGCCGCGACCGCCGTTCCCGCGGCCAGCATCCGGCGTCCTCGTCGCCGGGCGGCGTTTCCGACTACATCGGGTAGTACCCGCATAAGGCCAGCCTACGGTCAGCGGGCGACTAGTACCGTATCGGCAGGGAACACCCGGGACCCGCGCTCGGCGCCGGGGACATCACCCAGCTGGCCAAGCTCGCCAGGGACGAACTCCGCCGTCTCGGCTACACCGCCTGAGCTCTGCCCGCGGCGCGGCCTCAGGCCGCCTGTCCGGCGAACTGGGTGTGGTACAGGTCGGCGTACAGTCCCTCGGCGGCGAGGAGCTCCGGATGCGTGCCGCGCTCGATGATCCGGCCCTCGTCCACCACCAGGATCTGGTCGGCCTCCCTGACGGTGGACAGCCGGTGCGCGATCACCAGCGACGTCCGGCCCGACAGCGCGCTCTTCAGGGCGCGCTGCACCGCGACCTCGGACTCGGAGTCCAGGTGGGCGGTCGCCTCGTCGAGCACGACCACGGAGGGGGCCTTCAGCAGCAGCCTGGCCAGGGCGACGCGCTGCTTCTCTCCGCCGGACAGGCGGTAACCCCGGTCGCCGACCACGGTGTCCAGGCCATCGGGCAGGCTGGCGATCAGGTCCCAGATCTGAGCCGCCTCGCACGCCTCGATCAGCTCGAGTTCCGTGGCCGAGGGCCGCGCGAAGGTGAGGTTGGCCCGGATGGTGTCATGGAACAGGTGCGCGTCCTGGGTGACCACGCCCACCACGTCGTGCAGCGACTCGAGCGTCACGTCCCTGATGTCGTAGCCGGCGATACGCACGGCGCCCTCGTCCGGGTCGTACAGCCGTGCCGCCAGGGCGGTGATGGTGGTCTTGCCTGCCCCGGACGGGCCGACCAGCGCGGTCAGCTTGCCCGACGGCGCGAGGAAGCTCACCTGGTGCAGGACCCCGGCCGCGGAGTTCGGGCGCTCGGGCGCGGGCAGCGCGATCGACTCCAGCGACGCCAGCGACACCTCGGATGCCGACGGGTACCGGAACGATACGTCGTCGAACGCGATCTCCGGCGCGACGGCCTGCCCGCCGTCGCCGGGAACCAGCGCGGGCAGCACCACCGCGTCGGGACGCTCGGCGATCAGCGGCTTCAGGTCGAGCACCTCGAAGACCCGATCGAAGCTGACCAGCGCGGTCATCACGTTGATCTGCACGTTGGATAGCCCCGTGATCGGGCCATAGAGCCTGATCAACAGCTGAGAAAGCGCCACGAGCGTGCCAATCTGCAGCACGCCGCGGATGACCAGGGTGCCGCCCAGCCCGTAGACCACCGCGGTGGCGAGCGAGGCCATCAGGGTCAGCGAGATGAAGAACACCTGGCCGTACATCGCCTGGCTGACGCCGATGTCGCGGACCCGCCCGGCCCGCTCGGCGAATACCTCTGATTCCTCGCGGGGACGGCCGAACAGCTTGACCAGCATCGCGCCCGCCACGTTGAAGCGCTCGGTCATCGTCGAGCCCATGGCGGCGTCAAGCTGCATCGACTCGCGGGTGAGCCGCTGCAGCCTGCGCCCGACCCGCTTGGCGGGCAGCAGGAAGAGCGGGATCAGTACCAGCGCGATGAGGCTGATCTGCCAGGACAGATAGAACATCGCGACCAGGATCGTGCCCGTGGTGAGGATGTTGGAGACCACCGAGGACATCGTGGACGTGATCGCCTGCTGCGCGCCGATCACGTCGCTGTTCAGCCGGGACACCAGCGACCCGGTCTGCGCCCTGGTGAAGAACGCGATGGGCTGCTGCTGCACGTGGCTGAATACCTGGGTGCGCAGGTCGTAGATGAGGCCTTCCCCGATCCGCGCGGAGAACCAGCGGATGGTGAACCCGAGGAAGGCGTCGAACAGCGCGACCGCCGCGACCGCTCCCGCGAGTACGAGCACGATCGCTTCGTCGCGCGGCAGGATGCCCTTGTCGATGATGTCCCGGAGCAGGAGCGGATTGACCACCGTGATGAGCGAGTCGAGGATGGTGGCGATCAGGAAGAGGGTCAGGTACAGCTTGTACGGCTTGGCGTAGCCGATGATCCTGCGTACGGTGCCCGGCTTCAGCTTCTGATGCGTCACCGAGGGGTCCTGCCTGAGGGACCCCATCATGCCGAAGTGCGCCCGCCCGTACATGACCAGGGAAACCTCCCGGGGGTGGCAATTCGTTCCCGTACGGGGCAGGAATGTGATCAGCTAGCAGCGAACTCGCGCAGGCAGCTCTCCTGGTGGCTGTCCAGGCGGCTGTCCGGGCGGGGTCCCGGCGGATGGAGGGGTCTGGATCTCCGGGGTGCCGGGCCGGCGCCACCTGGCGTGGCGGTAAGTGCTTTACCTTGGCTTTGCCGCGGCGCGTCGCGCCGCCCCGCCCGCGCAGCGTCACTCCGGTCTCGGTGAGAATCCGGTGGACGAAGCCGTAAGACCTTCCGGTCGAGGCCGCGAGGGAGCGGATGCTCTCCCCGGAGTCGTACCTCTTTCCGAGCTGCGTCGCCAGCTTGCTGCGATCCACGCCGGTTACCCGGGTACCTTTCTTGAGGGTCTCGGCCACCTGCACCTCCTGTCAGCTGAACTCACCGGTGAGTTATACCGCTCCCTCCGCAATGATCAGGCATGGCCGGCGGATTGACCACCCGGATGACGCTAAATGATCACCTATTTTCATCTGGCGATAGCCGAATCGTGGCCTTTTGCGCGCACAAAGCAAATGAACGTGCTTACGCAAGTGCGACGAGGTCCGCGAAATCCTCGTTCCAGGCGTCTTCCACGCCATCGGGCAGGACGATAACGCGTTCCGGCGAAAGCGCTTCCACCGCACCTTCATCATGCGTCACAAGCACTATCGCGCCGCGGAAGCTTCTCAGCGCGCCGAGAACCTGCTCCCTGCTGGCAGGATCGAGGTTGTTGGTCGGCTCGTCGAGCAGCAGCACGTTCGCGCCTGATACGACGAGGAGGGCCAGCGCCAGCCTTGTCTTCTCGCCCCCGGAAAGCACGCCAGCGGGTTTTTCCACATCGTCACCGGAGAACAGGAATGACCCCAGGACCCTGCGCTGCTGCGATTCGGTAAGGTCCGGCGCGGCGCTGCGCATGTGCGCCAGGACCGTCCTGTCCGTTTCCAGCGTCTCATGCTCTTGGGCGTAATATCCAAGGCTGAGGCCGTGTCCTGGCGTGACTTTTCCGGTATCCGGAGTTTCCAGTCCGGCCAGCAACCGGAGCAGGGTCGTCTTTCCCGCGCCGTTGAGTCCGAGCACCACGACCCGGCTCCCCCGGTCGACGGCCACGTCCACGCCGGAGAACACCTCCGTCGAGCCATACCACTTGGACAGGCCGGTGGCGGCCAGCGGGGTGCGGCCGCACGGTGGGGGAGCCGCGAAGCGAAGCCTGGCCACCTTGTCCGCGGTGCGCTCGGCCTCCACCCCCGCCAGCATCCGCTCGGCCCGGCGCTGCATGTTCTGTGCCGCCCTGGCCTTCGTCGCCTTGGCCCGCATCTTGTCCGCCTGCGCCATCAGCGCGCCCGCCTGCCGACCCGCGTTGACCCGCTCGCGCCTGCGCCGCCGCTCGTCGGTCTCGCGCCGTCGCAGGTAGGCCTGCCAGCCCAGGCTGTAGCCGTCCAGGCAGGCTCGCTGGGCGTCGAGATAGAACACCTTGTTCACCACGTCCGCGAGCAGCGCCACGTCGTGGCTGATCACCACCAAGCCGCCGCGGTAGCTCTTGAGGTGATCACGCAGCCAGGCCACCGAGTCCGCGTCCAGGTGGTTGGTGGGCTCGTCCAGCAGCATGGTCTGCGAATCGGAGAACAGGATCCTGGCCAGCTCGATCCGCCGCCGCTGGCCGCCGGACAGGGTCTGCAGCGCCTGATGGAGCACCCGGTCGGGCAGGCCCAGGCTGGCCGTGATCGAGGCGGCCTGCGATTCCGCGGCGTACCCGCCGAACACCGCCAGCCGTTCCTCGAGCCTGCCGTACCTGCGGATGGCCTCGGCCGCGGCACCGGAGTCCGGGTTGGCCATCTGAGCCTCGGCGGCGCGCAGGTCGGCCCGGAGCTGGTCCAGTCCGCGGGCCGACAGCACCCGGTCGATGGCCAGGGTGTCCAGGTCGCCGGTGCGCGGATCCTGCGGCAGGTACCCGACCGCGCCGGACCGGCGGACCGAGCCTGCGGCCGGCTGGGCCTGCCCGGCCAGCACCTTGGCCAGTGTGGTCTTGCCGGCCCCGTTCCGGCCCACCAGGCCGATCCGGTCTCCGGCGGCCACCTGGAACGACGCGCTTTCAAGTAGCAGGCGCGCGCCAGCCCGCAGTTCGATGTCGGTAGCCACGATCATGACAAGCTGCTCCTGGAGAACGGACGGAAAACGGGCAGACTTCTCCCCCGGAAGGTGTCCCTAGTCCGTTATCGGCAGCACGGCGCTCAGTATACCGGCTGGGCCTGGACCTGGCTATCGGGTCCCGATCCGGCCGGTTCCGGCTCCGTCAGGCGGATGCGGATGGCCAGGAAGGCGCGCGGAGTGTCCTTGAGCACGGCCAGCCGCGGGTCGGGCACCGGCAGGAAGCGCTCGGTGGCGCGGTCCAGGTACGGAATCAGCCGCGGATCACCGCGGAGTCCGGCCATCGATCGCTTGTCCCCGCCGAGCACTACGGCGTCCAGCCCATCCGGGCCGAAATGACCGAACACCTCGGCCGCCGTGTCGGCGGCGGCCCGCAGCGCCGCTGCGGCCTGGTTCTCCCTGCGCCTGGCGAAGCGGTGCTGCGAACGGCCGCCCGCTGCGCTCCGGCCGTGGACCAGCCTGTTGCCCGTCTTCGAGCTCACCAGGTGCGGAGGTGAGCCGGCGAAGACGCCGGCTGCATAGCCGCCGAGCCTTACCAGCAGGACGCCGACCCTGCGGTCCGCGGCGGCATGCGACGCGATCAGCCGGGCCGCGGCCGCTGGATCAGGCTCACCCGGAAAGGGCGGCAGCGGCGGGAAGGGCGGGTGGCACTCGGCCGCCGATCCGTCCTCGGCGGTGAAGGTGATAGCCGAACCGGCCTCGTCACGCGAGACGGACGCGGCACCATGACGGTGGGTGAAGGTGACGATCCAGGACACCAAGCGCTCGGGCGGAACTTCCACCCAGCGCCCCCCTCGGGCAGCGGGATTCTTCATTACTTACCGCCCCATCGGAACGACTATCCGTACTACTGGTGCCTGACCCGCGCGAGCAACTGACGACAGAACACGCGCTAATTACTCACTTGTACGGACCGGTCGTCATTAGCTGGGAGGATTCGGGCTTATGGGAGGATCCGGGGGCATATAGTGCACCAAATCCTCCCGGAAGCCCAGATCCTCCCCGATCTTCCGGTATCGGGCGCATCGCGATGCGCTCAGCTACCACCAGGCAAGGCAGTCACCCGGAGCCGGCGCGCGGCCGGGAAGGCGACGGCTTAGATGTTGAAGCCGAGGGCACGCAACTGCTCGCGCCCGTCCTCGGTGATGTTCTCCGGGCCCCACGGCGGCATCCACACCCAGTTGATGCGGAAGTCCGTCACCACCCCGTCCAGAGCCTCCCGCGCCTGATCCTCGATCACGTCGGTGAGCGGGCACGCGGCGCTGGTCAGGGTCATGTCGATGGTCGCCACCCGGTCGGCGTCGACGTCCACGCCGTAGACCAGGCCGAGATCCACCACGTTGATCCCGAGCTCGGGGTCCACCACGTCGCGCAGGGCCTCGAGCACGTCCTCCTGCTCCGCCGTCAGCTCCGCGGTCACCTCCGGCTCGGTGTCTTGCGTCGTCGCGTTCTCCGTCATCGCCGTACCTCCATGGCCTGCGTCATCGCCCTACCTCCATGGCCTGCGTCATCGTCCGTGGCCCCCTCGCGGGCCTGCCTCCAGGGCTCGTGCGGTCGCGTCCTTCCATGCCATCCAGCCGAGCAGCGCGCACTTGATCCTGGCCGGGTACTTGGACACGCCCGCGAACGCCGCCGCGTCCTCGAGCAGGCCCTCGTCCGGCTCGGCCTCGCCGCGGGATTGCATCAGCTCGAGAAACGCCTGGCTGACCCGCATCGCCTCGGTGACCGGCTTCCCGATGACCAGGTCACTCAGCACCGACGCGCTGGCCTGGCTGATCGAGCAGCCGAGTGCGTCGTAGGACACGTCTTCCACCACGGGCTCGCCGTCGACGTCCTTGAGGGTCACCCGCATGGTCACCTCGTCCCCGCACACCGGGTTGACGTGATGCACCTGGGCGTCGAACGGCTCCCGCAGTCCCTGGTGGTGGGGATTGCGGTAGTGATCCAGGATGATCTCCTGGTACATCGACTCGAGCTGCATCACGACCCCATGAACGCTGAAATGCGGCTGGCTATTGCCGGGCGCCGAAGAAGCGCTGAGCGTAGCGGATCCCGTCGGCCAGAGCGTCCACCTCAGCGTGCGTGTTGTACACGTAGAAGGTGGCCCGGGTGCTGGCCTGGACGCCCAGGGCCCGGTGCAGCGGCCAGGCGCAGTGGTGACCGGTGCGTACCGCGATGCCCAGCTCGTCGAGCACCTGGCCCACGTCGTGCGGATGCACGCCGTCGACCTCGAACGCGACCGCGCCGCCGCGGTCCTTGGTGGTGTCCGGGCCGAGGATACGCACCCCGTAGATCTCACGGAGCGCGTCGAGCGCGTGGGCGGTCAGCGACTCCTCGTGCGCCGCGACGTTGCCCATGCCGAGCCGGCTCAGGTAGTGCACGGCGGCGGCCAGGCCGGCGGCCTCGGCCACCGGAGGCACGCCGGGCTCGAAGCGCTGCGGCGGCGGCAGGAACGTGCTGCCTTCCATCCGGACCATCTCGATCATCGAGCCGCCGGTCAGGAACGGCGGCATCTCCTCGAGCAGCCCGGCCCGGCCGAACAGCACGCCGATCCCGTACGGGCCGAGCATCTTGTGGCCGGAGAAGGCCAGGAAGTCCACGCCGAGGGCGGCCACGTCGACCGGCTGGTGCGGCACCGACTGGGCGGCGTCCACGAGCACCAGGGCGCCCTTGTCGTGCGCGGCGCGGGCGATCTCGGTGACCGGCGGGATCGTGCCGGTGACGTTAGACTGGTGGGTCACCGCGACGATCTTGGTGCGCCTGGTGATCAGGCTGTCGATGTTATCGACATCCTGGCGGCTGAGCCGGCCGTCGGGCGTGACGCCGAGCCACCGCAGGGTGGCTCCGGTCCGCTCGCACAGCTGCTGCCACGGGACGAGGTTGGCGTGATGCTCCATCTCGGTGATCAGGATCTCGTCGCCGGGCAGCACACGGAACCGTCCGGGGCCGCCGGTGACGGTGGCGTTGCTCATCGCGTAGGCGACCAGGTTGATCGCCTCGGTGGCGTTCTTCGTGAACACGACCTCATCGGGGGCGGCGTTAATGAACGCCGCGACCTTCGCCCGGGCGCCCTCGTAGGCGTCCGTCGCTTCCTCGCCGAGCAGGTGGGTACCGCGGTGAGCGGCGGCGTTGTGGAGCTCGTAGAAGGAGCGCTCGGCGTCGAGCACCTGGACGGGCTTCTGCGAGGTCGCCCCGGAATCCAGGTAGATCAGCGGGTTGCCGTTGCGCACCGTCCTGGCCAGGGCCGGGAAGTCGGCGCGGATCGCGTCCACGTCGAGGTGTGCTGCCTTGACCGTCATGACAGGACCTCCGCGAAACGCTCGTACCCCTCGGCCTCCAGCAGGTCGGCCAGCTCGGGGCCGCCCTCCTCGACGATCCGGCCGCCCACGAACACGTGCACGAAGTCTGGCTTCACGTACCGCAGGATCCGGGTGTAGTGGGTGATCAGCAGTACCCCGTGGCCGGGCTGGTCCCGGAACCGGTTGATCCCCTCGGCCACGACCTTGAGCGCGTCGATGTCGAGGCCGGAGTCGGTCTCGTCGAGCACCGCGACCTTCGGGTTGAGCAGCTCGAGCTGCAGGATCTCGTGCCGTTTCTTCTCCCCGCCGGAGAACCCCTCGTTCAGGTTGCGCTCGGCGAAGGCCGGGTCGATGGACAGTGCCGCCATCGCGCCGCGCAGTTCCTTGACGAAGTCACGCAGCTTGGGCGCCTCGCCGCGGACCGCGGTGACCGCGGTGCGCAGGAAGTTCGATACCGACACGCCGGGGACCTCCACCGGGTACTGCATGGCCAGGAACAGGCCGGCCCGGGCGCGCGTATCCACGGGCATGGCCAGCACGTCCTCGCCGTCCAGGGTCACGCTGCCGCGGGTGACCAAGTACTTCGGGTGCCCGGCGATCGCGTAGGCCAGGGTGGACTTGCCCGAGCCGTTCGGGCCCATGATGGCGTGCGTTTCCCCTTCGGCGACGATCAGGTCCACTCCGCGCAGGATCTCCCGATGCACGCCGGGGCTCTCCTCGACGCTGACGTGCAGGTCGCTGATCTGGAGGGTGGACACTATGGCTCCTTGTCTGTGTCGAGCGCGACGTAGACGTTGTCGCCTTCGATCTTGACGGGGTACACGGGGACCGGCTCGGTGGCCGGCAGCCCGGTCGGCTCGCCGGTGCGCAGATCGAAGCACGACCCGTGCAGCCAGCACTCGACCGTGTGGTCGTAGATCTCGCCCTCGGACAGCGGCACCTCGGCGTGCGAGCACACGTCCCGCAGCGCGTAGACCTCGCCCTCGGCGCGGGCGATGGCCACGGGCTCGCCGTCCAGCTCGACCCCGATCACGCCCTCGACGGGCAGATCCGACAGCGCGCAGGCCCTGGTGAAGATCGGGGTTTGCGTCATGGCAGGGACCTCGTCAGCTCCGCCTCGACGGCCTCGGCGATCCGCTCCCGCAGCTCGGGGACCTCGATGGTGCCGATCAGCTGGCCGAAGAACCCGCGGATGACCAGCCTGCGAGCCTCCTCGAACGGGATGCCTCGGGCCATCAGGTAGAACAGGTGGTGATCCTCGAGCCGGCCGCTGGCGCT
>Ga0187766_10000792_pt1 | contig 18112 bp, 16 predicted proteins | sample 0216_QUI02_MP05__4_FD_132971 | JGI IMG/M metagenome (GOLD analysis project Ga0187766, IMG submission 132971) | Tropical peat soil microbial communities from peatlands in Department of Meta, Colombia - 0216_QUI02_MP05_20_MG | ecosystem: Environmental > Terrestrial > Soil > Wetlands > Peat ... | reverse complement strand
GGTCCTTGAACTTCTTTCGAAGGTTGTGGACCTGCCCATAGACACGTCGAAGCTGGAAGAGAAGGCGGAGGAGACGCAGAGGGTCATAAGCCAGCTCCAGGCGATGGCGGAGCAGGCGAGGGAGGCGGCGCCTCAGACAGGCCGGGAGCAGAGGCCCGGGTACATAGGCTGACCCAGAGAGCGGACTCACACTACGGCGTGGCCTGAGGAGATACGAATCGGGACTGCGCCAGGTTCAGCCTTTGATGTTTCCGACGGGCCTGAGGGCCGCGACCTTCTTGGAGATCCCTGCGCGGTCCATGGTCTCGACGACCTCGGAGATGTCCTTGTAGGCCATGCCTGCCTCCTCGGCCAGGCCGTCCATGGTGGCTGCCTTCACGTAGATTCCTCTCTCGAGCATCTTTCTCTGGAGCTCAGCCCCCCGGACCTCCCGCTTGGCGGCCGTGCGGGACATGGTCCGCCCTGAGCCGTGGGCGGTGGAGCCGAAGGTGTCTTCCATCGCCTTCTGGGTGCCGATGAGGAGGTAGGACCCTGTCTCCATCGAGCCGCCGATGATCACCGGCTGGCCGATGCTCCTGTATGCGGCGGGGACGTCCGGGTGGCCGGGGCCGAAGCTTCTCGTGGCCCCCTTCCTGTGCACAAGCACCTTCGCCTTCGACCCGTCGTAGCTGTGGGTCTCAACCTTGGCCACGTTGTGGCACACGTCGTAGATCAGGTGCATGTCCAAGGCGTCGGCGTCCCTGTGGAAGACCTTGGAGAAGGCCTCCCTGACCTTGTTCACTATGATCTGCCTGTTGACGAAGGCGAAGTTGGCAGCGCAGACCATGGCGGAGTAGTAGTCCTGGCCCTCCTTGGAGGCGAAGGGGAGGCAGGCGAGGTCTCGGTCCCTCACCTCGATACCGAAGCGCCCCATGCCAGACTCGAAGGTTCTGAGGTAGTCGGAGCAGATCTGGTGGCCGAAGCCCCTGCTCCCGCAGTGGATCATCACCATCACCTGGTCGTCGTGGACTATGCCGAACTCTTTTGCCAGCTCTCTGTCGAGGTACCTGCCGGGGTCGACCACCTGGATCTCCAGGTAGTGGTTCCCTGAGCCGAGGGTCCCGAACTGGCTGACGCCGCGGCTGATGGCCTGGTGGCTGACCTTCGAAATGTCGGCTCCTTTGATGAAGCCCCCTTCTTCCACGTGGGCAGGGTCGTCGTCCCAGGCGAGGTCGTGCTCGGCGCACCAGCGAACACCCAGGGAGGTGATGTCCCCCATCTGAGATTGCGCGAAACCCTGGGACCCTTTGACGCCGACCCCCGCCGGGACCAGAGAGAAGATCAGGTCGACGAGCTCCTTGACCTTTGGTTTGACCTCGGAGAACCGGAGGTTGGTCCGGATGAGGCGCATGCCGCAGTTTACGTCGAACCCAACGCCTCCTGGTGAGATTACGCCTTTCTCGATGTCGAAGGCCGCGACGCCTCCTATGGGGAAGCCGTACCCCCAGTGGGCGTCTGCCATGGCGTAGGCGTACCTGACAATCCCTGGAAGGCAGGCGACGTTGGTAGCCTGCTCGATGACCCCGGAGTCCATGGCGTCTAGGAGCTTCTTCGTCGCGTAGATTCTGGCTGGGACGTTCATCCCCCGCTTGTAGGAGGGAGGGATTTCCCAGGAGACTTCGGAGACCTGCTTCATGGCTGAGGTGTCTGGCATGCTCGCAACACCGGGGGTCGGCGGCGTCGGATTTGCTTCTTTAAGCGTTTGGAGGGCGGGTGCCGCCCCGGTGGTCTGACGGGGACCTCAGGGATGGTCTTGGTGCGCCCGCCTCAGATATCCAGGACGACAGTGGTATTCCACGTCGAGCCCCGATGCTTGATGCCGAAGAGGTGCATGGTGACTGCCTTTACGTCGTTGCGGAGACGGTGACGGTCCCTGTCGATGGTTTCTCCCCTCGCTGTGGCTGTGAGAGAGGTCCCCTTTTTCGAGACCTTGATGCTGAACTCCCGGAAGAGGAGGGAGTCCACGTCCTTTGCAACGATGAGCTCGGTGAGGAAGTCGTAGAGGAGCCTGTCGGTGTTTTCGGATTCAAGTTCGAACTTTCTCTGGACCGTGCTCCTGAGGGTCCTCGGGTCTACCATGATGTCTGTCACCGCGAGGGCGCAGGACTCGAAGAGGCCCTCCACCGAATCCGACTCCGCCTCGAAGGCGATGTCTGCGAGCGCGACGTCGGGGAGGAACCTGAAGGTCAAGGGCGTTCGCTCGTCGCCCTGGCCATGTGCGCTCTTAACCGATGCGCCGCTGGTCGTGGGGGCGCAGAGACTGCTGTGGGAAACCAGAATGCGAGGGGTTAGAGGGGATTCTTCGCCCCGATGATCCCGAGGTCTCTCCCCGCCTGCCCGAAGGCACCGATTGCGAAGTCGAGGTCCTCTCGGGTGAGGGCGGCGTTCATGATTGTGCGGATTCTCGCCTTGCCCTGGGCGACCATCGGGTAGACAATGGGGAGAGCGAGGACTCCGAGGCCGTAGAGCGCTGAGCTGAGCTTCTTCGCCCTGCCGCTGTCGCCGACCATGACCGGGGTGATCGGGGTCGTGCTCTTCCCGATGTCAAACCCGAGGTCGGCCATGGCCCTCTTGAAGTATCGGGTGTTGTCCCAGAGCCTTTCCACGTGCTGGGGCTCGGTTTCGAGGACGTCCACTGCAGCTATGCAGGCAGCGGCCACCGCTGGGGGATGAGAACCGCTGAGGGTCCAGGTCCTGGACTTGTTGTAGGCGAAGTCGACAAGGGCCCTCGACCCAGAGACGTGGCCCCCCACCACGCCGAAGGCCTTGGAGAAGGTTCCCATCTCGACCTGGACTTTCTCCCTCGATAGGTTGAAGTGGGAGACTATGCCTCTCCCCCCCTTCCCAAGGACTCCTTCCCCGTGGGCGTCGTCAACGTAGACCATGGCGCCGTGGTCTGCGCCGAGGGCCGCTACCCTGTCGAGGGGAGCGACGTCGCCGTCCATCGAAAAGACTCCGTCTGTGATTATCAGGACCCGCCTGTACGACGGTGAGGCTCTTTCAGATTCCTCGAGGACCTTGGCGAGGTCTTCGGGGTCGGCGTGTCTGTAGACCCGGCGGTCGGCCTGGGAGAGTCGCACACCGTCGATAATGCTCCCGTGGTTCAATTCATCGCTCACGATCAGGTCGCCCTTGCCTGCCAGCTGGGGGATCAGGCCTGCGTTGGCAGCGAACCCAGTCTGATAGACAAGGGAGGCCTCCGCTTCTTTGAACTTGGCAAGTCGCCTTTCGAGCTCCATGTGGAGGTCCATGGTGCCTGCGATGGGGCGCACTGAGCCGGACCCCGCACCGTGGGTCCTGACTGCCTCGATGGCTGCGGCCTTAAGCTTCGGATGGTTGCTGAGTCCCAGGTAGTTGTTGGAACAGAACATGAGGACCTTCTTCCCGTCAACGACGCACCAGGGGGCGCTGGGGCCTTCGAGGACCCTAAGTTTCCAGTCGAGCTCTTGGCGGACAAGGTCGTCATACTCCTGCTTCAGGAAGGAAGTCGGGTCCCTCATGCTGGTCCTGGTTCAGGGCGGCTGGAGGGGTTAAACGTTTTTTCCCGAGGGCGTCAGCCGGGCGCCAAGCTTGGCGAGCATGTCGGCTGTCATCTTCGCCAGGTCGTACTCAGGCGCCCATCCCCAGTCACGCCTTGCTGCGGAGTCGTCGACGGACTTTGGCCAGGAGTCGGCGATTTCCTGGCGCGAGTCGGGGGAGTAGGAGACCCTGAAATCCGGAAGATGCTTCCTGATTTCAGCTGCGAGCTCCTTCGGGGAGAAGCTGAAGGCGGCCAGGTTGTATCCCATGTGGAGTTTGACGCTCCGGCCGTCGACCTCCATGACCTCGATTGCTGCCCTCAGTGCATCGGGCATGTACATCATCGGGAGGGTGGCATCCTCCCTGAGGAAGCAGGTGTAGCTCCCCTTCTCAAGGGCGGAGTAGAATATCTCCACGGCGTAATCGGTGGTCCCGCCTCCAGGGCGCGCCTCGCTGCTTATGAGCCCGGGGAATCTGAGGCATCTGACGTCCAGGCCGTACTTCATCGAGTAATAGTTGCAGAGGAGCTCCCCCGCCACCTTGGTCACCCCGTACATAGTAGTCGGGTTCAGGGTGGTGTCCTGGGGCGCCATCAGCTTCGGCGTCTTCGGCCCGAAGACCCCGATCGAGCTGGGCCAGAACATCCGCCTGACCCCCGAATGAGTTGCGGAGTCCAGGACGCTCTTCAGCCCCCTCATGTTGACCTCCCAGGCTAGGTTGGGGTTCTCCTCCCCGACTGCGGATAGGATAGCAGCGAGGTGGTAGATGGTGTCGATTCCGTCGTCTATGATCATGCGCTCGACGGAGTGCTGGTCGGTGACGTCGAGATAGGCGGGGGGGTCGGCGCTGCCTGGGTTGCGGGCCGTGAACTTGTCGGTTGCGACGACGTTTCCTCTGCCGTACTTCTCTCTGAGTGACGCCACGAGCTCGGAGCCGATTTGCCCAGCCGCTCCTGTGACTAGGACCCTGGGCGACATCGGTTGCTGGCCGCCTGGGTAGGGTTAAAACGTTGACGCCGTCTACGTGAGTATCTTCATGGTTATGGTGGAGACGACTCCCGGCTTCGACCTCAGGTTGTCGGCGATTATTGTCTTGACGGCCTGGTCGTCGACGCCCTCTACCATGACCAGCAGGTCGTAGAGGCCATAGAGTTGGTAGACTGACGTTATCCCTGCCATGCCCCGCAGGGAGGTGATGCTCTGCTCCTCCGTGCCTGGGCTCAGGTTCACCAGGACAATCGCTCTTTCCATGCCCGTGCCTGAGAATTGACAGGCCTTGGATTAAAGATTATGCCGACGTCATTGCGCCCGCTTCATGCGCCTAATTGCGACGTCCAGTGGGACGAGGTCTTCCTTTCCTGTGTTCATGTCTCTCAGGGTTACAGCGCCGGCTTTTTCCTCCTTTTCGCCGACTATCAGGACCCATTCGGCCCCCGTGCGGCTGGCGTCTTCCATCTGTTTCGAGAGGGGCTTGGGGAGGAGGGAGGCTTCGCATGGTATCCCCGACCCCCTCACCTCGCTCTGGATGCGGAGGGCGTAACCAGGGGCGCCCTTCGCGGAGGCAACGTAAGCGAGCAGCTTGGGTGAGCTCCCTATGTCGGCGAGTGACATCGCTATCCGCTCGACGCCCCCTGCTGCTCCGGTGGCAGACAGGTCGGGCCGGCCCATGAGGCCCGGGAGGGAGTCGTATCTCCCGCCCCCGAAGAGGGACCCCAGCTTGGGATTCTTGTTGTCGGCAGCCTCGAAGACGATGCCCGTGTAGTAGTCGATTCCTCTGACAACGCTCAGGTTGTACTCGAAGTTGGTGATGCCCCTGGAGTCCAGCATGCCTGCGAGCGCCCTCAGCTCCTTGCCTGACTCGAGCTCAAGCCCTTCTACTTTGGCGAGGACGTCGTCCGGGGCTCCGCGGGTGCTGCCGAAGTCCAACAGGCTGTCGAGTTGACCCGTTTCGAATCCCTTCTCTGAGTATTCGTCCCTCAGCTCCTGAACGGTCTTCTTCTCGACCTTGTCGAGGGCGCGCATGAGGTCCACCAGCCTCTCCTGCTCCTTGATCCCAAGCCTCCTGCGGATGAATTCCTCCACTACGCGCCTGTCCCCCACCTTCACTGTGAAATCGGTCATCCCGGAGCGGCGCAGGATGGCTGAGCTGGCGTCGATCACCTCGGCGTCGGCCTCGACGGAAGGAGGGCCGTAGACTTCGAGGTCCCATTGGTGGGCCCACCTGTACCTCCCGTACTGCGGCTCGTCGTATCGCCAGATCCCACCGAACGCTGCGAGCTTGACCGGGAGCCTTAGGTCCTTGCGAGAGCAGACGTATCTTGTTATTCCGACTGTCAGGTCGAAGCGGAGGCCCACGTCTCTTCCTCCTTTGTCCTTGAAGGCGTAGATCTCCTTGTCGATCTCCTGGCCGCTCTTGACCCTGAGGGTCCCCAGGTGCTCCAGGGTTGCGGGCTCCATCATCCGGAAGTTGTAGAGCCGGCAGGCGTCTTCGAAGGCGGAGCGCACCTTGGCCTGGAGCTCGAAACGCTCCGGCTCGACGTCGTTAACCCCCCTCGGAAGGGACAGCTCCAAGGCTACTCTGCCTTCCTCTTGAGGGAGGACAGCTGGGCGAGCATTGCGGTCAGCTGGAGCTCCGGCTGCGAGCCCTGGACCAGGCGGAAGTCGTACTCAGCGAGGATGGAGATCGCCTTGGCCATGTCAGGGACCTTGATCGAACCAAGGGCCTCGTTGGCGAACTTCAGGAAATCCCTTTCGGGGATGCCGTATACCCGGGTGAGCTCCACCATCTTCGTCCTCGCAGCCTCGAAGTCGCCGTCGACGGCCGTGCTGATGATGTCGGCCACCCTCGCCTTGACGCTGGAGCCGGAGACGGACTTCACCGATTCGGTTGTGATCTCCCCGGAAGCGGCTGCTGCCTGCATCAGGTTGATTGCCTGTCTGAGGTCTCCCTGAGAGGCCTCGTAGATCGCCCCGAACACCGCATCACCCACGGGCCGGAGCTTTTCCTTCTTGGCTATCGTCTTCAGGTGCTCGGTGACCGAGGACTCGTCGAGCCGCTGGAACCTGAATATGGCGCATCTGCTCTGGAGCGGCTCGATTATCCCTGAGGAGTAGTTGCAGACAAGTATGAAGCGGGTGTGCTCCGAGTTCTCCTCCATGATCCTCCGGAGGGCGGTCTGGCCGTCGGAGGTCATCTCGTCGCTTTCGTCGAGGATTACCAGCCTGTAGGGGACTCCCTCTCTTCTGTCCGCGAAGCGGGCGAAGGTCTTGATTCTTTCACGGACGACGTCGATCCCCCTCTCGTCGGAGGCGTTGAGGGAGAGGGTGTAGTCTCTCCAGGGTTCCCCAAGTATTTCTCTGGCGATTATGAGGGCAGTGGTCGTCTTACCTGACCCCGGAGGGCCGGCGAAGAGCAGGTGTGGAAGCTGCTCCTTCTTCTGGAGGAGCATCCCGAGGCGTTGACGTATGGCCTTCTGGTCTGCCAGGTCCCCTAGGCTTGATGGCCTGTACTTCTCGACCCACATGAGATCCTCGATCGGCACCTAGTCTCGCCTGACTGGGTAGATTCGCCTCAGCAATTTCGGAACCGAGTCGACTGTCCTTCTTATTTATCCGTTGGGCGGGTGGAGAGACCTCTAGGCTTCCGTGGTTTTCATTCCGAGGTAGAGCTTGCCCAGCTCCTGGTGATTGAGGAGTTCTTTCGCAGTTCCGTTGAAAGCGTTCCTCCCGCCGACGAGGAGGTACGCCTTGTCCCCTATCTCCAAAGCGCGTTTCGCATTCTGCTCCACCAGGAGCACAGTCAGGCCCAGCTCCTTTGCCACTGTCTCGACTGTGTTGAGGACCTGGGTCGCCAGCTTGGGGGAGAGGTTCGCGGTCGGCTCGTCGAACATTATCACTGAAGGTTTCCGAAGCAGGGCCATGGACATTGCGACCATCTGCCTTTCCCCCCCGCTGAGGTTCTGGACCCTGGTCTTCATGTAACGCTCTATCTGGGGGAACATGTTCAGCACCCCGCTCAACCTGCTGCTCATCTCCTCCTGTGGGATGGTGTAGCCCGCCATCCTGATGTTCTCGGCGACCGTCAGCTGGACGAACACGCTCTCGGTCTGCGGAAGGTACGCGAGTCCCATCTTCGCGATCTCGTGGGGAGGGAGCTTGGTTATCTTCTGGCCGCCCAGGGATACGTTCCCCTGGTAGACGCTGGTCAGCCCCGCGATGGTCTTCAGCAGGGTGCTCTTCCCTGACCCGTTGGGACCGACGATCACAGTCACCTCCTTGTCGACTGCTTGCAGCGAGACCTCATGGAGTATGTGCAGGTTGCCATACCCCGAGGAGACGGAATCGACCTGGAGCAATCTATCCTCCCAGATAGGCTTCGATGAGCCTCGGGTCTGCCATCACTACTTCCGGCTTCCCCTCCGCAAGCACCTTCCCAAATGCCATCGCGACTACGGTGTCGATGTACTTGAGCGCGACGTCGAGGCGGTGCTCGATTATGAAGAAGGTGATTCCTAGGTCGGTCCGAAGGCTGACGAGCTTCGCGAATATCTCGTGGGCCAGCCTGGGGTTTACCCCTGAAATCGGCTCGTCCAACAAAATCAGCTTGGCACCGCCGGCCAGCGCCCGCCCCAGTTCAAGGAGTTTCATCTGACCCCCGCTGAGGCTCTCCGCGGGGTGGTCCCAGACGTCGTAGAGCCCCACCACGTCGAGAGTCCTGTAGGCGTCCTCGGTCTCCTGCTTCTCCGCCTTGATCCATGACCTCTTCACCATCGACCTCAGGAACCCTTCCCCGGGGTTGTTCCTGGCCGCGACGAGCACGTTCTCAAGTACGCTCAGCTTCCAGAAGAGGTTTGGGATCTGGAAGGTTCTTGCTATTCCAAGCCTGTAAATTTTGTGAGGTGGCATCTTTGTGATGTCTTTCCCACCGAACAGAATCTTCCCCTCATCGGCCCTGTACAGGCCCGCTATCGTGTTGATCAGAGTGGTTTTCCCCGAGCCGTTGGGACCGATCAGTATCGTCAGCGCCTTCTCCTCGATGCTGACGGACACGTTGTCGACGGCCCGGAGGCTCCCGAAGAACTTCGATACGTTTTGAACCTCAACGATTGTAGTCATGTCAAATCAAAAAGGGAAGGGGGTTGGGTTCCCCCTTTACGAAATTCCTGATGGCTTCGTTGACCAGACTACTGTGTTGGAGACTTGGTCCCAGGTTCCGCAGACGATCCACTTTGCGGATCCTGCAGCTGACCCTGGAACGATGCAGAAGAACTGGTATGACGCGTACAGCCTGTCGCCTGCTGTGTTGAGGATTGTGACTCCTGTGGCGCCAGCGTAGCCTGCGGCTATCGACGGGAGTACCTGCTGCATGCAGGCTCCGTTCTGGACAGCCTTGTAGTCAGTTGATGGCGCACAGTAGAGTATTGACAGCGCTGCCAGCCAGAGGTCGTCGTAGGTTCCCAGCGTGTACCCTGTGCAGAGGGTGCCGCGCTGTGCGAGCTGGTAGGCGCAGACGTGCGATGCCAGGGCGCTTCCTGAGAAGCCCGGATAGCTGGACACCAGCCTCGTCTGGACTGTCGTTGATGAGTAGGTCGAGTTGACGATTGGCGCCTCGTTGCCGTTCCCGTCTACCCCGAACCAGGGGAGAGGGGTCTTGAGGAGGCTAGCATAGTTGGAAGCAGCCTGGGTTGCGATCTGGCCGAATTCGTCGAAGGTGATGAAGTAGAGTCCCACGTGGGTCGCACCGTACTTGCCCACTGCGGCAGTGTACGCATCGCTGAGCTGGCCCAGCACTGGGACGAAGTTGCTGCTGGTCACGTCGTAGGGAATCTGGGCTTCTACGTGGCCGCCCAGAGCCTCGAAGTTGACCGCAGTTGAGTTCGCAAGCCCTGCACCATAGCCGTCGTTCCTGTAGAGGATGACTACGTCCTGGACTCCCACCTGCTTGAATTCAGCAGCGTCAGCCCTGCCCTGGAAGGCATCTGACGGAGGCGTCCTGAAGAGGTAGTCGTCAGGGGTGGCGATGGCGGGGTTTGTTGACGATGGGCTCAGCATGAGTATCTGGTGGCTGTTGGCGAAGGGAAGCATGGCACCGGCGGTTCCGCTGTTAAGCGGGCCCACGGTGATGTGAATCCCTTGTGTGAGGAAGGTGTTCATTATGGTTGCTGTGAGAGTGTTATCCTCCTTGTAGTCCTGGAGGTTCTGAGCGAATGTGACATGGCATAGCTCGTTCAGCTGCGTGCACATGGTGTGAGTCCAAGCGTTGATGTCGTTGATCGCTAGGGTGGAGACAGCCTGGTCATCTAGGCCCTGTCCCGCAAGACCGTCGCTCAGGTCCTGGAGGTCGCCTATGGTGAAGGTGCCAGTAAGGTTGCCCGCTGATTCTGCCGCGCCGAGGAAGACGCTGTTGTTCACGCCTCCGAGGCACGTTCCGCAGGCCGCACCTGCTCCTGCCGTGGAGGTTACTGTGACCGTTCCTCCACCTGTGGTGACCGTGGTTCCTGGGCCTGTGACGGTGGTTGTGGATGCAGATACTGGTGAAACACCGAGTCCGTAGACTGCGCCCCCCCCAATAATCAGTCCGAGTATCAGGAGCGCAGCTGCGGTTAGTGAAGAAACACCTGTTCTCTTATTGGTGTTCGTAGTCGGCTGGGGACGAGCGAAACTATTTAACGCTTGGTCTGAAGCTTGCTCGCTCACAGGTATTTGGTAGACCCAGCGATTCTGAACGGGATTGTATATGGATGCCTGTATGGTATAATGTGCGTCGGTCTGACCCTTACTTACATGACTACGAAGGTTCCGAATTTCGCCCACAGCGACTTCGTTGTCATTGCGATATTCTCCAGCGCGTCGGCGTTCATATTTGGGAACATGGCGAGCCCGTATTTTGCCCTCCCTGTGGCTGCCGTCGCCGGGGGCGCTGTCGCAGTCGTGGTCTACCTGCTGGTGCTCAAGCCACTGACCAGGAGAGGTGCCAACATCGTCGTGCTCATGATAGCAACTCTGGCCGTCGATATTGTGCTGAACGCGTTTGTCGCGGCCTTCTTCTTCGACTTCCTGGGCAAGACCTATGCCAAGGTGCTGGCGGACAAGGGGTACTACCTTTTCAACCTCAACCAGCTCCCTGACTTCCAGGCGTTCGGGCAGAGGGGCATACTAATCGTGGCTCCGTTGGCCCTGATTGGCACCACCATTTTCCTGGTCCTGCTGCTCAACAAGACCAGGTTCGGCGTAGCCATGAGGGCGGCGATAGAGAACCCCAACCTGGCACGAATCTTGGGCATCAATGTCGAGAGGGTGTATCTTGTTTCGTGGTTCATCGCCGGGGCCCTGGCGGGGATAGGGGGAGGGCTCTACGCCATCCAGTCGCCCTCGCCGCCAGCAACGTCGTCGTACATCATCGTCGATGTGTTCTCTGGGGTGGTGCTTGGCGGCATAGGAAGCATCTACGGAGGAATAGTCGGGGGCCTCATAGTCGGGTTCAGCGAGACCTACGCGATCAGGCTCCTCACTCAGTTCGCCGACACATATTGGGGGTACGCCGCCGGGTCGCAATTGGCGACATTCCAGAAGGGGATACCGCTCGCAATAATGATAATCACACTGCTGGTCATTCCGAAAGGGCTGACGTCTGTGGACTGGCGGCGACTGCTCAGGAGGTTCAGGTAGATGGTGCTCGACCTAGGGTCACTTTCCTTCCTGGTCACCGTCCTTACGCTTCCGTCCGAGCTGTTCTGCATCTTCCTCATCATCAGCCTTACTGTCAACCTGGAGTTCGGGTACGCAGGAATCCCGAACTTCGGGAAGGTGCTGTTCGTGGCCATGGGGGCGTACTTCGCCGCTTCACTTACCTACAGGCTGATGATCTACCTGCTCAACCTCAAAGGGGACATCTTCGGTCTGCAGACCACGTTCATCCACGCGATCGACGGCAAGTTCGTTGTCGACCCACTCATAGCGGTCGAGATGGCGGCGTTCATGATCGTCGTCGGCGCCGTCATGGGAGGTCTGTTCGGATTCCTTTCTTCATACCCTGCGATCAGACTCCGTGAGGACTATCTCGGCATGCTCCTCCTTGCGGCGGGCGAGTTCTTCAACTACTTCAGCCAGGCCTACTACCCGTTCCTGGGGGGCGCCCTCGGGATGACCGCGCCCAACCCGATCTACTACCTGGGGACGATAATTGGTCAGCCTGACCTCACTGTACTTGGCGTTCTGGCCTTCTTCGCGATTGTCGTCTACCTTTACGCCGAGAGGGTCGGACGCTCCCCGCTGGGGAGGACCTTGAGGGCCATGAGAGACAACGAGGTCGCCTCAGAGGCGCTGGGCAAGGACAACATAGCGCTGAGGCGCAACGTGCTGATAGTCAGCTCGGCGTTCGCGGGCATCGCGGGGGTCCTCTGGCTCTTCTACACGCCATACATAGAGCCGGGCACCATCGGGACGTTCACCAGGCAGACCTTCACCTTCATCCCCTTCGTGATCGTGATTCTGGGAGGCGCTTCGAACAACAGAGGGGTCCTGTTGGGCACCTTTGTGTACCTCCTGATTCTCAACGCGTTTGCACAGGGGACCACCTATGTGGTCGGACTTGGAATCCAACCGTTCGGGCCCATCGACCCCACCAGGGTGGAGACCATGCTCGTCGGAATCCTCCTCCTGGTCATACTGCTCAGGAGGCCGGCGGGGCTCATCCCTGAGAAACCCACTCTGACTATGGCGAAGTCGTCCCTCAAGACTATCGCAGACTCCGTCAAAGCCGGAAAAGGGGTCATGGGAGGGGCGGACCAGACCAAGGAACAGAAGCCGGCAAACTGAATTCTGCCTGAATTCTTCATCTCATACCCCGTGAACGTTTATTATCGAGACACCGCCCTCGCCGCCGGATTTGTCCGAAGAACAAGTTGCCCTAAGGCAGATGCTCGAGAAGAGGGAGAGGGAGTACATGCTTGGCACCGCCAGGGCCAAGATGCGAACCTCCGTGGAGAACCTCGACGTCGGGGACTTCCACATTGAGCACCTGGCCGAGGGGGAGTCTGTCGACCTGCCGAGGTGGGTTGCGGACGAGCTGATCTCCCAGGGCATGGCGGAGGGAGCCGATGCTCCGTTCGAGAACGAGATTTTCAATGCATTGAGCAAGGAGAAGATGATGGGCCCTCTTCAGTTGTCGGGCCTGGTCCCCGACTTCTACGTAAAGATGAGAAGAAGGCTCGGGACGATGGCGTCAACGGTCGCAGAGGGGAAGGGGAGGAGGGAGGACTTGGAAAGGCTGAGAGCGGTCTGCTACGACCTGGTCGGCATCAGACTAAGCAAGCTGCTCTCCCTGTCGAGCTCCTCAACACCGTCGTCGACGTTGGCCGACAAGCTGACGCCGGAGGAAGCCGCATTCTTCTCGCTGTCTCAGTCCCTGTCCAAGGAGTGGAAGAGCGGAATCTTGGGGGGTGCCAAGTAGGTGGCGACCCTTGCCAGCGGCAAGCTCTCGGAGATGTTCGAGGACTTCCTCAAATCGGTGACGGACAGGAATGGGAACGCGGTCTATAGGAGCAAGATATCCCAGCTCATTTCGAGCGAGGGGAAGTCCCTGGTGGTCGACTTCGGGGACCTTCTGAGGTACAACAACGACCTGGCCAACAGGGTCCTCCTCGAGCCAGATTCATCGCTGGGTTCGTTCAAGATTGCGGCCTTCGAGACCATGAGGAGCGAGAACGCCCTCTACGCAGACAGGGTGAAGCGCGAGCTGAGTGTGAGACTTAGGGGGCTCCCCGACCTGGTCCCCCTGAGGAAGGTCGACACCTCCTACATCGACCACATGATAGCGATATCTGGGATGGTTGTGAGAACATCCGAGCTGAGGCCCATGATGACCGAGGCGGCCTGGGTCTGCCCCAGCGGCCACCTGACCTACGAGGAGCAGGATGACCTGGTGCTGAAGAGGCCCCCGAAGTGCGAGCTCTGCGGGGAAACAAGGAACTTCGAGCTGGACAGGAGGCACTCCAGGTTCATAGACTTCCAGGTGGTCAGGGTCCAGGAGCTTCCGGAGGAGCTACCCCCGGGTCAGCTTCCCCAGTTCTTCGATGTCAACGTGGAAGGGGACATAGTCAACATGGCGAGGCCGGGGGACAGGGTTGTCCTCACGGGGGTGGTGAGGGCGGTCCCGGACTACACCCTCGGGCAGGTCAGGACCAGGCTGTTCAGGTCCCAGATCGATTGCAACCAGGTGGAGGTGAAGGGGAAGGAGCCGGAGACAATCCTTGTGACAAAGGAGGACGAGGAGCTCATCAGGAAGATATCGTCCGCGCCTGACGCCTACGATAGGCTGGTCAACTCGATTGCCCCAGTCATCCTCGGGCACCTCGCAGAGAAGGAGGCGATTCTGCTCCTGCTCGCGGGGGGGAGCGCGACGGTGCTGCCCGACGGGACGAAGCTGAGGGGGGACATCAACGCGTTGTTTGTGGGCGATCCTGGAACCGGGAAGTCGGAGTTGCTGAAGTTCGCTTCACAGGTTGCCCCCAGGGGACTCTATGCAAGCGGGAGGGGGACGACAGCGGCCGGGCTCTCGGCGGCCGTGATCAGAGAGAAGAACGTGCTCATGTTGGAAGCGGGAGTTGTGGTTTTGGCCGACCTCGGAATCGCCTGTATCGACGAGTTCGAAAAGATGAAGCCCGAGGACAGGACAGCCCTCCACGAGATGATGGAACAGCAGACTGTGACCATCGCAAAGGGGGGGATCTACGCCACCCTGAACGCAAGGACGGCGATACTCGCAGCCTGCAACCCTGTGCTTGGGCGGTACAACCCGTTCCAGAACCTCACAGAGAACATAGGGACTCTTCCCATCCCACTGCTGACCAGGTTCGACATCATTTTCGTGTTCAGGGACCAGCCCAGCCCGGCCGAGGACGAGAGGCTCGCGAGCCACATTCTCGCGGTGCACGCCAGGAGGTCCTACACGACCCCTCCTCCGATTGAGTTCAGCCTCCTCAAGAAGTACCTGACCTATGCCAAGAGAGTCTCTCCGACCCTCACCAAAGGGGCGGCGGACAGGGTCAGGGAGTACTACCTTGAGCTCAGGCGGACCGGAGGAGCGGAGGACTCCATTCCGCCAACCCCGAGGACTCTGGAGGCGCTCATCAGAATAGCCACCGCCAGGGCCAGGGTCCTGCTCAGGGACGAAGTGACCGAGGAGGACGCGCTGGCAGCCATCGCCCTCATGAACAGAATGGTGGAGGACGTGCTGACGGACGCTACCACCAAGAAGACGGACTTCGGGATCCAGCTGGGAAAGCCTGTGGGAGAGACGAAGAACCTCAGGGCGGCGATGGACGTATTGAAGTCTCTGGAGGGTGCGGAGAAGAAGCCTGTGGAGCGGAAGCTGTTCAAGGAGGAGCTGATCAAGGCGAAGTTCTCCGATGAAGACGCGGAGAAGATGATCAGGACGATGTTCAGGGAAGGTATGGTCTACGAGTCGAAACCAGGCTTCATCAGAAGACTCGGCAGCTAGTGGAAGGAGGCTGTCGGTTGAGGCTAGAGGAAGCCGGCATCCCCCGCGAGCTGCTCCAGTTCTTCAATGAAAAGGGGATAACGGAGCTCTACCCGCCGCAGGAAGAGGCCATCCGCGCGGGGCTCCTGGAGGGAAGGAGCCTCGTGGTTTCGTCCCCCACGGCGAGCGGAAAGACACTTCTCGCCCTGATCGCGGCGTATCTCAAGGTCAAACAGAGACGCAAGGTCGTGTACCTGGCTCCTCTGAGGGCCCTGGCCTCTGAGAAGTACGCAGAGTTCTCAGAGTTCTCCAGGTTCGGGATGAGGACTGCCATATCGACGGGGGACTACGATTCGAGTGGGGAGTCCCTCGGGAACGCGGAGATCATAGTCCTGACCAACGAGAGATTCGACTCTGTCATGCGACACAGGGTCTCTTGGATCAACGCGGTCGGCCTGTTCATAGCGGACGAGGTTCATCTCGCGGGGAGCGACAGCAGGGGGCCGACGCTAGAGATGATACTTACGAAGGCGCTGCACCTGGGCCTCGATGCCCAGCTTCTAGCGCTGTCTGCCACAATCAGCAACGCAAAGACGATTGCAGAGTGGCTCAACGCAGGCTCAGTGCAGCTGGACTGGAGGCCCGTCCCGCTGAGGGAGGGGGTCTACGACTACGGGAGGATCGTCTTCACCGACGGCGAGGAGAGGCAGATCACGAGGTCGACCTACGGCCCTCCCATCGACGTGGCGATGGACACCCTGAAGGGGGGAGGCCAGGCGCTGGTGTTTGCCAGCACCAGGCGGAGAGCTGTCAGCCTTGCGACCAGGGCGGCCGAACTGACTCAGAGGCAGTTGAGCCCCGAGGAGAAGAAGGCCGTCTCGGAGGCGTCGAGGAGGATACTCGCCGCTGGGGAAGAAACGAGCCTGAGCAGGCTTCTGGCCGAGGTGGTCGCGAAGGGGTCGGCGTTCCATCACGCCGGCCTGGAAGCAGAGCACAGGAGGATAGTGGAAGACTACTACAGGGGGAGGGCAATCAAACTCCTCGCGGCTACTCCGACGCTGGCGGCAGGGGTGAACCTTCCCGCAAGGCGGGTGGTGGTCGCCGACATGACGAGATATGACGCTGAGAAGGGGGGGAATGCGGAGATCTCCGTCCTTGACTACAGGCAGATGGCCGGCAGGGCGGGGAGGCCCCAGTACGACGACCATGGAGAGACGGTGATAATACCGCCTCCTTCGGCGCCCTCGGCAGAGTTCCTGGAGCACTACGCGAAGGAGCCGCCGGAGCCGATCACGTCGAGGCTTTCGGAGGAGTCGGCAATGCGCTCGCACCTGCTGGCGACGGTGGCGACAGGGAGCGGGCTTTCGAAAGGGGACCTGGACGGGCTGTTCGGAAAGACCCTGCTTGCGATGCAAGTGGGGGCGGGAGAGGTGAGAAGGCTGACGGAGAAGTCTCTGGGATACCTCCTTGGCGAGAGGCTGCTGGAATCCAACGGGGGACTCTTCTACGCGACTGACTTCGGGAGGAGGGTCTCGATGCTCTACGTGGACCCTGTCACAGGGGTCATGTTCAGGGACGCTGTGAGGCGGGCAGAGCCGGGGAGGGACTACGAGGCGGGGATCCTGCACCTCGTGGCGGCGACCCCCGACTTCGAGCCGAAGTTCCCTCTCAGAAGCAAGGACTACGAGCAGGCCCTGGCCTTCATGGAGGAGCATTCATCAGAGATGCTCGAAAGGCACAGCTCGAGGGTCTTCGCCGACTATGACAGGGTCCTCCAGGACATGAGGAGCGTAATGGCCCTCCACGGGTGGATTGACGAGTGGAGAGAGGAGCAGCTCCTGACCAGGCTGGGCGTGGAGCCTGGGGACATGCACAGGGCGGTGGACAACGCGGACTGGCTACTCCACGCCCTCGGGGAGATATCAAAGCTGTTCAAAGTCCCAGAGATGGTTAAACAGGCAGATGTGCTCCGGAGGAGAGTGGAGAGCGGGGTCAGCCGAGAGCTGTTGGAACTGACGACCCTCCAGGGGGTGGGGAGGGTGAGGGCCAGGGCGCTCTATACTGCTGGGTTCAGGACGCTCGAGGACATAAGGGAGGCGCCGGCTGACAAACTTGCCCTGGTGGAGAAGGTGGGCACGGCCGTGGCCAGGAAGATCAAGGAACAGGTGTCGAAGTTCTGAACAGCAAGACAGAAGGGCTGGAGGCTGCCGCCCTGGCGGTGGCGAAGCTCATCGAGGGCTCGGTCGCCGAGGCCGTGGCCGGGGAGACGACGGTCGCGGTGGGTTTCTCGGGGGGGCTGGACAGCTCTATCTTGACGAAGTGCGCGATGAGTCGCGTCCGAGTCGTGGCATGCAGCGCGTACTCGTCGAGGGCAGGGGACGCCCTGAGGGCCAAGAGGGCGGCTGAGACGCTGGGGGTAGAACTGGTTGCCACCGAGCTGACGAGAGAGAACGTCGGCGACGCCCTGGCGGCGTTGGACCTGCCCTTTGAGCCAACGCTAATGGACAGAAGCCTGTGGTGCTTGTACAGGCTTGTAGCAAAGAGCGCCAGAGATTCGGGGGCGAGGGTCCTCCTCTTGGGGCAGCTGGCCGACGAGCTCTTCGGGGGGTACGCGAAGTATGCCGCGGCTTCGCTGGCCGATGGGGAGGAGGCGGCACGAGCGATGATGGAGGCAGACCTGAAGGAATACGCGAGCAGGGGAAGGGTGCGAGACCTGGGTGCATGCGATGGGTTCGTGGAGGCGAGACTCCCTTTCGAGTCGGAGGGCTTGGTGAAGTACGCGACATCGATGCCTGTGTCGTTCAAGATAGCGGACGGCGTGCGCAAAGCTGTCCTGAGGAGGGCGGGAGCCGCCCTCGGAGTGCCTGAGGAGTTAGCGAGTGCGCCGAAGAAGGCGGCACAGTACAGCTCGGGCGTGCAGAGGCTCGTGGCCACTGCACACTTTTAACGTCCCAGGCTGACGGGAGTCTATGATTCCTTCGCAGCAACCCAAGGGGAAGTTGGTCGGGTTCAAGCCGCTCCAGGAGAGATTCAGCTACTACGGCCTGGACGACGGGACGGTCCTGGGGGTGAAGCC
>Ga0187766_10000791_pt1 | contig 18116 bp, 18 predicted proteins | sample 0216_QUI02_MP05__4_FD_132971 | JGI IMG/M metagenome (GOLD analysis project Ga0187766, IMG submission 132971) | Tropical peat soil microbial communities from peatlands in Department of Meta, Colombia - 0216_QUI02_MP05_20_MG | ecosystem: Environmental > Terrestrial > Soil > Wetlands > Peat ... | reverse complement strand
GAGGCCGTCGGCCGCGAGCCGCGCGACCCGCAGCTCGCCGGCGGTCAGCGCGTCGCGGCCGGTAATCGCATCGCGCCGGGGCTTGGCGCCGGCGGCGATCAGCTCCGCGCGCGCCTGGCCCGCGATCCGGCGCGCGCCCAATCTGTGGGCGAGATCGAGCCCGCGGCGCAACGACTCGCGAGCTTCGCGGCGATGGCCAGCGCGGCGAAGCGCTGCCCCTTGGTCGGTGAGGGTTCGCGCCAGCTCGAGGTTGAACCCCGAGCTGGCGAGCAGGTCGACCGCCCGGGCGAGATGCTCGAGCCCGCGGTCGCCGCTCTCGATCAGCCCCGTAGCTCGAAGTGCGGCACCGAGCGCATGCGGTGCGCCGAACGCCCGCCCGAGCCTCATGTCCTCCGCGACGAGGTCCATGGCGCGATCTGGTTCGCCCAGGCGTGCGGCAAGCAGCGCCGCCTCGGAGCGCCACGGGGGGTTCATAGCCGGGTTTGCGACGTTCCTCGCTCGCACCGAGTGGTCGCACTCGAGCAGGGTGTCCAACCCTTCCCGGAGCCTTCCCTGGGCTGCCTTGAGGCGCCCTAGCGCGTACAGGTAGCTGATAAACGAGGGGTCGCCCGGCAACGACAGTGCGCGCGCGGCACCCTCGAGGTCGTCACGTTCGAGGAGGCACAACGCGAGGAACCCAAGCGTCCCGGGCAACCAGCGCTCGAGCCCCTCGCTGTGTGTGGTGCTCGCACTTTCGAGGTCGGCGAGCGCCTCCAACAGCTCTCCACGAAAGTACTGCACGGTGCCGCGCAGACGGGACAGCTGCCCGAACGCGGTCGTCGAGCCCCGGCGCTGGCTCAAGCCGATCGCGCGGTCGAGCTCGGCCCGCGCCGCGTCGGGTTCGCCCGCATACAACAGCGCGTAGCAAGCAGCGCTGTACGGCCCCGTCTGCGTCGTGGTGTCTTTGAGCAGCGCGCCGTCGGCGAGCGCTCGGCGAGCGAGCCTAGCCACCTGATCGTGTGGCCGCGCGCCCGTTCGCAGCGATTCGAAAGCGAGCTGGACAAGCAGGAAGCGCTCGATCCGCGTGCGTCCCGGCACCGTGTCTTCGACCAGCGCTCTGAGCCGCGCGTGTGCGGGTGCCGGCAATCCTTTGCGCCCGAGCATCGCGTACCAGCCCTGCAGCTCGACCAACAGATCATCGTCGCCGTCCGCAGGCTCGGCCAGGCCACTGCGCAACGCTTCCCTGGCGCCGGCCCAGTCTCCCCTCGAGAACAGCGCGCGGCAGAGCACAAGGGAGATCTCGGCCCGCCGTCGGGGACCTGTCGATAGCCCAAGCGCCTCGCGGATCCGCTGCGTCGCACCCGCCAGCCCTGCTTGCAGCTCAGCTTCGCCGAGCTCAAGCAACAGCTCCGCACGAACCGCGGCCGGCTGTGTCTCCTGGAGCGCTCGCGCAAGGTAGGTGGCGGCCGTTTCCGGCGAGCCGGTCGCGGTTGCCACACGTGCCGCCTGACGCAGCCGCTCGACCACCCATGGATCCCCGTCCGGCCCGCACGCGAGTAGGTGCGCGGCGACTTGCGCGAGCGGCCCTGAACCATCACGGTCCACCAGTCGTGCTGCGCGGCGATGCGCGATGCGACCCGCACCTGGCGGGAGGTCCTCCCGGATCGCAGCACCAATCAGCGGATGAAAGAACTCAAGGGGCCGCACCGGCGCGAGGATCTGCGCCGCCGCCAGTCGATCGGCGGTCAGCTCAGCGACCACCGGATCCAAGTCCGCAAGCCCCGTTGCGAGCACCACCTCAGCACCCGCGCCGAGCACCGCGACCGCGCGCGCCAGTGCAACCGCCTCAGCACCCAGCCGCGCCAGCCGCGCGAGCACCGAGGTCCCCACCGCCGTCGGCGCAATCAGTTCCAGCGCCGGCACGCTCTCACGCCTCGCCGGCAAGCCCTCCTCGCGCGCGGCCGCGACTAGCTCGCGCACGAACAACGGATTGCCACCAGTCAACTCGTGACACGCTGCGCAGAATGGCTCATCGGCCTCGTCGTCCAGCTGCAGGCGGACGATTGCGTCTACGGCCGCGGCGCTCAGCGGCGCAAGCGCGAGCCGCTGGGCGACGCCATCATCAACCAGCTGCGCGAGGTTCGCGCGCTCACCATCCGGATCGCCCGAGCGCAACCCGAGCATCAATGCCAGCGGCAGATCCTCGAGGCGTCGCGCCAGGTAACCAAGCCACGCCAGCGACGGATCATCGGCCCACTGCACATCATCGACCACCACGACCAGCGGGTGACCCTCAGCCCGATTGGCGCACAGCCAGAAAAGGCCATGAATCGCCGCGAACCGATCGGCCGGCGGCTCCCCCTCCTCCACGCCCAGCGCACGCGCACCAACTCGCGCGACGCCTGCGAGCAGCCGACGCCGCTCGCCAGCGGAGACCGCGCGCAACATCGGCTCAAGCAGCTGCCGCGCAACCCCGAACGCGATGCCCTGCTCAAACTCGGAACCCCGCGCCCTCAACAGCGCAAAGCCGGATGCCTGCGCGCCCGCCGCTGCCGCCGCCAACAGCTCGCTCTTCCCGATCCCAGCCGGGCCCTCCACCACGACCACCGCCCCCGGCCCGGTGCGCACGCGATCAAACACGCGATCGACACGCGCCAGTTCGGCGTCACGCTCAAACAATTCCCGGATCGCAACCCCCGCCAGGACTCCCATCAACAGATTCCGCCGGGCGCAAGCCCGGCCTTACGACATGCCAAGCCCCCACGCCGGTCCCCGTAGCCCACAACACAGAGCATAGGGGCCGACCGCGAGAAGTGCCCGGTCGCGAGCAACCACTGCTCACGTAACCAGGCGCTCGCGGGCTTCGTCATCGTCCTGGCGCTGAAAGAGCGTCCGCTCCGCAGCCATCAGGCGGCTTCCCGGCCGAACTCGGAGGCGGCGGACACGGCCAGCGAACCCGACCCCGTCGCCGCGTGAAAGCACTAGCCACTCCCGATCCGCGATTTCGCCCTGATTTTCACGCCGCACCCGAACGTCGTCGCATCGACCACCACGCCGACCTGATCACAGCGTCAGCTCTGGATCGGAGACCACGTGCATGCGGCCGCCTCCTCAAGCGAAAGCGCCGCCGGTTCATCGAACTGATATGGCAAGGCTTCGACCTTGACCTGCAACTGATGCGGGCGGTGGGGATGAAAGCTCAAGGTCCTCACCCGACCGGCGCGCAGGGTTCGGCTGGCCCTGCCGCCCCGGCTCGCGGTCGGCAACGCTCGCAGCGCTTGCGCAACTGTCGGACCGCGCCTTCGCGCTTGTTGCTTCCCCGTGAAGGTTGGCCCCGTGCGCTTTTCTGTGTGCAAGCTCCCGGCGTGGCCCTTGGCCGTGCGTCAGGTTCGCACTGAGACGCGGCGCCGGAGCGCGGCGATACTCATGACTGCTTCTCGGCGCGCGCGAGCAGCTGCTCGTCAGTCTGGTCCGACCGCTCCGGATGCGCTTCGTCGATGTGGTTCCGGGCGTTCGACAATAGCTCGACGTCGGTCTCACCTCGGACCTTGTGGCCGCAGAAGCACGTGATCACCCAGTCGCTCGGCTCCAGCGTTGCGCGATTGCTTTCCACAGGACCGATTATCCCAGCTCCGCGAGGTACTGGTGAATCAGCTGCACGGCCATCGAGCCCTCGCCCACCGCGGAGGCCACGCGCTTGATCGAGCCATGCCGGGTGTCGCCTACGGCGAACACGCCTGGCATGGAGGTCTCGAGCGGGTGAGGATGTCGATCGAGCGGCCAGGCCGTTGCCGTGCTGTCGGCGCCGAGATCGCGGCCGGTCAGGATGAAACCGCGCTCGTCCCGGGCGACGGTGCCCTCCAGCCATTCCGTGTATGGCTGCGCCCCGATCAAGATGAAGAGGCTGTCGGCCCGGAGCGGTTGCTCGACGGGCTCTCCGCCTCGTGTGATCGAGATGCAGTCCAGAGCGCCGTGCCCGTGAGCCCGACTCAGTTCCGCCTGGGTCATGATCTCGATGTTCGGGCGCGCCTTTATCTTCTGGATTAGGTAACGGGACATGCCATTCTCCACGGAGCCGGCCCTGATCAACATCGTCACCTTGCGCGCCGGCTTGGAGAAGGCGACTGCAGCTTGGCCGGCGGAGTTGGCGCCACCGACGATGACTACCTCCCGGTCGACCAGGTCATCCGCGTCGCGCGGGTGTGCGCCGTAGTGAACTCCCAGCCCGCTCAGCTCCGCGACGCCCGGCGCGCGCAGCCGACGCCACTCGACCCCGGTGGCAATCACCACGCTCCGCGCGCTGAGGACCGCATGGTCGGAAAGATGGACGCGATGGCCGTCGCCGGCCGCCTCGAGGGAGACCGCCTCGGTCGGCTGTACGAACTCGGCGCCGAAGCGGCGCGCCTGCATCGTCGCCTCTCTGGTCAGATCCGAGCCGGAGATCCCCTTGTGGAAGCCAAGATAGTTCTCGATCCGCGAGCTGGTGCCGGCCTGGCCCCCCGGGGCCTCCCGCTCGATCAGCGCCGTACTCAGACCCTCCGAGGAGCCGTAGACGGCCGCCGCCAGCCCCGCTGGGCCGGCACCGACGATCACCAGGTCGTACCGCTCCGAAGAGGGACGCGAGGCAATCCCAAGCTCCCGAGCGAGACGGACATTCGTGGGCTGTGCCAGCGCCGAGCCATCCTCACGGATGACGACGGGCAGCTTGTCTCGCTCTTCCTCCGGCACTGCCTCGAGCAGCGCTGCTCCCTCGGGCGAAGCCGAATCGACCCAGCGGTATGGGTGAATGTTTTGGTCGAGGAATCGGCGGATCCTGGCCGCATGCCAGGAATTGCGCTCGCCGACGAGCGTCGTAGTTGCCGCGCATTCGACCATGATCCCGCGGCGCTTACGATAGAGGACTCTGCGCTGCTTGGGGTAACCAACAAGTGCCCGGAGCGGTCAGCTAGATGCCGCGGAACCGGGCCTCAGTAGCATCTGCAACCGCCCGCACCACACCAGCACCCTTACGCCGAGCGGCACTGCCGTGGAATCGGGGGACGCCGGGTTGCGGCGCGTTGCGCGCCGGCAAGACCGTGTCGCCGGTTCGGGGCGCCACCAACCGATTGGAGGCCGAGATGGGCACAGCGAAGGTCAGTAGCAGCGAGGCGTGTGGGGGCGTCAGCGTCGGGTTCTACGGGCGTCTGGGATGGAGGCTCGACGCCGACTTCTTTTTCGATAACGGCTTCCGGATCGTCCAGTTCACGCCGCCTGGCTCTGGTTGCTCGGCGAGCGCGCTTCGGCGTGCCGACGCCGCCCACGGCGAGCACGAGAACCGCACCGGGCAGCGTGACGAGGACTGGCCTGACTGGTACGCCGCGTACATGGCGGCCGAGCAGGCCGGCGAGGAGCTGCCGAAATGAACAGCGACTATGACGTGATCGTGCTCGGCGGTGGCGCTCCCGGTGAGCACTGCGCTGCCGCGCTGGCCGTGGGCGGACTGCGCGTCGCCATCGTTGAGCGGGAGCTGGTCGGCGGCGAGTGCTCGTACTGGGCGTGCATTCCGTCGAAGTCGCTGTTGCGTCCGGGTGAGGCGGTCCAGGGCGCGCGCGACGCCGGGGCGACCGCCGAGGTCGACGTTGACGCCGCGCTCGCCTGGCGTGACTTCATGGTGTCCAACTACTCCGACGCAGGCCAGGAGCGCTGGCTGGGTGACCGGCGCATCGACCTGCTGCGCGGCACGGGCCGACTGGCCGGGATCGGGGCGGTCGAAGTCGACGGAGTCAGGCACACCGCGGAGCACATCGTCGTGGCGACCGGCTCGGATCCGGTCGTCCCTCCGATCCCTGGACTGCGCGAACTCGAGGGTGTCTGGGGCACACGCGAGGCGACGAGCATGAAGGCCGTTCCCCGGCGATTGCTCGTGCTGGGCGGCGGCTCGGCAGGGGTGGAGCTGGCGCAGGTCGTGCGACGTCTCGGCGGCGGGGCGGTGATCGTCGAGGGCTCTGATCGCGTGCTTCCTCGGGAGCCGGCGCCGCTGGGCGAGGCGCTCGGCGAGGCCCTCCGCCGCGACGGAATTGAGGTGATGCTGGGGATGCACGCCACGGCTGCGCGTCGGGAGGGCGACGAGTACATCCTCCAGTTCGACGGTGGTGCGGAGCTGCGGGGCGAGAAGTTGCTGGTTGCAACCGGTCGGCGTCCGCGCGTCGAGGGGATCGGCTTTGAGACGGTCGGCGTCGAACCCAATCACCGTGGGATCCCCGTTGACGAGTATCTGCGCGCGGGCGAGCGTCTCTGGGCGATCGGCGACGTCAACGGCATCTGGCCGCTGACTCACGTGGGTGAGTATGAGGGTGACGTGGTCGCGGCGAACATCACCGGCAATCCGCGTCCAGCGAACTACGAAGCGGTCCCGCGAGTCACCTACACGGATCCGCAGGCCGCGTCGGTGGGCGCGGCGGAGGCGGAGTTCAGCGGCACCGCTCCCGTGTCAGAGGTGCCCAAGACCGCCACCTATACGCATGCCTACGCCGATTCGAACGGCTTCGTCACGCTGCTCAGCGATGGCCAGCGACTGACCGGCGCGTACGGGCTCGGGCCGGAGGCCGGCGAGTGGATGCAGCAGGCGACGGTGGCCATCCGGGCACACGTCCCGGTCGAGGTGCTGAGCGACACGATCCAGCCCTTCCCAAGCTTCTCGGGGATCTACGACGCGGCGCTGAAAGAGCTGCGCATGGACATCGCCGACAAGCCGCATCCAATGAGACCAATGGATTCACAGATGGCAACCCTCATGAGGTCGGAGGAATCATGAGCACCGCAGCTACAGTTTCTTCCGCCCAACACGGCCGGAACTCGTCGGACAAACCGTCGTCGTGATCGGCGGCAGCGCCGGCATCGGGCTCGAGACAGCCGTCCCCGCCCGGGCCGAGGGGGCGAGCGCAGACGACCACGAGCCGCCCGTCGGGAAGCCAGTCGACGCACAGGGGGAATGAGCGCCCCCTCAGCATGACCTCGGCGTTGCCCTCCAAATCAACGGCGATCACCTCTTGCGTGCCCCAGTCGGAGAACCACAGGCGCTGCTTGTGCCACCGCGGCTGCTCGCCGAGTTCCTCGCCGCGTACCGCAGGCGGTGGCGGTGATGCGCACGCCCGTGGAGGTAAGCGACGAGTTGTTCGCGCAGATGAAGGAGCAGTTCACCGACGAGCAGCTCGTGGAGATCATCCGCCCGCTGCCGAGCAGCGGAGTTAGCGAGCGCCACGTAGGCGGCTCCTATCCCGCGGGGCTGCGCCGGCCGCTGACCGATGACGGCGCGGGCGCGGCGGAAGTCCTCGAGTAGCTGGCTGCCGACGCCGATCCAGGGCTCGTCGCGTCAGCTGGGCCGCGCTACTTCGGATTCGTGGTCGGGGGCTCACTTCCGGTCGCGCTCGGTGCCGACTGGATGGTTTCCGCGTGGGACCAGATGTGTGGCATGTACAACTCCCCGCCGGCGGTCGCGGTCGCCGAAGAGGTCGCAGCCGGTTGGGTCCTCGAGCTGCTTGGTCTCCCGACGTGCGCGAGCGTCGGCTTCGTCACCGGCGCCCAGATGGCCAACTTCAGCTGCCTGGCTGCCGCCCGCGGGGAGCTGCTGCGGCGAGCGGGGTGGGATGCGGACGCGCAAGGGCTGTTCGGGGCCCGGCAGTCGACGTGCTGGTTGGCGAAGAAGTACACGTGACGCTGCTGCGGGCGCTTCGCTACCTCGGTTTCGGTCACGATCGCGTGACGCGGGTGGGCGTGAACGCCAACGGCGCGATCGACCTGGTGGCACTCGAGGTGTTGAACGAAGTCGTGCTCAACCAGGTCCTGGTCGCCGGCACCCCCGAGCACCTCGCCCGCATTCAGGCCGACGGCACGTGCTGGCTCGGCGGCACGACGTGCCGCGGACGCCACGCTCTCCGGGTCTCGTTCTCGAACTGGTCGACAACGGAGAACGACGTCCGCAGGGCCGCCACCGCGATCCTCGACCCTCGGTGAGCTGGTCGGCCGTTCCCCCGCTGACTCGGGAAGTGTCTGGCGCTCAGTTGTCGTCGAGGACATCGCGCAGTTGCGCGCGAAGGCTTCGGGTTGGCCGGCGTATTCGGACTCGCCGCCGAGGAAGCCGCCGTGGTGGCTCGGGAATACGGTCGCCTTTTGACCGAGCAGGCCGGCGGTTGCCACCGCCGTGCGTCCGGTGAAGGTGCCCTCGGACTCCTCGCCCACTGGAAACTCATCGGCCCTACATGGAAACCGGAACGTGGATCACGCGCGTCCACGAGCAGGCGCAGCGTCCCCGGGCCGACGTGGCGGGACCAAGCCCGACACGGATGCTCCAAGCTTGGCGCGACGCGTTCGCTGTCCTGGTGCCCGTCGGATTGCCGGAGGAGCATGCCCTCGTCGGTCGAGCGCTGCACGTGTAACTCTCTCGTGGGGTGGGTGTACCACTGCTCTGGGTAGATTCCTCAGACGGGAGGCTAGTGCATTCGACGATTAGGTCGACGATGCACAGCGCCGAATCCCGACAAGCGAAGCTCAATCGTGTGGCTCCAGGCAGGCGAGCCGCACAGCAATAACAGTCATGGCCAAGGGCGCTGATGGCACTGGCCGGATGCTGTGACTCGGCGTTCGCCCTCGCCGGGCAGGCGCAAAGGAGAAGAGCATCTATGGCAGCACCTCATCGGTGCGCGGCGATCGCCATCGCGGTCGGCGCGCTCATCACCATGGTTCCTGTCGCCGCTGAAGCCGACACAACCGCACCCACGCCGTCGCAGCCGGCGATCCCCCCGGTGATAACGTGCGGGACTCCGACGGCCACGACGACTAGCGGAACGACCAGCGGGCAGGCGGGTGCCGAATCGGTGCCATGCATCGAAGCTGCCGGCAACGTGTACATCATCTACGTGATCACGATCACGACGACCACCACAATTACGGAGGTAAGCGCCCCGATCGTGGCCGCGAATGGCGCGATCACAGGCCCGATCACATGGGTCCACGGCATCCCCATCAGCGCGATCGACGGCACACAGCCCACATCGTCCAAGTCAGGTCCGAGTGATCCGAGCAAAACCTCCAATGCCGGTTGGGTGAAGTGCACGGCCACGACAACGAGCACGGCGGCCAAGTCGACGCTCGTCCATTGTCCGACCATGTCCACAGGATCAACTGCGAAAACGCGCACCAAGCACATCAAGCTGATGTGCGAGCCGGATCCGACTCCGGCCAGCAACTCCACGAAGCAACCGCGCAAGCGGACCGCGAGCAAGACTCCGCGACAGATCGTCGTTTTCTGCCGGAGGATCTGAGGGAGCTTCGAACCACGAGCGCCGGTCCGGCTCCGCGTGTCGCGGAGCCGCCGGTTCTCTATCTGCCGAGTAAACATTCGGCTGTGCGCACCACGATCCCGTAGGACACCCAGACGGATCATCCAAGCCAAGGTGACCCCGCAGGAACTCGTCAGTGTTAGATGACAGCTGGTCAGCGTGTCGGCTGGCCGCGTGAGCGTTTCTGCGGTATCTGCGGAGTGCGCCTGGTTGTTGGGGCGCTATGACATCCGGCGCGTGGGGAGTGCAACGGTCAGCAGGTTGTCCCGGGAAGTGGGGAGAGCCTGTCTCGGCCTTGTCGCACGGGGACGGGGGTGATGCCTGCCTATAACCGGTGGTACTGGAAGGTGGGTAGGTGGTCGAACCGGGGTGGGGCGGGCGTAGTAGCGCTGATCGGCGGGACAACATAACTCGCACAGGGGCGAAAGGCCCTCGGCTCATCGATGCACGGCGGGGACGGACAGGACTCTGATGAGTGCGGTCCGCCGCGCCGAAGCGCCTGGATCGGGTTCGTGCTTCGAGGCACGTCGAGCGAGCCGGCGCACTCGGCGGTCAACGTCGTCTGCCAGGCCTGCGTGCGTCCACCGGGTCTGCGGACGACGTCCGACGTAACCGGAGAATGTCCTCGCGACCGCTCGTCAGCCGAGCAGCTCGGACTGGTGAGCGCGGAAGATCGCCGCCTCCACTCGACGAGCACGAAGTCGCTGTCGGCTCCGCCGATCTGGGTATTGGCCAGCGAGGCGACGAATGTTTCGGTCGGCACGGAGCCAACGATCCTAGTTCAGGCGGTCATCGCGGGAGGATGCACACCCGTCGTCCGTCGTCCGTCGTCCGTCGTCCGTCGTCCGTCGTCCGTCGTCCGTCGTCCCCCGTGCGCAGCACCGGCCGCAAGCCGACCGTGCGCTGAGCCGGCCTCCAAGCGACTGTGCCTGAACCGCTTCACCAGTCGCAAGCCGTTCTCGTTGGTCCCTGAACGCAGAAGCCGCCCTCGGTTGCGCCCGAACGTGAAGCGGTTCACATTGCCACCCATCGCGCGCTGAAGCGGTTAACTGCTGTGACTGAACCGTTTCACGGAGACACGTACAGCTAAGTTCGCAGAATTTTCGTTCTGGTTAACCGGCCGGGTGGCACAATCAGGTGAGTGACCGGGCCGACGGCGGTGATATCACCCACAACCACGGCGGATACCGTCGACGCCTTGCAGGAGGCTCGCGAGCGAACATTGGCACTGGTCGCGTCGGTCTCGGACCGAGATCTGGAGCGAGTGCACTCCAAGCTGATGAGCCCGCTCGTCTGGGACCTGGGCCACATCGCCGCGTTCGAGGACCTTTGGCTGGCGCACCGCTGGGGCGGACGAGCGCTGCTTCGCGCAGATCTCGCCGCGATCTACGACGCGTTCGAGACCCCCCGCGCCGTGCGGAGCGACCTTCCCCTGCTCGGCCCTGCCGCCGCACACGAGTACCTCGCCGAGGTCAGGATGAGGACACTCGATGTGATCGACGAACGGGGCGTCGGCGACGGGAGCTTGCACGAGCTGGTGCTGCGGCACGAGCACCAGCACAACGAGACGATGCTTCAGACGCTGCAGCTGGCGCGTCTGGCCGATTACGAGCCCGCCGGCGTGCAGCCTCTGCCGGAGCTGTCAGGGCCCCGTCCCACCGGCCTGGAGCTGGTCGAGATCCCGGCCGGCGCATGCACGATCGGCGCCTCAGCCGACGGTTTCGCCTATGACAACGAACGCCCGCGGCACCGCACCGACGTGCCCGCGTTCCGGATCGGCCGCACCCCGATCACGAACGCCGGCTACGTCGGATTCGTCGAAGGCGGTGGATACGAGCAACGGGAGTGGTGGTCGGACGAGGGGTGGACGTGGAAGGAGCGGTACGGGATCGGGAGACCCGGCGGCTGGACGAACGATCACGGCGCCGAGTGGAGACTGGGAAGGCGCGAGCCACTGGACCCTGATCGCCCCGTCATCCACGTGTCGTGGTTCGAGGCCGAGGCGTTCGCTCGCGCGCACGGCGCCCGTCTCCCGACCGAGGTCGAGTGGGAGAAGGCTGCGACCTGGGACGAGGACAACGGAGCGGCACGCGCGCTTCCATGGGGAACAGATCCACTGGTGCCCGGCGTCCACGCCAATGTGGACCAGCGCGGGGGCGGTCCTGCTCCGGCCGGCGTGTATCACAGCGGCGCCTCTCCGTACGGCTGCCTCGGCATGATCGGCGATGTCTGGGAGTGGACGGCGAGCCGGTTCGAGGCATATCACGGCTTCGTCGCCCATCCCTATAAGGAGTACTCGGAAGTCTTCTTCGGAACCGACTACAGGGTGCTGCGCGGGGGCTCATGGGCGACTCGTGCGAGAGTCGCGACGTCGACCTTTCGAAACTGGGACTATCCGCAGCGCCGGCAGATCTTCGCAGGCATTCGCATCGCGACGGACGCGTGACGTGAAGTCCCTGCTCCAGACCGGGGAGATTCGGATCGATTCGTACCTGTCGGAGCTGGACGAACGCTGCCTCGCGTACGACGTGCTCGACGGGCTCACTCGACCGTTCAAGGAGCTCCCGCCAAAGCACTTCTACGACGCCCGTGGATCGGAGCTGTTCGAGCGGATCTGCGAGCTCCCTGAGTACTACCCGGCGCGAACTGAGCGGAAGATCCTGGCTGCGCGCGCGGATGACATCGTCCGTCAAACCGGCGCAGCCGAGCTGGTGGAGCTTGGCTCCGGCTCCGCGGACAAGGCACGGATCCTGCTCTCCTCGATGTCCCGTGCCGGAGATCTGCGCCGGTACGTCCCGCTCGACGTCTCGGAGTGCGCGGTGGGGGAGGCGGCCCAGCAGCTCGTCGAAGAATTCGCCGGCCTGGAGGTGCACGGTGTGATCGGTGATTTCGAGCGCCATCTCGATCGAGTGCCCCCGAGTGACGGTGCGCGCCGGATCGTCGCGCTGCTCGGTGGGACGATCGGTAACTTCCCGCCCGGCACGCGCCGGCGGCTGTTGCGCGAGATCTGCGCGGTACTTGGTCCCGAGGACTGGCTTCTGCTCGGAACCGATCTGGTGAAGGACCCGACGGTGATCGAGGCCGCTTACGATGACGCCGAGGGCGTGACCGCCGAGTTCAACCGCAACGTCCTGCACGTGATCAACCGCGAGCTCGGGGCGGACTTCTCGCCCGACGCGTTCGACCACGTGGCGTTCTTCAACCGCCAGCACGAGTGGGTCGAGATGCGCCTGCGCGCACAGCGACCGTGCACTGTGCTGATCGCGGACCTCGGGCTCCGGGTCGAGTTCGCCGCCGGCGAGGAGCTGCGGACCGAGATCAGCGCCAAGTTCACCCGCCCCCGCGTGGAGGCGGACCTGACTGCAGCCGGGTTGATCCTCGCCCATTGGTACACGGACCGCGACGAGCAGTTCGCAATGTCGCTTTCGACCGTGGGAACATCCTGAACTTCACCCAGTCGATCGAGTACGAGATGAAGCCGTTGCTCACGATCGAGCAAGCTCTGCCCACATCGTGTACCACCTCTCCTGATTTAGCAGCTTGGCCGTTCAGATCTCGTCGCTGGCGGCCGTGTGCGAGGCCGCGCGGGGTCCTCGGCGTCGACCGGAGCAAGGCTGTGCAGCGTCAGTCCAAGGCCGGCGATCCGCTCGAGCAGGCCCTGCAGGTGCGAGGGATCGATGATCCTGCCCGTGATCTCCGTCACCCCGTCGTGAGCGGAGATCGCCATTCCTTCAAATGCCGACGCATATCGCGCTCCCAGCTCTCCTTTGACGACGAGACGGTAAGGCTGAGAGGACATTTCAACTCCCTAGCATGCCTGACGGTCGCGCGCGTATGGGCCGCGTCCGGTCAGGATCACCCGGGTGATTTACGGGGCTCGAGCAGGCCGAGGGCGTCGGCGCGGGCGACTGCCTCGGCTTGCGAACTTGCACCCAGTTTCCGGTACAGCTCGCGAACGTGAGTCTTGACCGTGTTCAGCGAGATGTACAGCTGGTCGCCGATCTCCCGTCTGGTGAGACCGGCCGCGAGGCCGCGCAGCACGGCGAGCTCCGCCGGGCTCGGTTGCTCGATCGACCGGCGTTGACCGACACTGGATCGAGCGATCGCGATCTCGCGCTCCAGGGTGGCCGCAAGCGCGGGTAGCCGACCCGGATCCGGAAACTCCGCGATCGCTCGCTGCGCGCGGTCCAGGTCGCCGGCGGCGCGCGCGAACCGCGATCGCGCGACGCGGACTCGAGCGAGCACGAGCAGCGCGTGGGCGTGACCAACGGTCGGCTGTGGCGAGCGCCGCAGACGCTCGCCACGCACCGCCTCTCGCTCAGCCTCGTCGAGGCGTCCCGTCGCCGCGCACGCCTGTGCAAGCGCGAGATGCGCCAACGATGCAACCCAGGAATCTGCCTGGAACCGCTGGCGCGCGAAGCGGATCGCTTGTCGAGCCCACGCCTCTGCGTTCTCCACCCGCCCTTGCTCGACGTCGACCAGCGCCAGCAGCCCGAGGCCCCCCACGTAGCCATCGGGAACATCCGGTGCATCGGGCTGCTGGACCGCCTCCATCGCGGTCCGGCGCGTCTGATCGAGATCGCCGGCGAAGAAAAGAGCCTGCGAGAGACTCGCGAGGACGCCGACGGTGAGGACATCCGCGCCCGCGCGAGCCGCGGCGAGCGCGCGACGACCATGCTCGACGGCCCCGCCCACGTCACCGCGCTCGATCACCTCCGACCGGGTGACCTCCACTGCCGCCTCGACGTACGGCGACCACAGCTGCGGCCGCTCACGCCGCGCGCGATCGGCCACGGCAAGCAGCCGCTGAACCTCGACCTCCGGGCGCGCTAGCAGTGCCGCGGCCGCTGCACCCGCTGCCGGCAGCAACGGTTGCTGGACGAGCAGCTCGGCGGGAAGCCATCTGACCCAGCCAACAAACTGTCCGAGCCGTCCACCCCAAATGAACTCGAGGTGGTGCTCGATCAGCAGCTCGGCCACCATCTCGGCGTCCCCGGCGGCGGCGGCGTATTCGATCGCGTCCTCTACCAGGCCCTGCGCTCGGCACCAGTCCGCCGCGCGGCGGCGCAGCTCCGGTGCTGCGTCCTGTCCGAGCTCCAGCTGCAGCACCTCTCCGAACAGACGGTGATAGCGGTACCAGTCCCCGCGCGCGTCCAGCGCGACCAGGAACATGTTCGAGCGCGCGAGCTCGGCGAGGGCCGCAGCCGAGTCCGCTCGGCCTAGAACCGCATCGCACAGGTCGGGCGTGAAGCGTCCGAGCACCGACGTTCGCAGCAGGAAGTCGCGGGTCTGCGGCGGGAGCGCCGTCAGCACCTCATCCGTCAGATAGTCGCCGACATGCCGAGCGCTGCCCGCAAACACTTGCACCCCGGCGGTCGGGTCGTCGAGGTCACGAAGCCACAGCGCCGCCAGGTACAGGCCCGCCGGCCATCCCTCCGTGCGCTCAACGAGCAGCTCGATGCTCTCGCTGGACAACTCGATCCCTTCCCGCGCGAGCAGCTCACGAGCCTCCTCGGCCGTGAAAGCCAACTCCCGCGCGCGGATCTCGACGAGCGCCCTCCGGGCCCGCAGGCGAGCCAGGCCGATGGGCGGGTCCGACCGGGTCGAGGCCAGTACCCGCGCGCTTGCCGGCAACCGCTCGATCGCGTGCCCAATGGACCGCACCGCAGCGACGCTCCTGACCGCGTGCAGATCATCGAGCACGATCGTCGCCGGACGCCCGTACGCGACCAGGCCATTCATCAGCTCATCGACCGCCGTCTCGACCCTCGCCCCCCGGATTGCGAGGCAGGCCAGCGCGCGACGTCCGAGGCCGTCACCGAGCCGGTCCACGGCCGTGGCGAGGTGTGTCCACAACCGAACCGGGTCATCGTCGGCCGCGTCGAGCGTGAGCCAAATCACGGCCTCGGGGCGCTGCGTGCACCACGAGCGCGCGAGCGTCGTCTTGCCGTAACCGACCGCCGCGTTGAGCACCGTGAGCGAGGCGCCGCCGTCGCCATCGAGCAGCTCGAGCAGGCGACGACGCCGCAGCATCCCGGGGTGAACGCGCGGAGGCATCAACTTGGGCTCGATCACCCGTAGACCCGAGCCGTCTCTCTCGCCTAACTGCGAACTCATCTTCTGTGACGCTCGACCCCCGATCACCCGGGTGAGCATCAATCACCCGGGTGAACATTACTCGAGCCCGCTGACAGGCGGCGCCTCCCCGGACATGATCCGCGTCGAGCAATCCGCGGCAACCACTCGACTTCGTACATCCATGGAACTGCCGCATTCGCGACTGAAAGGAACGTGGCCAGACCGCGAAATGGGCGGACAATTCGACACGCAGGAGTCCCGCGCGGAGCGCCGCCACGGGCGATCGCCAGTGGCGTCTGCTCGCAACCCGCAACCGATCCGTCCCTCGTGGCCGACGCGGGCGCGCACGACGCGCGCCGGTCTTGACGAGCGCCGGCGCCTGGAGCGAGCGCTGCACGACGGCGTCCAGAACGAGCTGGTCGCGCTGATCCTCGAGCTCGCGCTCGCAGCGCATGATCCAGACACCCCACCCGCGCTCGCGAGCACGCTCGCCGGGCTGGAAGCCCGCGCCCAGGTGGCGCTCGACTCCGTGCGCGACATCGCCCGCGGGATCTACCCTTCGCTGCTCGCCGACCTCGGCCTGCGCGAAGCCCTGCTTGCACAGGCAGTGCGCGCACCGATCAACGTGAGCCTTGTAGGAAACGCGCCGCGCAGCACCGAGGAGGCCGAGGACGCCGTCTACTTCTCGTGCTCCGAGGCGATCCAGAATGCCTCGAAGCACGCCGGGCGCACGGCACAGGTCACGCTCCGCCTGCGCTACGACCAGGGGTCGCTCGCCGTGCACGTTGCAGACGACGGTCGCGGGTTTGATCCGGCTGGGGCGCCCGACGGTGCAGGCCTGCAAAACATCCGCGATCGCATCCGGAACCTCGGCGGGAGCTTCAGGGTCGCTTCAGACCCTGGACGGGGCACCGTCCTGACGCTCTCGCTTCCCTGGCCACGACGGCCCGATGTGCGCCGATGACCCAGGTGGTGCTGCTGTCGCTGACCGCCTCGTTGAACCCGACGCTGGTCGCAGCCACGACCGTGATGCTGCTGCTCGACAAGCCCGCCAGGCTGATGTTGGGGTACCTGCTCGGCGCGTACATGACGAGCATCACACTCGGACTGGTGATCGTGTTCTCGCTGTCGAACTCGAGCGCGACCAACACGACCGAGAACACGATCAGCCCAGCAGTCGACATCGGGCTGGGCGCGATCGCGCTGGCCGTCGCGTTCGTGCTCCAGACCGGCCGCAACCAAAGACTGAAGGAGCGTCGGCAAGCGCGCAAGGCGGCCAAGCCGGACAAGGGCCCGCCGCGCTGGCAGCAGGAGCTGAGCAAAGGGTCTCCCCGAACCACGTTCGTGGTCGGGGCGCTGCTCACGCTCCCCGGCGCCTCGTACCTTGCGGGCCTCGATCAGATCCACAAGCTGAAGTACTCCACGACCGTGACGGTATTGCTGGTGATCGGCTTCAACCTGGTCATGATGTGGTTGCTCGAGGTCCCGCTCGGGTCATTCGCCGTCGCTCCGCAGTGGACGCCGCGCGCGATCGAGCGCGCCAAGGCGTGGGTCAGCCGGCACGCGCACGTGTTCGCGGTACGAGGATCCGCAGCGGTGGGCGTGCTGCTCGTGATCAAGGGAATCGTCGGACTGGTCAGCTGACAGGGCTCGCCAGCCAAAAACAACAAGTGAAAGGACCAACCTCACATGTTCACCGTCGAGGCAGTGTCAACGTTCGGTTGGGTGCTTCTTGGCGTTGCCTTCCTGGCGATCTGGATCGCCCTGGCGTTCTGGCCGGCCCGGGTTGCCGGCCGCAAGGGACATAGCTTCATCGGATACTTCATCTTCAGCCTGATCTGCTTCCCGCTCGCGCTGATCGTCGCCTACTTGGTACACGACCGCACAGCACCGACCTACTAGCGGGCGAAACGTTTCGGTTCGACCCACTAGCCCGGCTAAGGAACCCCGGAGACCGGCAGTGGCACTGGCTCGCTCGCCGTGCGGGCAGGGAACTGGCAGCCGCTCACCTGATCGACACCACCTGGTTACACGCTGATAACCAGTATCCCGGACGCCGACACGCAGTACGTCTCCAAGCACAACGGCGTGGTCAACTTCGCGAGCGAGCAGACGCCGTCGGAGTACGCCAGGCAGCAGCCATACGGTCAACTGGGTTCGGATCTGGCGAGCGGGAGCGTGCCGAACTTCAGCTACATCGTTCCCGACGAATGCCACGACATGCACGGCGCGCCGCCGTGGTGCGTGGACTCCGACAATCCGGGCACGGTCGACGACAACTGGCTGGTGGCGACCGGGGATGCGTTCGTCGGCCAGACGGTGAACGAGATCACCTCCTCGCCCGTCTGGAAGCGCGGCTCAAACGCGATCGTGATCACGTGGGACGAGGGCAACTTCGCGGCCGACCAGATCGCGGCGATCGTGATCACCAATCACGGGCCGCGCGGCCTACAGGACAACGCCGACTACAACCATTACTCGCTGGCGGCGAGCCTCGAGGATGCGTTCGGCCTACCGTGCCTTCAGAGCGCCTGCACCGCGACGCCGATGACGCCGCTGTTCTCGCAGCGCGGGCCGGCGACGATCCCGACGCTGCCGCCGCCGCAGCTGCCGGCACCGAACGGAAACAACAGCGTGTCACCGATCGGCGCCGGCATTCCGGGGCCGACGGTGACACTCAGCGGCGGCGGTTGGAGCGTCGTGCCGAGCCCGGACCTGACCAGCGTCGACAACGATCTTGCG
>Ga0187766_10000790_pt1 | contig 18134 bp, 17 predicted proteins | sample 0216_QUI02_MP05__4_FD_132971 | JGI IMG/M metagenome (GOLD analysis project Ga0187766, IMG submission 132971) | Tropical peat soil microbial communities from peatlands in Department of Meta, Colombia - 0216_QUI02_MP05_20_MG | ecosystem: Environmental > Terrestrial > Soil > Wetlands > Peat ... | reverse complement strand
GTCGCGGAATCGGGTTCGACGAACAACAACGCGGTCTGCGTGTAACCGATTGCGCTACCGACTGTTTGGGCCAGCGCGGCCGCAGCCAAAAAGGCCGAAACCAGCATGACGCTCTCAACCTTGCGACCGGCCAGGGCATCACGCAGCGCGGCGGCCGCGGCAGGGTCAGTCCAGGTCACCCCCGTCGACGCCAGCTGATAGCCACTCTCGGCCACGCCTTCGCGCGTGCCCAGAATCGCCGAGACCACCCGGTCGGGGGCGCTTGGGGTTGCCGCGTCGCGCGCAACGGGTACGTCGAAGTTGTCTTCGTCGACGGTGACACCATCGGCGTTTTGGCCTTCAACCAGCACCATGCGGACCGTCGTGGGTGCCATCGACACACCAAGTACGGTGTCCACCACCCCTCCCAAGTGATTTGCCGGCCCGCCACGCCCTGCATCAGTAGCCTACCGTGCCGGTCACCGAGCACAAACATCATCGCCGGACTAGCGCCGGCTGGCGGCGCTCGCCGGCCTGGCCGGTTCCGATGTCACCTCGTCGATGACGGTGTGGACGAATCGCATCTTCTCCAGCACGGCGACCGGCAGCACGAATGGGTACAGGTCGTCGTGGCCCATCGAACGGTTCACCATGTTCAGCGACCAGGACAACGGCAGCCACATCTCGACGATGGTGGGAAAAGCGCTGGGGCCCAACGCCCGCCGCTCAAACGTCGCCGCGGCCGGCGCGATACCGCATGCAGCCGAGGTGTCCAGGACATCGCGGATGTGCAAGTAGTGCGCGAAGGTCTCCGCCCAATCCTCGGCAGGATGCATGGCCGCATATGACGACACGAAGCGCTCCTCCCAGCCCGGGGGCGCGCCGTCGCGGTAGTGGCGGTCCAGCGCCTGCTGGTAGTCGGCATCCGGGTCGCCGAACAGCTCACGGAAGCGCGCCAGGTAATCCGGCGATGGGTCGATCAGCCGATAAAAGTAGTAGTGCCCGATCTCGTGACGGAAGTGCCCGAGCAGCGTGCGGTACGGCTCCTCCATCTCGACGCGCAGCTGCTCGCGGTGCACATCGTCACCCTCGGCCAAATCCAGTGTGATGACGCCGTCATGGTGTCCGGTGAGGACCTTCTCGTGCTCACTGGATAGCAGCTCGAATGCCAGTCCGTAGTCGGGGTCCTCATCGCGTCCGATGATCGGCAACTTCAGCTCGTACAGCTCAGCGATCAGCCGCCGCTTGGCTCGTTCAGCCCGCGCGAAGGCCGCCAATCCCTTGGTGTCGGCGTCGTTGGGCCGTTGCCGGGTCAAGTTGCAGGATGCGCACAGCCCGTTGCCTTGACCCGCCTCGACCAGCCAATTGCATTCGGCGAGATGAAGATTGGCGCACAACTGATACTCGTCGGCCTGGACGGCGCCGGCGTGGCCGCGCTCGGATGCGGCGATCACCAGCAGTGCCATATCGTGCAGCGAGAACCCCAGTGCGCCACCGCAGGACAGGCATATCGAGTTCTCGAACGTCAGGCGCTGACCGCAGTTGGGACAGACGAAGTCACGCATGCAGCACCTCACTTTCACAGGGAGCTACGTCGACGGCGACGTCGATCACGCTGTTCTCGGAGTTGGTGTAGATGATGCCACGCAGTGGCGGCACATCCGCGTAGTCGCGACCGCGGCCCACGATGATGTATCGCTCGTCGACCATCTGGTCGTTGGTGGGATCTAGCCCGAGCCAGTGGTTCTGCGGTATCCACACCGCCGCCCATGCATGGGTGGCGTCGACGCCGACCATCCGATCCTTACCCGGCGGCGGGTCGGTGGCCAGACAGCCGGACACATAGCTGGCGGCCAGGCCGTTGGCGCGCAGGCAGGCGATCGCCAGCCGGGCGAAATCTTGGCAGACCCCTTCACGGGCTACCAGCATCTCGTGGACTCCGGTGGACACCGTCGTCGAACCGGAGCGGTAGGTGAAGTCGGCGTAGATGCGCGAGGCCAGGTCGCGCAGTACCTCGATCAGTGGGCGCCCTGGAACGAAGCTGGGCGCGGCGTACTCGCGCACTTCATCGGTGATCTCTGGCGGGTTCAGGTCGAGGGTGAATTCGGTAGCGAGCGCCCCCTCCAGGCCGACGGGGCGGGCGCCCTCCCACGGGGCGCGCGCAGATCCGCTCTCATAGAGCTCGGCAGGTGGCGGGTCCACCTCGACGATGGAGTCGCTGGTGATTGTCAGGCCGCGGTGCGGCTGGGTGACGTGGAAGTACGAGCTGACGTTGCCGTAGGTGTCGCGGCTGGTGGAGCTGTCGGCGGGTGCGGGCTCAATCCGCAACTCGTAGGCCAGACATCGCTGCCGCTCGCAGTCACGCGGCTTGAGAAACCCGCGGCCGTAGGAACTGGTCACGATGTCGGAGTAGCGGTATTCGGTGCGGTGGGTGACGCGATAGCGGCGGGTGGACGCCTGGCGACGATGCGGCCGGGACGGCGGAGGAGGAGCCGGGCCATCGGATTCCGCCTGGCGACGATGCGGCCGGGACGGCCGAGGAGGAGCCGGGCCATCGGATTCAGGCAGCATGTCCGTCATGGCACCACCCGACGCCGCTCGGGTCCCCACAGCGGCTGCATCTCGCCGGGCACTGAAAGCTGGGTCGCGCTGATGATGCCGGACAAATCGCGCAGGCCGATGTGCACACCTTCCAGCAACTCGGTCAGCTCGGCGCGCTCCCCCTGCGCGGTAACCACGTCGAGGTCGGCCGGGTCGAGCCGGCGCAGCCGGGTGTTGATCTCGTCGACCAACCGTTCAGCCTTCGACGAGCCGGACGCCCCCGGCAGTGCCTTCAAATCGGCGCGTAGCCGCTCCAACTGGTACACCAGCGACCGCGGGTTCTCGGGGTCGAAGAGCACCAGCTCGGCCACGGCGGCAACACTCACCGCGCCCACGTTGCGCCGCAGGTAGATCACCGACGACTCGCAGGCCACCAATGTGGACTCGATGATCGTTTGCTCGGCTCCAGGGCTGCGAGCCTTTCCCAGCGTGGCGCGCAGCAACGCGGTCAGCCACACCCCGCGCTCGATCCGTTTGCCGATATCGGTCATGGTCCAGTCGACGTCGCGCACCATCGATTCGGCGGCCACCCCGGACAGCGCCAGCATCCCCGCCAGCGTCAGGGATTGTGCGGACGCCAGTGCGGTGTCATCAGCCGCGGGTTCGACGGATGGTGCCGGTTCTCGGCTCGACAGCTGCGCCAGTGCTCGTTCGACGCCACCGACTACCATCCAGGTGTCCTTGGACATCTGGTCGCGCACCGCCCGGGCCGCCAAGCTGAGACGCTCAACCGACTGCGCCAGCGAACCGGGGCGCTCCCAGTCCACGGTCAGCGACCACAGCGTCCGCGGCGCGGCGGCGACCCTCTCGGCGTCGGAACCCTGAGTGCCGGTGCCGGTGACGTGCTCGAGTGCCGCGAGCAGCACCGGCACGCATTCACCACCCTCCATCTCCGGGCGGTAGCGGTATTCGTGGTAACGCTCGCGGGTGACGGTCAGCAACCGGGCCGTGCTCTCGGCACGTTCGGCGTAGCGCCCCAACCAGAACAGATCGGACAGCACCCGCGGCGAGCTGATGCCGCGGGTGCCGCTGGGCTTCGTCGCGGGCAGCTGCACAGCGGGCACCATGACCTCGGCCTGGGCCCGCGTCGGCGGCCGAACCCAGATATCTTTAGCTGCAACGGTATTCAGTTTGTACGCAGAGTTTCCGGGAGCCAAGACATACCCCAGGCCGCCGATCATCGGCGCGTAGCCGCCGCGTTGTGAGACGGTGAACAACCGCATCCCGACGCCGGCGGCGGCCAGCCCGCCCGGGTAGTGGTCGGTCGGCGCCGACGAAAACTGCGACAGCTCCTGACCGACCCACTGCCACGGTGTGGCTTCGATGCGTGCCGCCAGCGCGTTGCGCTGTTTCGACGACAGCGCGGGCCCGACGATGGTCTGGCCACCGGTGGTCGGCTTGATCAGCAGCGATGACAGGCGGGTGAGCAGGTGCGAGCGCTCGGCGTCGATGCCGCCCCAGTACAGCGGAGCCGTTGCCAGCAACGGGGTTTCGCCGAGCAGCTGCTGGGCCAGCTCGGGCAAGAACCGCAGTATTCCGGGGCTTTCCAGGATGCCACTGCCGAGTGTGTTGACCACGGTCACCGCTCCGCGCCGTAGCACCTCGACCAGCCCGACCACGCCCAACTGGGAATCGGAACGCAGATCCAGCGGATCGGCGTAATCGGCGTCGACGCGGCGCAACACGACATCGACCTGCTTCAGCGTGCCCAGCGACCGCATCCACAGCTTGCCGTCGCGGACCACCAAATCAGCGCTTTCCACCAGCGGGAACCCCAGCACCGATGCCAGATAGGCCTGGTCGAAGGCCGTCTCGGAGTGAATGCCGGGGGTGAGCACCACCACCACCGGATCCTCGGCGGCCTCGGGCGCCACGTTGATCAGCGCCAGCCGCAACGTCTGCGCGAACGGCGAGGTGGGACGCGGCCTGAACCGCTCATAGAGGACCGGAGCCGCGTGCGCGACCACGCGACGGTCGGCCAGCGCGTATCCGGCTCCCGACGGTGCCTGGGTCCAATCCGCGTTGACCAGAAAACCCCCGGAGCGGTCCCGGCTGACGTCGCAGCCGTACAGGAATAGTTGACGCCGCCCGGGTATTTCGATCCCACTGGCCGCCCGGACATAGCCGGGATGGGCGAACAGCAGCTGGGGCGGTAGCAGCCCGCTGGTGATGGCGCGTCGTGGACCGTAGAGGTCGGTCAGCACCGCGTTGAGCAGCCGGCTGCGTTGTACCACACCGGATTCCAGTGTTTCCCAGTCTTTCGGCGATACCAGCAGCGGCAGGCCGTCCAGGTGCCAGGGTGTGGGCGCGGCGGCGCCGTGACCGTTGCCGCGCGTGTCGTCGTCCCGGTGGTCGATTGCGATGTAGGTGATGCCGTCGTTGTCGACCAGAGCGCTCACCGTCGCACGCAGCCGGTCTAGACCCGCGCGCCCCCGCTCCCCGATGAGCTCGGCGAGCTCCGACCAGCCCCGCCGGACGTTGCCGGCGGCATCGACGAACTCGTCGTACCCCGTGAAACCGGGCCGCCCGCCCCGCAGCTCGAACAATGCCTGCTGGGCCCACGCGGCGCGGTAGCCGGCGAGTAGCTGGTCGGGATCGTAAAGCGCAGCGACCGACGGGGATTTGGGCAGAGCGTCGGGCAACGACAACGAGCTACCTCCTGACGTCTACCAGAGCCAGTGGTGTCTGGTCAGGATGGTATGCGCCGATCGCGGATTGAGGGTGACCAGCGCTCATACCGCTGATCCCATCACAATCGCCAAGAGGCTGCATCGCCGAGTGGCCGGCCGCGACCGCGCAACCGACGCTCCCGCCCACCCGGTCGTCGCTATCCGCGGCCACCACAGCACCCACGGTCATTTTGGATACCCGCTGTTGCCGTAGGCCAACCCCAACGCAGAATGAACCTAAACGTGCACATCGAGCCCGATCAGGGAGGAGCTAGCTCGTGCAGCCACATGAAATCCGATCACTGGCGGAGCTTGCCGGCGAAGGCTCCCGGGTTCTCACGACTCTGGTGCGTGACATGCACGAGGGGATCGCAGGTCGCGTCTTCGGCGCGATAGGACCGTCGTCGAAACCCACCCAGGTTGTTCACGACGCTATCGCCGCGATGACCTACTGGGCGGTCGACCGAGGGGTCCGAGCATCGATCAACGCTGTCGGCGCAGTGGCCTCCGAAGTGTATGGCCGCGCGGAGGATGACACCGTCGAATCGCATCCCACGGCAGCGGGAGCCATCGCTGCAGTCAATGGCATCTACGGGGACCAGCTGGCCAACCGTGGGAACGGATTCGCGCTGAGTATGCAGGTTCGCCACCGGGGGAAGCTTGTCGCCCTGACCGCCGACTCCATCGCGACAGCTTTCGAGGCAGCCACTGGTCGGATCGCGGTGTTCGTCCACGGCTGGTGTCTTACGGAACGATCGTGGTGGCGACGGCCGCGCAGCGGCGAGGATCTGCGCCCGTACGGAACACGGCTGCGCGACGACCTGCAGTTCACCCCCGTCTACCTGCGGTACAACACGGGGCTACACGTTTCCCACAACGGGAAAGCCCTCGCCGACCTGCTGAACCGGCTGCACACACTGTGGCCGACGCCGGTCGAGGAGATCGCGCTGGTCGGCCATTCGATGGGCGGCCTGGTGACGCGCAGCGCCTCCCATTACGGCCGGCAGCAACAGCACGCCTGGACCGACGCCGTGCGCCACGTCGTCTGCTTGGGTTCCCCGCACTTGGGAGCCGACCTGGAGAAAGGGGTCAACGTAGCATCCTGGGCGCTAGCTCAGCTACCCGAAACCCGTGCTCTGGCCTCGTTTCTCAACGCGCGCAGCGCTGGTGTGAAAGACCTGCGGTTTGGCGCACTGCTCGACGAGGACTGGCGCGACTGCGATCCGGACGAATTTCTGCGGGATCGCTGCCACGAGGTGCCCTTTCTGCCCGGGGCCGGGTACCACTTCGTCGCCACCACCGCCGCACCGCGGGCGGTCGGTGTCCTAATCGGCGATCACCTGGTGCGCCCGCAGAGCGCGGCCGGCCGAGGTAGGTCGCGACGGATTCCGTTCGAGCCCGCACACGGGCTCACCCTGACCGGTCTGCACCACTTGGACCTCCTCAATCACCCGTTGATCTACCGAAAGCTGCACGAATGGCTCGGTCAGTCACCGGCGATGCGGCAGGCCCAATCCGGATAGTGGTCAAGGAAGTCGTGGCCAAGCGCGCCATCGCCCTTGCGGCGAGAGCACAATCGATATGTGGCCACGTGGGACGACGTCGTCCGCATCGTAGGTGAGCTGCCGCTCACCGAGGAGGCGTCGCCACACGACTGGCGGGTCGGGAAAAAGCTGATGGCCTGGGAGCGGCCACTGCGCAAGTCCGACCGTGAAGCCTTCGCCGCGCGCCGCTTGGAACCGCCGTCGGGTGACATCCTCGGCGTCCGGGTGGCTGACGAAGGCGTCAAATTCGCGTTGATCGCCGACGAGCCGAGGGTGTACTTCACCACCCCACATTTCGACGGCTATCCGGCCGTGCTGGTCAAACTGGCCGAGATCGATGTGGTCGGACTGCGGGAGCTGATCACCGAGGCCTGGCTGACGCAGGCCCCCAACCAACTGGTCAAGGAATACCTCGGCGACGCGACCGGACCTGCCCGAGGTCGATTACCCGCTGCAGGTCGTCGACGCAGCTCTGTATGACGCCGACGAGCACCCCGGCTGTTCTGTTCCGGGTGGCTGCGTGCAGAACATGATGCCGGGCGGCGGCCGCGTGTTCGGCCGCCGCGGTGGGGTCGGCATCGGCGAGCGCTACCCCTGCGGCAAGTTCAGCGATTGCGGCGTGCATGGGGTGCGGAAGCCAACCATTGACGTTAGGCGCGGCGCGGGCAAGGTGAAGCACGGAGCTAGCCAGGAGAGCCAACTGTGCCGCCTGTTGATCGGCGTCGCGAGCGATGTCGCGTGCCGCCCATCGGCGAGGCGCTGCCCGCACGACCATGCGGGCAGTGGTGCGCGCCTGCGTGAGCCCGGCGAGTTGTTGCTGTAGCCGATCAACGACTGACAGCGGCCAGTCCGCGCCGGCTGATGTCCGGTCGCCGATCACGTCTGCAACCTGGACGAGGATGTCGTGCAGGGCGGCCAACACACCGGCGCGCGCACTGCGGAGAAGGGTCAACGGGTTGGCGGGGAACAGCAGGATGCCGAACACGACGGCCAATCCGCCACCGATCAGCGCGTCGAAGAGGCGTTCCACAACGACGCCGCCGCTGCGGGCGAACACCAACACCAGGATGGCCGAGACGGCGGTCTGGTTCACGAACATCAACCCCTGTGCGATGAAACCGCGCCCGATCAGTACCGCGACACTCAGCGCGATGAGCACCGCGACAGCGATGGCGATCGCGCCGGTACCCACCAACGCTTGCACCGCGGCACCCAGGAAGATTCCCAACGCCACTCCGATGATCATCTGGACGGCGCGTTGCCCCCGTAGCACGTTGCTTGCCGACAGGCACACGGTGGCGGAAATAGGTGCGAAGAACGGCTGCCGATGAGCGAGCACGTCATGGGCGAGGAACCAGGCGAGGCCGGCGGCGACCGATGCTTGTGTTATCGGCCACAACACGGCACGCAGGCGCTGGACAGCCGCGAGCGCGCTGTCGGCCGACCGGGTAAGCAGCGAAGAAGCCATGACGCCTAGTTACCCCAGGGCGAATCTGGCTGCTGCACCGGGACCGGAATGCGGCGCAATTCGTGTCGGCCCGCGGCACGTGCCGTGCAGCAGCTGCGCGGTCTGGTCGCCGCGCCAGGGTCGCGCATGACGGCCGAGCAGTTCGGACCTAATCCCCATCTCAAGAATTGCCAAAGTCACAAAAATCACTTGCGACACTTCGGTAACTTTAGACGCGGGAAAGTCATGAACATTTGAACACACCCAAAACACTAGTCACTATAACAACTCTAGCAACTCTAGTAACTTATATCTCTCTGGTTACAACCATCACCCATCACACCAGCAACCCCGATAAACATAATTGACCTCAGATGTTGACAACTTTCGCGCTGGTTTGTTAGATCGGTTAAATGGTGCATATTCGCGAAATGCTCAACGCGGAAACGTTGTGCAAGTCGTTCGTGAAATCCGCGTTCATCGTCGTCGTCATCTCGCTGTTCATCGACCCGTCCACCGGTGTCGCATACGCAGACAGCGTCAACTGGGACGCCGTGGCCCAATGCGAGTCGGGTGGTGACTGGTCGGCCGACACCGGCAATGGATTCTACGGTGGCCTGCAATTCAAACAGTCGACTTGGAACGCCAACGGCGGCCACGGCTCACCGGCGAAGGCCTCGCGGGAGCAGCAGATCGCGGTGGCCAACCGGGTGCTGGCTACCGAAGGCCCTGAAGCCTGGCCCAAGTGCGGACCTGATCAAACGCTCTTCCCAACCGAAGCGGTCAACACTTTGCGGTCCGGCCATCCGGTGCGCAGCACCGTCCACAAGCTGTGGTCGAAACTGATCGCGCACTAGTTAATTCGCGGTGGTTCGGCGACGACAGCGCCCTACCCCGACAACTACATTCGAGCGATGTGAGGATCCCATGATCGCCCGGGTCAGGCTGGCTGCAATTCGAACAGCGGAATCACCCGGCTGGTCTTGGCCTGGTAGTCGGCGAAACCCGGCGCTGCGGCGGTGACCTCTCTGAAGATCGCGTCACGCTCGGCGGGCGCCAGCTCGCGGGCGGTGACGTCGAACAATTCGGTGCCGATCTCGACCTGCGCTCGCGGGTTGGCCCGCAGATTGTGCACCCAGGCCGGATCGACGTCGGCGCCCGCGAAGGAGCCGATGATGATCAGCTTGCCGTCGATACGTAGGTAGGCCAGCGGGTTCAGCCGCGGTTGCCCGGACTTGGCGCCGGTCGTGGTGAGCAGCAGCAGGTCGGCGCCCGCGAACTGGCCGCCGACCTGGCCGTCATTGGCCCGGAACTCGTCGACGATGGTCTTGTTGAACGCCTTGATGGTTTCGGCGTCGGGAACTTGGGTCATGCCCGGTCAACCCGGCTAGGCGTCGCGTCTATTCCAGCAGCGCGCTAGCTTGTCCGACCGCAGCGACTACGCGACGACGCCGAGATCGACGTCAGCGCGGAAAACTGCACTCGCTAACGCTCTAACGTCGATCTCGGTGCTGGTGTCGGTGGCGGCTACCATCATGTCGGCCATGCGCGACGTGTTTATCGGCAGCGAGGCTGTGGCACTGGGCAAACTCACCAAGTCGGACCTTCGGCACCGGCATCGCGCCATCTTCCGCAACGTCTATATGCCTCAACACCGCGAGCCGTCGCTGCCTGATCGGACCGTTGGAGCGCGGCTATGGTCCCGACGGCGAGCGATCATCGCGGGTGTCGCCGCTTCGGCATTGCACGGTGCGCAGTGGGTTGACGCCGATGTTCCCATCGAGCTGATCTCGCCAAGCGCCACGAGGCCGCAAAAGGGCGGCCTCGTGGTGCGCAACGAGACCGTCGCCGACGATGAGATCGCCCATGTCGTACGGCTGCCGGTCACTACCGCTGCACGAACCGCTTACGATTTGGGTCGGCATCTGCCACGCGCGCAGGCCATCGCACGACTCGACGCGCTGATGCGGGGTGACCCCGTATTCGGTCGAGGATGTGCTGCTGCTGGCCAAGCGCTACCCGGGTGCTCGGGGTTTGCGTCGGCTGCGGGCTGCGCGCCAGCTGGCGCGTCTGAGGAGCAGCGTCTCCCAAGGAGACCTGGCTGCGGCTCTTACTGATTGACGCGGGGTTGCCCGTACCGACCACTCAGATACCCGTCCTTGACGGCTTCAAGACCGTCGCCCTGCTCGACATGGGTTGGGAGGACTACAAGGTGGCCGCCGAGTACGACGGCGATCAGCATCGCAGCGACCGCAGGCAATACGTCACGGACATTCGGCGGCATGAGGTGGTCGATGGCTGCGGCTGGATCGTTGTGCGGGTGGTGGCCGCCGCGCGACGTCATCAACCGCGTATACAACGCACTTCAACGGTGTGGGTATCGTCGAGATCGACGCTAGCGCCAAAAACTGGCGGGAAAACCCGCGCTAACGTCGATCTCGGTGCTGGGTTAAACGGGAACGCCTACGCCTTGGGCGTGGCGTCTATTCCGGACTCCTTGCGCTGCTGGGCGCTGATGGGCGCGGGCGCGTCGGTCAGCGGGTCCACGCCGCCGCCGGTCTTGGGGAACGCGATCACCTCGCGGATGGAGTCGACGCCGGCCAGCAGCGCGGTGGTCCGGTCCCAGCCGAACGCGATGCCGCCGTGCGGCGGCGCGCCAAACATGAACGCCTCCAACAGGAAACCGAACTTCTCTTCCGCTTCGGCCTTGTCGAGGCCCATCGCCGCGAACACCTTTTCCTGAGTGTCGCGGCGATGAATACGGATAGATCCCCCGCCGATCTCGTGGCCGTTGCAGACGATGTCGTATGCGTCGGCCAGGACGGCAGCTGGGTCGGTATCGATCGACGCCTCATACTCCGGCTTCGGGGCGGTGAACGCGTGGTGCACCGCCGTCCACGCACCCGTGCCGACGGTGACCTCACCCGCGGCGGTGGCCTCGTCCGCGGGCTCGAACAGCGGCGGATCGACCACCCAGACGAACGCCCAGGCGTCCGGGTCGATCAGGTTGAGCCGCCGCGCTATTTCAACGCGGGCCGCGCCCAAAAGCGCGCGCGCCGTCTTCGCCGGGCCCGCCGAGAAGAAGATGCAGTCACCGGGCGACGCGCCGACATGGGCGGCCAGGCCGTCACGTTCGGCGTCGGTCAAGTTCTTGGCCACCGGCCCGGAAAGCGAACCGTCCTCCCCTACCAGCACATAGGCCAACCCCTTGTGCCCGCGCTGTTTGGCCCAGTCCTGCCAGCCGTCCAGCGTGCGCCGCGGTTGTGCGGCCCCACCCGGCATCACGACCGCACCGACATACGGTGCCTGGAAGACGCGAAAGGTGGTGTCTTTGAAGAACTCCGTGCACTCGACGAGCTCCAGCCCGAAGCGCATGTCGGGTTTGTCCGTGCCGAAGCGTCGCATCGCCTCGGCGTACGTGATTCGCGGCAGCGGGGTGGTGAGCTGATAGCCAATCAGCGCCCACAGCGCGGCGAGGATCTCCTCGGAGATCACGATCACGTCGTCGGCCTCGACGAAGCTCATCTCCATGTCGAGCTGGGTGAACTCCGGCTGACGGTCGGCGCGAAAACCCTCGTCGCGGTAACACCGGGCGATCTGGTAGTAGCGCTCCATGCCGGCCACCATGAGCAGTTGCTTGAACAGCTGCGGGCTTTGCGGCAGCGCGTAGAACGATCCCGGCTGCAGTCGCGCCGGCACCAGGAAATCGCGGGCCCCTTCCGGGGTCGAGCGGGTCATCGTCGGCGTCTCGATCTCGACGAAATCGTGCCGCGCCAGCACCTCGCGGGCGGCCGCATTCACCTTGGACCGCAAGCGAATCGCCGAGCCCGGCCCGTCACGGCGCAGATCCAGGTAGCGATACTTCAACCGCAACTCCTCCCCCGCGGGCTCGTCGAGCTGAAACGGCAGCGGTGCAGACTCGCCGAGCACGGTCAGCGATGTCGCGTTCACCTCGATCTCACCGGTGGCCAGCTCGGGGTTCTCGTTGCCCTTCGGGCGGATCTCGACGACACCCTCGACCGCGATGCAGAACTCAGCGCGCAACCGATGCGCCTGGGCCAGCACGTCGGGCGCGCGGAACACCACCTGGGAGACGCCGGAGGCATCGCGCAGATCGATGAAGATGACGCCACCGTGGTCGCGGCGGCGGGCCACCCAGCCGGCCAACGTCACCTGCTGCCCGGCGTCGGGGGCCCGCAAAGACCCGGCGGCGTGGCTGCGCAGCACAAATACTCCTTTGGAACGGTTTGAACGCCTGACCAGTGTAGGGGGACGGGGCGTGCGGTACTTTCGTGCACGTCGCTACGCACGTTGCTGTTGTCGGTCCGGGGGCCGTCGGTACGACGGTCGCCGCACTTCTTCACGCCGCCGGTCACCCGGTGGTGGTCTGCGGGCGCACACCGCGCGAGCAGATCGAACTGCGGCCCGACGGCGCGGATCCCATTGTGGTACCCGGTCCGGTACGCACCGATCCCGGGGAGATCGCCGGTCCCGTCGAGGTGGTCGTGCTGGCGGTCAAAGCCACCCAGAACGATGACGCGCACGGCTGGCTGGCCCGCCTGTGCGACGACCGCACCGTTGTCGCCGTGCTACAAAACGGCGTTGAGCAGGTCGAGCAGGTGCAGCCGCACTGCCCGTCGTCGAGTGTGGTTCCAGGGATCGTCTGGTACGGCGCCGAGACCCAGCCAGAAGGGTGGGTGCGGTTGCGCACCGAAGCCCGGCTGGTGCTGCCCACGGGGCCGGCCGCGGAGAGCATCGCTGAACTGCTGCGCGGCGCCGGGTGCACGGTGAACTGCGATCCGGACTTCACCACTGCGCTCTGGCGCAAGCTATTGGTGAACGCGCTGGCCGGACTCATGGTGCTCTCCGGTCGCCGGGCCGGGATGTTTCGCCGCGACGACGTTGCCGCGCTGTCCCGCCGCTATCTCGCCGAATGCCTGCTCGTCGCGCGGGCCGAAGGCGCCCGGTTGGGTGACGACGTGGTCGAGGAGATGGCCGAGCTTTTCCGCCGTACTCCCGCCGACATGGGCACCTCGATGCTGGCCGACCGGGAGGCCCACCGGCGACTGGAATGGGATATCCGCAACGGGGTGATCACCCGCAAGGCGCGTGCCCACCGCCTGGCCACGCCGATCAGCGATGTCGTGGTGCCGCTGCTGGCCGCCGCCAGCGACGGCCCCGGATAGTGTGTAGGGCCAAGCGCCGTACCGGTTCCACAACAGCGTCGACCTGGCCATCACGCCCGATCAGGCATGCTCGCCGACCCCGAGTCCTGGCCGCGCTGGGCGACCGTGATCACCAAGGTGACCTGGACCAGCCCCGAGCCCGCGCGGCGTTGGTGCCACCCGGATCGTCGACATGCGCGGCGGCATCGTCGGCCACGGGGGTACCTCCCGCTCTGCGGGGGAGAGTTCCTTGCGTGGGAGCCCCACAGCCACATGGCTTTTCGATTCAACAAGTGCTCGACAAGGGTCGTCGCCGCCTTCGCCGAGGACTAGCGCGTTGAGGTCATCCCGGGCGGCTGCCGGCTGACCTGGACCATGGCGCACAAGCCCGCCGGCCCGGCCCGGCTCGCGATGTTCGTCGGTGGGCCGCTGCTGAATATGGCCCTGCGCCGGCTTCCCGCAAACCTGCGCAGCTACCCGACAAAGCGGTTCGCCATCGCGCGGCAGTAGTCGCCGTCACGGACGTACCCGGTCCGGGCGCGAGCGATCGGCCGCAGGCCGTCTGATGCGTTTGCGAACGACACACGATATCGACGACGACGTGATAGCTGCCGCTCGTGAATCAGCCGCGAGCGAGCGCCGTTCGCTGGGCGCGGTGATGCTGTCATCTCCAAAGCTCGAGAAAACCTACGTCGATGGCGAACCGTCCGTCGTCGCGATGGATTGACGATGGACTACTTCGCAAAGTGGGAGCGTCTGCTTGACGGCGGTCTCGATGGGCTCATCGAGGTGCTAACCAGCCGGTCGGAGGAGGCGTGCAAGATGCGCCAGAACTCCCCGTTCGCCGCGGTGCTGTCCGAAAAGACAAGAGTCAAAGTGCTGCGGTCGTTCAAGGCCCACTGGAACCAGGCACCAGCAGGTTCTGGTGGGTCCGCCCTGATCCGGGCCGGATTGCTCGATGTGACGGTGATCCGGGATCGAGCTTCGAGGCTGGCGGACGGAACTGACCCACGAATCGGCGAACAGATCCCGGCCTGGCTGAACCACTTCGACGCGCCGAGACGCTCCCGGTAGCACGGCTGCGCGTGGTAGCCAAACCGGCCGCGTACCGCCGCTCCTGGCAGGGAATGACGCGCGAAATCTTTGCCGTCGCCAGCCGCAGGCATATCGCGGTGTGCGAAGCTGGTGCCGTCGGGCAGCCGACTGAGGCCAGATTGCAACGGAGCGTGCGATGACCTTCAACGAGGGTATGCAGATCGACACCAGCACCACGTCGACATCTGGCGGCGGCCGCGTCATCGCGGTCGGCGGCGGTCTCGCCGGGCTGGTGGTCGTCCTGCTGGCGTTATTCCTGGGCGTCGATCCCGGTGGCGTGACCGGCCAGCAGCCGGTCAACACCCGAGAAGACGCGGCGCCCGGTTTCGACCTGAACAAGTGCCGCACCGGAGCCGACGCCAACAAATACGTGCAGTGTCGCGTGGTGGCCACCGCCAACTCCGTGGACGCGGTGTGGAAGCAGCTGATGCCCGGTTACACCCGCCCGCATGTGCGGCTGTTCAGCGGCCGGGTAGACACCGGCTGCGGACCCGCGACCAGCGCCGTCGGGCCGTTCTACTGCCCGGTGGACAAGACCGCGTACTTCGACACCGACTTCTTCCAGGTGCTGGTCAACCAATTCGGTTCCAGCGGTGGGCCATTGGCGCAGGAGTACGTGGTGGCTCACGAGTTCGGCCATCATGTCCAGGACCTGCAGGGGCTGCTCGGCCGCGCCCAGCAGGGCGCGCAGGGTGCGCAGGGCGCCGGCGTGCGCACCGAGTTGCAGGCCGACTGTTACGCCGGGGTGTGGGCACATTACGCAGCGACCGTCAAACAGGAGAGCACCGGAGTGCCATACCTGCGGCCGTTGAGCGACAAGGACATCGCCGACGGGCTCTCAGCCGCGGCGTCGGTGGGCGACGACCGCATTCAGAAGGCCGCGACCGGACACACCAACCCGGAGTCGTGGACACACGGTTCCTCGGCGCAACGACAGAAGTGGTTCACCGTCGGCTACCAGACCGGCGACCCGAACAAGTGCGACACGTTCGCCACCTATGACCTCGGGTAGGTCACGCAACCCGACGCCATCGCGGGCGCGACAACCGCACCACGCCTCGGAGCCTCAACCACCCAGGTCATTCGTCGACCAGCAGAAACCGGGGCGGCTCGTGACTCGAGTGACTTAAGCTGAGCAGCGTGCCGTCGGATGCCGACCCACCAACACGAGGTAACAGCCTCAAGTGGGCATTGGGAGCAGTGACCCTCATCGCTGTGCTGGCTACCGCTCTTGCGGTGACGTTGCTTTTGGGTGACGGCGGTTCGGAAAAGCCCCAGGCACCCTCGAAGAGGGGCTCGGACCCGTCGTCGGCGATCGCCAGCGCAAACGACACCGGGCCGGTCGCGGTTATCACCGAAGACCCCAGCTGCGCAGCGTGGACATCCATCAACAACGACCTCGCGAACAACGGAGAGCTCTTGTGGAACGATCGAGATCGGTCGGTTCCGGCCTCCGCATGGACCCAGAAGCAGCGCGCGCAATTCCTGGCCGCAGGGCAGGCAATGCGCAATGCCGCCGCGCAAACCGCCGGGTTGGTCAGGTTGACACCCCATCGGGTGATGCGCGAACTCTATGAGCAGTTCATCGCCTACGCGCGCGACTACGCCGAACGCATCCCGAAATACACCCCGGCTGACAACAACCTGGCGGGTACCGCCAACAGCGCATCGTCTGCTCTTGGGGCGATCTGCGCCGCCATTACCGACGGTTCCGCCGCGGCACGGGGACCAATGGTCCCGCCGGTGGCCCCACCATCACAGGTCGCACCGCTGGGCAACCCCTCTAACCCGGAGCCCTTCCTCACCAGACTTAATCCGGTATGCGTTGACTGGCGGTCCGCGTTGGATCAGTTTGGTGGCCAAACCGCCGAATGGCAGAAGATCGATCCGAATATTCCTGCCATTCTGTGGAACCAGGAGCAGAAAGCGACCAACTACGCCGCCGCGTCAGTGATGAACATGTATGCCAGCAAGCTCGAACAGCTTGGCCGGCGCAGCGGGAACCCCACACTGCAGGATTTCGCTGAACTTTCCGCGCAGTATCGCCGCGCATTCTCTCTGGCAATATCGACCTATACTGCGCCCGACAACCATTTGGCAAACGCCGCTAACTACGCCTCCACCACAATCCTCGGAGCCTGTGCGTCGGCGGGAGGATTTTAGACCTCCTCAGCTGCGGATGGCCGACACGGAGTCGGTCAGCAGGCGGCGGGCACGCTCGGCGTCGATCGGTGCTGGCGGCTGATCGCGAACCGTTACCGGGTTGACGCTGACCATCACCACCAGATCGCCGAGGTATGCGGTGTAATTGTAGATCTCACGGGAGAGCTGCTTCCCCGGGGCGCTTGCCTGGATCTGCCGTTGGGTTCCCACCGTTTGGGCACCGTCAATTCGTGGTGCATCCACGGCATCGATGACACCGCTTAACTTGCCGGCGTCAAACGTGACATGCTTGCACTTTTCCGGAACGGCGTTAAACGGCACCGACTTGGTGGCCTGGATGGCGATCGAGATGAACTGGTTGCCGTTCCCTTCAGCGGAGACGGCGGCCATCTTGCCCTGCAGCCCAGTGGGTAGGCGCTGACCCGCAGCATAGTCGGCGCAGTCCGGCGGGTCGAATGTCACCCCCGGCGGAAGCTTCTGCGGCCCCACCATTCTCGGGTCGATTCCCGACGGGCCTTTGGTCGTCACGCGGAACTCCGGGCCGAAGGTCGACTTGACCTCGAACAGCTTGGTGATGTCGGGCGGGTGAGCCGATTGCCCCGTCGAGCAGGCAGCCAGCCAACCCGCGCACATGACACCAACCAACGCCTTGCCCACCGACACCCCCGCAATCTACCCGACGGGATCCGTCAGCCTCATGAGGTGGCCACGAACTTCACCAAAAACCTGTCGGTGCTACCACACCAGATCCAGGACTGATGAGCAGCCACGTCGGATCCAAGCCAAGCTCGGCAATCTCTGGCCCGACGGTCCGCCGCGATCCACCCGCAACGCATTGAGAACCGGCGGATTACCGCTCTTAGCTCTTTAGAACGGCAATCAATCGCGCCTGAGGTCGGTGATGTGGCACATCGGAACCACATCACCGATGAATTCTTTTACGGGCGTGGGTGTTAGGCCCAGCTGGAGCCGACGGCGGCGTCGGTGTTGGCCATGTTGGAGCCCGCGGTTTGCACCTTGGAGCCGTGCGCGTTGGCCTGCTCGTAGATCACCTGAAAGTTGCGGCCCAACTCGGTGATGAACTGCTGACAGGACGTCGACCCGGCACCACCCCAAAAGTCCCCGGCAGCAAGCACATCACGAATGATGGCCTGATGCTCGGCCTCCAACGCCATGGCTTGGGCGCGGATGGTGGCGCCGTGGGCATCCACATCGCCGAACTGGTAATTGATCGTCATGGTTGAAGTCCTCCTGACGTGGAAAGTTGTTTCCCGGCTGCAGTTTTCAGTGCTAGCTGCTGAGGATCTGCTGAGAGGCCTGCTCTTGTGCCTCGTAGTTGTTGGCGTCACGGATCAGCCCGTCGCGCACCCCGTGCAGCATGTTCACGATGTTGCGAAACGCCTGATTCATCTGACCCATGGTGTCGTAAGAGGTCATCTGCGCGGTACCGCTCCAGCCGGCACCGGCAATG